>VFSW01010501.1_pt1 | contig 13108 bp, 11 predicted proteins | sample 5358111 | NCBI WGS metagenome assembly VFSW01 (sample SAMN11554181, study PRJNA540505) | mine drainage metagenome | isolation source: sediment from site ElyBrook_90M | place: USA: Ely Copper Mine, Vershire, VT | collected 2017 | reverse complement strand
ACCCCCTCGTCGCGCACCTGCAGCTCGCCGGGTAGCACACCGAAGCCGAGCGGCGGCGCGAAGGACTGGCCGTCGTGCGTCGCCCACCAGAGGAAGCGTGCGAGGGCCTGCCGCCTGGCCACGTTGCCGCCCGTCGAGCGCACCAGGACGAACGTGAAGGAGCAGACGGGGTATGCCAGGTCGCCCGGCGCGGCGACGGCGTGGGCGCGCAGATCGCCCCCGAGGTCCGCCGTGGACGCGGCGGCGCGCATGCCCTCGAGCGTGGGCAGCACGAAGCGCCCCGCGGGGTTGCGCACGGCGAAGCTCGGAACGTGCTCGCTCAGCGCCGTGACGGCGCTGAGGTAGCCCACCGAGCCGTCGTTGCCGCGCAGGCGGGCGAGCATGCCGTCGTCCTTCTGGCCGGCCGTGGCGGCGCCGGGCAGCGTGAGGGAGCGCGTCGCCGGCAGGGTCCAGCGCTTGGAGGTCTTCAAGAGCCAGTCCGAGAGCAACAGCGACGATCCGCTCCGGTCCCCGCGGTACACCGGACGCACGGCGACGTGCGGCAGCTTCACCCCGGGGTTGAGCGCCGCGAGGGCGGGATCGTCCCACCACGCCACGCGTCCGATCAGCAAGTCGGCGAGCACGTCCTCGCTGACCTGCAGGCGCGCGGAGCCCGCGGCCGCGAGCGAATAAACGATGGCGATCGCCTCGACCGCGACGGGCAGGTGCAGCACGTCCTGGTGGGCCGTCGCGTCCGCGTCCGACAGGGGAGCGTCGGACACCCCGAAGTCGGCGGTGCCCTCGAGCGCCGCGTCGACGCCCGCTCCCGATCCGGCGGCGTCGTACGCGACGGTGGTGCTGGGGTCGATGCTCGCGTACTGCTCGGACCACCGGGCGAAGAGTGTGCGCGAGACGGTCGCCCCGGTCCCGTGCAGCGTCACGGCCGGGCGTGCCTGATCGTACGAGCGCGAACCGGACGCGGTGTCGCACGCGGCGCACGCGACGAGCGCGGTCAGCAGGGCTGCCAGGCGAGTCGCTGCCACGCGCTCATGGTAACGCGCCGCCGTGTACGATGGACGCATGAGCGACCGTCCGGCCCTGTCGCGCACCGCCGCGGCCATCCGGGCGAGCGTGTTCGCCGATCTGGCACCTGCCATCGAGGCGCGGGCGCGAGCAGGCGGCGATCTCGTCGCCCTGCACCTCGGCGACACGCACATCGAGCCTCCGGCCGGGGCCCGCTTCGGCAACGTCGAGGACGGCCCGTACGACCCGGCGCTGTACCGCTACGGGGCCATCACGGGGCACGAGCCGCTGAAGGCCGCTTTCGCTGCCCACCTCGCGCAAGCCGGTCGGGGACCGCGTCACGTCGACCCGTCGCGCGACGTCCTGGTCTCCACCGGCGCCACCCACGCGATCTTCTGCGGTCTTCGCGCGGTGCTGGACCCCGGGGACGAAGTGCTCGTGGCCGCACCGTACTGGCCCCTGTCGGTGGGCGTCGTGCGTTCGGCGGGCGGGGTGCCGGTGGAGGTTCCCCTCTCTTCCCGGCTCTACGAGGACCCCGCGCTCGACGCAGCGTCGATCCTCGAGGCGGCGATCGGCCCGCGCACGAGGGCCCTCTACGTCATCACGCCCAACAACCCGGACGGCTATGTGCTCGCCGACGCGCAGCTGAGCGGCATCGCCCGCGTGGCCATCGAGCACGACCTGTGGGTGCTGGCCGACGAGGTGTACGCGGATTACGTCTATGACCGTCCCCACGTGTCGATCGCGCGACTGCCGGGCATGGCGGAGCGGACGCTGTCGGCGTACTCCCTGTCGAAGAGCCACGCTCTGGCCGGGGCGCGCGTGGGCTTCCTCGTCGCGGCCGAGCGCGTCGTCTCGCTGGCCCGCCGCGTCGCGACGCACACCATCTTCAACGTCCCCCTGGCTGCCCAGCGCGTCGCGCTGGCGGCGCTCGCGTCCGACGAGGGCTGGATCGAGGCTGCGCGCGACGCCTACCGCCGGGCGCGGGACGTCACCGTGACCGCCCTCGAGGGGACCGGGGTACGCGCGTTCGCGCCGCACGGGGGAAGCTACGTGTTCGTCGACTTCGAGCGCGTGCTCCGGGGCCGTCCGCTCACCGCTCTGCTCGCGCAGGCGATCGACCGCGGCGTCCTGCTGGCGCCCGGCGACGGATGCGGCGAGGCCTACGCGACCTGGGCGCGCCTCTGCTACACCTCCGTGCCCGACGCGCGTCTGCGCGAGGGCCTCGCCCGCCTAGCAGCCACGATCCGCGATCACCGCTAGGGTCTCCCGCGCACGCGTAGCCGGCTGCGGCGGACGAGCGTCGCACCGGCGAGGAGCACCATCGCGAGGCCTCCCGCCGCGCCACCCGCACCGAGCGAGCAGCCTCCCGACGGAGCACCCGTGCTCGCGACAGGCATCGGAGGCGCGACCTCGAGCGCCACCGGCGCGCGACCCAGGATGACCGCGAGCAGCGCCCTGCGCGCTTCGAAGAATGCCTTGCCGCGCGGGCTCCACGAGGCGGGCCGCCCGCCCTCCGCCGCGCCGAGCGCCGCCGGGATCAGCCAGTGGGCGACGGCATCGGCGCGGGCGGCGTCCCTGTCTCGCGCCAGCTGCAGGTACCCTGCGTCCTCGATGCCGCGGCGCCAGTTCTTCAGGCGGATCGAGGGCAGCACACCGACCGCGTCCACCGCGTGCTCGCGGTGGCCGCCGTCGCCGTACTCGCTGCCCGGGTAGACGAGCACGCCGCCCCCGTTGGACCAGCCCGCACCGTCGGCCGGCGTCTCGGGATCGGCGAAGGGATCGGCGGGCTCGCCGTCGCGGTCCTCCGTCCAGGCCGCGATCTGGGGCACGATCCAGCGCGGGATCCCCTCCATGGCAGCGAGCCAGCCGTTCACGCGCGGCGAGATGGCGTCGGCGTCGAGCAAGAAGGTCCCGGCGCGAGGCAGGCTGCCCCCGTACATCCAGGGGGCGCTGCCCTGGTCCCGCGCGCACTTCCCGCCCACGCGGATGCGCTGCGCGCTCCGGTCGGGCGCCTCGCGTAGCAGCTTCTGCCAGCCGGTCGCCCACGCGCTCGAACAGGTCCCGCTCGACACGTCGAGGAACACGTCGCTCCCGCCGAACAGGTGGTCGGCGCTCGCCGCCTCGGCGATCGCCTCGATGGTGACCAGCGAGCGTTCGTCGGGGCTGCCGAAGGCGCCGCCCGATCCGATGGCGAGCACGCCGTCGCCCAGCCCCGGTGCAGGGCCCACGTAGCCTCGGCTCTGCGTGTAGAGCGAGCCTTCGAGCGCCTCGCGCTGTCGCGTGACGTCCTCGGCGCTGACCGCATCGTGCAGCGGCGCGATCCGGTGCGCGTGCAGCAGCTGCCAGAGCTGCGCTTCCCCCGATGGCCCGAGCTTCGCGACCAGGGGGTGTCCGTCGTACCCCGCGGTGGCCGCGACCGTGCGGTCCGGCAGCAACCCGTCGACGACCTCGAGCTCGACCGGCACGTCGGCGATGGGCGTGCCCGCGGCCCGGACCCGGATCGCGCCTCGGTAGAGGCCGGGCCGCTGGTCGCGGGGCACGTTCAGATCGATCCAGACGATGCCGTTGCTCCGCGTCGGGATGTTCATGGGGTAGGGCCACCACGACGGCGCGCCGTCCACCGGGATGAGCGCGTCGGGTACGGGCCCGACCCAGGCCTTCGCGTCCGGTCCCGAGCCGGACTCCCAGCCGTCCGATGCGTCGGGGTCGTCTGCGTTGCGGGACGGGCGGCGCACGGAGACGAAATGCTCGACGAAGCGCTCGATGGGAGCCCCGACGGGCCGGACCTTGCGTCGTGGCGGGTCGACGATGCGCGCTCCTTCGGCCTCGCCGGTGCCGTCGAGGGCGTCGAGGTCGACCGTCACGCGCGAGAGCCCTTCGGTCGCGGCGTCGGCCTCGATGACCACCTGCAGCGCGACGGACTCGTTTCGCATCGCGAAGAGCCGGACGGCGTCCCCCGGCCTCCAGACCGGATTGTCCTGACCTCGCTCCAGAGCGGTGTCCGTCGCGTCCGCCTTCACCTTCTCCCCGTCGTCGATGACCCACACCGATGGCGCCGCGGCGGCTCGGGTGGCGACGAGGGTGGTGGCACCCAGGGTGGCCGCGCAGGCGAGGGCTGTCCTGAGTTGAAGGCCGTGGGTTCGGAGCATCGCGCCCGGGACAACGCCCGCGGCCCCGACGACGCTTCCGCGCTACGGCTGCGCCTGGACCATCCCGCAGAGGTGGGCGTGCAGGTCACACCTCGGAACTCGCATGTCCCGGATGATGTACATGGGGCAGAGAGGGCGGGTCTGGCACGTGAAAGATGCCGCGTACGCGTCCTTCTGAGCGACGTTCACGGCCTCTTTCCAGCCATTGTGGCAGCAGCCCACGCGGGGCACCGCCACGCAGTCGGAGTCGCTCTGGCAGGCCTGGAAGGCCGTCGCGGCCCCTGCGTCGGCGTCGAGGGTGGCCGCAGTGCCTGGAGTGGCTGCAGTGGCGCCGGGCGCTGCCGCGTCCGCCGTTGCGCCGGCGTCCGCCGTGGAGCCAGGGGTCGGCGGGGCCGGGGCCGGCTGGGAGACGCTGCTGGCCACGGGCGCCGTCACGACCGGCGGGTTGTCGGACGCCTTGGCGCAGGCGCCCACGCCGCCCACCAGGAACAACCAGGCCAGGGAGGGAAACGCGAAGGCGAGCGTGGAGCGCGGCATCGACAACGCGTATATACCGCCGGGAGGGCCACATGCGAGATCTGAAGGGCAAGGTCGCGGTCGTCACGGGTGCTGCAAGCGGAATCGGCCGCGCCATGGCCGAGCGTTTCGGGCGGGAGGGCATGAAGCTCGTCCTGGCCGACGTCGAGGAGAAGGCGCTCATCGACACCCGCGATGCGTTCCTCAAGGCGGGCGTCGAGGCGATCGCGATGACGGTCGACGTCTCCAAGCCCGACCAGGTCGAGCGGCTGGCGAAGCGCACGTTCGAGAAGTTCGGCGCCGCGCACGTCGTATGCAACAACGCGGGCATCGGGACGGGCGGCTTCACCTGGGAGCTGTCGCAACCCGACTGGGAGTGGGTCCTGGGGGTCAACCTCTGGGGCGTGATCCACGGCATCCGCGCGTTCGTGCCGCGCATGCTCTCGCAGGGCGAGGGGCACGTGGTCAACACCGCGTCCATCGCGGGCCTGCTCAGCGCGCCGGGGATGGCAGCCTACTGCGCGTCCAAGCACGCGGTCGTCGCCATCAGCGAGTGCCTTCACCACGACCTCAACCTCGTCGCAGGCGGCAAGGTGAAGGTCAGCGTGGTCTGCCCGGCCTGGGTCCGCACCCGCATCGCCGACTCCGAGCGCAACCGGCCCGCGTCCGCCCCGCGCCCCCCCGCCGCCTCCGCGCCGCAGGCCGTGCTGCTCGAGGGGCTCATGCGGCAGGCCATCGCCGGGGGCATCCCGCCCGAGGAGGTCGCCGACCAGGTGCTGCAGGCCGTGCTCGAGGACCGCTTCTGGGTGCTCACCCACCCCAAGACGAAGCGTGCCGTCGAGAAGCGCATGCAGGGCATCCTCGAAGGCAGGGCTCCCGAGTTCGATCCCTCGCAGATGTAGGGATCGGCCCGGCCGCCGTCAGCGGATCGCGTACACGAGCAAGCGGCACTCGATCGGACCGTTGTACAGCTGCCAGAAGCGGTCGGGCTGGCGGCGCATCGCATCCCCGATGGCCGGCGTACCCGCCAGGATCGCCACGGTGTGGCCACGCAGCGCCCGGAACGCCCGTGCCATGCCGTCGTAGAGAGCGAAGTCGCCGTCGAGGCGCTCGCCGTAGGGCGGGTTGGTCACCACGAAGCCCGGAGGCTGCGTGGGCTCGAGGTCGCGGACGTCGCGGCGCTCGAGGACCACCTCGACCCGTGCGGCGCGGGCATTCCTCTCGGCGAGATCGAGGAGGCGCGGGCTCACGTCGCGGGCGAAGACGGGAGGGCCGTCGGGCAGCGCCTGGGCTCTCGCCGAGGCGCGCAGCTCGGCCATCGCGCGCCGCTCGGCGTCGTCGTGGCTGGCCCATAGCTCGAAGCCGCAGCGCCCGGGCGCGCGCCCCCGCGCGCGCTTTCGCGCCCCGGCGGCGGCCGCGGTGGCGGTGGTACCCGCGGCGCACATCGGATCGACGAGCGGGCTCGAACGGTCCCAGCCCGACAGCCGCAGGATGGCGGCCGCCAGGGTCTCGCGCAGCGGCGCCTCGCCTGCCAGCGCTCGCCAGCCGCGCTCGTGCAAGGACATGCCCCCGACGTCGAGGTAGACGGTGGCCTGGTCCTTCGCCAGGTGCACGGCGACGCCCACGTCCGGATCGTCGCGGTCCACCGACGGGCGCGCCCCGAGCTGGTCGCGCAGCGCGTCGACGATCGCGTCCTTGGTCTTCTGGGCCACGAACTGCGAGTGCGTGAGCTGGCTCGAGCGGCACGTCGCCCGGACCGCGAGGGTCGTCTGCGGCGTGAGCCACGAGCTCCACTCCACCGCGTGCGCACCCTCGTAGAGCGCCTCGCCGTCGCGCGCGTCGAACTGCGCGATCTCGAGCAGGACGCGGACCGCCACCCGCGACCACACGCAGGCGCGCGCCGCGTGCCCGAGATCACCTTCGAAGTGCACTCCCCCACGGTCGGCCCGGACACCCGGCAGACGCAGCTCGCGCAGCTCGTCGCGGAGCGCCGGCTCGGTCCCCTTGGCCGCAGTGGCGAAGAATCGGGACATGTCCGCCGGAGCCTATCCGGCGCTGACGCGCACCTGGGCGGGCTTCTGCCGCTGCAGGTGCTCGTGAAATTCGCGCGTCCGCTCCACGATGCGCGCGAGCGACAGCGGGAAGGTCATGTGTCCGCCGGGGATCCACTCGATGGGCGGCTCGCCCCAGGCATGCCACTGCCGCTCGACCAGCGGTGCGGCGATGTAGACGTCGTCGCGCGCCATGATCCACAGCTGCCGCTCCGGCGCGAGCACCGGCCGCAGACGGTCGAGCCCCACGCGGTCGAAGATGGCCTTGCGCTGCACCCGGTCGATGCCGAACCGCTCCAGGTCCTCCTTCATCCTCCACAGGATGGGCGCATCCTCGAGCGCCTCGGCGAGCTGCAGGTGGCTGACGATGGGCACGATGTAGTCGGGCGTCGGGGCCACGCAGGCGAGCACCATCGTGATGGATCCGCCGAGGCTGATGCCCGTGACGCCGACCTCCTCGTAGGCGTTCGCCCGGAGCCACTCCACCAGCGTGCGCGCGTCGATGCACGACTGCCGCACGGCCTCGAGCGAGCGCACCAGATCCGCCGTCCAGAAGAACTCGCCGTGGAACAGCGAGCTCTCGGGGTTGCGGCTGCCGTGAAAGGGGAGCTGGACGTGGAGCACGTCGACGTCCATCGCCTCGGAGAAGCGCGGCAGGAGCACGGTCTCCTCCATCCACGGGCCGGGCTCGAGCCAGCCGTGCACGTAGACCAGCGCGCGCTTGCGCGGCCCCGAGCGCGGGTGCATCCACCGGGCGCTGACCATCTGGTTGCGTGCGTACTCGCCGGCGTGGCGGGCGCGGTAGTGCGGGCAGAGCGGCACGTGCTGGCTGTGCCACGTGAGGAGCTCGAGCACCTGCCCGCCCCTGCGCGGCAGCAGGGTGCGACGACGAACGAGGTCACGCGGCGCCACGGGGGCGGGGAACAGCACGTCGACCGGTGCCCCGTAGTACGGCCCCAGATCGCCCACGGTGTTTTCGCGCGCGGCCCGGAGATGAAGCAGGTGGGTCAGGCCACCGATGACGCGGTCGACGCCGCGAGCGACGGAGATCATGGATCTCTTCAACCTAGTGCATTGGCCACGCCGGATCGATGCGCTAGGTCGCCGGCCGCGCTTTCAGCCGGAGAACGTCCCAGCCCAGCAGCAGGACGCACGAGAGCCCGGCCAGGGCGGCCCCCAGCTCGAGGGCGTGCGCGGGTCCCCAGGCGTTCCAGAGGAGCCCCATGAGCAGCCCGGCCGGCAGGGCGGTGACGCCGACCACGAAGTTGTAGGAGCCGTACGCGCGGCCGCGCTGGTCGGCGCGGACCAGGTCCTTGATGAGCGCCTTCTCCACCGGCTCGGTCAGGCCGTAGAAGACGCCATACACCACGAAGAGCGCCCAGACCTGCCACGCGGCCGTCGCGTGACCGAGGCCCAGGTAGACCAGCGCGAAGACGAGCCAGCCGCCGGCCACGAGGCGCGCGCGCGGGAGCCGGTCGGCGGCGCCTCCGCCGAGCCAGGCCCAGACGACCTTGGAGGCGTTGAGGACGGCCCAGAGCACGGGGATCTCGGCGGTCGTCAGGCCGAGGTTGCGCGCGCGCAGCAGCAGGAAGGCGTCGGAGGAGTTGCCGAGGGAGAAGAGGGCCAGGATGCACAGATACGAGACTAGCGTCGGATTCAGGACACGCGCCGGCTTGGTCGCGTCAGCGATGGTCGACGTGTCGGCGGCGTGCGCACGGGGGGGCTCGCGCACGAGCGCGACGAGCGAAGTCGCGAGGACACCCGGGATGACCGCGATCCAGAAGACGCCGCGGATGGACAGACCGAGGGCGATGAGCCCCGTCGCGAGCAGCGGGCCGACGACCGCACCCACGTTGTCCATCGCCTGGTGGAATCCGAAGGCGCGACCGGCGCGGTCCCCGGCGGCGTCGGCGATCATGGCGTCACGCGGTGAGCTGCGGATGCCCTTGCCGACGCGATCAGTCACGCGGACGGCGAGCACGTGCCAGGGCAGCGTGGCCAGCGCCACGAACGGTCTCGCCGCGCTCGCGAGCCCGTAGCCGAAGAGCACCAGGCCCTTGCGCTTCGCCACCCGGTCGGCCACGACTCCCGAGGCGAGCTTGAGCAGGCTCGACACGGTGTCGGCGGCGCCCTCGACGAGGCCGAGGAAGGCGGGGCTGGCGCGCAGCGTCTCGCTCAGGAACACCGGCAGCAGCGGGAAGATCATCTCCGTGCCGACGTCCGTGAACAGGCTGGTGAAGCCGAGCAGGACGACGGCGGCAGGGAGGCGTGAGCGCGGTCGGTCGTCGGAGGCCACCGGTGCCGACTGTACCCGGTTGCGCCGCGGACGTGGACAGGCCGCGTCGTGCTAGACAGGAGCGCCGTGTCCATCGCCATCTTCGTCCGCCACGGGAAGGCCTCCGCGTTCTCTTCCACGGCGGGCTACGACCAGCTGTCTCCTCCGGGCGTGGAGCAGAGCGAGCGGCTCGGCGAGTGGATGGCGCGGACGGACCTCACGGCCGACGCGGTCTTCGTCGGCCCGCGAAAGCGGCACGCCCAGACCCTCGAGGCCGTGCTGCGCGTCCTCGCGACGCACGGTCGCACGCTGCCCGAGCCCACGATGCTGCCCGAGCTCGACGAGCACGACGGCATCTCGCTCGTCTTCAAGCTGCTGCCCGTGCTCGCGGCCGACGATCCCGAGCTGCGGCGCATCGTCGAGACGATGTCGCACGCGGGACAGCCCTCGCCCGACGCCGTGCTCGCCGCGTTCAAGCGCATCACGCGGCGCTGGGCGCGGGGCGAGGTCGGGCACGACGAGGTCGAGTCGTGGGCTGCGTTTCGCGCACGCGTCGCGAGAGCCATGGTGCGCATCGGCGAGGTCGGGCGCGGCAAGACCGCCCTGGTCTTCACCTCGGCCGGCGCCGTGGCCGCCGCCACGGCCGACGCGCTGGGCGTGACCGACGAGGAGCGTGTGCTCGACCTGAGCTGGTCGCTCTACAACGGGTCGATCACGGAGCTCGACTTCACGGGGGAGCGCTGGGGGCTCCGGTCCTTCAACGCGACGGCGCACCTGGAGAAGCGGCTGATCACGTCGGTGTGACCGTCAGCGCCTCCGCGCCCGGCGCCCCTCCAGCTCTCCCTTCAACCGCCGCCACGCGTCGAGCCGCTCCGGCGCGAGGGCTCCGTCCGCAACGGCCGCGAGCACCGCGCATCCCGGCTCGGCGGCGTGCTTGCAGTCGCGGAAGCGGCACGACTCGGCGAGAGCCTCGAGGTCCGGGAACGCGTCGGTGACTCCCTCGTCGGCGTCGAGCAGGCCCACCTCGCGCATCCCGGGCGTGTCGACGAGCCAGCCGCCGGTGGGCAGGGGGAAGAGCTCGCGGCGCGTGGTCGTGTGGCGTCCGGTGCCGTCGCCGAGCAGCGCCCCGACGCGCTGACGCGACTCGCCGACGAGGCGGTTGAACAGGGTCGACTTGCCCACGCCGCTCGACCCCACGAGCGCGGCGGTGCGATCGGGTGCGATGCGCCTCGCCACTTCGTCGACCCCCTCGCCCGTCGTGGCGCTCACCGCGAGCACCTCGACCTCCCCCGCCACGCTCCTCACGCGCGCGAGGTCCGTCGCGCGGTCGCCGCTCGCGTCGATCTTGGTGAGCAGGAAGATCGGCTGCACGCCACCGTCTCGGACCACGGCCAGGTAGCGCTCGAGGCGGCGCTCGTTCAGGTCCCCGCCGGCCGCCGTGGCCACGAAGGTCACGTCCAGGTTGGCCGCGATGACCTGCTCCACGTCGCTTCGCCCCGCGGCCTTGCGGGCGAGGCGGCTGCGACGGGGCTCGAGCTCTTCCACCACGCCGTCGGGGGTGACCGTGACGAAGTCGCCCACGACGGGGCGCGGCACCTCGCCCGCACGGATGCCGCGCCGCATCTTGCCCGACAGCCTCAGCGTCAGCCGCGCGCCGTCGATCCAGGCGACATAGGCCACCCCATCGTCGATGGCGATCCGGGCGCGCGTGCTCACGAGGCAGACGATAGCGCGGCCTCGCGCCGGCCGGTGGTACGCTCGCTCCCCGTCATGGCCGCCGTCCTCGACGAGCCCACCCCGGTGAGGGCAGGGCAGGGATTCGACGTCGCTTCGCTCGCTTCATGGCTCCGCCCTCGCGTGGCGGGGCTCGAGGCCGAGCCGGAGCTGCTGCAGTTCGGCCGGGGCTACTCGAACCTCACGTACCTGGTGCGGTTCGGCGCGCGCGAGCTGGTCGTGCGGCGCGCCCCGCCGGGGGTGAACATCAAGAGCGCGCACGACATGGGGAGGGAGTTTCGCATCCTCGCTGCGCTCGCACCCACGTGGCCCAGGGCGCCGCGGCCCCTCGCGCATTGCGACGACGCGTCGGTCATCGGCACGCCGTTCTACGTGATGGAGCGCGTGCAGGGCGTCATCCTGCGCGCGAAGACGCCCGAGGGCCTGGTCCTCGATCCCCCCGCCATGAAGCGCGCCTCCGAGGCGACGTGCGACACGCTCGCCGAGATCCACAACCTCGACTGGCGGGCCGTGGGCCTGGGCGACCTGGGCAAGCCCGACGGGTACGTGGCGCGCCAGGTGAAGGGCTGGACCGAGCGCTACGCGAAGGCCAAGACCGACGACGTGCCGCAGATCGTCCGCCTCGGCGCCTGGCTCGAGGAGCACCGCCCGACGGAGAGCGGCGCGACGCTCGTCCACAACGACTTCAAGTACGACAACGTCGTCCTCTCGCCCGACCTGGGGCGCGTGCTCGCGGTGCTCGACTGGGAGATGGCGACCATCGGGGACCCGCTCATGGATCTGGGCACGGCGCTCGGCTACTGGATCGAGCCCGAAGACCCGCCCGTCTTCCAGGTCACCGTCTTCGGCCCGACCAACCGGCCGGGCAACCTCACCCGCGTGCAGTTCGCGGAGCGCTGGTCGAGGGCGACGCGGCGCGACGCGTCGAACGTGCTCTTCTACTACGCGTTCGCCCTGTTCAAGCTCGCCGTGGTCGCGCAGCAGCTCTACAAGCGCTGGGTCGACGGACACACCAGGGAAGAGCGCTATGCGATGATGATCGAGGGCGTGCGCGCCGTGGCGACGTCGGCGCTGGTGGCGATCGACAAGGGGCGCATCGACCGCCTGGGCGAGTGACGCGTCACCAGCCGTCGCTCCGCCGCGGGCCTCGCCGCTGCGCCCACCGCTCCCAGCGCGCGTAGTCGTCGAGGGGCTCCCGTCCGAGGAGAAACACGCGGTAGAGCAACACGCCGCCGACGAAGCCGCCCACGTGCGCCATGAACGCGACGCCACCCTGCGCGCTCATCGTCACCGCGGACCAGAGGTTGACCACGAAGAAGAGCCCGATGACGAGCCACGCCGGGAACACCAGGAACAGGCCGAAGAAGAACCACAGGATGAAGACGGGGTTGAGCACCGTCACCGGCGCGCGCGGGTAGAGGAACGCGTACGCCGCGAGCACCGCCGAGATGGCGCCCGAGGCGCCGAGCATGGGCACCATGGGGCTGACGAGGGTCTGCGCCGCCGCCGCGCACACGCCGCCGAGCAGGTAGAACACCAGGTAGCGGAAGTGCCCCATCGCGTCCTCGACGTTGTCGCCGAAGATCCATAGAAAGAGCATGTTGCCGGCGATGTGGCCGAGGTTGGCGTGCATGAACATCGCGGTGAAGATGCTCTCGAACCCCGCCACCGGATCGCGGAACAGTCGCGCGGGCAGGAACGCGAAGTCGTCGGTCACCGTGCCCTGCAGCTGCAGGAAGAAGACGGCCACGTTGGCCGCGATGAGCGCGTAGTTGACCAGCGGGAACGTCCGCGTCGGCAGGTGGTCGCGAAGCGGAAGCATCGGCCTTGGCTATCAGAAGGACCAGCCGATTTGGAACAGGAAGCGCGGGAAGAGCGCGCTGGCGTTGCCCAGGTGGATGAAGCCCAGGCCGCCGCCCGCGCCGATCGTGAACCCGCCGGCCAGCACGCCCTGCCCGCCCACGTCGAACGCCGCGCCCCAGTAGGCCTGCGCGCTGCCGGGGTTCGGCCCGGCGGTCGCGTTCGTGGTGCTGCCGAGGAGGAGCGAGGGGCCGAAGAAAGGCCCACGCAGATCGCGGGCCCACCGCCACCAGTAGTGGTAGCCCAGCTCGAGGCCGAGGCTGTCGGAGTCGTGCGAGGCGAAGCCCAGGCCCTGGCTCACGACGTTGTACCGGCCGCCGCGGTCCTGGTCGAAGACCAGCGCGTTCGGAGAGACTAGCAGCGAGTGGTGAGGCGCGACCAGCACCTCGAAGTTGCCGCTCAGCCGCCCCGCCGTCAGCGCCACCGGGTTCCACGTGATGGCCACGGGCCGGGGCGGGTCGTACTCGACGTACTCGGCGACGACCTCGCGGCGGCGGCGGTAGCGGTACGGGGGAGGC
>VFSW01010500.1_pt1 | contig 13109 bp, 13 predicted proteins | sample 5358111 | NCBI WGS metagenome assembly VFSW01 (sample SAMN11554181, study PRJNA540505) | mine drainage metagenome | isolation source: sediment from site ElyBrook_90M | place: USA: Ely Copper Mine, Vershire, VT | collected 2017 | reverse complement strand
CACCCTGCTCCGTCTCCCCTTCCCCCAATTGGGGGAAGGGGCCGGTGGGTCGGGCCGCTACTGCCGCGCGCCCGTCTCGGCGAGGTCGCTCTCCGCAGGGGTGGTTGGCGCCGTGGCGGCGACTGCGGCGGGCGCCAGCGCAGGTCGCGCGCCCCCAACTGCTGCGCCGACCACGCGCCGACCACGCGCCCACTGTGGCGCTCGGCCCTTGGAAGAGACGCCTGAAATGCGGCCCAGGCCAAAGATCACGAAGAGCATCATTGCTAGATTGACGACCCCCGCCACCACTAGTTGGGCCACCAGCCCGATTGGCAGCAGCAACAGGAAGCCCGTCACCAGGATGTTGATCAACGTCAGCGGGATCAGGAATAGCCAGGCGAAGCGCATCAGTTGGTCGGCGCGTAGGCGCGGTAGGGTCGCGCGGATCCACATGAAGATCAGCAGCAGGACGCCCATCTTGGCGGTGAACCAGAAAGCGCCGAAGATGTTGAAGATCACCTGGGAGAAGAAGACGCCGATCGCGCCGTTGCCCAGCAGCCCCTCCCAGAGTCCCGCCGAGGCGCCCGGCCCTGACCAACCGCCGAGGAAGATCGCCGTCGCCACCCCCGACACAATCGCCATGTTGCCATACTCGCCCAGGAAGAACATCGCCCAGCGCAGGCCGCTATACTCCGTCAAAAAGCCCGCCACCAACTCCGACTCCGCTTCGGGCAGGTCGAAGGGGGAACGGGTCGTCTCGGCGAGGCCGCAGATGAAGTAGACCAGCAGCCCCAGCGGCTGCACCAGCACGAACCAGAACCACGGCGCGCCTGGCTGCATCTGCGCCGTGACGATCTGCGAGAATGAGATCCAGCCGACGCCGCACCTCGCCAGCCTGACCTTGGCGCCGACGCAGCCGGGGGCCAACAGGCTCGTCACCATCACCACGCCGACCAACTATAGTACCACCGGCAGCTCATACGAGATCATTTGCGCGGCGGAACGCAACCCACCGATCAGCGAGTATTTGTTATTCGATCCCCAACCCGCCATGAAGACGCCGATCACGTCAACCGAGCTGAGCGCGACGTAGAAGATGATGCCCGTCCCCAGCGCGCCCGCCGTCAGATACGGCGAGAACGGCAACACGACAAACACCGTGATCACTGGGGCGAAGAAGATCACTGGCGCCAGCCGAAAGACGATGCTGTCTGCCTTGCCGACCTTCACATCTTCTTTCAGCAGCAGCTTGAGCACGTCGAACGGCGACTGCATGATGCCACCTGGCCCGTAGTGCAGCGGCCCGTAGCGATCCTGCGCATAGCCCTGGATTTTGCGTTCCAAGTAGACCAGCACCGTCGCCGCCGTCATCACGAAGCCCAGCGAGAAGATGAACGTGACGAGGAAGTGGACGATGGTCAGGAAGATGTTATTCGTCAGCAGGTTGTTCATAGGGCGTCGCAATCTCTCCGCTCCGGCGACTCAGGCGCCGTGATCGCTATTGGCAGCGCGTGGCGCCTAACGGTCCACGTCGCCGAGTACGATGTCTATGCTGCCAAGGATGGCGATCACGTCGCCGATCTTATTGCCGCGCAGCAACTCCGGCAGGATTTGCAGGTTGGTGAACGAGGGGCCACGCAGCTTGGCGCGATAGGGATACTCCGAACCGTCGCTGATCATATAGACGCCCTCCTCGCCGCGTGCGCTCTCGATGGCGGCGTAGGTCTCGCCGCGCTGTGGCCGCAGCGCGATCGGCGTGCGCTGGCATATCGCGCCGCCGGGCAGCTTGTCGAGCGCGAGCCGCACCAACCGCACGCTCTCGCTCATCTCGTCCATCTTGACGCGATAGCGGGCGAAGCAGTCGCCCTCCTGCCGAAGCTGGGGGATTGCGGCGATCTCGCGGTAGGCGCCATACGGCTGGGTGACGCGCACGTCGAAGTTGAGACCTGACCCCCGCGCCACCGGCCCGGACAGCGCAAACGCGATGGCCTGCTGGGGATCGATATACCCCACCCCCTCGGTGCGCGCCTCGAAGATCTCGTTGCCGGTAATCCGATTCTCCAACTCCGGCAGGCTCTTGTATTGGAAGATGTCGAGCCACTCCTGGCAGTTTTGCAGCCACCCCTTGGGGAAATCGTGCATCACGCCGCCGACCCGCATATAGTTGTGGGTGAAGCGGTGGCCACTCAGCGACTCAAACATATCGAGGATGATCTCGCGGTCGCGGAAGCACCAGACGATCGGCGTTGTCGCGCCGAGGTCGAGGCCATAGGTGCCGACGGCGACGAGGTGACTGGCGATGCGTTCGAGTTCGCTAACGATCAGGCGGATGTACTGCGCACGGCGCGGCGGCTCGATGCCCATCAGCTGCTCGACGGCCTGCGCATAGACTGTCTCATTGAGCATCGGGCTGAGGTAATCGGCGTTGTCAATATAGCGGATGCCGCCCATATACGGGCGGTTCTCGAAGATTTTCTCCATGCCGCGATGCAGGTAGCCGATCACTGGCGTGCAGTTGACCACCGTCTCGCCATCCAGCGTGAGCACCAGCCGCAAGACACCATGCGTCGAGGGGTGTTGTGGCCCCATGTTGAGGATCATCTCCTCACTGCGCATGCCGCCCTCGTCCACAAACGTCCCCGGTTGGTACGTCGTCTCCGTCGCCATAGGTTTGCCCTTTATCTTTCGCTCAGAAGATCGCTCAACATGCTGACGGTTCGCCAGCGCATCTAGCGCTTGTGCGCTGCCTCGCGGGTCAGCCGCTATGGGCGCGGGTTGGCGCGTGGCTCTTTCAGGCGCTCGGTCGCTGCCTCGCGGGCCACCGCTTTGGCCTCGTCGCCGGTCGTCGCCTGCGGCACGCCACTCGCGCTGACTGGCCCCAAGGGTAGGGCGGAGCTAGCGGGGGCTGGCTCGACGCCCTGACCCGTCTTCAGGTAGACCGCTGCGCTGCCAAACGTCGGCATGCCGGGGTGGATGCGCTCCTCGTCGCCCTGGCCCATGCGCTTCGTCACGATGCGCTCTTGGCCGCGCGTATGCTCGCCGGAGATCGCCTGCACGGCGGGAACCTGTGTCGTCGCGGCGTCGTGGCGCACCATTGGCGTCGTGCGGAAGCTCTTGAGCAGCGGGTGTCCCTGGAACTCGTCCTCTAGCATGATGCGTCGCAGATCGGGGTGGCCGCGATAGGTCACGCCCACCAGATCATACTGCTCGCGTTCGAGCCAGTTGGCGGCGGCGTAGAGGCTGACCAGCGAGTCAACCGTGGGGTTTTCGTTGGGCAGTCGCACGCGCGCTTGCAGCAGCCAATGGTGTTGCAGCGAGCGCAGATGGTAGAGCGACTCGATATGATCAATCATATCTACCCCGGTGACACAGACCAGCATCTCGAAGCCCAGCGTATCGCGGATCACCCGCATCGCGTCCAGCAATCGGTCGGCGGGGAGGTCAATGCTGATCAGGCCGCCATTGAGCTTCGTTTTGGGGGTGGGTTGGCCGATTACCGCATCCAACGCCGCAAGTTGCGTCAACAGCGCGTTAAGGTGATCGCGGTCATAGGCCAGCAGCGAGGGCGGCTGGATAGCGGCGGGCGGCGTCACCGCGCGGCCCCGTTGGCGTGGGGTTAAATCCACTTGATGACTCCCTTCCGCCAAGCGTAGACCAAGCCAATCGAGAGTACGACGATGAAGAACAGAATCTCCAGGAAGCCAAACCAACTGAGTTGCTGGAAGATCACCGCCCAAGCGAGCAGGAACACGATATCCACGTCGAAGGCGACGTAGAGCAAGGCGAAGATATAGAACGCGAGTGGATACTGCACCCAGGCGGAGCCAATCGGCGTCTCGCCCGATTCGTAGGTGGTCAGCTTATTCTTCGTCGAGCGCCGCTTGAGGAACAAGGCGTTTAGCGTATCGGCGAGCAGCAGTGACCCCAAGACGAAGGCACAACCGCCAATAAAGAAGATGCCCGCAAAAAGGTAGCCTATCGCAACCATGAAATCGCACGCCTTCCATACCTCACCTCGACATCCCCTGGCCTCTCCTCTGCGATCATCTTAGGCGATACGCTTGCGCGACTGGGGCGCTACCGCCGAGATGTGAGAGCATATGAGATCGTGCGAGATAAGGGTCTTCGGACGCATCCCCTGGATGCGCCAGCCGATTGATGACCACTGGGAGACTGGCAGTGGCGCCCGGCGAGGCCCCGTCGCCGTGGACGCGCCAGCGCAACACCATCTCAGAGTATACCATAGCGCCCCCAGCCAGGCAACGCACGCGCACAAAATAACCATGCGGCTCGGTGAGCGGCCCAGCCAGCGCCCGGCCTTGACGGGGCGGCTAAAAATCCCAACACTACGCCAACGCTCACGTTGACAGGCGACACCGCCAGATGGTACGCTGAGGCTGGCGGCGCCTAAACTTTCCCGGCGCGACGCCAAGCAAACCAACTGTCACGAGGAATGGGAACGACGATGCTTCCAGCAGGCTACTGCTATAGTACACGGGCGAGGAAGGGCAGCGATGTGTTCGCGTGGCCTGGCCTCTTTGCGCCCGGAGCAGCCTGTTTGCTTTTCAGCGTCTTCGCCAGCGTCACGCCGACCTCCCAGTCAATGTGACCCATTCGGTTAACCTCCAGTAGCGTCGAGACGCTACCCGACGAGACGCAGCAACGGCGGTCGCGGGCCAGCGCAGGGCCAGGCGACCGCCGCCTCGTCTGCGTCGCCGTGGAACGTCTTCGCCCGACTGACCCGATCATCCCCCGCCCACATCTGCCACGCCGCCTGCGCCGCCGCCTCGCCTGCCACCCTGCCACCCACGCTGGTTATCCCACGCCACCATTTCTGCGTCGCCTACCACGATCTGAGGTACAGTGTGATCCTGATCAACGCGCATGGCGTAAGCAAATCCTACGGCGGTCGTCTGATATTGAGCTGGTTGGATTGGACGGTCGCCGACGGCGCGCGCGTCGGCCTGGTCGGCGCTAATGGCGCAGGCAAATCCACCCTGCTGCGCATCCTAGCCGGACGCGACGACGCGACGGCGGGGGAGATCACCCGCCAGCGCGGCCTGCGCGTCGCCTACCTGCCGCAAGACATCCCTGGCGACGCGGAGACGCCGCTGGAACGCGCGCTTGCCGTGCGCCCCGAACTGGCCGCTATCGAGACTGATCTCGCGGCCTGCGAGGCTGACCTAGCCGACGCAGGCGCCGTCGCCGATCTGCGGCGCATCGAGGGCGCGTTGGAACGGCAGGAGGCGCTAATGCGTCGCTTCGACGCGCTGGGTGGCCCTGGCTTCGCGGGCGAGGCGCGTAGCCACCTTCGCACGCTGGGGTTGGATGACGCCGCGATTGACGCGCCGACGGCGACGCTGAGCGGTGGCCAGCGCAAGCTCGCCGCGCTTGGCGCCTGCCTCGCCCAGCGCCCCAATGTGCTGTTGCTCGACGAGCCAGAGACGCACCTCGACCTGCGGCGACGCGAACAGCTCGAAGCGCTGATCCGCGACTTCGACGGCGCGGTGGTGATCGTCTCGCATGATCGCTATCTGCTGGACGAGACGGTGGACGAGATCGCCGAGTTAGACCACGGCGCAATACGGCTCTGGCCCGGCAATTATTCGGCGTATACGTTGGCGCGGGAGTTGGGGCTGCAACGCCAAGCCGAACTGTTTACCGCGCAACAGAAAGAGATCGCCCGGCTAGAAGAGGCGATCAAACGCTTCAAGCTCTGGGCCAGCATCGTGGCAAATGAGCGGCACATCAAGCAGGCGCGCAACAAGCAGCGCCAGATTGACCGGATGGAGAAGGTGGAGCGCCCGGTCTTGCAGCGCCGCACGATGGGACTGCGCTTCCGCAGCGCCGAGCGCAGCGGCCAGAAGGCGATTGAACTACGCGAGGTGACGGTGGCCTTTGGCGACGAGCCGATCTTGCTGGGGGTGAATGTGGAGATACGGCGGGGCGAGCGCGTCGGCGTGGTGGGCGAGAACGGCGCGGGCAAGAGCGTGCTGCTCAAGACGCTGACGGGTGAACTCGCGCCAGCCGACGGCGTCCGCTGGATCGGCCCCAGCGTGACCCTGGGCTACTACGCGCAGGGCCAGGAGACGCTCGATCTGGCAAAGACGCCGCTCGATCTGGTGCGCGAGATCAAGCCGTCGTATGAGCATCTGGCGATGGCGCAGTTGGGGCGCTTCCTGTTCACCTACGACCAGGCGCGGCTTCCTGCGCGGGCGCTCAGCGGCGGCGAGCGCAGCCGCCTACAACTGCTGCTGCTGATGCTGGGCGGCGCGAACTGCCTCGCGCTGGACGAGCCGACCAACCACCTCGATATTGACTCCGCCGAGGTTCTCGAAGCGGCGCTTGAGCAGTATGACGGCACAGTGATCGTCGTCTCGCACGACCGCTACTTCCTCGACCGCATTGCCGACCGTCTCATCGAAGTGAACGACGGCGACGCGCGCAGCTCGCTCGGCGGCTATAGCGCCTGGATTGAGGCGCAAGCCGCCGCGCAGGCCCAGACGGCGGCGCAGGCGAAGGCTGAGCGTGATCGGATCGCGGCGGAGGCCAGAGCGCAGGCCCAGACCCCAGCGAGGAAACCGCAGATGAAACGGGGAAAATGATCCGGAGTGAGTGGCCCGCCCGATACGCTCCATCTGTCAGGAGGGTATGGCGAGGGCCACTCACCCACGGCGTCAATGGGGTGTTCGGGATGGCGTCTGCGCGCATCCGACATCAGCGGAGACCTAGCCGTAGCTTCCTGGCGCCCAGCGAAAAACCCGCCTCACGAGACGGCGCTGCATGGGCGCTGGCGCGAGTAATCGTAGGCCGCCACCGCCTCGCAAAACTCGTTGCGCGACCGCGCCAGCAGGTTGAGCGCGGAACCATCGCGCAGGTGGATCCCAATCTCTTGCGCCGCGCGTCCGTGAGGTGGTCGCCACACCTGCCAGAGCAACTCCGTGCCGCCCCACTGAAACGCATCCAATTCCAGGTAACTTGAGCCGCCAGATCCGGACACGTAGGCCTCAGCGCCAACCGCCTGGCACAGCAGCGCCAGCCGGGCGGATCGTGAGCATTCCGGCAAATGGAGACTGGACGAACGGATTACACGCGTCTCCGCGCCCGCGATGCGTAACAACGCCATCGTGCTGGCAATCGCCAACTCGATGAAGCTGGCGCCGTTTTGGCGCAGATGTTGCATGATCTCGTGTCGTGTCCGCCGAAACTCAGCAGTCGCCAGGAAACTATGCGAGAGGTCACTCTCCAGGCGTCGCAGGCAGGCGCCTGCATCAACTGACGCATCAATGATACGTGTGCTGCGACCGTAGGGCAGCGTGACGGGCAGGGTCAGCCAATGCGCCTGGCCGGAGCCATGATTGGGGACGATCAGGGCGCGGTTCTGGTATTCTCGCTGGGCAAACTGCACATCATCCAGGACGATCCACACGTTGGCTAAGGCCAGTTTCTGCAACACCTTCAGGCGCGGAAACAGGTTGGGCTGGTGAATGGCTGCTATCATGTTCTCTTGACCTGCCGAGATGTCACTAAGGTTGACGCCAAGGAGTTCACAACCTTCACGGAGTAGCGCCGACCATCCGATCAGCAGCGATCCCACAGCGAAGGCCACGCGCCAGCGCCGCCAACACGAACAAAGACGACAGCGCAGCCGCAGACTGCGCGTCTGCTCTGCGCCGATGCGGCTCCCATACTGAGGCGCCCTGATCGCGAGGATGGGCGCCAACCGACCACATCCCCCGACACGCGATGCGCATGTTGCAGGAGGCTCCTGGTCGGCGCCATCGAGCGCTGATTCCACACGCGAGAGGAAGAATATCCGCCGTCGCCGGCAGACAACTGCTACAGAGGTACTGGTTCAGGAGATTGCTCTGGCTGCGCAACGCTGGGTCGCGCGCTCATCTGTGGCCGTGGCGTCGTACACCTGGCCTATGCCGTAACCCGTGGCAAGTGGCCAGATACACACATTTCGGTGAACATCTCGTCGCTACAATCGGCAGACCTGCTGACATTCAGGGTTGCGCTCGTGGCTATCATTTGTCGTCCCATGCGCCTACGCCTCCTCGCCGAAAACTCGATAGAAACCTCATGAGGCCGCCCAGTGGAAAGCCGCCTACAGCAGATGCGTCCTACACTGCTCAAGCGACACTAGTGGCCTCGTCTTGAAAATGTGTACCATACTTTACCGCTGATGTCAAGCTACGCTGACCCCTTGACCTCTGGTTCACCCCTTGACACCGCCGCACATTATATATTATTGTCATCATATATAAGCCCCAGATACGAGGCCTGATGAGAATGTGGAGGCGCAATGAGTAGGCGTGTCGTCGTGACTGGCGTTGGGTTGGTGACGCCGCTTGGCAATGATGTGGAGACAACCTGGCAGGCGCTGCTCCGTGGGGAGTCGGGCGTTCGTCCCATCACCGCGTTTGAGACCAGTGGCTTTGAGACGCGCTTTGCGGCGCAGGTACGGGGGTTTGACGGTAGCCAATACCTGGATCGCAAGACCACCCGCCACACTGATCCGTTTGCGCAGTATGCAGTGGCTGCGACCAAGCAGGCGCTCGCCGACGCCGTGTTTCACATTGATGACGAGAACGCCGACGACGTTGGTGTCATCATCGGCTCAGGCATCGGTGGTCTGCACGCCTGCTCCGATCAGTTTCAGGTCTTGTTCGAGCGCGGGCCAGGGCGTATCAGCCCATTCTTCATCTCTGAGTTCATGGCGAATAGCGCCGCTGGTCTGGTCTCGATCCTCACCGGCGCTAGAGGCGTGACCTTCGCCACCGTCTCCGCCTGTGCGACTGGCGCTAACGCGATTGGCGAGGCCGCCGAGATCATCAAGCGCGGCGATGCGGTCGCCATGCTGGCCGGGGGCGCGGAGGCGTGTATTACGCCGATCACGATGGCTGCGTTCGCCGCCACGCGGGCCACCTCGCGCCGCAACGACGAGCCGGAACGCGCCAGCCGCCCCTTCGACGCCGAGCGCGATGGATTCCTCGTGGGCGAGGGCGCAGGCCTGCTCCTACTCGAAGAGGAGACGCACGCCAGGGCGCGGGGCGCGCACATCTACGCCGAACTGATTGGCTACGGCTGCACCGCCGACGCGCACCATATGGTCGAACCGGCGCCGGGCGGCGCTGGGCTGGCCCGCGCCATACGCCGCGCGCTGGCGAAAGGCGAGATCGCCGCCGATCAGGTGGACTACATCAACGCCCACGGTACGGGAACCATCTACAACGATCGGAGCGAGACGCAGGCAATCAAGTCGGTCTTTGGCGCCCACGCCTACCACCTGATGGTCAGCTCGACGAAATCTATGATTGGCCACACCTTCGGCGCCGCTGGCGCCATCGAGGCTATCGTCACCGCGCTCTCACTCGACCGAGGCCTTATCACACCCACCATCAACCTGACGACGCCCGATCCGGAGTGTGACCTGGACTATACGCCACTGACGGCGCGTGAGGCCCCCATCACCATCGCGCTCTCGAACTCGATGGGGTTTGGCGGCCACAACACCGTGTTGGCTTTACGTCACAGCGCCTGAACCGAGAATCACGTCGGGATACAACATTGGGGGCGAGTATGATCACGCATGCAACGCGAGCCAGCCAGCCGACACAAGCCGCGACCTGCGAGAGCGGCTGCGATCCCGTCTGTGACACAGTCTACCTCGCCGATGGCGCGCAGGCGCAGCTCCGCACGGCGACGCCAGCCGACGCCGATGGCCTGCGACAGATGTTCTTCCAGCTCGGCGCAACCACGCGCTATCGCTATTTCTTCGTGGGCGTGCCGTGTACCCCCGACTGGGCCGAGCGGGTCGTCGCGCTGGGCGTCGCCGATGGCGAACAGTCGTATGCGCTGGTCGCCGAACAGGCAGGGACGCTCGTCGGCGTCGCGCGCTTCGACTGCAACCCCGACGGCGCGACGGCGGAGATCGGCGCGCTGCTGGTGGATGGCTGGCAGGCGCGCGGGCTGGGACGCCTGGCGTTGCGGCGGCTGCGCGCGGAGGCGCAACGACGCGGCGTCACTGGTTTCACCGCGCAGGTGATGGGCGAGAATGATCGCGCGCTCCGCCTGGCCCGGCGCGTCTTCCCTGCGGTACAAGTTCATTGGGAGCAAGGGGTATATGATCTGAGTATCATGTTCACGCCAGACGACGTGAGCGATGAGACCGTCTGAGTGTTGGTTTCGCGTCAGCTAGAAAGGTGATTCGGCATGCCCTACTCAAAGGCGCACAAAGCGCAGACGCGCGCGCGCATCCTGGCGGCGGCGGCGCAGACCTTCCGCGCGGAGGGCATCGGAGGCGTGGGCATCCCAGCGGTGATGGCGCGCGCAGGCCTCACGCACGGTGGCTTTTACGCACACTTCGCCACCAAAGATGCGTTGGTCGCAGACGCTTGCGCCACGGGCTTCGCCGACGCAGCGGAGCGCCTGTTGACTGGCGCGGCGCAAGCGGAGCCAGCGGACGCCCTGCGCGCTGTCATCCGGGGCTATCTGAGCCGACATCACCGGGATAATCCAGCGACTGGCTGTATGATTCCCACGCTCGCCGCCGAGATTGCCCGCGACACCCCGGCGACGCGCGCCGCCTTCACCCAATCGTTGACCACCTACGCCCAACAACTGAGCGAGTATCTGCCAGTCGCTCCCCGGCCCGCCCCCACCGCCAATCCGGCGGCAGGCGACGCGAACGATGACGCCCAGCGCATGGATGGCGCGCTGGTGCTGCTCAGCGGGATGGCGGGCGCGTTGCAGCTAGCCCGCGCCGTTGATGATCCTGACCTCAGTCACCGTATTCTCAAGGCGGCGCGCGCGTTCTACCTGCACGCCTTCGACACGCCCAGCCCGCCCGTCGGCGCATCCCAGGCTACAGGTGAAGGCCCTGAATGAACGTATAGGCGAGAGCGCCTACCGCGTAGCAGGCGCCGATTGTCACCAGCAGGACAATGAGCGCCCAGATGCCTGTGTAGAGCGCATAGCGTTCTGGTGGCCTGCGATGTTTGTGTGGCAGTGGTGGTAGCGTCGTCGGTTGGGTCGGCGCAAGCGCGGCGCCCGATGGCGCGGCGGGGGCAGGCGCGGCGGTGGCCGCGCTAACGGATGCGGCGGCGGGGGCCTCTGCGGGCGCCGCGCGGGCAGGCGCCACCGCGTCCGCCGCGTGCGCTAGTGATCCTTCGACGACTCGTGGCGTCTCGCCCGATGGCAGCGCGCGCAAGGTGGCGCCACCCGGCAGGAGTCCATGCTCATCCACATAGCGATTGTGGTAATAAGCGATCGCCCGTTCGCCCGCGACCCGCATGAAGCCATAGTCAATCGAGCCGCCGATCACCGCGCTGACGCCGGGGATGATGCGTCCGATCCACTTGGCCATCTGCTCCTCGGTCAGCTTCACGCTCAGGCGTGTCAGCAGACGCGGCATCACTCGTGGCAGAAACTGGGTCAAGCCCTCGCGCGTCAGCCAGTTGCCGACGCCGCGCAGGCTGTCCACCCCAGCCATCAACGCCAGCACATCGGCCAGATGCGCCTGCTCATTCAAGATGCTGGTGTCGTAGCCGTAGGACTGCGCCACCTTCGAGGCCATCCGCACGGCGTAGATCGCCGTCAGTTGCACGTCGGCGCCCGTCGCCAGCAGCGCCCACAGGCCACCGGGTAGGCCCGTCACCGCGCCAGTCAGCAGCGCACGGTGGCGATACTGCGCGGCGAAGTGTTCGGCCACGGCGTCTTTCTGCTTGAGCGAGACGTTGCGAATATCGGCGAACTCGTGTACTGTGTGGTCACGCGCCTGATGCTCAGCCAGCACGGTCGGGTCTGGTCGCGCGGCCCAGTTGATCGCATGGCTGATGCGCTCAGAGGTCGGGCCGGGCTTCTCGATCAGGTCTTTCACCTCAGTGGGCAGCGACTCGATAGCGGCGGCGACCCGCTCTTCCGGGGGATGAAGATAGCCGACTTGTTGCGAATCACTCGACATAGATGGCCCTTCCGTACTTGCCTGCGGCGCAGCGCGACGGGAACCTGACACATCAACACGCTGCGGATACATGAACCCAGGGAGCGATGAGTACCTGCCAGCAGTATACCGGGAACCAGAGCGCAAGGGCAAGTGGCGCGAACATACGGGGAACGGAGTCGCTAACGAAACGTATGCTTTCACACAGGGGGCGTCGCATCCTGAACGGAGAAGGTGTCTACGGCGCCCACAACCGATACCGTGACATCCGCTTCGGGAGCGCCAGGAGCGCCAGGAGCGCCAGGAGTAGTAGTTGCGCCTTCCTCGCCTAGCCCCTGCTCATCATCTAGCATGCGAAGGGCGGCGCGCGCGGCGGCCTGCCCAGCCTCTTTCACACTGGGCGCTACCCCCTGGGCAAGCTGGCGCTCGCCGACGTAGACGCCGACGGTGTAGCGCAAATCGTTGGCTGGCCCCTCGGTCGCCAGCCGCTCGTAGTGGGGCGCGACGCCCAGCAGCCGTTGCGCGCGCTCCTGCAACAGGCCCTTGGGGTTGTGATCCTTCAGCGTCGCCTTCATCTGGGGGATGATCGGTAGTATCTCGCGCGCCACAAACGCCTCGGCGGCCTCACGTCCCTGGTCGAGATGGATTGCGCCAACCAGCGCCTCGATCACATCGGCGCAGAGCGACTCGCGCGAGCGCTGATTGAACGTGCGCAGGCTTGCGAGATCCACCCGGATGAAGTCCATCAGCCCCAGCGCCATACCGATGCGCGCCAGCGCCCGGCGGCTTACCACCTCGGATTTGAGCGCCGTCATCACGCCCTCATCGTCCTCGCCATAGAGCCGATAGATACGCTCTACGACATACGCGCCGATCAGCGCGTCGCCGAGAAACTCCAACGTGTCGTAGGAGTCGCGCTGTGCCGTCTCCGGGCAAACGGTGTGGTGGGTGACGGCGCGAAGCAGCAGCGCACGGTCGTGGAACGCCACCCCCAGCCGCGCTTCCAACGCCGCCAGATCGGGGACGAGCGGCGGCGCGGCTGGGGGATCCACCGCGTCAGGTGGCGAGGTGGACTCGGTGGACTCGGCATGTTCGGGACTGCTCATGGGAAACCTAACACTGGTCGGCGGGGCTACCACAGGCTGGGACTACGCCCGGGGGGAGGGCGGGAGCGCCCGGCCGG
>VFSW01010499.1_pt1 | contig 13109 bp, 10 predicted proteins | sample 5358111 | NCBI WGS metagenome assembly VFSW01 (sample SAMN11554181, study PRJNA540505) | mine drainage metagenome | isolation source: sediment from site ElyBrook_90M | place: USA: Ely Copper Mine, Vershire, VT | collected 2017 | reverse complement strand
CATTTGCTCACCCTCTCCTTTAACAAGGAGAGGGCAGGGTGAGGTAGAAATGGCATCCGCAGGCTGCCGGACCAAATTGTGCCAAAATCACTCTTTTGAAATTGAAATGAAGCGAGTTGTAAATCAGATATACTTCTTTGTGCTCGTTGCGTAACTACGGCATCCTTCGCTGGGGGCGGGGGGTTGTAATCTTTAATACCTCTTAAGTTCGCTTGCCTCATTGTGGTAAATACTCAAGTAGCTCTGGTAACGCGACAAGGCTATCTCCCCTTCCTCCACAGCTTTAATCACGGCGCAGCCCGGCTCGTTAATGTGCATGCAACTGCTGAATTTGCAGCCTGCACGGTAATGGTTCATTTCACGGAAATACTGTGAGAGTTCGTACTTGCTAATGTCGGCAATCCCGAATTCCTGTATTCCGGGCGTGTCAATGATAAAGCCGCCATCTACGGGTATCATTTCAGAAAAGGTGGTAAGGTGCATTCCTTTCTCATGCGCTTCCGATATTGCCCCTGTTTTAAGATTGGCCTCCGGAACCACCATGTTTATAAAGGTTGATTTGCCTGTACCCGACATGCCGCAAAGCAGCGTTACCTTGCCTTTAAGCGCATCTTTCAGTCGGGGCAAACAGGCATTGTTCAACAGCGATACAACATGGCAGTGATAACCCAGGGGATCGTACACGGCAAGCTTTTCCTCCAGTACATCCATCAGCTCTTTGTCGTACAGGTCGCGCTTGTTGAATATAAGATGCGCGGCTATGCCATAGGCTTCGGCCGTAACAAGGATGCGGTCGACAAAGGTATCATGCGTTTTCGGGCGGATGAGCGTGATAAGGATAAAAACCTGATCAATGTTGGCGGCTATAACCTGGAACTGCTTGGATAGTTTTTTTGAATTTCGTATGATATAGTTTTTTCTTGGTTCAATGCTCAAAATTGTAAAGTCATTTCCCTTTTCGGATGGGGAAAAATTAACGTGGTCGCCAACCGCAACCGGACTGGTTGTTGAAATATCTTTGAGCCTTATATTGCCTTTCAGGGTACAGGTTACCCTGGCGCCGTCTTCTCCTAATACGGTATAGGTCTGCCCCAGGGCTTTCAAAACTATTCCTTTATACATGGGCAAACGGTAGGTTATTAAATCATTAATTTGCAATACGTGCTGCAATATTATGGTAAATTTACGCCGATTAACAAAAAGGAAATCCCCTGACGTATGAAAAAAATGCTGACCACGGCACTCCTCGCTGCTATTACGGGTTTATGTTTTGCCCAACCCAAATCGTCATATAAAATTGTGAACCATTACCCGCTTGAGGGTGATATGGGCTGGGATTATTTAGCAGCCGACGATTCCACAGACAGGCTTTTTGTATCGCACGGCAATATGGTGCAGGTACTGGACTTGAAGCAGAACGGAAAGCTTATTGGCACCATTACCAATCTGAACGGCGTGCATGGCATTGCCCTCGCCAACGACCTGAACAAAGGTTTCATAAGTTCAGGCAAAGACAGCACCGTAGTAGTTTTCGACCTTACAAGCCTTACTTCTTCGGCAAGAATAAAAGTTACTGGCGCTAATCCTGATGCAATAGTATATGATAAATTTTCCGGCAGGGTATTTACCTTTAACGGCAGAAGCAACAACTCCACGGTAATTGATGCAAAAACAAATGCCATCATCGGAACGATTGACTTGCCGGGTAAGCCCGAATTCGGGCTGGCCGACGGCAAGGGAAAAATATATGACAACCTCGAGGACAAAAGCGAAATTTGTGTAATCAATACTACAACCATGAAGGTGGAAAACACCTGGCCTATAGCCCCGGGCGAAGAGCCAAGCGGGCTGGCGATAGATAAAAAAAACAACCTGTTATTCAGTGTATGCGACAATAACATGATGGTGGTAACAAGTGCCAAAGACGGTAAAATGGTTGCCCAGATTCCGATTGGCAGCCATCCCGATGCGGCAGGCTTTGATGAGTTGCTGGGCAGGGCATACAGTTCCAACGGCGAGGGAACGCTTACGGTAGTTCAGGAGGAGAGCCCCGTAAAATTTACCGTACTTGCCAATGTGCCAACAGAAAAAGGTGCGCGCACCTGCACCGTGAGCGGCAAAACACACCACATATACCTTTCGCGGGCCCAATACGGCAAACCTCCTGCGCCTTCCGCCACGCATCCCAGGCCGCGCCCAGCCATTATGCCGGGTACCTTTGAGGTGCTGGATGTTGCGGAGACGAAGTAAGGGCTCGAAGCCTCTTCTGCATTTCCCAGATAAGTATTCCGGCGCATACCGCCAGGTTAAGCGAGTGCTTGGTTCCGTACTGGGGTATTTCAATGCAGGCATCGCACATATCCAGTGCCTGCTGCTCCACCCCGCTTATTTCGTTGCCGAATACAAGGGCTGTCTTTTGGGCTCCCGGTTGCAGCTTATCCGCCATGATGCTGTTTTCGGCCTGCTCCACTGCATAGATGGCAAACCCTTCTTTTTTCAGTTCTTCTATGGCCTCGCCCGTGCTGGCAAAGTGCTTCCAGGCTACAGTCTCTGTGGCGCCGAGGGCCGTTTTATGAATATCGCGGTGCGGTGGAGTGGCCGTAACCCCGCAGAGATATACGGCCTGCAATAAAAAGGCGTCGGCGGTGCGGAACACCGATCCTACATTGTTCATGCTGCGCACATTGTCGAGCACAACAACAATGGGGGTTTTGGCGCTAGCCCTGAATTGCTCCGCACTTTTACGGTTCAGCTCTTCCATCGATAATTTTCGCATACTCTGTTGTTAAGCCAATGAATCAAAGATAGCACAATGTCCGTTTCCGGCACTAACACCCTGCCGTTGCAGGGTTGGAAGCATTACACTCTGCCTGCATTTGTACGAGTAAGGAAGCAAGACAATTTTGCCGGAGTGCATAACGTCATTGATTTACGGATAGCCCGCCCATATTAGTTCAAAATGCTTATATTTACATTTCAAAACCTACAGGCAATGAAGAAATTATTATCCGCAGCCCTGATTGTTTTTATTTCATCGGTTCTCATCCATGCCCATAACGTACCGGTGCCTCTGGCTCAAAAAACTGCCGGCAACTTTTTTACCCGTCAGTCGGGCATAACGGTGCAGAACATTTCACTTGCCTACACCTGCCAATCGGTTGGCAGCCCCGCACCTGCTCCACTTTATTATGTATTCAATGTAAATACGGATAAGGGTTTTGTTATTGTATCGGCCCAGGATGCCCTGTCTCCCGTTATCGGCTATTCAGCCGAAGGAAGCTGGGTTATGCCCCTGCCGGGAACCAATATTTATTACTGGATGCAGAAGACAGGTGCCCAGGCCGAATATGTAATGACGAATAACATCAGGCAGACAAACCGCATTGCCGCCGAATGGAGCGACTACTCGGGAGACGCATCTCCTTCGCCACGCTTTAAAAGACCCCAGGCACCGCAACAGGTAGCGCCCCTGTGCCAATCTCTCTGGAACCAGTCGCCCTATTACAACGCCCTGTGCCCCGGAGGTTCGGTAACAGGTTGTGTGGCCACAGCCATGGCGCAGGTCATGAGATACTGGAGTTACCCGCCGCACGGCATAGATTCCAGTTTTTATACCGAAACAAGCCCCGAGAACTATGGCTTGTTAAAGGCAAACTACAACACCTCCTCCTACCAGTGGGGCTCGATGCCCTATAGCATTAACGCCAACAACAACCAGATAGCCATGCTGATGTACGACTGCGGAGTGAGCGTGGACATGAGCTATTCGCCCGGAGGCAGCGGCGCCTGGGTTATTACGGCCGATAACAGGATTTGCGCCCAGACATCATACGTAAAATATTTCGGATACAACGCCAATACCATACAGGGCTTAAAACGCAAGAACTTCAATGATTCCGTTTGGATGACCCTGATTAAAAACGAACTGAACCACAACCGTGTGGTGCAATACGCCGGCTGGGACTCGGTAAACGGAGGGCACACCTGGGTATGCGACGGCTACGACACCAACAGCAACCTGCACATGAACTGGGGCTGGGGCGGCTTCGACGACGGCTTCTTTCTGCTCGATACCCTGAACCCATATCCCTACTTTTTTTCGAAGAATGAGGAAATACTTATCGGCATTCAACCCCCGCCTGTAAAGGCCGACTTTGAAGCGGCTCCGGCAACCGGATGCACGGGCATTCAGGTGAACTTTACCGACAGGAGCTTTGTATATAACAACCTCGACTCCATCACCTCATGGCAGTGGTCCTTTCCCGGCGGCACGCCCTCCTCATCAGGCGCTAAAAACCCAACCGTTCTTTATAATACCTCGGGGGTATATCCTGTAACCCTTATTGTTACCAATGCCAACGGCTCTGATACGCTCACGCGGAATACATTCATTAATGTGAACGGGATAAATGCCCTCCCTTTTGCAGAAAGCTTTGAAGGCGCAGGTAACTTTCCTCCCCCGCAATGGGCAATAAACAACCCCTGGCAACATAGCGCCGCATGGCACCTGTACAACGGCACGGGAGGCTACGGTAACAGCGCGCACTGCATGTATTTTAACAACTGCCAGAGCGGAGTTCCCGGCGAACGCGACCAGATATACACGCCTGCATATAACTTCTCATCACTGTCAAAGCCTGCCTTGCTTTTTGATGTGGCCTATGCCCCCTATAACCAAACCTACAGCGATACCCTTGCAGTATATTATTCGCTCGACTGCGGCAATACCTTTACCAGAGTTTACCTGAAAGGCGGCATGAACCTGTGTACCACCGGAGGGCAAACAGTGTTCGCCGGAGCAAACCAGGATATGAACGGATGCTTTGTTCCCCTGAACAACAACTGGCGCACCGATACCATTCAAATCCCTGCCATTGCCGGTCAATCCAGCGTGATGTTCGCTTTTGAAAACAGGAGCGGCAACGGCTCCAACTTGTATGTTGACAACATCAACGTACCACTTGCCTTAGGGCTCAACCAATTAGGAATTACGAATGATGAATTACGAATAATACCTAACCCTAACAATGGCATTTTTCAAATAGCGAGCAGCCATCAGCTATTAGCCAATAGCCGAATAGAAATTTACAATATGCTGGGGCAAAAAGTTTATTCGCATTATCAAATTACTAAATCATCAAATTATCAAATTGACTTGAGCAATCAACCGAGCGGGGTTTACTTATACCGTGTGGTTTCGCCGCAAGGTGAAAATATGGCCGAAGGAAAGTTCATTATTGTAAAGTAACAATTAATCTCCCCGCCATTTAATTGCCCATAAGCAAGCCGATGAAAAAGTTTCTCCTCATTTCTATTTTCATTTACTCCTCATCGTTCCTTCTTCACTCGCAGAACGGTACCATCACAACCATTGCCGGAGAGAATCTTGGAAATAACATACAGGCAATGCAATTCGGCGTAAATCCTTATAGCGCTGTATCCGATAATGCAGGCAACGTATATATAGCCGATGCCTCCAACCACATTATCCATAAACTGAATATATCCACCGGAATGCTGACCGTTTATGCGGGTACCGGCAGTTGCGGGTTTTCAGGTGATGGCGGACAGGCAACCGATGCACAGTTTAATTATCCCCTGGCCCTTGCCTTAGATAATAACGGCAACCTTTACGTGGTGGATGAATCGACATATTGCGTGCGCGAGATAGATCACTCCACCGGCATCATAACCACCGTTGCGGGCCGGGGCGGCTGGTGGAGTTTCGGCGGCGACGGAGGCCCGGCCACAGCCGCTTACTTTAACAACCCTGTTGCCATAGCCATAGATTCCGCCAACAACCTGTATATATCCGATTACAGCAACAACCGCATTCGAAAGGTAATGGCAGGCAGCGGCATCATCAACACCATTGCCGGAAGCGATTCGATACATTACACGCACGACAGCATAGCGGCCGATACGGGCAGGATAAACGGCCCCGCCGGACTGGCTCTGGACAAAAAAGGGAACGTTTATTTCGTTGACCAGAACAATTGCAGAATACGCATGCTCGATACAACCAACCGCATAATATATACCCTATCAGGCGGAAATGCAGGATTTTCGGGCGACGGCGGTCCTGCTGCAAAAGCGCGGTTCTGGTATCCGATAGGAATTGCCCTTGATTCTCTTGGCAACATCTATATTGGCGACACTTACGATAACCGCATCCGCGAAATAACCCGTACCAATGACACCATCAATACCGTATGCGGCAATGGCTGGAGCGCTTTCGCCGGCGACGGAGGCCCTGCTACGGCGGCAGAAGTGTACCAGCCCCGCTACCTCTCTTTCGACAAGCGCGGAAACCTGTTCTTCGGAGATATAGGCAACAACCGAGTAAGAGAAATTAACAACAGCGACACCATTAATACCATTTCAGGCGACGGCATGCCGGGCTATAACGGCAATAATATCGCCGCGCTCTCCTCACAGCTGTCAAACCCAACCAACATCGTATCCGATGACTCGGGCAATATCTATGTATCGGACAACGGCAACAACATGATTCGCAAAGTGGATGCCGCTTCAGGTAAAATTTTAAAAATAGCGGGGACAGGCAGGGGCGGCTATGGGGGCGACGAAGGCCCTGCCGGCAAGGCGCTGCTTTCGGGCCCGCTCGGAATGGCAATCAACGATTCAGGTGATATTGTTTTCGCCGATGAATATAATGAGCGGATACGAAAGATAAGCCACTCAACCAACACCATAACCACCATTGCCGGCAACGGCAGCGCAGGCTATGCAGGCAACGGAGGGGAGGCTACCTCCGCCAAGCTGTTTTACCCTGCCGATATAGCCATAGACTCCAAAGGCGACATTTACATAGCCGACATGATAAACGACCGCATAAGGGAAGTGAACACTTTCGGCATTATGAAACTAACTGCAGGCAACGGCTATAACTCCAATAACTGGGGCGGTGGCTTCAGCGGCGACGGGGGCAGCGCCATCATAGCCGAACTCGACCAGCCGCAGAGCGTGGCCTTCGACAACTCCGGCAACCTGTATATAGCAGACACCTGGAACTACAGGGTAAGAAAGGTGGATATGTCCAACGGCATAATAACCACCGTGGCGGGCAACGGCACCTGGGGCTACAGCGGCGACGGAGGCCCGGCCACAGCCGCACAAATAAGTCCGCCCACCTGCATAAGGTTCGACCCTTACGGCAACCTGTATATAGCCGACTTTTACAATAACGCCATAAGGGAAGTAAGCGTGTGGGACAACTCCATAACCACCGTTGCCGGCACGGGAACACAAAATTACGGAGGCGACGGCGGACCCGCCATCAGCGCCTACCTGGACCTCCCACACGGGATATGCTTCGATATCCCGGGAAACATGTATATAGCCGATTATGGTAACAACAGGATAAGAGAAATTACCAGCCCGCTTGCCGTAAAAAATCTTGTAAAAGGCGGCGGGATTTCAGTTTTTCCAAACCCTGCCGATGCCGAGATATTTGTCGCTGTAAGCGGTTTGAACCTAAACCATGCAAGTATTGAATTGATGGACATTACCGGCAGAACAGTATTGCAAAAAGACATAAGCAACCATTATTCAGCCGCACCCATGGGTATTGATGTTTCAAATCTGTCCCCCGGAATTTATTTTGTAAACCTGAAATGCGACAGCGGACAGTTCACATCAAAGGTTGTAAAAAATTAATAAAGCCATGATTCAGGCACGTATCATATTGTTTGACGGCTCCTGCAACCTCTGCAATGGCGCTGTAGCCTTTATTTATAAAAGGGATGCGAAAAAGGCATTCTGCTTTACCCCCCTGCGGTCTTCCGAAGGGAAAGAGTTGCTTAAGCAAGCCGGAGTAAGCAAGGACTACAACCAATCTATTGTATATTTAAGAAAGGGGAAACCTTATTTCAAATCAACCGCCGCACTGCTCATCTGCAAGGATATCGGCGGGGTTTGGTCGTTCTTTTATTTTTTTATCGTAATTCCACGATTTGTTCGTGATGCCGTTTATAAATTAATCTCATTATTGAGATATAAGCTTTCCGGCAAGCGGGAAAACTGCAGTGTGCCAACAACAGAAATAAAAAGTCTTTAGCTGCTGCTCTGGAAAAGCTTACAAAGCTCTCACATTATGAGGATACCTTACGCTGTATTCCTTCTTGACGTATTCGAGCATGGTGCTTTTCAGTTCGTCAATATTCAGCTTTCCCGTAGCTGAAATAAATACGCAGGGGGCAAACTCCTTTCCGAGATACGATTTTTTCAGATCGTCGAGGGGCACTTCGTGGGCATTGCCGTCTTCATCGCGAACGCGGTACAGGTCTGCTTTATTGAAAACTATAATGGTAGGTTTATCGGCCGCTTTGAGTTCGGCAAGGGTATTTCTCACAACGGCTATCTGCTCCTCAAACGAGGGGTGCGACACGTCCACTACGTGCAGCAGTATATCGGCTTCCCTCACCTCATCGAGGGTTGACTTGAATGCCTCTATCAGAAAGGTAGGCAGCTTGCGAATGAACCCAACTGTATCGGACAGCAGGAAAGCCGTGGAGTCGATAGTTACCTTGCGTACCGTAGTATCGAGGGTTGCAAAGAGGGCGTTCTCGGCAAGCAGATCCGAGTGGCTTATCAGGTTCATCAGGGTAGATTTGCCGGCGTTGGTATAGCCAACCAGCGATACGCGTATCAGCTGCCCCCTGTTTCTGCGCTGTGTGGTCATCTGCCTGTCTATATCCTCTATCCTTTCCTTGAGCAGGGCTATCCTTTTGCGCACCCTGCGGCGGTCGGTTTCTATTTCGGTTTCGCCCGGCCCTCTCAATCCAATGCCGCCGCGTTGTTTTTCGAGGTGTGTCCACATACCGGCAAGTCGTGGCAGCAGGTATTCATACTGCGCCAGCTCCACCTGTGTTTTGGCATAAGCTGTTTGCGCCCTTTCAGCGAATATGTCAAGTATCAGTCCTGTGCGGTCGAGCGCTTTGCGCTTCAGTTCGCTCTCCAGGTTCCGCTGCTGCGACGGGGTAAGTTCATCGTCGAAGATAACCATATCCACGTCGGGATTTTCTTCCACATACCGTTTTATCTCCGCTACCTTGCCCTTGCCAATCAGCGTAGCCGGGTCAATATGGTGCAGGTTCTGGGTGAATATTTTTACAGGTATGGCTCCTGCGGTGGAACAGAGCAGGCTAAGCTCGTTGATGTATTCCTGAAGCTGTGCTTTTGATTGTTCCTTATAGCTTACCCCTACTAATACAGCGTGCTCCTTTCTTCTTCTTCTGTCAATCATCAAATGCAATTAAAACCAAGGCCTGGAAATTTGTGCAAAGGGCCATGGTATAGCCATAAATATGATAAGCAGGGCAATGATATTAAACCAGAAAAGCCTTCTGAATTTGCCTTTATCCGAGGCTGCTTTTTTGCCCAGAATCCTTCCCAACGTAATCAATATGATGGCAAGCAGCATCATGGTGGTATGCTCCATGGTGAAGAACCTTTTTTCGGGGTCCTTCATGGCTTCGGCGCCAAACTGCACAAAGGGGCTTATAAAGTAAAGCAATATGGCTACAAGTAATTGCGTATGAGCCGAAATCATCAGAAAAAGACTTATCTTATTGTCGGATGCGGTAAACGACCGTTTAGAAATCATGCCCGTAAGCGATTTGATGATACATGCCAGGAGCAGGATAAGTATTGCCCAGCGGAGCAGCGAGTGAATAACCAATATAATTCCGTACATAGTTGGAAGGTTTAGGGTTCAAAATTAGCAAATTTGCGCTTTTATCATTTGTTTTGCGAAGCTTAAATTTATTTAATTACCGATTCATTATGGAATACCTGTGGGGAATAGACCTTGGCGGAACCAAAGTGGAAGGAATAATCCTGAAGCCCGGAGAAAGTCCTGAAACCATAGCCCGAATCCGGATACCATCGGATGCCTATAAGGGGTATGAACATGTAACAGGACAGGTGGCTAAACTGGTCGAGATGATGAAAGCGGAATCGGGATTGAAGCCGGAAAAGATAGGCATGGGCACTCCCGGTATCGCCGACACAATAACGGGCAAAATGAAGAATTGCAATTCACAGTGCCTGAACGGCAGGTTTCTGAAACAGGACTTGCAGAAATTGCTGAATACCGAAGTTGTAATAGCGAACGATGCCAACTGCTTTGCCCTTGCCGAAACACGGTTCGGAATTGTAAAAGAAAAAGCTCCTGACGCAAGGGTTGTCTTTGGCGTTATTATGGGAACAGGCGTGGGCGGCGGCATAGTCATCGACGGCAAGGTGTGGAATGGTTTGCAGGGCATTGCCGGTGAATGGGGGCACAATGCACTCGACGATAAAGGCGAGCTTTGCTACTGCGGCAAATCCGGCTGTGTGGAAAAGACCATTTCGGGAGAGGCTACAGAGGCGTATTATCACAAATTGACCACAAATGGAGCAACCCGCGCCAATCACCTGCCCTTGCAGGAGATATGGGCGAGGCATTTATCGGGTACCGACAAAAATGCGACGCTTACCATTGAACGGATGATTGTAATGTTCGGCAAGGCAATATCCATGGTTATAAACATACTCGACCCCGATGTAATTGTACTTGGCGGCGGCATGGGCAATATTGACCTGCTCTATTCCGCCGGGGTTGAGGAGATTAAGAAGAATGCATTTACCGACAGGTTCTCAACACCTGTGCTGAAACCTATGCTGGGCGACAGTGCCGGGGTGTTCGGGGCAGCAAGCCTGGTTCAAAGCGACTGATTGTCCGCTGAAAGTTCAGGCACTAACCTGCGAGACGCTATGGCTTATTCAGCGACTGCAGATAGCCTGCCGGAAGGGTATAGCCTGCCTGCTGCGCCTTCAGCGCATATTGTAATGCGGCATCGTTGTTCTTAAGCGCACTGTATAATACGGAGATGCTGTAAAGATAATCGCCCGCCCTATCCCTGTCCAGATGCACCAGTTTGAGGTAGTCGGGCAGGGCCTGACTATAGTTACCTGCAACATAATTGGCGTAAGCCCTGTTCTGCAAGGCCTGTACCAAATTGGAATCAAGCATCAGGGCTTTGTCGAGATCGGGTATCGCCAGTTTATATTGGTTCATGCTGATATAGGTAAGCGCCCGGTTCAGGTAGGCCTCTGTATCGGAGGGCTCGTACCTGATTGCACCGGAATAGGCCTCGAAAGCTTTTGGATAATCCTTTTTAAGGGCATATATATTTGCCATATTACAATACACGCCTGCATCTTTCGGCCGCCAAAAGTTTTTCAGAATCTCGTAATTGGCAAGGGCGCTGTCGTAGCAGGCGCTGTTTACGGAGCCCTGTGTCCGGTAATAGTCGGCTAGTTCGGAATAGGGGTCTTCTATGGCCATGGGGAATTTATTCTTTACGTCTTCCCACAGGGTTTGGGTATTGTACCACACTCTCGTGCGGCTGTAACAGGTAATGCAAAGCAGTAATGTGTATAATGACACGCTCCCTATAATTAGGTAACGCAACTTTTCAAATTTCCTGTAAAGTTCATTAATTACAAAGACCGCTATCAGGAATAGCCCTGTATATGCAACATAGCTGTACCGGTCATTGATTAAGGAACCACCCACCGTAACAAACTTGAGAATAAGAACTACGTTAAAAAAATAAAACAGGAGCCCGGCCGCAACCAGTCTTTTATAATTTTCTCCTGCCCTAAAGGCAATGTACAGTGGCAAGCCCACAATCACTGCATCGGCAATAGGCGATAAGAGGTAAACAGCCGGAAGCATTCCCGAAGGGCTTGATTTCGGATATGGATAAAAGGACGACAGATGAAAGGGCGCAATGGCCTTTATCACATACATCATAAATGTATAGCTTGCAAAGAAACACCGTTGTGCAAGGGTGAAGGTATCGAAGGAGGCGCTCATAGCTCCCTGTGTGCTTTGCAGCGAATAGGTATATGCCCCAAGCAACAAGGACACAAGAAAGAATGGGATTTTTTCAGAAACCGTTTTCAGGGAAAATTGCCTTTTTAATAAAAAGTCTATTGCGAAGAGCGTGAGCGGAAACACTACCGCGCTCGGCTTGGAGAGGCTCGACAACAGGAACAGTAAGATGAGAAGCGAATAGGTTTTAGCGCTTCTTTGTTCAAGATACTTTAAATAAACTCCAATCCCCAAAAAATAAAATAAGGCGTATAAAAGGTCTTTCCGTTCCGAAATCCACGATACCGATTCCACATGCATGGGATGAATGCCATGCCATAATGCCACCAGCGCTGCAAGCCATAGCTTATTGCTAAAATCGCCGTAGCCGGCTTGCTTCATGGATTCAAAAAGCCTGACAACAACGAAAAACAGTATCACCGTGTTCAGGATATGCAGTATGATATTGGTTACATGATAGCCTTCCGGCGACAAACCCGAAAAGTGGTAATTGACGGCAAGTGAAAGCATGGTTAGCGGATGAAAATTGCCCGCCGTGGTTACATGAAAAAGCAACATCTCCAGGTTGTGTGCGCTCAAACTCCTTATAAAGGGGTTGTTATATACATATACCTGATCGTCCCAGTGGACAAAATCGCTCTTAACGGAGAAGCTGAAGCAAATAAACGTGATGACAGCAATAGCCGCGGGCAGAATGATTTTTTTCCAATGGGTTCCATCCGGAAAATGAAGGGCATAGGGCTTTGCAGTGCCGGGTTGCCGGTTTTGCTTTTTCGCATTTCCGGGCAGTCCGCCAGTTTGCCTGGTCCTTCCGTGTAAAGCCGACCTGTCAGTATTATTTCTGTTTGCAGCCATAATTTTCTTGGAACGGCTAATTTAACAAAAGCGCGCTATTAAAACTTAGCCCTCCAATCCTCCGCCGGCCGGAGGAGGATTAAGGCACATATTGGTCCGCTAAACGGCAGATGCCATTTTGTAAATCGTCAGCCAAAGTTGGACAGGTATAGTTAAAATTATTAGGTGGTATTTTAAGGGAAAAAGAAACTCCCGATTTCAGATTTCATTAATATCCGGTTTAAGTGGAGGGGTTGCACGTCCGAACGGTTCATCCGCAGGAGCCTCTGCTTTATTATTCTATATCTTATCCTGATAATCATGCTGTCAAGTAGATAACATGAGATTTATATAAATAATTTTTGTCTATGTG
>VFSW01010498.1_pt1 | contig 13109 bp, 7 predicted proteins | sample 5358111 | NCBI WGS metagenome assembly VFSW01 (sample SAMN11554181, study PRJNA540505) | mine drainage metagenome | isolation source: sediment from site ElyBrook_90M | place: USA: Ely Copper Mine, Vershire, VT | collected 2017 | reverse complement strand
CCCCCCCCCCCGAAGCCGCTGAACAGGGAGTCAAGACAACCGATCTTTAGGGAGCCCTCGGGCGGCGAGATCGGATCCAAGGCCGTCGGGACCCCACGGCAAGACCGCAACCGTCGGAGCATGCCGGTCTTCAGTTCAGCGGGAAGACAGGAATGTCGACTGTCAAGGCGATCCCGTAGCGAAACGTCAGGCCGCTTGTCGTGTCGCAGTTGTTGGTGGAGCACACGATGTAGCGGCGGAGGAAAGGCGCGAACTCCACCATCGGCCCGAGGACCAGCGGGGTGCGCGGGATCCCGAAACCGAAAAATAGACCCGGAGCCAGGACCGACGGCAGGTCGATCGTCGGTGCTGCGGAGACACCGCGCGGTCCCGACGTCGTCGTCATGGACGACTGCGCCTGTGGCGACGACCCGTCAAATCGTGCGGTCGCGATGTTGCCCAGGTCGATCGCCGAGACAAGCACCTGAAAGGACCGCCCGTTGCCGATTCCGCCACCCACCTCAAGACCAATCGGTAGCGCGATCCCGAGAACTCCACCTGTGTTGGAACGGCTGTTCGGACCCAGATCGCCGGTCGCACTCTCCCCGCCACCCATCAAGCCGAGTTGCCCAGCTAGCGCGACGGAGATCCGCGGGCGTCGCATCTGGCGGTACGAGCCGACCGGCGCGGCTGCTGCGTTGAGGGCCGCCACGACATCGTCCGATGTGCGCGCTCGGGCGATCGTCGCGACGAGGGATCCCCACGTGCGGATGTTCTGAAGCAAGGTCTTGGCCGCGCCGTCGGGCATGTGATCGAGGACGAGCGTGACGGCGTTGAGGTTCAGGATTTCGAGCGCGCCCGCGATGTAGTCTTTCTTCAAAAGGTTGGCGGCGGCGTCGAGCACCGTCTGAAAGTCATGCAGCACGACAGTTCGCTGCACGGCATCCGTCGGCAAGGCGTCCGTAACGGCCTGGAGGTCCGCGATGTCACCGAGGACGCTGGCAGCAGCATCCAGGAACTCCGCCGCCTGCGCGTTCCCGTTACCGTTCCGACGAAGATCTGCAATCGCGGCGCCGAGACGCGTGAGTTCGCCTTTGTGGGCCGCCAGCCAGACGCCGATGTGCTGTGTGGTGTTGCCGTCGCCGGGGGGGCCATCGCGCAGGATCACGTCGTGGCCCGCCGAGATTGTCGCGAGGACGGCCTCGTTCGTATCAAAAGTGCCGTCGGCTGCGCTACCGGCTGCGCTCTGGATCCCCACGGCGACGGCTCGTAGCGCGCTCGCCACTTCGCTCCGTTGGTCGCTGGTGAGCGCTTCGTCGCAGGCTGCGTGAAGTTGTACGGACTCGAGTGCGGGTGCGGCGGGTGTTGCCAGGAGATCGGCGAGATGGCTAAACGGAAGATCCGCGGGTCCATGCCCAAGCCCCGGACCGACCACTCCGAACATCGCCATCATGCAGAGCGCGAGGTGGGCGGCCTTCGCGTCGTCGGGAGGCAGGCCGTGGGCGCTGTCGATTTCGTGCGAAAGAAAGACTGGAATCGTGACCGGCAGCGCATCGAGATCCAGCCGAAACGAAGCTGGGAGCGAGAGGAGTTGCTCGGGTTGTGCGTTGGCGATGCCGTCAGGGCGAAACGTCCGGCAGGTGTTCGGCAGGAGGGTCATCTGGGCGTCCATCACTGCGCGCAGGGGTCCGTGCCCGTTTGCGCGCACGGGACAGATGGCGTTGCCCAAGGCATCTTGAATAAAGAGCTGCAACTCGGAGCTCGCCCGGGCGACGAAGAAGCCTGCGACCCCCAGAATGATCGTCGCTTCGGGTGGAACAGGGAGCGCGGCCGTCAGTCCTCGGGCAGAAGTCGAATCGACGAGGCCATTGGCCTGCATCTCCACCGGTGGGCACACGGTGAAGGAGCGCTCGTCCACGGGATTCTGTCGGAGCGCGTTGCACGCAACCGCGATGGAATCGCATCTGTGGACGGGGGGCAGGTTGCAATACCGGATGAAATTCTCGGGCGTCATCGTCAGAGAAATGGCTTCCGGTCTGGGATCGAGCGACCCTGGAGGCGATTGGGCGAGACAGGGCTGGGACCCCAGAAGCAAAACGGCGAGAGGCGCGGCAAGCGCTAGAATATCTGCTGATCGCACAACAATCCCTCCCAGATTTGAAACCATGCGAGCCGTGCAAAGTACATCGAGACCGTGTCGGTTACGCGGGATGGCAGACGAGATGTCGGAGGACGTGGTGCGGGCACGGGCTGTGTTCGCTGACAAGGCGACCCAATTAGTCGGACGCTCCCGCTGATAGAGGGTCCTTTGTCATTTCAACGAGGGTTCCCCCGATTGCAAAGTGAATCCACGCCCCGACGACGTGCTTTCCGGCTGCCTCGAGCGCACGCGCATACGCTGCAATCTGCGCCCCGAAACCCTCTGCGTGATCCCGCAGTGCATCCTCCCTCCCTCCCCGAAAGGTCTTGTGGTCGACGATCACAACGCCTCCCGCGGTCTCGAGCAGGAGGTCGATCGCACCATCAAGCCGCCGCTCCCCGTCTGGTGTTGAAAACCAGGCTGTCACCGGCAGCTCGCGCAGCCAGGTTGCGCCTGGATACCTCGCGTCGATTGCGGCTTTCAACGCATCACCCGCGTCAAGCAGCACCTGCGCATCAAAGAGTGCTTGTACGCCAGAATTATTGAGAAGCCGTTGCGCGCGAAGCAGGCGCTCATCGCGCGAAAGCCCTTTGACATCCGTGGCGAAGAACGCATGGATCATGTCGCCCACCACGTTCCACTCGATGCCCTCATTGCGAGCAAACTGGAGGCGCCTTGTGAAGGGTACGACCGCGCCAGCGCGCCAGGGGCGCAAGTCGCTCCAGTCGGTCGTGGCCCGCGACGGAGCGATCCCGTACCGGGGTCTGTTGGAAGTCGGCGTTGTGGGACGCTCGGGCCATGAACACCGTACCCGGACACCGGCGTCCGAAGGCGCATCGGTCGCGCGCAAGCACCACACGCGTGCGGGCACACGAAGGACGGTGCCGTCTGTGCGGCGGATGTCAATCGTCGCTTCCGGTGACGCTTCTCCTGGATACGTCATGAGTGCGTGGCCCGATGAATCAGCGAGTTCGTTGAGCCATGCCGTTTCGACACCCTTGTTGCCTTTTCGCGCGGCAAAAATAAGGTGGTCGCGTGCGCGGGTCATGGCGACATACGCGAGGCGAGCGCGTTCGCGTTGCTCACGTATCGCGACGGCGATCCCTTCCGCCGAGCGTTCTGCTGCGTCCGCGAGCGGTACCTTCGCAAGCGATCCAAAGGGCCACGGCCAGTAGCGAATCCACCGGTCCCCAAGCGGATCGCTCGGATCGAACGCCGCGCGATCGCTCTCGGTCACGACATCAAATGCACTTCGCTGTCCCGAACGACTGAGCGAGCCAAGAACAACGACCGGCCATTCGAGTCCCTTCGCGCGATAAATCGTAACAAGCGTGACCGCGTTTGCCGATGTGGGAACGTGCTGCGCGTCCGACGTCAAGTCTCCCGCGGTCGGCTCGGAGGCTAGTTCAAAGCACCGGAGCAATCCTGCAAGCGTCGCAGCTTCGCGCTCCTCAACGCATTGCTCTTCATAGCCCGCGGCGAGCTTGCGAATGGCTTCGAGGTTGCCGAGTCGCTGTTCCGGATCTGGCCACCGCGCACACAACACTGCAGCATCGAGGGCGCCCATGACCGCGTCGATCGCCTCCCTCGGAGACAACACATGGAGCCGCTCCCGCACCGCCATCAACGCATGCTTCCAGCCAGGAACTTCGGTCTCGGCCGGATCCGCAATCGCCTGGGTAACCACGCCCGCGTTGGTCGCCGCGTGCGCCATCCTCGCGCGTTCGACATCGAGCATCCGATCGAGCCAGGCATCCGGATCTTGCGCCATCGCGCCCGTGAGTGCTTCGAGGGTCGCGAGCGCCAGCGTGTCGCGCGAATCGACCACGAACCGAAGCCCGGCATCGACGAGGGTCCCTTCGGGTTGATCGAACAACCCGCGCTGCGTAAAGCTTGCGCGGATCCCAAGTGCTTTGAGCGCGGCTGCGAGCGTCGAAAGTTCTTTGTTCGTTGCCATCAGCACGGCGACGTCCGATGCGCGAAGGTCTCGCACTTCGCCGGTCGTACGATCGACGACGGGCGTTGCACTGGGCTCCGCGAGAAGCCTGCGCACGCCTTCGGCGATCGCGCGGGCGTCGTTTTCAGCGTTTGTTGTGTCGAGCCAGAAACAGCCGAAGGGCGGGAGGCCAGCGAGTCGCGGCGGCGTGACGCGCGTGGCGGAAACAACCACCTCCCGCGCCGCAAATCCATGCAGCGCCAAGGCGTGGGCAAACAAACTTGAACTGGCTTCGACCAAATCAGGACGCGATCGCCAGTTGTTCGGGAGTTGATCGGGCATTCCGCCTTCGCGCGCCACCCAAGCCGTGACCGCGTCCATCAGCGCCGGATCGGCCTCGGCAAACTCAAAGATGCATTGCTTGCGGTCTCCAACCCAGATCGACCGCTTCGCGATCCGGTGAAAACCGACGAAAAGCGCGAGTTGAATCGGACTCGTGTCCTGGAATTCATCGACGACCACGAGGTCAAGACGTTCGGCGAGTTCGGCGGCGACAACTGGGTCGTCCACAAGCGTCAGCGCGCGATCGAGAATGTCGACGTAGTCCGCGACACGCCGCCGCGCCTTCCAATCTGTGTAAACCGACAACGCACGACGCGCCGCTTCGTAAACGCCGTCGGTAAATTCGCGGATGTCAGCGTGCAGATCGGGATGTCGCGCGTAGTCCGCCGCGATATCGGCTAGCGGTTGGGTAAACTGCATGCCCGCTTTTCCAGGCCCCTTGCCGCCGCCCGCCCCGACGGATGCGAGCTTGACCCAATCGCACCAATCGAGTCCTTCGTGGTCCAACTTGCGGTGGGCCGTACAAAGCAGATCGAGACACGTCGCGGTGTTCTTCTGGCCGTCGTGGACGGTCCTAAGATCTTTGATCGCACGCGCGAGTCCCTCCGTAAGTTTGGCGTTGAGCGACCGCCCATCCGTGATCGGCGTGCCGAGGAGCGTGAGAATCCGCGACGACGACCGCTGCGCCATGTCGCGCGATGCGTCCGGGCCGATTCGATTCGTGCGTGCGAGCTCCATGATCTTCGCGACGATGGGTAGCCAGTTGGAACGGCGCTCCATGGGATCCCATCCGATACCAAGTCGCCTCGCCATCGTTGCCATCCGCGCGCGCGTCTCAACGTCGAGGGTGGATTCGAGCGCCTCGCGCAGCAGGCGGCCCCCGCTGTGTGCAAGGACACCGAGATCCGGCGACAAGCCCGCATCAAACGCGAACTCCTTCAAGAGCCGCAACGAGACCGCGTGTACGGTTCCGAGGTACGCGAGCGGAAGCGCCTGCGCGCGCTCAAACGCCTGGTCGGCGATGAGGGCACGACGCACACGTGAGGCCAGCTCCACGTGGGCCTTGCGCGTGTAAGTGACCGCGACGACGCCTTCGATCCGCACGGGTGCGTCACTCCCCGGACGAATCGCATCGACGACACACTGGGTCAATCGGTGAGTCTTTCCGCTGCCGGCGCTCGCGCCAATGATCTGAAGTCCGCGCGCGATGCCATTCCCATCCGTGCTTGCATCGCTCACGACGCGACCTCCCACTTGCGGCCACACAGGGCCTCGAAGTTACAGTATCTGCACGGCTCACTCTCTTCGTAGACAAGGTACCGATCACGCTCGCCCTCCGGCACGCCAGTTCGTTCGAGGAGCGAGACAGACGTTGGCACGCCGGTCACCGCAATTTCTCGTCGCGCGACGAGTTTCTCGACCGCGACGAGTGTGCGTTCGGTGGCCTCCCACGTCTCGTGCGTTCCGCGTCCGCGGATGACACGGGCGCCTGGGAATGCCGTCGCATGGGTCGTGAGCAGTTGGCCGGTCGACAGCGCAAAGTACGCGACGGGGGGAAACCCGCCCGCGACTTGGTTTGCGTACCCGTAAGCCGCGAGTTGGACCGCCTGCCCGTGTTCGAGGAGTCCGCGATAGGTTGACTCACCCCACTTCATGTCGACGACTGCCGTGCCTGCGTCGGCCGTACGCAAGAGCAGATCCGTGCGCCCGTGCAATCTCCGCGCGCCCCATTGCGCGGTCATCTCGCCCTCCGCGGACTGGATTTGAAGCTTGGCAGCCCGCAAGACGGTTGCGAATCGTGACACCGCGCCAACGAGTTGCACGCGCAACTGAGCGCGTTCAAAGGCCATCCCGGGGCGGAGGAGCGTCGCGCCTTCTTTTGGAAGCAATCCATCGAAGATCTCGCCAGCGGCCGTGGCCAGCGTGTCGGCGTCTTTCGCGAACGCGTCATGCTCGTGAAGTATTTCGACGAGCCGATGCCCGAGCGTTCCATTGAGCTTCGGCCCGGATGCGATGGCTGTGAGAAAGCCTTCGCGCACACCAGCCCGACGTTGGAGCACCCAGCGAAACGGACAACCGAGGAGCGTCTCAAGTCCCGTCGGAGAGAGATCCATGGGCGGCGCGATGTCGGAAGTCGGCTTCCACGTCGCGCGCGCCTGAGGGAGTTGCAGGGGCACGAGCGGTTGAACGGCAAGTCCTTGCGCAGTCACGCGCCCCGCAAGCAGATCGTCTACGGTGACCGCGAAGCACGCGGCGTCTGAATCCTTCGCACGGAGGCGCGCGATGATTTCGTCGAGGATCGGATGTGCCTCGGCGTCGACGCCGCTGGGAAGCGCCAGAATCACGCGTGCTCTTGCGGAGAGCAACGCGTCGCGCGCGGCGCGTGATCGCGCTGCGAGAAGTGCGTTGGAGTCCGCGAACTCGATTCCCTTCGCGCGGAGTACTCGGAGTTCGGTCTGGCGCCATGGCGTACGTAGCGCATCGAAGCCGCCAGGGTCCGTTGCGTGCCAGTACACCACCACGTCGCGCGCACCATGTATGCCCGAGGAACCATGGACGTGGTCGATCCGCCCCGCTTGTTCTTCCGTCACGGTGAACGCGTGCTCGCCGACCCCCACGGTTTCGACAATCTGGCGAACGGCGACGAGATCGAGGGTTCTCCGTGGATCAAGGGCAAAGGCTTCGACGAGGGCTTGTGCTTGCGCGTACGCCGTACCAAGGCTCGCGTCGACGTCGCTGCGCGCAAGTCGTGAACGCAGCCATGCACTCACCCGCTTCGCGACGTCCGCAAGATCCTTCGGTGTCGCGCCGTTGATGGCATCAAATCCTTGCCCCTCAAACCAGGTTGCGATCGTTTCGAGTCGGCCCGCCGCTGCGGCCGCGCCAGCAACGTCGGCGTCCGCCGCGGTGGCACCCTTTGCAAGCGCATCGGCCCTGGCGTGCGCCGTGACGCGCGTCTCGATCGTTTTCTTTGCACTTCGCCACGCTGGACCAGCGATCCCTGGCGAAGACGACACGGCAGACGCAAGCTCACGACCCACGAAGCCCGCAAAGGGTCCGACCGGGAGTGTCAGCAACTCCAGCACCCGATGCGGATCGCGCGGCTCAAACGCAAGTTCCATCGCAAGCGGAAGGATCTGAAGCGCAGGACGCCACCGGGTGGAGGATTCGACGCCCTGGCGAACCAACCCCTGTGTGGCAAACGCCACGTCGAGCGGTGCCACGTCGTCCGCGCGAATGACAACACACGAGTGCTGGCTGTGCGACCGAAGCATCGCCGCGACGACTTCGGCGAGTGCCCACGTCGAGTCGGCCCGAACCACAAGAAACGTTCCGTCACCGCGCAGCGCCGAAGCTTCGACAGCCTCGCCACGCAGTGCAGCTTGCACGCGCCCGAGATCGGTATTGCCCGGGGCGTTGCCGCGCTCGACCGCCCCCTTATGTAGGATCGTGCCGCGTTCGGCAAGCAGGGTGAGGACGCGCCGCCAGCGGCCAGGGAGGCACGCCGTGTCATCGAATAACGTGAGGCTGTCGTAGAGATGGGAGCGTTGGGCTGCGAGTGCACGCTCCACAACAACAAGGCGGTCGGCGTCGCCCGGTGGAATCGGCGCATCCTCCGTCGCTTCGAGCGCAGCGATGGTTTCCAATCGTTCGCCACCGGCAATTGTCTCGCCGTCCCAGCCGGCGTCTACGAGTGCGTCGCGCCAGCCCAGGAGGGTGCGCGCGGTCCCCACTGGATCCACCACATAAGAGCGCGCGTAGAACGGTGATCGACCCAGAAGCCGCGACAGCCGCGACGACCAGCGCTGGATCCGAATCGTTGGATGCATCTCGCCGTGCGGCAGTCCGAGCCGAATTTCGAGGTCGTGCAGCAATGCGCGGAGATTCCAGACGGGCGCGCCGATGCGACCGCGTGCGGTGATCGCCTCGGGGAGGATGGTCGCGCCAGCGTACGAGGCGTGTAGCGACGGATGCATGCGCTATCGGATCTCGCGGGGAGGAAGGTTGGGGACGGTGAGATGAAGCCCGAACAAAAAAGGCTCGTCCAGCCGAAAACCGCGCGATGGTGGGGCCAGCGACGTGTCGGATTCAGCCAGCTTTTGGATGGGCTCTACCCATTGGCCGACGATGAACGAGATTCTAGCTCGTTGAGCTAGATTGGAGTTCAACGGGCAGAAAGCGGTCTCAATGAGGTCGAATTGGGTTCAATGAACTAAGATTCTGTCCAACGAGCCAGGATCGTGTTCAATGAACCTGGATCTAGCTCAACGAACCTGGGTTTAGCCCAACGAACCTAGATCGAGGCCACTGGGCTGGAATCTTGCTCAATGAACTAGGATCGAGGCTAACGGGCTAGTATCTAGCTCAACGAACTCGGAGTGTGTCCAGCAGATTGGAATCTAGCTCAACGAACTCGGATCGTGCCCGACGGGATAGGATCTGGTTCAATGAACTCACATTGTCTCCAATGAGCTTGAATTTTTTCCAATGGGCTCAGATGGCTTTCAATGAACAAGGATCTTGTTCAACCAGCTTGATTTCGCGCCAGTGGATGATTTTCCGTAGGTCGGCCTGGAGTGAGAACAGAAACTCGGAACAGTCTCGTCGCGACACCTCGGTGCCTCGGGATGGATCGTGGATCGTCCAGAAGCGGGACGAATTGAAGCGCTCGGCCAGCCATGGGATCGCCGTCCACGAATTCAGGCTGAAACAAGGACACGGCCTCGCAGGCTACCTCTGTTTCGTCAACGGCAAGGCCGTCGGGGTGCTCGAAGCCAGACCCGAGGGCTTCACCCTCGCCGACGTGGAACCGCGGGCGAAGAAGCCCCGAAGATCTCTCCCGGTGACGGGACGAATCTTTTGGGAGAATTCCCGCGAACGTAGAACACCGCGCGCGAGCCACTCTTTCCGACGGCCCGCTTGCAGTCACTGCGCGACGCAGATCCCCCGCGTGGTGTCGCAGACATACCCGCTGCGGCACGTGTCGGCGCCGTCGAGGCAGTACCGGTAGTCTGAGTTACCACTCACCCCCGCCGTGAAACACCCCGGGGAAACACCGACGAGGAGCGCGTCGCAGTGGGTGGCGATCTGGCGCGTCGGGCTGTCGTTGGCGCATCGGTCGGCCGCGCATCCGAGATAGTCGGCGTAGGCCCGCTGCTCGGTCACCGTGCACGCCGTCGACACACGGGTGGCGCAGGCGCTCTGGTCGGCCGACGACACATCTCGGCCGCCGCAACTGTAGCTGACCGCCGCCGCCTCGCCGCATACGCCCCCGACCGAACTGCCACACGATCCGCACGCGATGCACATCGTCACCGCGATCCAATGCTTCATGCTCAGGGCCATGGTCATCCCGCCACTCCGAGGGGTTCGTGTACTACAGTGGCCACGGAGGCGAAAGTCTGAGCCGTCGCCGTCATCGCCAAAGCAAAATCCGAGTGTCCAGTCCGAGTGCCATTTCATCCACGCGCTCGGGCACGGATACTCCATGGGATGCATCGAGCCCTGCGGTTACCGTCTCGGTTGTTTATTCCCCGGGCGATCTCCCGGTGGAGTCTTTTTCTTGGACTGCTGCTCACGCCCGCGCTCGCCTGGGCGCTGCCGGCTGCGGTGGCTTCCCGTCGGCTCGCGAGTGACTTCTGGCGCACGCTCGGCGTCGGGATCGTGGTCGTTGCCACGGCTGCCCTCATCGGGCGCTTTGTCCCCGAGCGCCGGGGTCGCCTCCGCTCGCTGGTCACCGTCTATGTGCTCTACGTCCTCGCCACCGTGGTCCACGCCGTGTTTTTTATCGCGGGATGGCACGACCGGGCCACCGAGGCAGGTTGGGTGGTCGAACTCGTCGAAACCTGTGCCATTGCCAACGTCACCGTCATTCTCGTTTTTCACATTGTCCTCCGGGCCGTCCGCTACGAGCCCGCGGTCATCGTGTCCGAGATCACCACCGGCGCCGCCTACGGCCTTGCCTTTCTTCACGAACTCCACCAGGCCGGACTCAATCTCTCGGGCGTGATCGCCACGAGTGCCGTGGCCTCGGCCGTCCTTGGGATCTCGCTCGCCCCCACCCTCGGCAACATCCTCGGCGGCGTTGCCTTGCAACTCGACGACTCCATCCACGAAGGCGACTGGGTACAACTCGACGTCAACACCCAGGGTCGCGTCAAAGCCGTCCGCTGGCGGCACACCGTGGTCGAAACCCGCAACTGGGACACGATCATCGTGCCCAATTCTTCGTTGCTCATGGGCAGCATCATGCTGCTGGGCAAACGCACCGGAGCGCCCGTTCAACGACGGTACTGGGTGTTCTTCAACGTGGATTACCGTACGCCTCCGTGGGAGGTGGTCTCGCTGGTGGACGAAGCGTTGCGCTCGTCGCCGGTTTTCAACGTCGCCATCGACCCGCAACCCAACACCATCTGCTGGGATCTCGGCAAAGACCTCCACGCGGGCTACGCCCAGTATGCCGCACGCTTCTGGCTCATCGACCTCGCGCTCGATGACCCCACCCTCTCCGCGGTCCGCCAGCGGATCTACGCGGCGCTGCAACGTGCCGGCATCGCGCTTCCGCTGCCCGCGACCGCGATGTTTGTCACCCATGACAACCCCGAGCATCAGTCTCGCAAAGACGCCCGCGAGCAGATTCGTCGCGTGGCGCTCTTGCGCAAGATCGACCTCTTTGGGGACTTTAGTGACACTGAACTGGACAAACTCGCCCAGGGGCTCAAGCACGCGCCCTTTGCCGTGGGCGACTTGATGACCGTCCAGGGACGGCTTGCGCACTGGTTGTACATCCTGGCCGACGGCGTCGCCGAGGTCCGCGTGACCGTCGACAGTGGTACCGGGTCCAACAGGGTGCGGGAGATTCATGCCCCGGGGTTCTTCGGGGAGATGGGGCTGATGACTGGCGCGGTACGGACGGCCTCGGTGGTGGCGCTCACGCCATGCGATTGTTACCTCCTCGACAAAGACACGTTTCAGGGATTTTTACGGCAACGTCCCGAGCTCGCCGCGGTGGTCTCCCTGGTGCTCGCACGGCGCAAAGCCGAACTCGACGCCGTGCGCGAGGGCCTCACCGAAGAGCAAAAGGGCGCTCGGGTGAACGTCGAGCACGCGAGACTCCTGATGCAGATTGAACGGTTTTTTGGACTCCGAGACGCACAAGGGCACTAACCCACCAAGAGTCCGATCAGCGAGCGGTTCCCCGACGCCGCAAGAAGCTCCGTCGGAGCCACGTCGCGAGGCCTCTGCGACCCCCGTGTGCCTCCCGCAACAACACCTCAACGCCCGCTGGGAGCGTTGCTGCACGGTAGACACCCTCGTCCGAGAGAGACGCACCGACCCTCGCGGCGGTCAGTTCGGGTCCTTCGCCGCTGAGCACCATGCGCACGCCGAGCATCCGAGCCGCGGAGACCATGTGCCAGAGTTCGGCTACGACCGCGTCCGTCGGAGCGACCAGGCCGCTTAGATCCAACAGTGCCGCCCGCGCGCCAGAACGCAGCATGAGCGAAGACGCGCGATCTGCGATCGATCGAGCGCCTTCGGGGTCGAGGGGCCCTGCGGCGACTGCGAGCACCGCGCCCGGCGCTATGGCAGCCACGGGCAGTGCACTCGCAAGGGCTTGCAGCGCCTCGGCGCGCACGCGATCTTCACGCCCACGGGCGTAAGCATCGAGCACGAGGCCCAGGCACTCACCCTGGTGACTTGTCACCCAGTGTGAAACTGCTGCGAGACACCAGGCATCCACCGCTGCGGCGACAATGAGTCCGTTGGCGCGCTGGTCGCCCATACGGTACGCAAACAACCACAAGAGCGACCGGGCTTCAGACCAGCGTGCGGCGTCCTCGGGGGATCGCTCTGCGCGCCATGCCGACTCCACGAAGGGATGGATCTCCGCGAGGAGATCGTCCATCCGCGGGGTGACTTCGAGCGGTGCGAGGGGTGACGCCAGGAGTCTCTCGCGCATCGCGGCGACCCGCTGCGTCACGGGGTCGCTGGGCTCGGTCATTGGCTGTTGGCGACTCCCGTCGGGCGTTGGAGATCGTGCGGTGCCGCAGCGCCTGCCCCTGTGCCGACGTGCGCTTCGACGAGGACAAACTTGTTGTCGTCGGCCTCGGTGGTGATCGTGTGGCCGTCGCCGCCCCCCGCGCGAAGCGTAGACAACAGACCCGCCACCCGTGCGTGTTCGGTGATGATGTACACGCGCCATCCCGGGTGGCGAACGAACCAGTCGTGGGTGCGATCCGTGCAGTACTTCAGCCCGCACTCCATCGCGATGACGTGGTTGCCGGTGTAGAAGTTTTCGCCTTTCCAGTTCATCTGGTGGGCGATGAGGGGATCAAAAGCGTACTGGGCGTCTTCGCCCTGGCCGCGGGCACGCGGGTGTCGCAGGGCGTAGTACCGCGCGATCAACGGTCGCTGGGACCAATGCGGTGTCACCTGGATCATGTACACATCCAACGACCACAGCGCGAACAGCGTTGCCACGAGCACAAGTCCACGCGTCGCGTACGCCCGCACCCGCGGCCATGCCATCGCGACCAGGACGGCCATCGCAGCGACGGCAAAGCCCGCGATCGGACCGCGGTAATCGAGATACCGCGTCGGCCATGGGCGGTCGTAGTTGTAGACAAAAAGATGAATGAGCCGTTCGTCTCCTGGCGGGCTTGTGGTTGAGTTGACGAGATCCCGCGCGATGAGCGCGACGAGGCCCGCGGC
>VFSW01010497.1_pt1 | contig 13110 bp, 14 predicted proteins | sample 5358111 | NCBI WGS metagenome assembly VFSW01 (sample SAMN11554181, study PRJNA540505) | mine drainage metagenome | isolation source: sediment from site ElyBrook_90M | place: USA: Ely Copper Mine, Vershire, VT | collected 2017 | reverse complement strand
AAGAGCTTCACCTCACGCAACCTGCTGTTTCCATGCAAATCAAGCAACTGGAAGATGCGGTTGGAATTCCCCTGTTTGAACAGATGGGCAAACGCATCTTTCTAACCCAGGCAGGCGAGGAATTGCATCAACATTCCCGCATCATTTCCCGTCAAATGAAAGATGCCCAGGAGGCTATCGAAAGCCTGCGCGAAGGGGTAAGCGGGCGGTTGGACATCGCCATCATCAGTACGGCCAAATATTTTGCACCGATACTCCTGACCCGATTTTGCGAACTGCACCCTGCGGTCCAACTGAAATTGTCTGTCAGTAATCGCGAAGGGATTGTGCACCAACTGACGCATAATGAGGTCGACTTGGTCATCATGGGCCAGCCGCCTGAAGAACTCGGGGTGATTACGGAGCCCTTTGCCCGCAATTCGCACATTATTGTCGCACCGCACAACCATCCCCTGGCACTGATGAAACACCTGACTCTGGAACGCGTGGCGGAAGAGCCTTTTCTTTTACGCGAAAAAGGATCAGGGACGCGCCAGTTGCTGGAGCGATTCCTGCTATCTCATGGGCTGGTTGTCAAGCCGCGCATGGAAATGAGCAGTAATGAAACCATCAAACAGGCCACCATTGCCGGCATGGGGATTGCCTTTCTGTCCGAACATACGGTGACTCTGGAGTTGGAAACGCGACGGTTGATTATTCTCCCGGTGCCAGGCTTGCCCATCGTGCGGGACTGGTATCTGGTCCATCACCGGGAAAAGCGGTTGTCACCGGTAGCGCGGGCGTTCAAGCAATTTCTGCTGGAACAGGCACCACAGATGCTCGCACAGGTCGGAGCGCCAAAAAAGAAACCGGTCAGGCGCGATCACGCAGCCATTCGCGCCATTCGCTGAACAAAAGAGGGTGCAGGGCGGCAATCACCGAACGGTTCCAGGGCGCAGTTTCCCAGAATTTGTCGTGCTCCAGGGTGCAATATCTTCCCCCGGCTTCCTGCAAAATCAGTGAGCCCGCGGCATAGTCCCATAACTTTTGACCACCATGCAGGTAAAGATTGAATCGGCCTGCGGCGACATAACACCACTCCAATGTGCTGGCGCCAAAGTTACGCTGTGAAGCGTACGGCGGGCGGATGCTCAATGCACGTGCCAGTTTTTCGGGCAATCGTTTTAAATCAACCGCTGCAATGGCATCCTGAAACATGGGGGCGTCAGCCTTGATAGGCATTTTTATGCCATTGAGCCAGGCACCCTGCCCCTTCTCTGCAGCAAAGGCTTCATCGGCTACGGGGTCATAGACGACGCCCAGCACAGGGAGTCCTTGACGCATCAGAGCCACTGAAATGGCGAAATAGGGGATGCCATGGACGAAGTTGGAAGTCCCGTCGATGGGGTCGACACACCAGACGCCAGCGTCACTTTCCTGCCACAGCGTTTGTTGCAGGGATTCGGGCATTTCTTCACCCAGGATGGGGCAATCTTGAATTGCAGAGAGCGCCTTCACCAAGGCTTCCTGGGCAGCCAGATCGGCCTGTGTAAACAGGCTGCCATCATTTTTGCGATCATGCGCCACTTTAAGATAACGGGGCATGACCTCCTGGTGGGCGACCGTTTTGACGGCCTTGATGAGCTGGTCGAGCATCGACTCATGATAGCATGGGGTGTCTTCTGCTCCGACGATACCCATGGCCATTCCTCGCTTTCATTGCGATATCCCGCTGGGACAAACGCCTGTGTTTGAATTGCCTGAAGGGGTGGCCCATCATGCCGTTCGTGTATTGCGTCAGGGGGTGGGTGACGCGCTGGTGTTGTTTGACGGGTCGGGGGGTGAGCACCTCGTGCGTATCGATCGCATCGCAGGTTCGACTGTCACCGTGATCCAGCAAACATTCAAGGCACAGGAAGTCGAATCGCCGCTTGACCTGTGGCTGGGACAGGCGCTGTGTGCGACTGAGAAAATGGATTGGATATTTCAAAAGTCCATTGAGCTGGGGGTGTCCCGCTGCTCGCCACTGCTGGCCGAGCGAAGCGTGGTGCGTCTTTCGCAGGAGCGGGCAGAACGCCGGCAAGCACATTGGCAGCGCGTGGTGACAGCTGCGTGCGAGCAGTCGGGGCGCAATCGCGTTCCTCTTGTGGATCCCGTCCAGCCTCTGCGCCATTGGTTGTCCGGTTTGCCAGGTGAAGGAATGCGACTCATGCTGTCCCCCCGGGGAGCGTTCAATTTGTCACAACTGAAGCCCCCCGTGGGTCCTGTCGTGCTTCTGGTGGGTCCGGAAGGAGGATTGACGGCGGAGGAAGAAGACGCCGCAACTGCTGTAGGATTCAAGACACTCAAGCTGGGTCCCAGAACCTTGCGCACGGAAACGGCGGCACTGGCCATGGTGGCAACGCTCCAGGGTCTCTGGGGCGATTTTATGGAAGTAAAGACGTCCTAACCGTTATAATTTAGCCATGATCCAATCTGACTCCTTCGTCAACTGGTTTCGCTCCGCAGCGCCGTACATCAACGCGTTTCAGAATCGTACATTTGTGATCGCCTTTGGTGGCGAGGTCGTTGCCGATGGCAAGTTCATTGCCTTGACGCATGACCTCAACCTGCTGGAAAGCCTGGGAGTCCGGCTGGTGCTGGTCCATGGTGCTCGCCCGCAAACAGAAGCGCGACTGACCGCGCGGGGAGTCACGCCACGCTATGTCAATGGCACACGGGTGACAGATGCACTGGCGTTGAGCTGTGTCATCGAGGCCGCAGCGACGCTGAGTTTTGAAATCGAAGCGCTGCTTTCCATGGGGGTGGCCAATTCGCCCATGGCGGGCTCGGACATCCGGGTAGCCAGCGGGAACTTTGTTACCGCTCGTCCCATTGGCGTGGTGGATGGTGTCGATTTTCAACATACCGGTCTGGTGCGCAAAATCGATGCCGTGGGGATACGAAGACGTTTGGATGACGAGGAGATCGTTCTCTTGCCGCCCTTGGGATATTCACCTACCGGTGAAATTTTTAATCTGACGGTGGAAGAAGTCGCTACCGCAACTGCAATTGCCCTGAGGGCAGAAAAACTGATTTTTCTCACGGATACCCCAGGGGTCTTGAACAGCCGGGGCGAAACAATCTCTGAATTGATGGCGCAGGAAGCCGAAGCGCTGCTGAAAAGTGGCCAACCGCAGCCAGAGGATGTGGCATTTTATCTTCCCTGTGCGGTCCGGGCCTGCCGCAGTACCGTACCCCGCGTGCACCTGATCACGCGTCATGTGGATGGCGCCCTGATTCAAGAGCTGTTCACCAGAGAGGGGATCGGCACCATGGTGACCCGTGACACGCATGATGTTTTGCGTCCTGCCAATCTGGAGGACGTTCCGGGGATTCTTTCCCTGATCGAACCTCTTGAGGCAGATGGGGTCCTGGTCAAGCGCAACCGGGTGTTGCTGGAAGCCGAGATCGCACGTTTTTCCGTACTGGTTCACGAGGGGCGGGTCATTGGTTGCGTGGCGTTGTATCCCCTCGCTGACGAAGGGGCGGGGGAGTTGGCTTGTTTGGCAATCAACCCGGATTTCAGAAATCTGGGCCGGGGAGATACCCTGCTTCGACATGTGGAACAGCAAGCCCGTGCGCTGGCCATCCATCGCCTGTTTCTTCTGAGTACACGGACCGGGCAGTGGTTTGCCGAACGCGGGTTTGTCGAGACTTCCATAGACCAGCTGCCGCAGGCCAAACAGGAGCTTTACAATTATCAAAGGCTTTCTAAAGTTTTCATCAAACAAATTCCGGACAATCTTGCAGCAAAGGTCAAATCATGAGCCGCACTGTTCACTGCATCAAGTTGCAACGCGAAGCGAAGGGGCTGGATTTCCCCCCTTATCCCGGCCCACTGGGTGTGCGTATTTTCAATGAGGTTTCGGAGGAAGCCTGGAGGGAATGGCTTGAGATGCAAAAAATGCTGATCAATGAAAATCGCCTTAACCTTGCGGATGCCAAGGCGCGTCAGTACCTTGCCCAACAGATGGAAGCCCACTTCTTTGGCGGCGGGGCCGAGCAGGCCTCAGGTTACGTACCGCCCGGCGCCTGATCAGCGCCTCAGGCAATCACCGCGCGTTCGATTTCTTCCACCGAGGTGTGGCGGACATCCTTTCCCTTGACCAGGAAAATGACGTATTCCGCCATATTCTTGGCATGATCACCAATGCGTTCGATGGCCTTGGCGGCAAACAGGATCTCAATCGAATTGGAAATCGTGCGGGGATCTTCCATCATATAGGTGATGAGTTGCCGCAGAATGCCACGGAATGACTCGTCCACATCCTGGTCGTCGCGCAGGACCTGGGCGGCGCTGTTGGCATCCAGACGGGCAAATGCATCCAGTGCGCGACCCAACATATGAACGGCTAACTGAGCTGCGTGTCGTAAATCCACTGGACGCGGGGCGTGCAGGTGGTCTGTTCCATGAATCAATTTGGCCATGCGGGCAATTTTTTCTGCTTCGTCACCGATACGCTCCAGATCGGTGATGGTTTTGATGATTGCCAACACCAGTCGCAAATCGCCTGCTGCGGGTTGGCGACGCGCGATGATATGGGTGCAATCCTCGTCGATGCTGACTTCCAGGCCGTTGACGCGATGATCATGGGCGATGACTTCGTCGGCCAGCGCCATGTCACCCTCGTGTAGTGATTCAACAGCTTTTTCGATCTGTTCTTCCACCAGCCCCCCCATCTTGAGGACCTTGGCTCGAACTGTTTCCAGTTCCACGTCAAATTGTTTGGCGATATGTTCTGTGGGCATGATTGAGCTCCCCTGGCTAATGTGTCGAGATGCGAATCCCCTGGGTCGTGGCAAGAATCAGAACATCGGCAGGGCGCCGTGCAAAAATGCCGCACATGACCACGCCGGTGATGCTGGACAAACGTGTTTCCATTTCAACCGGGTTCTGGATTTTGAGATGATGAATGTCCAGAATGATATTGCCATTGTCTGTGACAAACCCCTCGCGCAGGACGGGTTGACCCCCCAAACGCACAATTTCACGGGCCACATAGCTACGCGCCATGGGAATGACCTCAAGCGGCAACGGAAAGTTTCCCAGCACCGGCACCAATTTTTTTTCGTCGGCGATGCAGACAAATTGCCGGGCTACGGCCGCCACGATCTTTTCCCGTGTCAAAGCGCCGCCACCCCCTTTGATCATGGTCAGGTGGGGGGTGATTTCGTCAGCGCCATCGATGTATACCGGAAGATCATTCACGCTATTGAGGTCATAAACGGGGATGCCGGCGGCTTTGAGACGCTGTGTGGAAGCTTCAGAGCTGGAGACGGCCCCTTCGATTCGACCTTTGATCCCGATCAGCTCCTGAATGAAAAAATTGACCGTGGAGCCCGTGCCGACGCCCACGACGGCGTCTTCCGGAACGTATTCCAGGGCAGCCCGTGCTGCGGCAAACTTGAGGTCGTCCTGAGTCATTGTCATGCCTCGCTCTAAGCTTCCAGCATAACCGCAAGCGGGGGCGCGCTCAACCGGTTTTGGGGATTGGCAGAAAGTTTGCTACCCTCAGTGACCTCAGGGGTGAAATTTTTATGAAAATTGATTATCTGGAACGCATTCTCAACGCGACCCGCGTCTACGAGGTGGCTATCGAAAGCCCGCTGCAGGTTGCTCCCATACTGTCACGGCGGCTTGACAACATGGTTCTGCTCAAACGGGAGGACCTGCAACCCGTATTCTCCTTCAAGTTGCGCGGGGCCTATAACAAGATGGCGTCATTGACACCTCGCGAACTGGCACTCGGCGTGATCGCCGCCAGTGCGGGGAACCATGCCCAAGGGGTGGCCCTGGCGGCACAGCGCATGAATGCACATGCAATCATCGTGATGCCGACCACTACCCCTTCGATCAAGATAGAGGCGGTACGAGCCCGCGGGGCCGAAGTGATTCTGGAGGGCGTGTCCTACTCCGAAGCCCAGGAGCATGCCCAACAACTGGCCAGAAAGCATGGATACACCTTTGTGCACCCTTACGACGATCCCGAAGTGATCGCGGGGCAAGGCACCATTGGGATGGAGATCTTGCGCCAGTATTCCCAACCCATTGAGGCGATTTTTGTGGCTATCGGCGGGGGCGGACTCATTGCAGGAATTGCGGCTTATGTCAAAAGGGTGCGTCCCGATATTCGCATCATCGGCGTTCAGCCTCAGGATTCTGACGCCATGAAGCAGTCATTGGCTGCCGGACGCCGTGTGCGGCTGGATCAGGTGGGACTGTTCGCTGATGGTGTGGCAGTGCGTCAGGTCGGTGTGGAGACTTTCAGATTGTGCCAAACACTGGTTGATGAAGTGGTTACCGTGGATACGGACGCCATTTGTGCCGCAGTCAAGGATGTGTTTGACGATACCCGCGTCATTCTGGAGCCGGCGGGCGCCCTGGCCATTGCCGGCATGAAACAGGTTGTGGCACGCGACCGGCTGAGCAAAAAAACATTGGTGGCCATTGCTTGTGGCGCCAACATGAATTTTGACCGGTTGCGTTTCATCGCTGAGCGGGCCGAACTGGGTGAAAAACGCGAAGCAATTTTTGCAGCCACCATTCCAGAACAACCAGGAAGTTTCCGAAGATTTTGCGAGCTGTTGGGAAATCGCGCCGTGACAGAATTCAATTACCGTTACGCTGACGAGCGCCAGGCACACGTTTTCGTCGGGATTTCGGTGGTTGATGCAAAGGAAACCAAGGCGTTGCTGAAATCATTCAACGCCCACGGCATCAAGACCCTGGATTTGACCGATAACGAAATGGCCAAACTGCACGTGCGCCATCTGGTGGGTGGACGCGCTCCGCAAGCACGCCACGAAATGCTCTATCGTTTCGAGTTTCCCGAGCGACCCGGCGCGTTGCCGCAATTCCTCAATAGCATGAGCGCAGACTGGAACATCAGCCTGTTTCACTACCGCAATCACGGCGCAGATTACGGGCGGGTTTTGGTCGGGCTACAGGTGCCCCCCCAGGACAAAAAGGCTTTCAAGAAATTTCTGGATCACCTGGGGTATCCCTGGGTAGACGAGAGCGACAATCCGGCGTATTCGCTGTTTCTGGGTTAGGCAGGGCTCCTGATCCACACCGTCTTGATGTTGGTAAATTCCCGTATGCCGTGGGACGACAGCTCACGTCCAAAGCCCGAATTCTTGGTGCCTCCAAACGGCAGACGCGGGTCCGATTTCACCAGGCCGTTGATGAAGGTGCAACCGGCATCAATCTGCTGAGCCAGTTGTTCGGCACGTTGGCTGTCTCGACTCCACAGGGTAGAACCCAGCCCGTAAGGCGTATCGTTGGCCAGGGCGAGCGCATCAGCTTCGTCCCTGGCGCGAACGATCAGGGCGACCGGTCCAAAGAGCTCTTGTTGCCAGATGGGGGATTGCGTCGTGATTTTGTCGAGAATGGTGGGCGCGTAAAACCACCCTGCTCCCGGCAAGGGGTGTCCTCCCAGCAAAGGCTCAGCCCCCCCTGAGAGTGCGGCCTTGACCTGCAGATCCAGCTGGTCGCGCAAATCCTTGCGTGCAACGGGCCCCAGGGAGACAGCCGGATCGAAGGGGTCGCCCGTCTTGAGTGAGGCGACCCGATCGGCAAACAGGCGAATGAAATCGTCAGCGATTTCCGGAGTCAGAATAAAGCGTTTGGCCGCAATGCAGGCCTGACCGCAATTCATGTAGCGCGAGCTCAGCCCCTGGCGCGCGGCCCATTCCAGATCAGCATCGGCGAGTACGATAAAGGGGTCCGAACCCCCCAACTCCAGAATGCATTTTTTGAGGTGCGCTCCCGCCAGGGACGCCACTGAGCGACCTGCACGCTCGGAGCCGGTGACGGTGACTGCATGCACATGCGGACTGGCGATCGCTTCAGCGACCAGTGCATCTTCAATAAACAGATTGGTCAGAAGGTGCGCGGGCATTCCAGCATCTTGAAAGAGGGATTCAATGGCCAGGGCACAACGCGGAACATTGGGTGCATGCTTAAGAGCCGCACCATTGCCTGCCATCAGGGCGGGCACGGCGAAGCGGAACACCTGCCAGAACGGAAAATTCCAGGGCATGATCCCCAGTACCACCCCAATGGGCGTATAGGTCACATAGCTGCGGGCTCCGGAAATCGCGATGGGTTCTGGCACCAGAAAGGCTTCGCCTTCACTGGCGTAATAGTTACAGAGCAATGCGCATTTTTCGATTTCAGCCCGTGCTTCGCGCCGGATTTTCCCCATTTCTTCAGTGATCAGTCGGGCAAATTCGTCCCGTCGGGCCAGTAGCCCGGCGCCCAGCCTTTGCAGGACCTGGGTACGTTCTGCAAAGGATGTGGGGCGCCAGGTCCTTTGGGCTGAATGCGTATTGGCCAGCGCGGCCTGCAAAGCCGCTTTATCCAGGCTGGGAAACTGTGCGTTGACAACCTCGGTGACTGGGTTGTGGCTGACGAATGGCATGAGGAGCTCCGGCAGGAGGTGAGTCACGGAAAACGATCGAGCGTATCCTACGAAGGGCCTGACTGACAACCTGACCTGGTCATTCTGCGCCCTTCTGCATTGTACTTTTTTGCATTATTGATACGCTGCAATTTCAGGGGATCCTGTCCATAGGGTTATGGACACCATAAGCTGCGGGTTCTGGTGAGGCCGGATTTCGTTGGACGCAGCCCTTGTTGTTTGGGTAATCCGCTTGATTTGTGTCAATTTTATTTAAAAATTGTATCGGAATGTGCTTGCCTTTTTTGTGGACAGACAGTAATTTGAACGTTCCTATACTAAGTGGCACGGTCGGGGTGTAAGACCAGTGCTGCACCAACCTGAGGAGATCACAGCATGATGAAGCGCATCAAGCTCCGACCCGGCGCCTTGGCGGTTGCCATGGCATTGGGGGCAACCATGGTTTTTCCCGTAGCAGCCCACGCAGAAGGCCAGCAGGACGAAGTAAATGCGCTGAAAGAACAGATGCGCGTGCTGATGAAAAAACTGGAAGACTTGACCAAGAAGCAGGAGTCCCAGGAAAAGAAACAGGATCAGATCGAAAAGCAAGTCAGCAGCGCCCCGGCTTCGGGTGGAGGCGGTGGTGATAAGTTGGACAAAATCCTCAAGGGCTTCTATGGGGTGATGGATGCGTCAATTGACGACACCACCAAGGGGATGGGCGGGATGACCGCTTCACACTTTCCCTCGGGCCCAACGCCTGGAAGCTTTACACAGGGTGGGCTAAAACCAGGCCCAGTGGGCCGCATGGGCTGGATGCCGCAACTGTCCACCAACAAGTCGGGCTTTGGCTATCGCGGTGATCATATGATTGGCGACAGCGATGTCAAGTTCATCTATCAGTTTGAAACTGCAGTATCGATTACCGCGACGCCGGGTTTGAGTGGTTCTTATACCAGCCAATCCAATACGGCCCGCGGTCTGGTGGGTTTTGGTGATACCTTCATCGGCTTGAAGCAAGGCGACTGGGGTTCATTGAAATTCGGGACCACCTATACGCCTTACAAGAAAGCCACCGACCGCCTGAATCCTTTTTCGGGCATGTTGGGTGACTATGCCGTCGTGATGGGGAATAGCGGTGGGGATAACCGGGTAGAGTTCGGTACTCGCCAGGATCATTCGATCTGGTGGGAATCAAACAAATACAACGGCTTTAGCGCGGATGTGCTGTATTCACCCGGGCAAAACCGGACCTATGACAACGTGGTGACGTCTGCCGGGTCGCCGGATTGTAACGGCGGTAATATTCCTGGTAGCGGCAACTTGCCGATGAATTGCGATGATGGCGGTTTCAACAATTCCTTCAGTACCGCGTTGAAGTACGAATCCCAGAAATTCTACGCGACAGCGGCCTACGAACTCCATCAAGGGGTTAACCGCAACAGCGACGGGATTGGAGCCAACAACCAGTGGTACAGTGCACCGACGCCCGCACAGGCTGCTTTCATTGACTCCAGCAATCCTTTGTACGGGCCGACCACTGTGTTTGGGGTTAACGGAGGAACACCGCCTTACATCAACGACATCGGCAACGAATGGGCTGTCAAGCTGGGTGCTCAGTACAAGTTCGATTTTGGCTTGACCGTGAGCGGGATCGTGGAGCGCTTGCGGCGCGATATTCCAGCCGCACTCGAATTCCAGAACGAACGCAGTCGTGACGGCAGCTGGTTAGCGCTGACCCAAACCCTCTCGCCCAAAGACGAGTTGAGTGTCGGTTGGGCGCATGCAGGGGCAACCCCAGGAGATCCTGGTGGTCAGCACAACTACGATCCGACCCGTGGTGCTGATACGGCGGATATGTATACCGTGGCCTACAAGCGTCAGCTCGACAAGCAGTTGTTCTGGTATTTCAATGCTGCGACCACCGTCAACCACGGCAATGCCCACTATGACCTGGGCGCTGGTGGACGCGGTGTGACAACGGACTGCCATGACGGTACCAACTCTCCGACCGCCGGTAGTCTTGTGACCGACGGCACGAGTAACGGTCCCACGACCTGGGGTGGTTGCCACCTGATCGGTGTCAGCACGGGTCTTCACTTCAAGTTCTAATCAGCAATTTAGCCTCAAAACAAAACGCCAGCTGCTTGCAGTTGGCGTTTTGTTTTGGAGACCTGCAAAAGACGCCCGCCTGTACGATAATGGCTTTTCATCTGAGTGCGCCATTCCCCATGCATCAAACTCTCCAGAAGCTGATTTTCATCGTGATGTTCAGCGTCTTGTCCGTTACGACTTGGGGGAGTCCGGTGATGGATCAGGACAATGCCGTTCCAGAAGCCTGGTTGCAGGCCGATTTCCTGTTACTTGGCGAAGTCCATGACAATGCGCCAGGGCATGCGCTGCGCTTGCACTGGCTTCAACAGCTGGTTCAACAGCGTCGGGTGGCCCTGGCTTTTGAGCAGTTTGATCTGGAGTCTCAAACGTTGCTGGATGAGGCCATTCAGCACTGGAAATCATCCCATGCACCCGCAGACGCTGCGGCATCAAAGGCCATTGCAGAAGCGGCAGGATTCAATTTCAAGGGATGGAAATGGTCCCTTTACGAGCCTGTGCTGAAACTGGCGCTGCAGAGTGACCTGCCTGTAGTAGCAGCCAATTTGTCTCGAGCGCAATTGGGGGCGGTGATGCGTGGGTCCCGTCCTGCGCCTCCCGAACCCCTCCGCTGGAGCACTGTACAACGCGAGTCCCTGTTGCAGGAAGTTCGGGAAGGTCACTGTAATCTGATGCCGGAAGATCAACTGCCGGCCATGGTGATGGCGCAGCGAGCACGGGATTTCGAGATGGCACAAACCATGATTGCCGCGCATCAGCGGTCAGGACTCCCCGTGGTGCTTTTGGCAGGCAATGGGCACTTGCGCAACGATTTGGCCGTACCCGTCTGGTTGCAGCAACTGGCACCCCAGGCCCGCGTCATCAGTGTGGCCGTTCTGGAACAAGGGGAGCCACAGTCTTTTGATCCAGAATCCGTCTACAACAGCGTCTATTGGGTTCAACCGGAGAGCCGGCCTGATCCCTGTGAAGCGCTTCGACAACGACTTGAAAAGAAAAACTGATTGAGGTTGACCTGCTAGGAATCCCGCGTCTTCCGAGGCGGAGAATCTTCCAGGGCAGCTTGAAGGGAGGCCACCAGTTCCACTGAGGCCGGTGGGGGCTGGACGCCCTGGCGCAACGCCTGGAGCATGTGTCGAATTTCACCGGTGATTGCCGAAATGGCATTCATGGTTTCAGCATCCAGGCGTGGCTTGACGTGGCCCAGCGGATCAAATAGGTTTTCAGCCAGTTGGCAAAGTGAAACCAGTTCGTCGGCGTTCAAAAAACCTGCACCTCCCTTGATGGAATGAAATACGCGAAAGAGGTCGTTGCGCAAGCTATCGTCGTTAGGGGATTGTTCCAGGCCAGGAAGTTTGTCGTCAATGGTGGCAAGTAATTCAGTGGATTCCTGAATAAAATCCTGCATCAGTTCTTCCATGCCCGCAAGGTCATTTATTCCAGACACGCGGAGTCTCCAATCAAAAGCGTTATGGCAACAGGGGCCGCAGGTATGAGATAGCACACCACGGGCCTCCCGTCAAAACAAGAGAGGTTATCTGGAAGTTTTAAGGGACTTTACAGGGGGCTACAGGAAAGTAACTGTTTGGCAGGCTTGCGCGTGGTTTTGCCGGCGCGTGAGGGAGGACGACAAACGCCGCACACATAGTTTTCGTAAATTGCGTTGGCATGTCCCACAAAGTGACCACCGCAGGCATTACAAGGCGTCAACTGCAACATGCCTGCATCAAGGAATCGAATCAGGAACCAGGCCCGGGTGATGCTTAGAATGGGCTCGTCACTACTGATCCCGATTTGTTCGAGGTACAGTCGATAGCTTTTGATGAGCAGTTCAAGACCCGAAAGCGACGCGTTTTTGTTCAGGAACTGGTAAATGCCCATGAACAACGAGGAATGGATATTGGGCTGCCAGCTGATGAACCAATCTGTTGAATACGGCAGCATGCCTCGGGAAGGGGAACGTCCAGTCACTTCCTTGTACAGCCTGAGCAAGCGTTCACGGCTGAGTGAGGTTTCCTCTTGCAGCAGCTGAAGGCGCGCTCCCAGTTCGATCATTTCGATCGCAAACTGGATTTGCTGAGCTTCCGCAATAACGCTTTTGTTGCGCATTAAACCTCCCGGGTGCCTGTGTTCAAACCTCCAACTGTTCGACAGGCTGGCCGGAGATCAGGATCGCAGCATGGGGTTGGGACATCAAGCGGTCCTTGCTGTAATCCATGATCATATTGAACAGCAGGCTTTGATCAAAACGGAATCGGCATACCAGCATGTTGGAAGCAGCCATCTTGATCAGATGGGCAGGGGTCAGGTCGGCGATCAAGTCAGCGACTTCCGAACTGATGCCCAGTCTGAAAAGCGCTGCAGCCCGATCTTGCCTGATCATATTCTGGGCGAGCAGCAGGTACGAAAGGTTGGCTTCCTTGATTTCCTCATGCAACTGCGCTGCGTTCATGACGGACTCCCTTAAGCGAAACGAACAATGTAACCCTTTAGGGTCATTGTGCAGAGTGCAGAGTGGAAACAGAATCAGACTTTTTCCTATTCTGTTGTAGAAAGTTCTCTTACATTTTTGAAGATT
>VFSW01010496.1_pt1 | contig 13111 bp, 9 predicted proteins | sample 5358111 | NCBI WGS metagenome assembly VFSW01 (sample SAMN11554181, study PRJNA540505) | mine drainage metagenome | isolation source: sediment from site ElyBrook_90M | place: USA: Ely Copper Mine, Vershire, VT | collected 2017 | reverse complement strand
CTCCCGCCAATGATGTCGGCGCTTCTGCTGCACTCCACGCCTCCGGAGAAGCAGGGCCGTTTTTATCGCGCCTCCGAGAAGGGCTTCGCCAACGTCATTGCCTTCTATGGGCGCACATTGAAGTTTGTGCTTGGCTATCAGACCATCACTCTGCTGGTTGCGTTGGCGACTCTCGTGCTCACCGCGGTTCTGTACATCACCATTCCCAAGGGCTTCTTCCCCACCCAGGACACAGGAATCATCCAGGGTATCTCGCAGGCAGCCGCCTCTACCTCCTTTGCCTCCATGACCGAGAAGCAGCAAGAATTGGCGAAGGTGCTGCTGGCCGATCCATCCGTCGATAGCATCTCGTCATTCATCGGAGCCGACGGAACCAATACCACCCTCAACAGCGGTCGTATCCAGATCAACCTGAAGCCACTCCAGCAGCGCGGCATCTCCGCCACTGAAGTCATCAGCCAGCTTAAGCCCAAGCTGGCCAAGGTCGAGGGCATCAAGCTCTACATGCAGCCCGTGCAGGATCTCACGGTCGACGATCGCGTCAGCCGCACCCAGTATCAGTACACACTCGAAGATCCGAATCCCGACGAACTGAACACCGTGACGCACGACTTGGTCGCAACCCTGAAGAAGTTGCCCGAACTGGCCGACGTGGTCACCGACCAGCAACTGAACGGCGCGGCCGAGTCACTGGTCATCGATCGCGCTACGGCTTCGCGCTACGGCATCACGCCGCAGACCATCGACAACACGCTGTATGACGCCTTCGGGCAGCGCCAGATCAACACTCTGTACACCCAGTTGAACCAGTATCACGTCATTCTTGAGGCCGAGCCAAAGTTCCAACTCGATCCGCGGACGCTGCACGATATTTACATCCAATCCGGTCTGAGCAGCAGCACTTCGTCAACTGCAGGATCGGGCGCAGCCGGAAATACCGCGGGCTCATCTTCGGGGGCTGGCGCTGGTGTATCGGCTTCGCCCGGCAACGCATTGTTGACTCCGTCCTTCACAAACGGCGTTTCGTCTGCCACACCATCGACTTCGGCGCTTGCCCCTGCCAATTCGAGCACGGCATCGAACCTGTCCAGCGTCTACCCGAGCTCCGCGCTTTCGCCCTCATCCACCGGCGGCGCAAGCACCACCGTGCTGTCGAGCACCAGCACCAACACCAGCATCTCATCGAGCGCGAACACCTCATCCAGCGGAACCTCGCGTTCCACGGGCGCCTCCGCGTCAGCTTCCTCAGGCGCTGGCGGCAGCGGCGGTAAAGGCGGCAGCAACAGCGCCAGCGGCGCCGTGGTCTCCACGCCGGTTCCGTTGAGCGCACTCGTTCAATTCCAGCCGCGCAGCGAGTCCCTCTCCATCAATCACCAGGGGCAGTTCCCGGCAGTGACGATCTCGTTTAATTTAGCGCCCGGATACTCGCTCGGGAAGGCGCTGAAGTCGATCAACAAGGCGCTCGCGCAGTCGAATATACCTTCCAGCGTGGTCAAGAACTATCAGGGCACGGCCGCAGCCTTCGAGGGCTCGCTGACCAACGAGGGTCTGCTGATCCTGGCCGCACTGGTGACCGTCTACATCGTTCTCGGCGTGCTGTATGAAAGCTTTATTCATCCCGTCACCATTCTCTCCACTCTGCCCTCGGCGGGCGTAGGAGCCCTGCTCGCCCTCGAACTGTTTCATCTCGACCTCAACATCGTTGCCATCATTGGCATCATCCTTCTGATCGGCATCGTGAAGAAAAACGGAATCCTCATGGTGGACTTCGCCCTGGAAGCCGAACGCAATGAGGGTAAGTCCGCCACCGATGCGATCTACCAGGCATCTCTGCTGCGCTTCCGCCCCATCCTGATGACGACCATGGCGGCGCTGCTCAGCGGCATCCCGCTGGCCTTCGGCACCGGCATCGGCTCGGAGCTGAGAAAGCCGCTCGGCGTGGCGATGGTGGGCGGCTTGATTTTCAGCCAGGTGCTCACGCTCTACACCACGCCGGTCATCTACATCTTCTTTGACAATCTGGGCGCGCGCTTCTCGCACCGCCCCCGCAAGGGCACAATTCAGCGGCCGGAGACGCAGCCGTCATGAACCCATCGCGGATCTTCGTCGAACGCCCGGTCGCCACCACCCTTCTGACGGTGGCCGTCGCCATCGCGGGGGCGATTGCCTTCGTCGTGTTGCCCGTCTCTCCGCTGCCGCAGGTGGACTTCCCCACCATCAGCGTGGCGGCCACGCTGCCCGGCGCCAGTCCAGACATCATGGCCTCCTCGGTCGCTACGCCCCTGGAGCGCGAGTTCGGCCACATCTCCGGCATCACCGAGATGACCTCGTCGAGCACACTCGGCACCACCAGCATCACCATGCAGTTCGACCTGAGCCGCGACATCAACGGCGCCGCGCGAGACGTCGAAGCCGGCATCAACGCGGCGCGCACCTACCTTCCCTCGAATCTTCCCGCCAACCCAAGCTATCGCAAGGTGAACCCCGCCGACTCGCCCATCCTCGTGCTCGGTCTGCAGTCGGATATCTACGACGTTCCCACGCTCTACGACGAGGCCTCCACCGTGATCTCGCAGCGCATCTCGCAGATCTCCGGGGTCGGCGAGGTGCTCGTCGTCGGAGCCTCGCTGCCAGCGGTGCGCATCGACCTGAACCCCGACCAGCTTGCCAGTTATGGAATCAGCCTGCCTGCGGTGCAGCAGGTGGTGGCGGGCCAGAACTCAAACCTCGCCAAGGGCCAGATCGCCGACGGCAACGTTACGGCGGATATCATTGCCAACGACCAGATATCCAAGGCCGCCGATTACAAGCCTCTGGTCATCGGATACCACAATGGAGGAGCGGTTCGTCTGCAGGACGTGGGCGATGTGATCGACTCCCAGCAATCGGTGCGGCAGGCAGGCTACCTCAACGGCAAGCCATCGGTCATCATGCTGATCTTTCGCCAGCCGGGTGCCAACATCATTGCCACCGTGGACGCGGTGATGGCTGCGGTTCCATCGTTGCAGGCCTCGATCCCGGCCGGCGAGCACCTAGTCACCATTCTCGACCGGACCCTGACCATCCGTGCTTCGGTCTCCGATATCGAGCGCACTCTCGTCATCTCGGTGTTGCTGGTGATTCTGGTCGTCTTTCTTTTCTTGCGCAACATCTATGCAACGTTCATCCCTGCCATTGCGGTTCCCGTATCCCTGATCGGGACCTTTGCGGTGATGTATCTCTTTGGCTATTCCATAGACAATCTTTCCCTGATGGCATTGGCCATTGCCAGCGGCTTTGTGGTCGACGATGCAATCGTGGTCATGGAGAACATCACCCGCCATCTTGAGGCGGGCATGACGCCGATGCAGGCGACGCTGCTCGGCGCAAAGGAGATTGGCTTCACCGTCTTTTCCATCAGTGTCTCGCTGATTGCCGTCTTCATTCCGCTGCTTATGATGGGCGGCATCATCGGGCGTCTCTTCCGTGAGTTCGCCATTACGCTCTCCACCGCAATTCTGGTATCGATGGTGATCTCCCTCACCACCACGCCCATGATGTGCGCGCGGGTTCTGATTCCGGAGAAAGACATCATCCACGGCAGGCTATACCGCTGGAGCGAGCGCATCTTCAACGGCGCGCTTGCCGGATATCGCCGCAGCCTTACCTGGGTGCTCGATCATCCCGCGCTGCTGCTCGCAGTCTTCCTCTGTGTGCTCGGGCTGAACATCTTCCTGATCCAGCGAATCCCCAAGGGCTTCTTCCCGCAGCAGGATACCGGAGTGCTGGCGGGAGGGATGCAGGGGCCGCAGGACGCCTCCTTCTACGCAATGGAGAAGGCGGTGCGGCAAGCTATCAACATCATCAAGGCAGACCCCGCGGTGCAGAACGCGATGGGATTTACCGGCGGCCAGGGCGCGCCCAATGGCGGCTTCACGTATATCGCCCTCAAGCCTCTCAATGAACGCAACGCAAGCGCGCAACAGATCATCGACCGGCTGCGCCCCAAACTCGCACGCATTCCCGGCGCGGCCACATATCTGCAGCCGATTCAGGACATTCGCATCGGAGGCCGCCAAGCCAACGCGCAGTACCAGTACACGCTTCAGGCCGAGACCACCGAAGATCTGCAGAAGTACGGCCCGCTCCTGCTGACGCAGATGCGTCACGCTCCGGGCTTCGCGGACGTCAGCACGGACCAGCAAAATCACGGCCTCCAGGCGCTGCTTACCTATGACCGCTCAACCGCGGCCCGGCTCGGAGTCACCCCGCAGGTGATCGACAGCACTCTCTATCACGCCTTCGGTCAGTCCGAGATCTCCACCATCTACACCCCTCTGAACCAATATTACGTAATCATGGAGGTAGCGCCGAAGTACTGGCAGTCCCCGCAGGGGCTCAAGAATACTTACCTGATTCCAAACACCGGCGCAGGCGCGATTCCGCTCGAATCAGTCGCTAGCTATACTCCGTCCACGTCGCCGCTGGCGGTGAATCACACCGGGCTTTTTCCATCCGTCACCGTGAATTTCAATCTCGCTCCCGGCGTCTCGCTCGGCCAGGCAACTAAACAGATCCAGCAGATCCAGCGCAACCTCGGCATGCCGCACTCCATCCACGGCCAGTACTCCGGAACGCTGCAGGCCTTCTCGCAGTCGCTTACAACCGAGCCCTACCTCATCATGACCGCCATTTTCGCGGTGTACATCGTGCTTGGAATTCTCTACGAAAGCCTCATTCACCCCATCACGATTCTTTCCACCTTGCCTCCGGCCAGCATGGGTGCGATTCTCCTCATGATGCTTACGAAAACCGAGCTGGACGTAATGTCGATCATCGGCATCGTGCTTTTGATTGGCATCGTAAAAAAGAACGCGATCATGATGATCGACTTCGCTCTCAATGCCGAGCGGAACGAGGGCAAGAACACCAGAGATTCGATCTTTGAAGCCTCCATCCTGCGCTTCCGTCCAATCATGATGACGACCATGGCAGCGCTCTTCGGCGCCGTTCCACTGGCGGTTGGCACGGGCATGGGCTCCGAACTTCGCCGCCCCTTGGGCATTTCGATTATCGGCGGACTGATCGTCAGCCAGGTTCTTACTCTCTACACCACGCCGGTCATCTATCTGTTCATGGACAATCTGCGGCTGAAACTGCAAGGGGACAAGCGGGCGCGATTGTTCACGCGAAGCGAGCCTGCCACGTGAAGAATGCGGAAGGGAAGGGAACCATGAAAACGAAATACTCCATTCCGATCATCTCCCGTGCTGCGGCGATCTGCCTTCTTCTGTTCAGCGGCTGCACGGTCGGGCCCAAATATAAGGCTCCTGCCGTCCCCGCTCCACCGGCTTACAAGGAGTCGGCTCCCGAGGCTTACAAAACCGCCGCGCCCGGCGCCTGGCAACCCGCGCAACCGCAGGACTCGCTGCTCAAAGGCAAATGGTGGGAGATCTTCAACGAGCCGGAGCTCAACGCGCTCGAAGATCAGTTGAACATCGACAACCAGAACATTGCGCAATACTTTCAGAACTTCATGGCGGCCCGCGCCCAGGTACGCGAGGCCCGCGCCAGCTACTTTCCTGCCGTGACGGCGGCCCCATCGTACAGCCGAAACCGAACCCCCGGAACAGCGAACAGCTTCGCCGTCCCGACCTCCGGTGGCAGCACGGTTTCCACACCGGCCAAGCAATCATTCACCATCACCGAACTAACCCTGCCCTTCGACGTCTCATGGGAGCCTGATCTGTGGGGACGCATCCGCAACACGGTTCGCGAATATCAGTATGCCGCCCAGGTCAGCGCGGCCGATCTTGAAAACGAGCGCCTCACCGAGCAGGCCGATCTCGCCGTCTATTATTTCGAACTGCGCGGACAGGATGCACTGCAAGATTTGTATAACCGCACCATCGAGGCCGATCAAAACGCTCTGGAACTTACCCGCGCCCTGGTGGAAACCGGCATCGACAGCCCCGAGGCCGTGGCCCAGGCAGAGGTAACGCTGCAAGGCGCGCAGGCAATAGGAATCGGCATCGCCACCAACCGCGCCTTGTACGAACATGCCATCGCAACCCTGATCGGCAAGCCCGCCTCGGAGTTTTCCATGCCCGTGAAGATGCTGACTACGCCGGTTCCCGCGATTCCCGTCGGCATTCCGTCGCAACTGCTGCAAAGGCGTCCGGACATCGCCGCCGCCGAACGCACCATGGCGCAGGCGAATGCGCTAATCGGAATTGAGACGGCAGCTTACTACCCCACGGTGAACCTCACCGGAAGCGGCGGCTTTCAGTCGTCCACAATCAGTAAGCTGTTTTCGGCGCCCGCGCTCTTCTGGTCGCTCGGGGCGTCGGCATCGGAAATAGTCTTCGATGCCGGTCTGCGCAGGGCGACGGTCGCACAATACACCGCCACCTACAACGCCGATGTCGTCGCCTACAAGCAAACCGTGCTCGCCGCCTTTCAGCAGGTGGAGGACTACGTTTCCAGCCTCCGCGTGCTCTCGCAACAAATAGCCCGCCAGCAGGAGGCGGTGGACAGTGCGCAGCGATACCTCGATATCGCCCTCGCTCGCTACCAGACCGGCGTCGATCCGTACCTCAACGTGATCACGGCGCAGACCACCTTGCTCACCGATCAGCAGAGCGAGGTGACTTTGCGGGTCAGCGAGATGACAGCGGCGGTTCAACTCATCCAGGCGCTTGGCGGCGGATGGCAGGCGGCGCAACTTCCCGCGCCCGCGCAGGTTGCAACGCAGCAGCCCTCGCCTCAGCCCTGAAGACTCCGGCGTTTTGCGCTTGTCTGGTTAGCCAATCGATGATAAAAACTTACAACGCGCTCCCAGTTTCAAAAAACTCTTGCAACATCAGGCGGATGTGTATGACGACAGCCCAGATTTCTGTGTCTCAAATCGAGGACGCCGCGCATCGCTACTGGCGGATATTGTCGGAAAAGTTGGCCACTGAGATGGGCAACTTCTATAGCTACGACGCAGTTGTCTTCAACCCTTTCTCCGCGCGATTAGAGCCGGGAAGGGTCTCCGCCGCCCGCAAGGAGCGGGAGTACTTCACGCCGCAAACCAAGTTCCACGCTGAAATCCTGGGCCCCGTGAATGTTCAACTGCTGACGGACACGATCGCCGTGGCGAACTACCAGTTCCGCTGGCACGCATCCAATATGGAGCAAAAGGTTCTCGGCAAGAAATTCGACAAAGCCGTCCGCGACGGTCGCGCCACCCAGGTATTTACCCTCAACTCAGAAGGCAAACTGCTCATCGTAAGCGAACACCTCTCCGACATCTGGCGCGACGACGTCCACGATTCCCAAGCCGTCAGCCCGCGAGGGAAATTCGGGTACTAGCTCCGTTCTTCATTATCGAAGATGACGGTTAAAGATGACGGTGCCCCACATCTGCCGCAGTCAGCAGATGTGGGGCTTTTTAAACTCAATCCGTCCACCTCATCCGGCCATCCTCTCAGGGAACACAAAGTAAAACAGCAGCCCAATGAGAACCAGATAACCCAGGACTGCCAAGGTCCAGACCATGTTGTGGCGAATGACCTCTCCCTCGCTGCGCACAAAACGGCTCGTGGAAACTCCGACGCTCGCAGTCTGTGGCGCGATCGGCTTTCCCACCTCCGCACCCACGGAGTTGAGCGTTGGCGCCAGCAGCAGCGGGAAGTGTAGAAGTCGGCCGGTGACAGCCTGGATGGGGCCGAACATTGCATTCGTGGACGTGTTACTCCCCGAGAGCGCCACCCCAATCCATCCCAGCACGGGAGCCATAATCACAAAACCCCAGCCCATCTTCGAGAACCCGTATGCCAGCGAGTTCGCCATCCCGGTGAAGACAAATACATAGGCCACCGCGAAGATGAAAAACGCAACCAGCAGCGCACCCCACATCTGCTTGAAGGTACGCGCAAACACTTGCCCCAACAGCTTCGGGCTAGGACGCAAAAACAACGCGATCACAATCCACGAGGCCAGGATCGAACTTCCGCCGCTCAGCGGGGTAAAGCTGAAGACCGAGGCAATCGGCTTGTTCGTGACCGAAGACACTGCTGAGATCTGCAACTTATACAAACTGATCGCGGGCAGATGCGACCAGGGACCAGTCCAGAGGACAACGACGGCGATCAGGATCAGATACGGAAGCCAGGCGCGAAACGCCGCCACTGTCGCTTGCGGAGGAGCGGACGCCGCCGCTTCCTGAGGCGAGATGATGCCTCCGCCGAATCCGCGAATGTTCTTGGGCCGCCATACCTTGACAAACAGGAACAGTGTCCAGAATGAAACCAGCGCGCCGCTCAGGTCAGGCAAATAGGGTCCCAAATAGTGCGCCACTGGCCACTGCCCCAGAATGTAGGACAACGATCCGACAATCGCTAATGGCCACGCTTCCACCAGTCCATCCCCTCCGCTGACAAGGTAGATCACCCCACACGGCGGTAGCAACGCCAGCACCGCGACGACGTCGCCGATCGAGCCCGATAGCGAAAGCAGCGGAAGGCCGGTTACCGCCGCCAGCGCCAGAACCGGCGAACCGAGAGCGCCATAGGAGACGGGAGCATTGTTGGCGAGAGCTGCCACCCGGATTGCCTCTAAATCAGTAATCCCCAATCCAACCAGAATTGGCACTACGACCGCCCACGGGTATCCAAAGCCGACAAGCCCTTCCAGCAGCGCACCAAACGCCCACGCCAGCATGATCGTCTGAATCCGCACGTCCACCGTGGCCTGATTGACCATCCAGCTCTTGAAGCTGTCAAAGTCGCCGGTCAGCACAAGGGTATTGAAGATGACCAGCCCCCAAAACGTAATCCAGTCAATGACCCACGCGCCCTGCAGTCCGCCATACAGATACGCATGCAGGGTGTCTCCCAGTGGCGCATGCCATCCCAGTACGCCGACGGCGACCGTGATTACACCGGCGAAGATGGTGGCAAGCCAGGCGGTAAGCCGAAGCCCTGCGAGCATGAACAGCAAAACCGCAAGTGGGAGGAGAGCCAGCAGAATGGTCGACCACAGACTGCCGGTTGGAGCCAGGATTTGGTGAAACATGCGATCACCCTTTCGGGAATAGAGCTTCGCTCCCGCCACCAAATCGACGTACGCCGGACTCGCTTGTTAGCCTATCTCAACCGAACGCTCAATCTGTGCGGATGCTTCCTCTTTCTTCCACCTTGCCACGATGCATCCTGTCATCAAGTGAGTTGTCCTGAGTCATTTCTCGGCTTGCCTACTTGCGCAGCCACTCGCAATTCCGCAATCCTCCGTACCGGATTCTCGTCAAGGCAGAGGACAGTGAGAGTAGGTGCTCGATCCGTCGGCGTGCTTCACGAGTCGAAAATGATCGATCTGCTCGCCCGCATTCAGGAAATAGGATGAAATCAGAGTGTGTTGAACTCTCTCATGAGCGGGATGTGACACACTGGGTTCGATACGTTCACCTGGTTAGGAGAATGCCATGCGCTTCTACCGCACTTTATGTCTTACCTTTCTCATGCTGGCGTTGGCTGGCACACTGGCCCAGGCGCAGAACCCTTCAGGCTATACGGTGTCTCGGCGCATCACGCTCGGCGGCGAAGGTGGATGGGACTACCTTACTTTTGATGGCGAAGCGCGTCGCCTCTATGTCGCGCGTGCCACCCGGGTCATGGTGATTGACGTCGATAACGGCAAGCAGGTAGGAGAGATCCCCAACACCAACGGCGTACACGGCGTGGCACTGATGCACAAGTTAGGGCGCGGCGTCACCAGCAACGGCAAGGACAACTCAGCGACCCTCTTCGACCTGAAGACGCTCGCCCCGATTGCCACGGTGAAGACCGGCGGCAAGCCCGACGCTATTCTCTTCGACAAGTTCAGCGGCCTGGTGATGACCTGCAATGGTAAGAGCAATGACATCACCCTGATCGATCCCGAAAAGGCCGTAGCCGAAGGAACTATCGCGCTGCCCGGCAGGCCGGAGACGGGCGTCTCCGACGGCAAGGGCAAGGTCTTCGTCAACCTGGAAGACAAGAACCTCATTGCCGTCATCGACGTCGCGTCGCGCAAAGTGCTCACGCCTGGCCGCTCATTGGGTGTGAGGAGCCGACCGGGCTCGCGCTGGACGGTGCCAACCGCCGCCTGTTCTCCGGCTGCCATAATGGCACCCTTGTCGTAGTGGACGCCGACTCAGGCCGCAACGTGCAGAAGCTTGCCATTGGCAACGGAGTGGATGCCGCCGCCTATGACAAGAAAGCCGGGCTCGTCTTTACTTCAAACGGCGAAGGTAACATCTCCGTCATTCAGCAGGAAGGCCCCGACAAGTACACCAGCTTTGCGAATGTCGCGACCCAGAAGGGCGCCAGAACCTTGGCTCTCGACGCCCGTAAGCACGTGCTTTACTCAGTTGCCGATGCCGCCGCTGACGCGAGTGGTAAGCCCGGTGCGTTCGAGTTGATCGTGGTGGAGAGGTAAGCGGAGTTTTTAGTTCAGGCTGAACGGCGCCGCCCTCTCAAATCTATTGTGAACGTAAACTCCCGTGGACGTTTGCTCTTGCCATGAAAACGGCCTCCGATCGCCGTGCGAATTTCATCGTCATCCTTTTAAGTATTCGCGCAGGGCGGAGTGCAGAGCATCGAGTGAAAGTTGCGCGGCGTGATGAGATTCCGCCGGAAGCCCTCCCAACGACTCTATGAGCGACTCTCGACGGATACCCAGCACGTCAGCCAACGTCGCTCCATTGATCATTTCCGTTAAACGAGAGGCACATGCGATCGTGGGAACACAACCTTTCGCCCGGAAACGGGCGTCAGCGATTCTCGCGTCTTCAACCCTGAGGCTCAACTCCAATATATCGCCACACACAGGATTCTCGACCCGCGCAACGGCATTCGCATCCGGCAGGTCACCAGAGTTCCGCGCATTCTTGAAATGTTCAAGGACCAGGGGTGAATACATAATTCGATGTTTCGTAGTCGATTATTTCGATCACAGATTGAATCCATCCTTTGGCGCCCGGCATGTAAGACCGCTGGTGCCACCTTCTAACACTGTGTTGATTCTGACAGGCGGTTCTTCGTGTTCCAGACCGGACTCATGCCTCTCAATCTCACGACTTCATCCGAAAGGCAGCCGAGAACATAGTCGATATCTTCTTTCGTGGTCTGTTTACCGAGGCTGAAGCGAACTGCTGCTTGAGCTTGGCTGCGCTTCAGGCCCATTGCCATCAGTACGTACGGAGGATGACCAAAGCTGGAGGCACACGCCGATCCGGTCGAGACGGATATGCCTCGCCCATCGAGCGCAACCGTCAGCGACGCGCCCGAGATCCCCTCAAAGGAGATCTCCGAAGTATTTGGGGTACGTGGGGATCCAAGGCCAAGAACCTGAATGCACTCTAACTGCTCGTGCACGGCACGCTCAAAGCTATCGCGCAGTTCGGCCATCCGATCCGTCCCGCCGTTTGCCAGCCAGTTGCTTGCGATTTCGGCTGCTTTGCCCAACCCGACAATTCCCGGAAGATTCTCCGTGCCGGCGCGCTTATTGTGTTCCTGTGCTCCCCCAAGAATCAGGGGTTGCATCGGCGTGCCACGCCGCACGTATATTGCGCCGATTCCCTGCGGGCCATTGAGTTTATGCCCGGAGATCGTGAGCAGGTCGCATCGGATGCGGGCCACCTCAATCGGCAGTTTGCCAGCCACCTGCACCGCATCGGTATGGAACCAGACGTCCGCCTCGGCAGCAATCTGGCCGATCTCCTCTAACGGTTGGACTACACCCGTCTCGTTGTTCGCCATCATCACGGAGATCAATCGCGTACTCTGTCGCAACGCTGCCCGCACGTCTTTGGGATTCACCTGGCCACGACCGTCAACGGGGAGGTACGTCACGGCTGCTCCCAAGGCTTCTAAGCGCTTGCAGGCGCTTAGAACGGCGTGATGCTCAATGGCGCTGGTAATGATGTGATCACCCGGCGAGATCAGGCCGAATATTGCCTGGTTATCGCCTTCGGTTCCGCCGCTGTTGAAGACAATTTCTGCTGGCGATGCTCCCAGCAAATCGGCGACCGTCCTGCGCGCTGCCTCCACGGCGGCGCGTGCCCGCTGACCGCGTTCATAGAGTGACGAGGCGTTACCGAACCAATCAAAGAAATAGGGCCGCATGGCCTCGAACACTTCGGGCAAAAGGGGAGTGGTCGCATTATTGTCAAGATATACGCTGGGCATTCGAATCCCCTCTCAGCTTGGACGATTCCGGGCAGTGCTGCTAGCTTGTCGATCGCAATTCCTTCGCCAATTTTCGTAACAACCGCATGTGGGGCAGAGCGCCTCCGGCATTGCGGCGAACAGCAATCAGCTCGGCAACAACAGATACGCCGATCTCTTCTGGCGTCGTGGCGCCAATATCGAGTCCGATCGGAGCGCGTACCCGGTCAAGCTTCTCCGGCGCGATTCCTTCCTTTTCCAACTCTTTGTACATCGTGAGCACCTTGCGCTTGGAGCCGATCATGCCGATGTAATGTGCCGGCGTGCCCACGGCCCAGCGCAGAACGCGCATATCGTCGCGATGGCCACGCGTTGCGATGACGACGAATGCCGCTCCAGGCAGCACCAACTGAGCTATGACGCGATCAAATTCGTCAGCATGGATGTCGCGGGCCTCAGGGAAACGCTCGCGATTGGCAAAGGCCTCGCGGTCGTCGATAACGACAACCTCAAAACCTGCAATGCGTGCGACCCGGTAGACGTTGAGCCCGACGTGACCCGCGCCGAATATGTAGATCGTTGATACGGGAAGAACCGGTTCAATGAAGATTTCGAGCGATCCACCGCAGACCAGGCCAGTGTCGTACTTGGGGTCCTTGTTCAGGTTGAAGGCAAGGGTTCGCGGCTTTTCTGTCTCGATGACCTCGCGTGCCGCCTGCCACACCTCTGCTTCAACGCAGCCGCCGCCAATGGTGCCGAAGATGGTACCGTCTTCACTTACAAGCATTTTGGCGGACGCAAAAGACGGAATCGAACCGCGGACGTTGATGATGGTTGCCAACGCAGCGCGACGCCCTTCCTGCCGCAAGTTCACAATCTTTTCGTAGATATCCATGGGAAGGTAATGCTTTAACGCAACATTGTCACTATAGCATTACACG
>VFSW01010495.1_pt1 | contig 13111 bp, 12 predicted proteins | sample 5358111 | NCBI WGS metagenome assembly VFSW01 (sample SAMN11554181, study PRJNA540505) | mine drainage metagenome | isolation source: sediment from site ElyBrook_90M | place: USA: Ely Copper Mine, Vershire, VT | collected 2017 | reverse complement strand
ATTCGGCGATCACCGTTATCTACACCTAAGCCTTGGTAGGAAGAGTTATTTGTGTATATGTGTTTTTTTTATTTATTTGATGGGGTTGACCCCGTTAGAAATCCATTATGTTTCTTTACTATGAAAGGTGCATTTTTCCCCGGGATCAATAGCTCTGGTGCACGGGTTTGTTTTAAGATTTATTTGATGGGGTTGACCCCGTTAGAAATCCATTATGTTCCTTTATCGTGAAAGCATCATTTTCCCGCGGGGTCAATGGCTCTGGTGCACGGGTTTGTTTTAAGATTTCTAACGGGGTTGACAGCTTGAAAATTATATGAAACTGTTCTATTATTAAAAGTCAAAGGAGGACACATGTCGGATATAGAAACAAACAATGAAACAAAGAATGAGGGGCAGGCACCGCAACCAAAGGACAAAACAACGTTGATTGTACTATCCAGTGTACTGATCGTGATCGTGGTGGTTGTCGGCATACTGCTCTGGAAAACAAATATTCTCAAGAGCGGACCAAAACCATTAGCACTGATAAGCGGCACGGGACCGGCTATTATAATCGGCAACGAAACCATATCCAAGAGCGAGCTGAACAAGCAGTTGAACCTGCAGGTATCATTGCTCAAGCAGTTTTTCGCCAGCCAGGGAAAGCCTTTTGATCCCTACAGCAAGGACAACACCCAAATCATAAACCAGATCAAACAGAACGTCATTCAGGGGCTCGTTACGCTGACATTACTCGGAGATTATGCAAAACAAAAGGGCATAACCGCAAGCGATAAGGAAGTAAATGATACGCTGGGCCAGTTAGAGACGAGGTTCGGCAAAGATAAATTCAAGACCATCGTAGAGGAATCGGGTATGAGCATGGACGATATCAAAAAACAGCTGAAGGAACAGATCATAGCGAAGGATGTTTATACGGGCATGGAAAAGGATGTGAAGGTCAGCGATGCAGAGGCAAAGTCTTTCTATGATAAGCACAAAGCTCAATTCAACGTTCCCGAGGAAGTCAATGCAAGACATATCCTGGTCAAGACAAAGCCCGAAGCAGAGCAGATAGAGAAAGAACTGAAGGCAGGAAAGTCTTTTACCATGCTTGCAATGGAGAAATCCATAGACAAGGCGAGCGGTGCAAAAGGCGGGGAGCTCGGCTTCTTTACACAAGACCAGATGGTTCCGCCATTTTCCAAAGCAGCTTTTGCGCTGAAGAAACCCGGACAGATAAGTCCTATCGTTCAGACACAGTACGGGTTCCATATCATTCAGCTCATTGCCAGGAAACCGGCACAGGCAAAGACATTCGAAGAGGTAAAGCCGCAGCTTCAGCAGATGCTTGCACAGCAGGATGCAAAAGAGGCATTTGAAAAATTGATCGACGGGTTAAAGGCCAAAACAAAGATAGATATAAAAGTTCAATGATGTGTACAGCGAACACCTTTTAACACAATCCGAAAAAAAGACGCGCATAGAGTTTGAAAAAGAGCTCAACCAGGAACAGCTCGATGTAGTTTTATCAAAAGGTGGTCCAAGCCTTGTTATAGCAGGTGCTGGCAGCGGAAAAACCCGTACCCTCATCTACCGGGTCGCGAAGCTTGTCGAGGAAGGGGTTTCGCCTGCAAGCATCCTGCTGGTAACATTTACCAACAAGGCTGCAAAGGAGATGCTCTCAAGGGTCGAGCGGCTGCTTTCCATGGACAGCAAAGGTGTGTGGAGCGGCACATTCCATCATATAGCCAACCTTATTCTGAGGAGGCATATCGGTCTCCTCGGCTTCAAGAACAACTATACCATCCTTGATGAGGAAGACAGGACGGACATTGTATCGGAGACAATCACGGAGTTCGGCCTGAACGAGAACAGAAGATTTCCCAAGGCGAATGCAGTCGCAGCTATCCTGAGTCTTTCCGCAAACATTTCCCTGCAGGTGGACAAGACCGTACAAAAGAGATTCCCGCACATGACGGAATTTATAGACGACCTGATGCTTATCGACCGGCATCTGGTAAATAAAAAGAGGAACCTGAACGCCCTTGATTTCGACGACCTGCTTGTCTTCCTGAAACAATTACTGCTCGAGCATGAGGACATCAGGGAGCACTATCAGAGATTGTTCAGGCACATACTGGTCGACGAATACCAGGACACAAACAAGCTTCAGGCGGAGATCGTCGATACCCTGGCACAGGCGCACAAGAACATCATGGTGGTCGGCGACGATGCACAGTCTATCTATGCATTCCGCGGAGCACACTATGAGAACATCCTGGGGTTTACCGAGCGTTATCCGGATGCCGTTGTCTATAAGCTCCAGACAAACTACCGGAGTACGCAGTCGATACTCGACCTTGCCAATTCAAGTATCATAAGGAACAAAAAGCAGTACCTGAAGCAGCTCATCGCCACACGGGGCGTGGGCCTGCTGCCGATCATCGTAAAGACGGCAAACACCGAAGAACAGGCAAGCTTTATAGCGAAGCACATACTCCATGCGGATGCAAGCCTGAACGATATTGCGGTGCTCTACCGGTCGCACTACCATTCCATGGAGATACAGATGGAGCTTACGAGGCTCGGCATACCGTATGAGGTACGGTCGGGCATAAAGTTTTTTGAGCAGGCGCACATAAAGGACGTGCTGAGCTATCTCAGATTTGTGAACAATCCCATGGATGAACTCGCGTTCAAAAGGGCTTTAAGATTATACCCGGGGATAGGTATAAAAACAGCCGGATACCTGTGGGAGCAATTCGTCAAGGCCGGTTATGTCTTTCAGTCGCTCGGTGAAAAGGATACCATGGAGGAACTGCCGAAGAAGGCGGCACAATATTTTTCGGAATTTTATAAATTGATTTCAAACCTTTCGGACATGAAAGAAAAGCTCCCGTCCGACATGCTGATACTGATCCTCGAATCCGGCTATGAGGGATATATGAAGCTTACCTATACGAACTTCGAAAGCAGGATCGAGGATGTAAAACAGCTTATGAACTACTCCGCCAGGTTCCAGAGCGTCACGAGCTTCCTCAGCGAGATGGCGCTCGTTGCAACGGTCGTGTCTTCGGATATGGAGGAGACCGACAAGGAGAGGGTCGTCCTGTCGAGCATACACCAGGCAAAGGGGCTTGAATGGAAGATCGTTTTCGTACCGTGGCTTGTGGACGGCAAATTCCCGGTGATCCGGGGCAATGACAATCAAAAAAAAGAAACCGAGAACGATGCCATTGAGGAAGAAAGGAGGCTGTTCTACGTGGCGACGACCCGCGCAAAAGACATGCTGTATCTCTGTTACCAGGAGTGGGTGCCGGAAAGAGGAAGTTATAATAACGCACTGATAAAACCGTCGAGGTTCATACGGGAACTGCCCTCGTACGCCTATGAAACACAGGAATAACGGTATGTTTAAACTTATAAAATACATTATTCTGGCACTGCTCATCATCGCCCTGATCTACTTTTTGAAGGTGAGCTTCAGGAACAACAGCATGCAGATAACATTGAAGAATCCTCAAAAATTACAGAACATAGAGCAGAAAACCATAGAGCTGAAGAAGAAATTTACCCTCTTGAATAATGAGGCCCAACAGCCGACAACAACCGTGAAAAAAGAGGAAAAGTCCAATGAAGACAAGCAGGGACTCGACCGGTTTATACAAGAACACTCCAATTGATGCTTTTTTTAACGTTTTGTTTGACCCCTTTGGATAACACCGCTATAGATGGGCGGTACCGAGGTAATTATCGTGCTGGGTTTTGATCTGCAAAAGGTTTCGAAAATATTCGCCCTGAGCATAGAGGCGGGACTGTCCGTGGTCGTGGGTATTTTTATCGGCTATTACGCGGACAAATACTTCCACACTACCCCATGGCTTACGCTTATTTTTACCTGCCTGGGGTTTATAGCGAGTATCATGAGATTGCTTGAAATAGGTAAAATAGCAGGATCGAACAAAAAATGAAAAATAATGTATACAGGATTTGGCTCATAACCGGGATGCTGATCTTTGCAGGAGGCATACTGCTGTTTCGATCGGACGCGACAAACATTGTCGCCTTTATAGCAGGGGCAGGCATCGTGACCATGAATGTATTGCTCCTCGGCAAGGGCATAGCGGCGGTCCTCGGATCTTCGGGGAATAAAGCTGTTTATGGTTTTCTGCTTATACTTAAATATGCATTTTTGTTGACAACACTTTATATAACCATAGTAATAATCAAGATAAGACCGATCCCCTTTATACTGGGGATAACGATAGTGCCGTTGAGCAGTATCTTTATGGCAATTTATTTAATGGTAAGGAGACAGGACAATGCATGAACAATTAACATGGTTTAGTTTTATACCCGGATTGAAGGATATACCCAGTTATCTGATAACATATCCTTTGACAGGCGTTATTCTTATACTGCTCACCCTTCTTGTGTTCAGAACGCTCAAACGCAGGGATTATCCCGAAGTGCCGGATGAAGGATTTACCCTGTTTTCCCTCTTTGATATCATTTACGAAGCCCTGTATAACTTTACAGCCTCGGTTATACCGGATGAACCGGAAAAATATGTGCCCCTGATTGGCACGCTCTTTATCCTGATCTTCGTCTCAAACATTTGGGGCGTTATCCCCGGCATGGTCCCGCCGACAGATACGTTGAATACGAATGCAGCCATGGCAGTCACCGTGTTTATAGCTTACAACTATTACGGGTTCAAGGCCCACGGGATAAAGTATATCAAGCATTTTATGGGGCCGATTTGGTGGCTTGCGCCCATCATGCTGGTTGTGGAGCTTATCAGCAACTTTGTAAGGCCCGTGTCCCTTTCACTCAGGCTTTTTGCGAATATGCTCGGCGACCATACGGCATTGACCATATTTTCCCATCTGTTGCCGGTCATTGTCCCGATATTTTTTATGATACTCGGCATATTTGTATCATTTATACAGGCCCTGGTATTTTCGATACTCAGTGCAATCTACATTGCTCTTGCGGTTGCACACGAAGAAGAAGAACATTAACTATAAAGAAAGGAGGATAAAAAACATGGTAAAAAGGTTTTTGAATACAGCAGCATCGACCATCGTGCTTATGCTCGTAGCCATACCGGCTTTTGCAGACGGTGCAGCGGCATCTGCAGGCGACACCAGCGTTAAGGCGTGGCTTGCAATCGCCAGCGGTATCGGTATCGCGATTGCCGCATTCGGCGGAGCACTTGGTCAGGGCAGATCCATTTCATCGGCCCTCGACGGTATCGCAAGAAACCCCGGCGCTTCAGGCAAGATTGTAACACCGATGATCATCGGTCTTGCCCTTATTGAGTCACTGGTCATATACGCCTTTGTCATAGCGTTTCTGCTTCAGGGGAAGATATAATTACAGAAGCGGGGTTTCCCCGTTTCGGTGATGCTTGTTTGAACATGGTTTATTGCAGGGCGGGTCAAAGACCCGCCCTTTTTCTTGGTGTTCCGTCTTTAATTTTGAGTTTTGAATTTTGAATCTTGAATTTCTTCCGTTGGGGTTACGCTTCTTTCCCGTGGCAGTTCTTGTACTTCTTCCCGCTGCCGCACCAGCACGGATCGTTCCTGCCGATCTTCTTGTTCTCCCTCTTTATGGGCGATGTCACCCCCTGACCCGGAGGGGGCTGCGCTGCGGGCATTGCCGGCATGCCTGCCGGCTGCGTAACATTCAGATTGAATTTCAGGGGCATCCTTTGCGTGAGGGTGAATTTTTTATCTTCTTTCTCCTGTATCTGGATCTTATAAAGCCTTGTTATGGATTCTTCGCTTACCTGACTGAGCATCTTCTGGAACATGTCAAACGCCTCTTTTTTGTATTCAATGAGAGGGTCTTTCTGGGCATAGCCCCTGAGTCCGATACCTTCTTTGAGGTGATCCATGTTGAGAAGGAAGTCCTTCCAGTTGCTGTCAAGCACCTGCAGGAAGATGAACCGTACAAGCTCTGAAAAAGAAGCCTCTGTTATGGCTTTTTGTTTTTCTTCAATGTATTCCTTTGCCTTCTTGAGCAGCATGTCCTTCAGTTCGAATGCGGTTGTGTTCTGTTTTTGATCTTCCGGTAATTCAAGCTTTATGGAAAGCATACCGTCGAGTGCATTATTGATCGCGTTAAAGTCCCATTCTTCGGGTCTGTCCGGATTCTCGATGTGCTTGTGTAATATATCGTCTATGGTCTGCTCGGCCATCTCGAGAATAAGCTCGTTGAGTTTTTCTCCTTTCAGGATTTCCTTGCGTTTCGCATAGATGACCTCCCGCTGTTTGTTCATCACGTCGTCGTACTCAAGCAGCTGTTTCCTTATTTCAAAGTTATGTTCTTCTACCTTCTTCTGTGCGTTTTCTATGGCTTTTGAAATCCAGGGGTGTGTTATGGGCTCTCCCTCAGACATGCCGAGTTTTTGCATAACCGACGAGAGCCTGTCGGAACCGAACCGTCTCATCAGGTCGTCCTCAAGGGCCATATAGAACCTCGATGAGCCCGGGTCGCCCTGCCTGCCGGATCTCCCCCGCAGCTGGTTGTCTATACGCCGTGCCTCATGACGCTCCGTACCTATGATATGGAGACCCCCTTGTCCGATGACATCTCTTTTTTCGTCGTCGCAATGCGTCTTTGTCACTTCCACGAGGCTTTGGAAGTTTTCAGCTTTTGCATCCCCTGCCTTGATCTTTTCTCTCACCATGAACTCGGGATTGCCGCCGAGCAGTATGTCGACACCCCTTCCTGCCATATTGGTCGCTATGGTTACAGAGCCTTTCCTGCCTGCCTGGGCAATGATCATGGCCTCTTTTTCATGGTACTTTGCGTTGAGGACGTGATGTTTTATACCGCGCCTTGTCAGCATGTTGCTTAAAAGTTCCGACTTTTCTATGGAAATGGTACCGACAAGAACGGGCCTGCCGTTTTTGTTCAGTTCGAGGATTTCCTCTATGACTGCATTGAATTTCTCCTTTTGTGTCCTGTAGATAAGGTCGTGGTTGTCGATACGGACCATGGGAAGGTTGGTCGGTATGATATTGACATCGAGGTTGTATATCTTTTTAAACTCTCCTGCCTCGGTATCCGCCGTACCGGTCATACCGGCAAGTTTTTTAAACATCCTGAAATAATTCTGGAAAGTTATCGTTGCAAGGGTCTGGTTCTCGTTTTCTATCTTCACGCCCTCCTTTGCTTCGATTGCCTGATGCAGGCCGTCGCTCCATCTTCGTCCGGGCATCAGCCTTCCGGTGAATTCATCGACGATAACGACCTCGCCGTCTTTGACCATGTAGTCCACGTCCCTTTTGAAGATAACGTGCGCCTTCAATGCCTGGTTCACATGGTGCAGGGTCTCTATCTGTGAAGGCTCGAAGATATTCCCGATGCCGAGCAGCTTCTCGACGTCGAGGGCGCCCTGTTCCGTGAGGATAACGTTTTTCTGCTTTTCATCTATGGTATAGTCCTGTTCGAGTTTCAGCCTCGGGATGATCTTATCGATGGTGTAGTATTTACTGGTAGATTCCTCGGCCTGACCGGATATGATGAGCGGTGTCCTTGCTTCATCTATCAGTATGCTGTCGACCTCGTCGACGATGGCGTAGTTCAAGTCCCGTTGTACCATTTCCTTTATGTCGAATTTCATGTTGTCCCTGAGATAATCGAACCCGAACTCATTGTTCGTGCCGTAGGTAATGTCGGCGTTGTACGCCGCCTGTCTTTCCCGGTCATCCAGGTCATGGACAATGACCCCGACCGTGAGCCCGAGGAATTTGTAGATCTCTCCCATCCATTCGGCATCACGTTTGGCAAGGTAGTCGTTGACGGTAACGATATGAACGCCCTTGCCTTCCAGTGCATTCAGATAGGCAGGCAGCGTAGCTACGAGGGTTTTACCTTCACCCGTTTTCATCTCGGAAATCCTGCCGTTGTGGAGTACGATACCGCCCAGCAGCTGGACATCGAAATGCCGCATATGTACGGAGCGTTTTGCCGCCTCCCGTACAACGGCAAAGGCCTCAACTAAAACATCATCGAGCGTTTCACCGTTTTCGATTCGCTTTTTGAACTCTGCGGTTTTATCTTTTAATGCACTGTCCGGCAGTGCGGAAAGGGAGGGTTCCAGTTGATTGATCTCATCCACAAGCGGATATATCTTCTTCAGGTCCCTTTCATTTTTTGTACCGGCAAACTTTTTTAGAATCGCTTCAAACATTGTTTTTCTGCCTTTTTGAATAAGTATAGTCCATATTTTAATCCTCCTCCCTATATAAAGTCAAACAAAGGGCACATAGTATGTCCCCCTGTTAAGGGGGACACAGGGGGTTGAATCTTGAGTCTTGAATTTTGAATCTTTAGTTTCTTCCCCTTTTAGGGGAACGGGTACCCACCCGAAAGGGAAGGGTGCGGATGAGGACTGAATTTTGAGTTTTGAATTTTGAATTTTGAGTTTTGAATTTTCCCCCTCTGCGAATGCTTGCCAATATACGGATTGGCAATATATTAGATTGGATGAAGATGAAAAAAATAGTTATACCGGTTTTGATCATAGCAGTTCTCCTGATCGTCGCAATAAAGGTGGTATCTGCGGAAAAACCCGTACCGGTAAACACGGTGCCGGTAAAAAAGGGTGATGTCGATCGGATCGTAAGCTCGACATCGTCAGGCTCTGTCGAGCCCGCTGAAAAGGCAAACCTGATGTCCGAATATCCGGGCGCAGTAACCCGCATCAATTACAAAAAGGGCGACCACGTTAAAAAGGGCGATATTATTATCGTCATGGACAATGCCATTGCAAAGGTGGAGCTTGACAGCACGGAAGAGGCATACAGCAGGGCGAAAAGATTGTTTCCCTCCCGTGCCATATCAAAGGCATCGCTTGATACCGCAATGTACGCATACCGCGGGGCATTGGCGCGGTACGAGCAATCGTTCATACGCACGCCCCTGTCCGGTGTCATAACCGAGCTGAACGTGCATCTCGGCGAGTTCCCCCTTGGCGGCAATTCGATGCTGCCGGGTGCGACATCCTCGTTGCAGCAGTACGGACTGCTGGTTCAAGTCGTCGATGACGGTTCGTATCACATAAAGGCGCCGTTCGACGAGGTGGATTCCGGCATGATAAAAACGGGCCAGCAGGCACACATTACCTTCGATGCATTTCCCGACAGGGTTTTTGAAGGGAGGGTCATCGATGTGTCCCCCGCGGTATCGACGGCCCTTGATCTCAACAGGACCATAGAGGCTCAAATCTCCCTTCCGCATATAAGCGGTATCAAGATGGGCATGTCCGCGGATGTCGAGATTATTGTCAGTGTTGCAAAGGACGTCCTCTATGTGCCCACGTATACGATTCAGGATTCATCTGCAACCAACAAGTTTGTGTGGGTTGTCCGGAACGGCAGGGCGGCAAAGACAGACGTGCAAACCGGTATATCGAACTGGGACAGCACGGTTATTACAAAAGGCCTGACACAGGACATGAAGGTGATCCTGCCCTCCGATAAATATACCCTGCGTGAAGGGATGAAGGTCTCGGCGCATGATTGAGATGGAAAAGGTGTGGAAGGTCTACCGGATGGATTCTGTAGAGGTCACAGCTTTAAAGGACATAAACCTTCGTATAGACAGCGGCGAATATATTTCAATCATAGGTCCGTCAGGTTCAGGCAAGTCCACCCTGATGAACATCATCGGGTGTCTGGACAAACCATCCGACGGGAAATATATGTTGAACGATAAAAACATATCGGATTATTCGGACAAAGAACTCGCGCATATACGGAACAAACAAATCGGCTTCGTGTTTCAGATGTTCAACCTTTTGCCGAGATACAATGCAATCAAAAATGTTTCAATCCCCCTGCTGTATGCGGGCATTGAGGACCGGGAAATTGAGACAAGGGCAAAAGAGGCGCTGGTAAAGGTGGGGCTGAGCGACAGGATGTACCATAGGCCTTCACAGCTGTCCGGCGGACAGCAGCAGCGTATTGCAATAGCAAGGGCCATCGTGAATAATCCGGACATTATACTTGCGGATGAACCCACGGGAAACCTCGATACAAAGTCGGGCAGGGAGATCATATCCATTTTCAAAAACCTCAATGAGCAAATGAAGGTGACGATAATTTTAATAACGCATGATCCGTTCATAGCACAGCAGGCTAACAGGGTGATAAAGATACTGGACGGCTCCATTGTGCAGGAAACATGAACAAGCTGACCTACATCGTTACGGCGTTTGAGGCACTATCGAGCAACAAGATGCGGTCTGCTCTGACCATGCTCGGCGTGATCATCGGTGTTGCGTCCGTGATCCTGCTCGTTTCCATGGCAGAGGGCGCAAAGCAGTACATCCTGGAGAAATTTGCAGGGCTTGGGACCAACCTCATCATTATACAGCCCGGCAAGGTCCAGACAAAGGGTGGTAATTTCCCTGTTGCAGGCATAGCGTCGACGCATAAGCTGACACTGTCCGATGTCAGGGCAATAGAGAGGCAGGCAACGTACGTTGACGGGGTATTCCCCATGATACTCGGGGCGCTGATCGTCAAATACCATGATGCGCATGCGGACACGACGGTCGTCGGCGTCAATGAGCAGTTCACAAGGATTATCAGCATGATGCCTTCCATCGGCGGATTTATGACCAGGGAAGAAAGCGATGCCGGCAGGAATGTATGTGTGCTCGGGTACAATATATGGAAGGCACTGTTTGCGGACCAGAACCCCCTCGGCAGGATTGTCAAGCTCGGTAATTTTTATTTCAGGGTCATCGGCGTTATGGAGAAAAAGGGACAGGCAGTGGGTTTTGACTGGGACGATCTCGTCTATGTTCCTGCCAAATCAGCGGAGAAGATCTTTAACACAGACAGCCTGTTCGGTATCCGGGCAAAGGCAATATCAAAAAATGTCATCAACGAGGCAGTTGCCCAGATAACGCAGATCCTGAAACGGCAGCACAACAACAACGAAGACTTTACAGTCGTAACACAGGAGTCCATGCTTTCGACGGTCGATACCATCATGAATATGATGACCGTTGTGCTTGGGGGCATAGCTGCGATATCCCTGCTTGTGGGCGGCATCGGAATCATGAACATCATGCTGGTTTCCATCAAGGAGCGTACCAGGGAGATAGGCCTGCGCAAGGCAGTCGGGGCAAACAAGCGGGATATCCTCATCCAATTCCTTATTGAATCCGCAACCCTGAGTACTACGGGCGGTATTATCGGGATGCTGATAGGCATCGGAGGCGGGTTTATCATGCAGTCCATGATCAGCGGCTTCCACATCAGCATTACGCCGTGGGCAATCCTGCTGTCGTTCTTTTTTTCCGCATTCGTGGGTATCTTTTTCGGCGTGTACCCTGCGTACAAGGCTGCACAGCTCGACCCCATAGAATCCCTGAGGTACGAATAGGTTCAGGGGAACGGGTACCCGTCCTGAAGAGGTCTGTGTTACTTAATTTTGAATCTTGAATCTTGAATTTTGAATCTTGAATTTTCCCCAATCATACGTCTGCATTTTTGCGAATTGACAGGCTGTGCCGCTTATAATAAATTATAGATATGAAAAATAAAATATTTCTCCTTTTCCCGGTTGCAGTGTTCATGGTAATAATCGGATGTTCCGGTACGAAGACATTCCCCGGACATACATCAGTCGTATCTGACGGCACATGGCTCAGGGACACGCAGGGCAGGGTGATCCTTATCCATGGTATCAATGTGAGCCAGAAAGTCCCTCCCTATCTGCCGGACTCCCTGCCTCCTACAGCAACAACCGCCGATGCCGCTCCTTACTTTGCAAATATAAAGCAGGCCGGATTCAATGCCGTAAGGCTGATAATAATATGGGCAGGGCTTGAGCCGACACCCGGCATGATTGATACAAACTATCTCAATCAGATCCAGCAGGAGGTACAGATGTGCAAGGATGACGGACTGTATGTGCTTCTCGACATGCACCAGGACCTTTACAGCCAGTCCCTGTGCTATGGAGACGGAGCACCTGCATGGGCATGTGACCTTGCAGGTTATGATGTGAGCCAGTGCAATACAAGCAGTTGGGCAACCAATTATCTGGTCCCCGCAATCACGCAGTCTTTTCAGAATTTCTGGGACGATACACCCGCTCCGGACAATAGAGGCTTGCAGGAGCATTACGCCGAAGCATGGCAGCGCGTGGCAGCCCTGTTTGCAACCAATACCTCGGTACTCGGTTATGAGATCATGAACGAGCCTTACCCCGGGGGGTACAGTCTTTTTGCAACGGACTTCGAAACAAAGGCGCTTGCGCCGTTTTATGAAAAGATTGCCAGCGCCATTCGCAAGGTCGATCCATCGCACGCAATCATGTTTGAGCCCTCGGTGACAAGGGCGAACCTCCTCCACAATTATAATACCGGCATCAGCAGCACCACGTTCCCGTCGGATTTCAAAAACCTCGTTTTTGCACCCCATTACTATCCTCTGACTACCGGGAGCAGCATAAGCTCCTCCGATATAACGTCCCTGCAGACAACGATACCGGAAATTGCCATGGTGAGCGGTTCCATGAACGTCCCGTATATCGTGGATGAAATGGGCCTGGACCACAACGAAAGCAACAGCGCTGCATATCTGACTGCGCTGCTGGGAGAGCTCGATAACGAGCGCAGCAACTGGATGTACTGGGCTTATGGGGAAGTTTTCAACGGGAGCGGCGGTATGGTGCTGCTGGATGCAACCGGTGCACCCGCCTTCCCTGTCACGGATATCCTGTCACGGCCGTATCCTGTGCTTACGGCAGGGACCCCGGTCAGCATAAGTTATCCGATAACAAGCGACCCATCTACATTTACGACAACCACGTTCACGTATACCTACAGAGAGGATGGTATTGGTCATGGCGCAACAGAGCTATTCATCCCGCAAATACATTTTCCCGGCGGCTTTACGGTCACAACGACAGACGGTTCTGCGAGCTTTAATCCAGCTGAGGACATGTTAAATTATGTGCGAGGCCCGCAATCTGCTCATACAATAACCGTGGCGCCGTGCAGTTCTGCGACCTCCGGCTGCATTACGTTCCAATGAATTTATCACCCTCCCGACCCAAGCCCCGCTTGGGTACCCCGCCCTCCGGTCAAGGG
>VFSW01010494.1_pt1 | contig 13112 bp, 12 predicted proteins | sample 5358111 | NCBI WGS metagenome assembly VFSW01 (sample SAMN11554181, study PRJNA540505) | mine drainage metagenome | isolation source: sediment from site ElyBrook_90M | place: USA: Ely Copper Mine, Vershire, VT | collected 2017 | reverse complement strand
CCGCAAACTTCCCGATGGCTCTCGGCGCGCTGAGCGCAGTTACTTATTTACTAAGTGCGGAAGATCCCGGTTGTTCTCCGTACACACAAATTCGAGTAAGTCGGTGTCCGCCAGTAACTGCATGCTTTCTGTTACGGTCCAAGGCTTGGTGTAGGCCTTGGGATCGTCGATGGTAACCTCGATGTTCAAGTGGCCGAAGTCCGGACGCCGGAAGCACTCGGTAACGTGCAATGCTTCGGTGGCCGGATGGCCCGCCTGATCCAGCCAGGTCTTGCCATTAAAGCCCGCCGTCTCTACCACCAGCGCGTCGCCATCCCACTTACCGATCGAGTAACCCATCCACGACGGATTGGGGTCTTTCGGAAGATCGCGCCCATCCATGAAGATCTGGCGATAAATCCCGAAGGCCTCGTAAAGAATGATCACCTCATCCGGATTTTGAACAATCTTGAACGGCACCGGCGTCACATTGATCTTGGGGACGCCTTGCGGCAAACAGTTCGCATCGGACTCCTCGGAGGCGTGCGCGCCGGTCATACGCTCCTTGGTAAGCGCCGCCGCCCAAGGCTGCATTGGAACATCCCCAGGCTTCAGATCGGCCGCCAGGTTCTGCAAATACTTCGGTCCCGGCACGATCCAAATTCCCGACAGGTCCGGTTTGCCGTTCGCTTTGCGGGGCGCGGGGGCCGTTAGATCCGCTTTCCCGTCCTTGGTTCGTGGAATCCCCTTGTCCGGCACTTTCAGCCACTGCGCGGAGAGCGGCGAGAGCGTCGCGAAGAGTATCCAAAGGCCAAGACTACTTCTTGGAGTCATCGCGCGATTATATACCCTTCGGCGGAGCGACTTTCCGGTCCAACCAATCCCGCACCACGCCGAACACCTCGTGGTTATTCTTTTCCAGCAGCATCAAGTTGCCGTTGCCGACGATACCGTAGTCCCGCAACCGCACCATCTCCGCCGAGCATCCCACCTGTTTCAAGAACTCCACATTGGAGATTGGCGATCCACCGCCCCCGAATTCAGTGGTCAACCATCCAATCGGAATGCCGCGCAGATTTTTCCACTTATGCGCCGGCTCCGCCTGCAGCTTGTAAGTCGCGACAATCGGACGCGGCGAATCTGGCGGCAGCGTACGATCCACTAATTGAAACTGCGATGTATCCGTCACGGGAGGATCGTAAGTCATGGGGCTTGCGGTCAATCCCCAACGGAGTTGCGCGGCGAACGGATTGCCGTTGATCTCCATGCAGAAAATCCCCTTCACCAGATTCGGCCGCCGATCTGCCACGCCCCAGCCGAAGAATCCTCCGAAGGCGTGCGTCAATAAAATGCACGGGCCGATCCGATCCACTAACTCGACTCCCCCGCGCCACACCAGATCGCTATGGAAGGCTTCGTCCATCACGTTGCCCGATTCGTTCGCCATGAACTGATCGATCAACGGATCGTGCATGCCTCCCGGCCCTGGCCATTGCGCGGTGTTGAACACCACGGGGGTCTGCACCAGCGGCTCATAAGGCGGAACATTCGGCAAATGGCTCGGCCCCAGCGCGTCCGGATGATAGGGCGATCGGCCATAGCTCGGCCGATCCAACCAATACACGCTATAGCCTGCCTGCACGAAATAGTGCACCCAGCCCGGCCGCCCTCCGATGCCCATCATGTGGCAGCCTTGGCCGCCGCCTCCGTGCACCATGATCACGGGATAGGGATAGCGCTTCTCGACCGGGATCATGTACTGCACGTACATTTGTCCCATCGCGATTGTGCCGTACGTCATCTGCTTGCGCTGCACGCCCACCCAAAAGCAGCCTTGATCGGCAAGTTTCAAGGCCGTGCTCTCGCGATTGCGATCGGGATCCAGGCCGCGGGTAACCGCAGCGGGCGCATCTTTGTTTACCTCCGTGTCCATCCAGCGCAAGATCGGCGCCAGCGTCTCGCGATTGTTTTTCTCCATCATCACCAGCCGTCCATTGCCATGCACGTTCTGCTCGGCCAATCGAATGTTCTCTACGGTGCAACCGGCTTGACGAAGCTGCGCGGCGATGCCGGGATCGCTCGCATTCGCATCCGACGCCTCCGCGGTCACAATCGCGATCGGGATGCCGATGAGCTTCGCGAGTTGCGTCTGTCCGCGCAGCGAAGTAGCGGGCTGCTCTAGGGCCACAATGCCCTTCACCAGATTCGCGCGCTCCTGCGCCGTCACCCATGCGAACACCACGCCGTCGCCGTGCGTCACGAGTATCGCCGGGCCAATTTCTTCGAGCAGCTTCGCGCCGCGCGAGCGCCACACGTCTTGCGTCAGGGGATTGTTGCCCATCGGTTGACCCATCGCCGCCACCAACTGCGCGATCGCGGGATCGTTGGCGTCAGCCGCGCCCGGCCACTGCGTGTGGGCGGCAGTTCCTCGAACGTTTTTCGCGACGCCTTCCAGCGTCGGCGCTTCCTTGTCAAAATAGCCATGCACCCACGGATGATAGGGATTGCGGCCTTGTCCAGGCCGGTCGAGCACATACACCTTGTAGCCTTGCTCCAGAAGCAGCGTGGCCCAGCCACGACGGCCGTCGGGCGTGCCGATCCAATCGGACCCTTGCCCATACCCGCCGTGGATCAGCACCACCGGATAAGGATGGCGGACTTCGCGCGGGATCCAATGCTCCACGTACACCTGCATCCCGTTGCACATCGTTCCACGAGCCAGTGTGGCGTGTTCTACGCCGACCCAGTGATAGCTCCAATCCGCAATATCGAGCGCCGGGCCTGGACTACCGCTGGGCGCCGTTTGCGCCATCGACTTCTTCGGAACAGTAGCAATCGCAATCGCCGCCAGGGTCCCCAGATCGCGCCGTGTTATTCCGCTCGAGTTGTCGTTGTTCATAGCCGTTGCGCCTTCCAGCATACTCCGCTGCGTTGGCGCATAAAATGGATAGGGGATGCCCGAGCAACCGGCGCAACACATGCAATGCATGGAAGTCTGGGGCGGCAGCCAACTCACGTCGCGCGGCGTGGAATTCGGCGGCTTGGACGCCTGGGTTTATAGCAAACCCTTCGGCAAGGCCCACGCCGGCGGGGACATTTACTATGCGTCCAGCTGCGCCACGGGCCGCATCAGCCGCTTGTTGCTCGCCGACGTTGCGGGCCACGGCCAGACCGTTGCCGCCACCGCCGCCGACCTGCGTACGTTGATGCGGCGTTTCGTCAATCGGCTCGATCAGACTGAATTCGTCCGCCTGCTCAACCAGCAGTTCGCCGTGCTGCCGCGTACGGGCGCCTTCGCCACCGCCATCGTCACCACGTTCTTCGAGCCCAGCCGCCGGCTCACGGTCTGCAATGCCGGCCATCCGCGGCCGATGCTGTTTCGCGCCGCACAACGCCAGTGGGATTTTCTTGGCGTTCAGGGGCCGGGGTCGCAAACCGCGCCCAGCAACATCCCGATCGGTCTTTTCGACGCCGCCGTGTACGAACAGTTCGATGTCGAACTCGAACCAGGCGACTGCCTGCTGAGTTATACCGATGCCCTCATCGAATCGCGCGACTCCGATGGTGAGATGCTCGGCGAGGACGGCCTGCTGCGGATCACACGGCTGTTGGGCGAGGTGCCGCCGGAAAAGATGATCGGAACCCTGCTTGCAGAAATCGAGATGCGCTATCCCGAGAATCTTTCGGAGGACGACGTCACCGTGCTGTTGGTTCGCGCCAACGGCCGACGGCTTCGGTTCTCGTTGCGCGACAAACTGAGGGCATTCGGGCGCTTCACCGGTGCGCTGGTTCGATCGATGAATCCGCGCAAGGAACGCGCGCCATTCCCGGACGCCAATCTCGCCAACATCGGAGGCGCAATCATTCCCGCGCTGGCCCGCCGTTGGCGCGCACGCCGCTAGCGCTTCCGTAGTTCACGCGGCGAGGACGCCCCCGGCGGCCTCTCTTTCTCGCATGATCGCGCAGCCGGACCGGGGATCGGCGCGGACGCGGGCGTCCGCCCCACCACGAGTATGTTAGCGGTTCTTGAAATCTTCTCGAAAGAAACCATTCAGATCGGCGAACGGAGGACAACCTTCGAAGCCCGCGAAACTTCCCTCTTCCGCAATCACCTTCGCCGCCCGGATAAACCCGCCCCAGGCAGCCCGCGCGAGCGAACTCCCTACGCTGATTCGCCGCACGCCCAACTCCGCCAGATCGGAAACTTTGAGCCCGGTATTTGCACTCATCAGGACGTTTACCGGCTTGGGACTCACCGCCGAAACGATCGCCTGAATGTCCGAACGCTCCCGAACTCCCGGCGCGTATAACACGTCCGCGCCCGCTTCCGTATAGGCCTGCAGCCGCCGGATCGATTCTTTCAATGGCTCCGGGTACCCCACCAGAAAACATTCCGCTCGTGCCGTGAGAAGCACGTCCGCGCCGGTAGCGTCTATTGCCGCGCGTGCCGCCTTCATTCGCTCCACCGCGGCCGGCAGATCGAACAGCGGCTTCGCGCGATCGCCCGTGGCGTCTTCAACCGAAAGTCCCGCGACGCCCGTCTCCACGCACCTGCGCACATTCGCGGCGACACCCTCCGGCTGATGCGCGTAGCCCGATTCGAAATCGGCATTCACCGGCAGCTCCACGGAAGCAACAATCTCAGCGATGTGCTTTAGCATTGCGTCCAACGGCACATCCGCATCCGGCAATCCGAGCGAAAATGCGAAACCGGCGCTGGTGGTCGCCATGGCCGCGAACCCGAGATGCCGCAGATACCGCGCTGTCCCAACATCCCAAGGATTGGGGATGACGAAACATCCGCTTTCGTGAAGCTTTCGGAACGCCGCGCGGCGCGTGGTGAATTCAGCGGTGGCCATCAAGAGCTAGAGATTAGCATAATAGGTGAGGAGATCCCCCGTGCCCCTCTACGACTTTAAATGCCTCGACTGCGGAGAGCAGTTCGAAGCGCTCGTTCTGAAATCGGAACCCGCCTGCCCTGCCTGCCAGGGTCGCAACTTGGAGCAACTGATTTCGATGTTCAGCGTCGATTCCGCCAGCATCCGGCAGAGCAACATCAATTCAGCGCGCAAGGCGAACGTCAAAGGCGCGCGCGACAAAGCCATCGCCGATCAGGAAGCGATCAAACATCACGACGATTGAACGGCTAACCTAAAAGGAATCGCAGTGACTTGCCGTACGTGCGCGAAAGATGTACCGGACTCCAGCCGCTTCTGCCTGTCCTGCGGCGCCGCGCTCAATGGCGGCGCGCCGTTAGTGACGCAAACCCAAACTGTTGCGGCGCCTGCCTCTACTCCTCCGCTTCGCACCCCGGTGCCGGCGCGCACTCCTTCGCACGCTTCTCTCTCTTCTTCCTCGGGATCGCTGGCCGACGGCCGCTTCCTCCCTGGCGCGTTGCTAGCCGGCCGTTACCGCATCGTCGCTCTGCTGGGCCGCGGCGGCATGGGCGAGGTCTATCGCGCTCACGATCTCACGCTCGGCCAGGAGGTCGCGCTCAAGTTCCTGCCGGAGGTGGCCGCGAGCAATCCAGCCGCCCTGGCGCGCTTCTATAACGAGGTCCGCATCGCGCGCCAAGTTTCGCACGCCAACGTCTGCCGCGTTTACGATCTCGGCGAAGTGGACGGCCAGCCGTACCTTTCGATGGAATATGTGGATGGCGAAGACCTGGGATCGCTGTTGCGGCGCATCGGCCGTCTGCCGTCGGACAAAGCCATCGAAATCGCGCGTCAATTGTGCGCGGGCCTGGCCGCCGCGCACGCCAAGGGCGTTCTGCATCGCGATCTGAAGCCGGCCAACGTCATGCTCAACGGCCGCGGCCACGTGGTTGTCACCGATTTCGGCCTGGCCGCGCTCGCCGACGAAATCCCAGGCGAAGAGATTCGCAACGGCACTCCGGCCTACATGGCGCCCGAGCAACTGGCCGGCAAAGAAGTCACGGTGCAGAGCGACATCTATTCGCTGGGCTTGGTGCTGTACGAAGTTTTCACCGGCAAACGCGCCTTTGAAGCCGCCTCGCTGGCTGAACTGGTGCGCCTACACACCGAGACTACTCCGGTGAGCCCGTCGTCGCTGGTGAAAGAACTCGACCCGGCGGTTGAGAGCGCCATTCTTCGCTGCCTCGATTCCGAACCTTCCAATCGTCCATCCTCGGCTCTGGCCGTCGCCGCCCGTCTTCCTGGTGGCGATCCATTGGCCGCCGCGCTCGCCGCCGGCGAAACACCTTCGCCCCAAGTAGTGGCTGCATCCGGCAGCACGGCGGCACTGCCATGGAAAATCGCAGTCCCTACTCTGGCCGCCGCGCTTCTGGGTCTTGCCGCCTTCGCGTTTCTGTCCGCCACTTCCAGCATGATCGAGAAGGCGCAGTTGGCCAAATCTCCTGAAGTGCTCGCCGACAAGGCGCGTGAGTTGATCCAACGCCTCGGCTACGCCGCGCCGCCAGGCGACTCGGCTTATGCCTTCGATTTCAATCAGGATTTTTTGAATGCGGTGGAAAAGGCCGACAAACCGCATCCGTTGTGGGACGAGATCGCGCGCAGCCGTCCTTCGCCGCTCAAGTTCTGGTATCGCCAAAGCCCCGATCCCATGCTGGCGTTCGGCCTGCAAGATCAGATGTTCGTTCCAGGAGCCATCCAGGAGAACGATCCCAAGCCCACCATGTCGGGCATGATCGACGTTCAGCTCGATCCACAGGGCTGGCTCACTTACTTCGAGGCGCTTCCGCCGGAGAAAGAAGATCCGCCCGTTAGAATACCGCCTCCGGATTGGAGTGCGCTCTTCGCCGCCGCCGGTTTGGACCAGTCGACACTCCGGCCGGCCACTCCAGTGTGGGCGCCGCTAGCGGCTTCCGATGTGCGGCAAGCGTGGAGCGGCGAGTGGCCCGGATACAAACAGCGCCCGCTGCACGTCGAAGCCGGCGCCTGGCACGGCCGACCGGTCTACTTTTCGTTAACCGGACCATGGAATCGTTCGGCCCGCATGCCATCGAGCGCTCCAGGCGGGGCTGGCGAACTCGCCACTCGAATTTTGATAGTCATTGCGATTGTGCTGCCGATCGTCGCCGCAACGTTCCTGGCGCGTTGGAACTTGGTTCGCGGCAAAGGCGACCGCCCCGGCGCAAAACGGCTCGCCGTTCTGATCTTTTCCCTCCACATGGTGCTGTGGGTGTTCCAAACCCATTTCTCATCCGCGGGAAATTTCGTCTATCTCATGTTCGTAGCCATCAGCGCCGCGCTCCTTTGGGGCGGCGCAGTCTGGATGCTTTATCTGGCGATCGAACCTTATGTGCGCCGTTACTGGCCGCAGGCTATTATCTCCTGGACTCGTGTCCTGGCCGGCCGCTGGCGAGATCCTCTAGTTGGCCGCGACGTTCTCTACGGCGCGGTTGTCGGCGTTCTCTTTTGCGATCTCTATGGCCTCCGCTATCATCTGGAAGCTCAGCTCGGCGCTGCGCCATCTCTCGTGAATACCGACTATCTAGAAAGCTTCAGGCTCGCTTTGGGCGCTTCGCTGATGCACGTCCCTGGCTCCATTACCTTCACGCTGCTCCTATTCCTGATTCTTTTTCTTTTTCGCGTATCCCTGCGGAAATCCTGGCTGGCGGCCGCGGGTTTTGTCTTATTGTTCACCGCCCTCAAATCGATTTCCTCTGACTATCCAGCCGTGGAATGGCCCATGCAAGCCATCCTGTACATTGCGCTCGCCGCTGGCGCGTTGCGCTTCGGATTGGTGGCGCTGTCCATCACTCTCTTTACAGCCGACTTGGGGCTGAACATTCCGGTGACGCTGAACCCGTCAGCCTGGTATTTCACCAACGCGACCCTCGCTCTTGCGGCCATCGCAGCCCTGGCGATCTGGGGCTTCTACACAGCGCTGGCCGGTCAGGCGCCCTGGAAGACCGAATCGTCTTAGTGTTTGACCTCGCGCTCATCTGATCGACTTCAGTTCCTCGACCTCTGCATCGGTCACTGCTCCATGAAAACGCCGTTGTATCCCGCCGTCTTTGTCTAGAAGCAGCACATAAGCATCGTCCGGACGATCGAATCCGGCGGCCTGTTTTAGCTCTTTTCGTTGTGGTAGATCACGACGAAACGATCGCGCTGGTCTTCCGGAACGCCACCCTTCATCCCATGCACGGCCATACCACGCACCATCCGCGGAGCATCCTCTAACACGGCAATGGAATAAGTGGGCAGCTCATGTTGCAAGCGCGCGGTCCATGCTTTGGTCTGATTCTGCGAGCTGTGGGTAAAACCAATGACCACCACCGCCGCATGGCCCTCCGCCGCATCCGGCAGCGCGATCTTTTGGCCCAGCAGGTTCTCGCCTTCTACCTTCGGGAATTGCTGCGCGTGAAGGAAAACCACGCCGCCCGCCAGAAGCATCGCCAACGCGCAGATTCTCATAAGAATGGCGACGCGGTTAACAGAACGCGCGTTTCAGTACAGACCAACATCCCTCTAGAATAAATGGCCACCACAGTAGCTTCGTTTCTCTTGGATACCATCCACCCGAGCGCGGCCACAAGCACGCTTCCGCCTACCACTTTGGCCTCGAGTATGGCGTCACCGCCAGTCCGCAATTCGGCTCGATGAGCCGAGTCGCAGAATGACGCGCCGGCCTCCCCGACAGACGAGTTACATGGTCGCCCCTGTATTGCTAAACGCCGTTAGAAACGTCAAAATCCGAAGGTATTTTGGCAGCGCCATCATTCACCTGAGGAAATTAACGACAGAACGGCGATATCCGGTACGTACCTCGCGAAGTCCGCTGTATTGTGGGTCAGAAGCCACGGGACACTGTAGCGGCGCATCGTCGCCACAATGTTGGCGTCGTGAATTTGCTTTCCCTGGGCCGTTCGCGACTTCAACAGGTCAAGCAGTATTGCGGTGACGGCGGCATCCTCATTGGCAATTTCGAATTCGGCCTCGAACTGCCGAACGGCCTGAGTAAGCGCGTCGAGTGGAGGCGGTGGCACAATGGCGCCGGGTCGTGTGGTCGAGGCGAGGAATTCGCGGAGTACTTGGCGGCTTGTCCAGAACAACACGCCGTCGCTCTCAAGTTGGCTCAACCGGGCGCGCGCCGCGTCATAGAAAGGTGTTCCTGGGAAACTCGCGTAAACCAGAATGTTCGTATCGAGAAAGACCGCGCTACCTGGCGTCGGGGCCATAGATGTCTTCACGGCGGAAACTCATCGCTGGATCAGACAACCGGCCCTCCAAAATGGGCAGCGAATCCACGAGGCGGTGATTTCCTCCGCGTGGCTTCTCAGCGATGGGCCTCAGCACAACCGATTCACCTTCGCGATCCGCCTTAAGACGCGTGCGTGGGGCTGCCTGAACCAACTCCGCCGGTACCAGAATCTCACCCGCATCATTGACCTCGACAATCATCGGAAGCTCCTAACCAATGATATCCGGTTCTGGAATCCCTGAAGCGCGGTGCGCTCACCCCACGCCCGCGCGCGCCCGGATCATGGCCATCTTTGGACGAATTCCGGAAACAGGCCGCACCCGGAATCAGCGATTTGCACCAAACTGAACTTGATCGCCGCTGCGCCTGGTTTCGTATCTCTTGAATACAATCCACCCGAGCACGGCCAAAAGCACGCTTCCGCCCAGCACTTTGGCTTCGAACATCGCGGTGGATACGGTTTCATCGGGCGGCAACGCTGCGAAGACAATGGCGATGAGCGTCACGGCCAGGCCGGACACGGCCGCAATTCGGCTCGCGAATCGGAATCCCGCACCGAAAATGTACAGGAACGGAATAAACGTCACGATCACCGTCATGTCCACCATGATCTGGTAAGCTGCCCGAACGCTCTCGCCCAGTTGGGCCATCAGCAGGAACAGCGTCGCCGCCACCGCCTGCACAAGCAACGAAACATAGGGAGTGCCCCAGCGAGGATGAACGCGGCTAAACGCGGCCGGCAGGTAGCGATCCAGCCCAATGGCGTAGGGCAAACGAGTATTTCCCGCGATCCACGTGTCGAGTTGGCCCACCAAAGCGCCTCCAATCAATATTGCGAGCAGGTTGGATATGCCCGGCGCTCCCAATTTCTGTGCACCGGCCACTCCGGCTTCGGCCAAACCTGTCATAGGGCTGATCTGTTCCGGCCTTAACAGCACAAGCAGCGCCGCGGTCACCCCGATATAAAGGGCTGCGGATAGAATGCCGCTGATGAGAGCGGCTCGCGGGAGATCGCGGCGCGGGTTGCGAATCTCGGCGCTGACGATAGGCGCAAGCTCAAGACCGACAAACGCGAACGCGATCTGCGACCAGAAATTCACGGTGGTAAGATTCGCCTTGGGCAGCAGTTCGAATCTTGTTGCAAGACCGGAATGGATGGCTCCCACGATAGCCAGCACTCCCAGCACCGCGCCGATGATGAATGTCGAACTTCCGCCGAGCGCAGAAATCCACTTGGCCACTTTCATGCCGAAAAAGTTAGCGCCGAAAGCGGCCCATAGGACGGCGAGCGTAATGGACATCGCGAAGCCTCGGTCCTCAACCAGGCGCTGGCCAAGTCCGCCGAATGCGTAGGCCGTCATGCCGATGCCCGCAAGCAGGAGAGACGGAAGATATAGAACGTTGGAGATGAAGTAAAACCAGCCACACAGGAAGGCGTGCTGGTCGCCAAAAGCGCGCTTGGTCCAAATGTACATGCCGCCTTCTTCGGGGAACCGCCGCGACAGGCTCGCGACTGTTACAGCCGAAGGCAGAAAGAAAAAGATCGCGGCAACAATCCATAGGACAAACGAACCTGGCCCGGCGTGCGCGGCCGCAGCAACCCACCTGAGGCTCACGATGGCGCAGATGTCAAAAAAGACCAGGTCTCTCAGCCGCAACTCGCGACGCAGAGCCGGCGCCTTAGGGCTCGTCATGAAATAGCCTTTCCGTTATTGACGTGGCGCACGCGCTGGTGAGGCTGCGGAAAACCTCGATAATACCGCTTCCTGCGGCTGCGGCCGCGGCTCGGAATCCGCACTGTGCGCTCACAGGGAGCGGAACAAATTGTTCCTTGCGGCGCGGCCACTCCTGGCGACGCCGGTTTCTCTCGACAGCCACACGGCTAGCCGGGATCACTTTGAGTCACGTTGGATGACGACTTGATCGAAAGCAGCGAGCAGCTCCTCACGGCTGGAATAGGGCCCGGGAGTATAGGCTCGCGATTGAATACCGGCCTGCGAAAGTTCCACGATGCGCCAGTCTTCGCGGTTCGTAATGTCCCAGAACTCGATGGCGTCGTCGGCGACGAAATCGGGCTTCGCCAGTTCGTCCGGGTGGAAATACCATTCGCAGAGGATTTCAGTGCGGTCCACGGCCCGCGGCCAGAGCGTGTGAATCATCATGTAATCCGGATGCAGGCTGAGCAGCAGATTGGGATAAACGACGTAGTAGCAGACTTTGCCGCGCTCGCTCTCGCTCAGGCCGGGCAAGTAATCCCGCCGCCGCCGGCCGTCGATGCTCATAGTCTCGGCGCCCCCGCGGAAGCCCATCGAGCCGCCGATGTACGTAGGCCGAGGCGCTTCGTTATCCGAACCTATGTAATCGGTCAGCCGGTTGAGGGCGGGGTGCAACACGGGGCAATGCAGGCTCTCATTGTAGTTTGCAACGATGAGCTTCCAGTTGGCGTGAACGTCATAATGGATTCGCTTGTGCAACCGCAACTCCGCCATGCGCCAGGCAGCAAAACGAGCGGGCAAATCGGCAAGCTGGACACTCAGCGGTTCGGGATGCGAAAGTGCATTGATGAAAATGTGACCGTCCCAAACATCGGCGTGAAATTTGTGCAGTGGGTAGTCCCGACGTTGGAAAAAGGAAGGATCCATATGGGGCGCACCGAGAAGGTGTCCGTCCAACCCGTAGGTCCAGCCGTGGTACGGGCATTGAATCCTGCCGCCAAAATTACCCTCCACGGCGGAACACAGGCGCGTGCCGCGATGACGGCAGACGTTATAAAGAGCTTCCACAGAACCGAAATCGCTACGAACGACGATCACACTTTCGCCGGCGATCTCGCTCAGGAAGTAATCGCCGGAGTGGGGAATGCTCTCGGCGCGCCCTGCGCAAATCCATCCTTCGAAATAGAAACTGTCGATCTCCTGGCGGAAGAGATCGGGGTCGGTATAGTAACGCGCCGGCAGTGTTTTCGAAACAGCGCTCAAAGATGTCTCCTGCTGCTGGGTCTTGTTGACTTAAATAGTAAGCCAGAGGAGCAGAAGCGTGCCGCAACCCAGTCTTAACCTTCGAGCCAGCGTTCCAGGATTGCCGCTACGGCAGCTTTGGAGATCGGCTTGGAGATGTGGTCGTCCATGTCCGCTTCCAGGCAGCGCGTCTTGTCTTCCACGAATGCACTGGCTGTAGCTGCATAACGGGCGTTCGCCGGCTATGATCTACTGTGCGGCTCCACGGCGTGGCGTCTTCAGGCTTGCTGGCCCCGTCTCTATTTGGTCCAGCCTACTTCTTCTGCGGCGTCCGAGGCTCCGACGCCGGAGGCACGATGTTCTTGATCCGAAGGTATGCCACCATGCTTCCATAAATCTCATTGTTGTGGCCGTAATTCAGCGTCAATAGGCCCATCCGCAGATTCTTCGTTTGCCTGCCACTCTCCTGAGTGATGTCGATCATTTGCGCTCCCGACGCATCCGTGAGGGCCGAGTACACTCCATCGCAGTAGGCAAATGCGTCATTCAAGGCCTTCACGAACTCGGCCTTGGTCCCCAGTTTTTCAAGATTCGCCGTGTTCGGATTCTTTTCTCCCTTGGCCTGCGAACACCAAAGAAAGTTGAAATTGGCGACGTGTCCCACCTGTTGTCCAAAGGTGCGAACTTCTTGCTGTGCCCCAGGGCGCATTTCGTAGAACTCTTCCGGCATCTTTTCCGCCGTTCGCACGATATTCGCCCGGTTTCGCATGTAGGCGTCGCGGAGCCAGGTGGACATAGGATTGTCCTGGGCCGGTTGACTCCCTTGAGCGAACGCTGCAGTTGCTAACGTCGAAAGAAGTAAGATCCGATGAAACGTTTTCATATTCACCTCCGCGATTCCTGTCCAGAGCTATGGAAATCTGTACCGATTATCATACGGCCCCTCACCTGGGCGCTGGAGAACCGTTGCAGCCATCGGCCGCGGGT
>VFSW01010493.1_pt1 | contig 13112 bp, 11 predicted proteins | sample 5358111 | NCBI WGS metagenome assembly VFSW01 (sample SAMN11554181, study PRJNA540505) | mine drainage metagenome | isolation source: sediment from site ElyBrook_90M | place: USA: Ely Copper Mine, Vershire, VT | collected 2017 | reverse complement strand
AGCCTGCGGCGCGGCGATGTGGTGGCCGGGACCGGCGCCACGATAGAATCCGCCCGCAACGAAATCGACCGGCCATCGGTCGGTGTGCAAAGGCTCGAGGCCGATGAAGTATTCGAAATTGGTGGAGCGCATCGCCGGCGACGGCGCAGATGCGTGGACGACGCATTACGCGGCACGCGCCGCGCTGGACCGGGGCGAGGATGTGATCATCCTGAGCGTCGGCGACCCGGAGGTCCAGACACCGGCGCCGGTTGTCGAGCGGGCCATCGAATGCCTGCGAAGCGGCGACACCCACTATACGCCCGTGGCGGGCCGCGATCCGTTGCGAGAGGCCATCGCCCGACGCCATCGCGAGCGCACGCACCAGGCGGTGGACGGCGCCAACGTCATCTTTCTGGCCGGCGCGCAAAATGCGCTGCTCACCGCCTCCCTGTGCCTGGCGGAGCCGGGCGATGAAGTGATCGCCTTCGAGCCGCTATATCCGACGTATCCCGCCACCATCGAGGTCTCCGGTGCGCGCATGGTGCGCGTTCCGGGCCCTGCGTCGCGCGACTTCCGGCCGGATCTCGATGCGCTCGAGGCGGCCATCACGCCGCGCACTCGCGCGATCTTCTTCGCGACACCGAACAATCCCAGCGGACACGTGCTCACGGCGCAGGAACTTGCGGTCATCGGCGGCCTCGCCCGCCGCCACGGGCTGTGGATCGTGGCGGACGAGGTGTATGCGGGGCTCGCTCCCGGCGGATCCGTGCCGAGCCTCGCGGCGGAGCTGCCGGAACAGGTGGTCACCGTCAGCAGCCTGTCGAAGACCCATGCCATGCCCGGCTGGCGTGCGGGGTGGCTGGTGGGTCCGAAGGCGCTGGTTCAGCACGCCGAGGCGCTGGCGATCGCCATGCTGTACGGCTTGCCCGGCTTCGTCCAAGAGGCTGCGCTCACCGCGATGCAGATCGCGCCGCAGGCCGAGGCGCAGATGCGCGAGTTTTGCGCGCGCCGGCGCGACCTGGTGCTCGCCGAGCTCGGCGGCCTCAGCGCGATCCGTTGCGCGGCGCCGGACGCCGGCATGTTCCTGCTGATCGACGTGCGCGGCTGCGGGCTGTCGGGTCACGACTTCATGAGCGAGCTGTTCCGCTCGGAGGGCGTCTCGGTGCTCGACGGCGGCGCGTTCGGTCAGGGAACGGCGGGGTTCGTGAGGCTGTTCTTCGGCACCGACGAATCGATGCTGCGCGAGGGCTGCCGGCGGATTCGCCGGTTCGCGGAGCGCGGACGCTGAGCGCCGCGCTCGGCGCCATTCAGGGCGCCGGGCTTCGCCCGATCCCGGGCGGCGATGGGCCGTCGGGGACACCGAGCGGCAGTGCGGTGGATTCCTTGATGACGGTCACCGCCACCGAGGAGTTGACCGACCGCACGCAGGGAATGCGCGACAAATAGTCCAGATAGAAGGCTTCGTACGATTTGATGTTCTTGGTGACGATTTTCAGCAGAAAATCCCACTCTCCGGTGAGCGTGTAGCATTCGAGAACCTCGGCGCGGTCGCGAATCGCCGCCTCGAACTCGCCGAGCGCATCGCGGCCGGTGGTTGCGAGCTTGACGTGCGCGAAGATGGTGAGATCCAGGCCGAGCGCATTGCGGTCGAGCAGTGCCACTCGCGCCTTGATGACGCCGTCGCGCTCCAGTTGCTGAATGCGCCGCCAGCAGGTGGTGGTCGAGATGCGCACCTGCGAGGCGACCTCGGCCACGGACAGCGCACCGCGGCGCTGTAGGATGTCGAGCAGCCGCAGGTCGAGCCGGTCGATCCCTTGATGAATCGAATCTTCCATTATTTCGTAAAATTCGGAATGAACGTACCAAATTATCCGGTGTACTCCTAATGAAAGCAACATTGCCAGCCGGGGGGCGTAACGTAGCGCGGATGGCCATCCGGGGAGCGCAGGTCCAAGCCCGATGAACAAGCATTCGCGTCTGCACCTGCCCAGGCCGCCCGCGCGGCCGGGCGAGAAGCCCGATTTCAGCTACGTGCACCTGTCGCCCGCCGGCGCGGTTGCGCGGCCGGAGGTGAGTGCCCGAGTTCGCGACCTGGGGGGGCTGGCCGTCGAGCTGGTGCGGGTGCTCGACGATGCCCACGAGGCCGTCGGGCCCTGGCATCCGCATCTCGACCCGGAGGAGCTGCAGGTGGGCCTGCGGCACATGTTGCTGACGCGGCTGTTCGACGAACGCATGCAGCGTACGCAACGCGCCGGAAAGATCTCCTTTTATATGCGCTCGCTGGGAGAAGAGGCGGTGTCGGTGGCGCAGTGCATGGCGCTCAAACCGGGCGACATGCTGTTCCCGTCCTACCGCAACCAGGGGCTGCAAATTGCGCGCGGCATTCCACTGGTCGATCTGATGTGTCAGCTGCTGTCGAACACGCGCGACATGTGCAAGGGCCGGCAGCTCCCGGTGATGTACCACTCGCGGCCCGGCAAGTTGTTCTCGATATCGGGCAACCTCGCCACGCAATTTCCGCAGGCGGTCGGCTGGGCCATGGCGGCGGCACTGAAGGGCGAGGACCACCTGGCCGCCGGCTGGATCGGCGAAGGCTCGAGCGCGGAGGCGGATTTTCACCACGCGCTGCTGTTCGCCTCGGTGTATCAGGCGCCGGTCATCCTGAACGTCGTGAACAATCAATGGGCCATCTCGACGTTCCAGGGCTATGCGGGCGGCGAGCAGCGCGCCTTCGCCGCACGGGGTCCGGGCTACGGCATCGCCGGCATCCGCGTCGACGGGAACGATTTCCTGGCGGTGTACGCCGTGACTGAATGGGCGGCACAGCGGGCGCGGACCGGAGCCGGCCCGACATTGATCGAACTCGTCACCTATCGGGCCGCCGCGCACTCCACGAGCGACGATCCGGCGCGCTATCGCGCCAAGGACGATCAGGAGCACTGGCCCTTGGGCGATCCCATCGAGCGGCTGAAGCGGCATCTGATCAAGCTCGGCGAGTGGTCCGAGGAGCGGCACCGCGCGCTCAGCGCGGAGCTCGACTCCCTGGTAGCCTCCAGCTGGGCGCAGGCGGTGACTTTCGGCACCATGACGGACGGCCCGAAGCTCGATGCGGACCTCATGTTCGAGGACGTTTTCAAGGACATGCCGGAGCATTTGAAACGGCAGCGCGCGCAGATGCGCGCGGAGCGCGAGGAGGCGCCGGCCGCTCACGCCGAGGCTGCGGACGGCGGCGCCAGGAAGCCCGGCGGGGGTCGCTGAACTCATGGCCAGCATGAACATGATTCAAGCGCTGAATTCGGCCATGGACATCATGCTCGGGAGCGATCCGTCGGTAGTCCTCATGGGCGAGGATATCGGCTACTTCGGCGGCGTGTTTCGCACCACCGAGGGGCTGCAGCGCAAATACGGCGAGCATCGTGTGCTCGACACGCCGATCGCGGAGGGCGGCATCGTGGCTGCCGCGATCGGCATGGCGGTCAATGGTCTGCGGCCGGTCGCCGAGATCCAATTCGCGGACTACATCTACCCGGGGTTCGATCAGATCGTGAGCGAGCTCGCGCGTCTGCGCTATCGAAGCGCGGGCGAGTTCTTCGCGCCGGTGACCATTCGAACGCCATGCGGCGGCGGGATTCGCGGCGGCCAGACCCATTCGCAAAGCCCGGAGGGCATCTTCACGCACGTCAGCGGATTGAAGGTCCTCATGCCCTCCAATCCCTACGACGCCAAAGGCCTTCTCATCACCGCGATCGAGGACGACGATCCGGTGGTGTTCTTCGAGCCGAAGCGCCTGTACAACGGTCCCTTCGACGGCGATCCGGGGAAACCCGCGGTGCCCTGGAGCACCCACCCGAAGGGTCAGGTGCCGGAGGGGCATTACACCGTCCCGCTGGGAGTCGCCGATGTGGTGCGCAAGGGCACGCAGCTGACCATCGTGACCTATGGGACCATGGTGTTCGTCGCCCAGGCCGCCGCCGCCGCCCTCGGGGTGGACGCCGAGATCATCGACCTGCGGTCGCTCGTGCCGCTGGATGTGGAGTGCATCGTCGCGTCGGTGAAGAAGACCGGACGCTGCATCGTCGCGCACGAGGCGACGCGCTTCTCGGGTTTCGGTGCCGAGATCCTGGCAGTGATCCAGGAGGAGTGCTTCTGGCAGCTGGAGGCGCCGATTCAGCGAGTCGCCGGTTGGGATACGCCGTATCCGCATGCCTTCGAATGGGAGTATTTTCCAGGCCAGAAACGGGTCGCGAGGGCCATCAGGGCCGTGATGGAGTCGGCATGAGTCAGTTCGTATTCAAGATGCCGGATCTGGGCGAGGGAACGGTCGAGGCCGAGATCATCGCCTGGCACACTGCGCCGGGCGCCACGGTGGCGGAGGACACGATCATCGTGGAAGTGATGACCGACAAGGCGGCCGTCGAGGTGCCGGCGCCGGTCAGCGGCAAGGTCTTGTCCATCACCGGCTCCCCGGGCGACAAGGTGGCGGTTGGCTCGCCGCTGATCGTGTTCGAGGTGGGAGCGCCGGCGCCGACGGCGGGCGCCGTGCCCAAGGCCGACGCACCCGCGGCCGCCGCCCTCGTCGCGCCGTCCGCCGCGCCCCCTGCGCCCTCCGCCCCATCAGCGGCATCGACCGCTGCTGGCGCGAAACCCGCACCGCTCGCCGCCCCGGCGGGACGGATCATGACCTCGCCCGCCAACCGCCGGCGCGCGCGTGAGGCGGGCATCGATTTGGCGAGCGTGGTGGGATCGGGACCCGGCGGGCGCATCGTTCGCGAGGATCTGGCCGCACCGGCTCCTGCCTCCGGTTCGCAGGCGAACGGCACAGCCGCATCCGCGGCCGGCGAGGTCGCCGCGGGAACGATCGAGACCAAGGTGATCGGCGTGCGCCGCGTCATCGCCGAGCGAATGAGCGAGGCCAAACGCACGATCCCGCATTTCGCCTACGTGGAGGAAGTCGATGTCACCGAGCTCGAGGGGCTCCGGCAACACCTCAATTCAAAGAACGGCCCGGGTCAGCCGTCGATGACCTATCTGCCGCTGGTCATCGCGGCGCTGGTGCGTACCTTGGAATCCTTTCCGCAATGCAACGTGCGATACGATGCGGCGCGCGGCGTGTTGGTGCAGCATCGGGCGGTGCACGTCGGGGTCGCAACCCAGACGACGGAGGGACTCAAGGTGCCGGTGGTGCGCCATGCGCAGCAGCTGGCGCTCGCACCGCTGGCGGCCGAGATCCGTCGAGTCACCGAGCGGGCGCGGGCGAACACGGCCTCGCGCGAGGAACTGGTCGGCTCGACGATCACCGTCACGAGCTTGGGAAAGCTGGGCGGAATCGCCTCCACGCCCATCATCAATGCACCCGAGGTGGCGATTATCGGCCTCAACAAGGCCGTGGAGCGGCCGATGGTCCACCGGGGGGGCGTGGCGATACGCCGAATCATGAACTTATCGTCCTCATTCGATCACCGCTTCGTGGACGGTTATGATGCGGCGGCGATGATTCAAGCGCTGAAAGAACTGCTCGAGCACCCGGCGACGATTTTCATTCCAAGGTGATTTCCATGACCGCGCAGCCCCAACGTGTGACTTCCCAGCCCGAACCTTCGCGACCGGCGTTCGGCACCGTACTGACCTCGCACATGGCCGTGGCCACCTATCGCGAAGGCCGCTGGAGCGAGTCCGCGATCAAGCCGGTCGAGTCGATTTCCTTGAGCCCCGCCGCACACGTGCTGCACTACGCGAGCACCTGCTTCGAAGGCTTCAAAGCCTTCCGCCATGCCGACGGGTCGGTCCATACCTTCCGCATGGACCGGCATCTTCAGCGCCTGCGCCAGAGCGCTCGTCAGCTGGTGCTGCCCGAGCCCCCGGCGACCCTCGCCGCCGACATGGTGCGCAACGTCGTGTCGCAATGCCGGAACGCCGTTCCCGAGGCCCCGGGTGCGCTCTACCTGCGGCCGATCTTGTTCGGCACGACGGCGAACATCGGGGCGGCCGCGACGCCGGCGACCGAGGCGATGCTCCTGGTCCTCGCGAGCCCGGTGTGGGATTACTTCGCGGGCGGGATGAAGCCGCTGCGCATCCTGGTCGACGACCAGAACACGCGCTCGGCCGCCCAGATGGGCATGGTGAAGACCGGCGGCAATTATGCCGCAGCGATCGGGCCCACCTTGAGCGCGCGCGCGAAGTATCAAGCGGACCAGGTGCTGTTCTGCCCGGGCGGCGAAGTTCAGGAAACCGGCGCCGCCAATTTCCTGTTGATTCGCGACGGCGAGCTGCTGACGCGCGGACTGGACAGCACGTTCCTGCACGGCGTCACCCGCGACTCGCTCCTCACCCTGGCGCGCGATCGCGGCTTCAAGGTGTCCGAGCGCGTCGTCGATGTGCAGGAGATGCTCGACTGGACTCAATCGGGCGAAGCGGCCCTGTCGGGCACGGCGGCGGTGCTCGCCGGCGTCGGCACGCTCATTTATCGGGGCGTCGAGCACCGGGTGGCGAATGGCGAGGTGGGGCAGCAAACTCGTGCGCTGCGCGCGCAGCTGGTGGCAATTCAGCAGGGCGAGGCGCCCGACCTCCACGGCTGGCTGCAGCCGGTCTGAACCGCGGATCAATCGGCGCGGGCGTGCAACCCGGCTTGCCGGCCGGCCTCAATGCCGGTCAATACTCGTCGTGTTCCTCGTCGTCTTCGTCGTCGAGGTCGTCGTCGTCATCCTCGTCGTCGTCCTCATCCTCATCCCAGTCCTCGTCGTCTTCCTCGTCGTCCTCATCCTTTTCGGACTTCGACCCGGACCAACCCTCCGGCTCTTCGGTGAGCTCCAGATCGAGCTCCGCCCAGTCGTCGACATCCAATTCCTCCACGTCGCCGTCGAGATGCTGAATCTCGACGATTTCCCGGTCCTCGTCCACCCGGAGCACCTGAAACGTCTCCTCGTTCTCCAGGTCCTCATACCACTGACCGGCGGTTGGTTCGTACTCTCTACCCACTTGGGATTCGTCCTTCTCTCGAGCTCGTCCGCCGGGCCGGCAGACGGTTATTGGTTGGCAGGCGAATATTAGGGGAGGCCGGTCCGCTAAGTAAATGGCAAAATTGGCCGACAATGAATGTCGCCGACCGCAAATCAAGCGCTCGCCGCCTGATCGAGGCGAAGCGCGTCGTCGTCAAAGTGGGCTCCGCTTTGCTCGTGGACGCCGAGAAAGGCCGTCTCAACCGCACGTGGCTGGAAGGCTTCGCGGCGGACATCGCGCGTTTGCGCAAGCGCGGGCAGGACGTGATCCTGGTGTCCTCGGGGGCGATTGCGCTCGGGAGACGGCATTTGGGGCTGGGCGCCGGCAAGCTGAAACTCGAGGAGAGTCAGGCGGCCGCGGCGGTCGGCCAGATTCGCCTGGCCCACGCCTACAAGGAGCTGCTGGAGGCTCACGGGATCACGGTGGCGCAGGTTCTATTGACCTTGGGGGATACGGAGCAGCGCCGCCGCTACTTGAACGCGCGCGGCACGCTCAAGACCTTGCTGTCGCTCGGGGCGGTTCCGGTGATCAACGAAAACGACACCGTGGCCACGGCCGAGATCCGCTACGGCGACAACGACCGGCTGGCGGCACGCGTGGCCCAGATGACGGGCGCAGATTGTCTGGTGCTGCTGTCGGACATCGACGGTCTGTACACCGCGAACCCGCACGAGGACCCGGCGGCCGAGCTGATCTCGCGGGTGCTCGACATCACACCCGCCATCGAGGCCATGGCCGGCGGCGCCACCAGCAGCCTCGGCTCGGGGGGCATGCAGACCAAGATCGCCGCCGCCAAGATTGCCGTGGGAGCGGGATGTCATCTGTGCATCGCGAAAGGAGCGCTCCAGCATCCCCTGAAGCGCCTCGAGGAGGGCGAGCGCTGTACCTGGTTCGTGCCCTCATCGACGCCCTCGGCCGCGCGCAAGCAGTGGATCGCCGGAACGTTGAAGCCGGCCGGCGCGATCAGCGTGGACGAGGGTGCGGTGCGCGCGCTCCTGCAGGGCAAGAGTCTCTTGCCGGCCGGGGTCACGCGCGCCGTCGGCCGTTTCGATCGCGGCGACACGGTGAGCATCGTGGGCCCCGACAACCTCGAGATCGCGCGCGGAATCTGCGCCTACTCGGACAGCGATACCGCGCGCATCATGGGCCGCAAGTCCGCCGAGATCGAGAACCTTTTGGGATTCAGGGGCCGCGATGAAATCGTGCATCGCGACGACCTGGTGCTGATGAGAGCGATGTGACGGCACGATCGCAGGAACCCCTGGGCGCCGCGCAGACCGAGGCGGCAGTCGCCGACCTCATGACGGCGATCGGCCGCGGCGCCCGCGAGGCCGCTGCGCTGCTCGAGCTGGCCACGGCCGAGCGGAAGAATCGCGCGCTGTGCGCCGCGGCGGCGGCCCTCTCGGCGCGCTGCCGGGAGATTCTGGCGGCGAACGAGCGCGATATGGAGGGCGCCGCAGCGAGCGGCGCCGGCGGCGCCGTGCTGGACCGGCTGAAGCTCGACGAGCCGCGAATCCATGCCATGGCCCGCGCGCTCGAGGCAATCGCCGCGCTCGCCGATCCGATCGGCAGCGTGCTCGCCGAGTGGACCCGTCCCAACGGGCTGCGCATCGAGCGCCGCCGCGTGCCGCTCGGCGTGATCGGCATCATCTACGAGAGCCGGCCCAACGTCACCGCGGATGCGGGAGGGTTGTGCCTGAAGTCCGGCAATGCGGTGATCCTGCGTGCGGGCTCCGAGAGCGCGCGGTCGAGCGCCGCCATCCATGGGTGCCTGGTGGAAGGATTGACGGCGGCGGGGCTGCCGCGCACCGTCATCCAGCTGGTGCCGACCACCGACCGCGCGGCGGTCGGCTTCATGCTGGCGGGCATGGCGCAGTTCATCGATGTGATCGTGCCCCGGGGCGGCAAGAGCCTCATCGAGCGGGTGCAGCGAGAGGCCCGGGTGCCGGTCATCGGGCATCTCGAGGGCGTCTGCCACGTATTCGTCGAGTGCGCAGCCGATCTGTCGATGGCGCGGGACATCGTGCTCAACGCCAAGCTGCGGCGCACGGGCGTGTGCGGCGCGGCCGAAACGCTGTTGGTCGACCGCGGTTGCGCCGCCACGCATCTTGCGCCGCTGGTCGACGCGCTGCTTGCGGCGGGCTGCGAGGTGCGCGGCGACGAAGCCACCGTGCGGGCCGATCCGCGCGTCAAGTCGGCGACGGAGCGCGATTGGTACACCGAGTATCTGGAGGCCATCATCGCGGTGCGGGTGGTCAATGGACTGGATGAGGCCGTCGATCACATCCGTCGCTACGGATCGCAGCATACGGACTGCATCGTGACCGATGATGCGGCGGCGGCCGAGCGCTTCTTGACGCGTGTCGACAGCGCCATCGTCATGCACAACGCCTCGACCCAATTCGCCGATGGCGGGGAGTTCGGGATGGGCGGTGAAATCGGCATCAGCACCGACAAGTTCCATGCACGCGGGCCGGTCGGCGTCGATCAATTGACGAGCTACAAGTACATCGTTCGCGGCACCGGTCAATTACGCCCCTGAGCGGACGCGGCGGGGCCGCGCGCGCCGCCGTGCGGCGGGTCATCGAGCGCGACAATGGCGGCAAGCCAGCGGCGCACCGCTCGCGGACTCTCGAGACGCCATTGACCGCCGATCAGGCCGCCCACGGCGATCGACACGCCGCCCGCCCGTTCGGCGAATCGAAGGCCGGCCTCATCCGTCAGATCATCGCCGAGGAAGACGGGTGTTCGACCCGCGAACGGCGCTTCGCCCATGAAGGCCTGCGCGGCGGTCCCCTTGGTGACGCCACTGGGTTTGATCTCGACCGCCATCTTGCCGGCCTGCAGCTCGTAGCGCGGCGCGAGCGGAGCGGAGGCCGCTTCCAGGACGCCGCGCGCGCTCGCCCCGTGCTCGGGGGCGCGCCGAAAATGCACCGCCAGTGTGCGGCCCTTGTCCTCGAGCAAGGTGCCGGGATGCGACTCGACGAATGCGCGGAGGCGCACCCGGGCCCCGTCCAGCGCCGGGTCGGAGTCTCCCTGCGCGCCGTCGGCCGAGCTCAGCACGCCCGATGCGCCGCGCCGCTCGGCGCCGTGCTGCCCGGCCGCGGGCAGCCTAAGGGGCGCAAACAGTTCATCGAGCGTCGCGATGCTGCGCCCGCTGACCAATGCGACCGCTCCGTTCAATCGCTGCGCCACGGCGGCGAGCAAGCTCTTCAGCGCCGGATCCACCACCACCGCCGACGGCGTCGCGGCGATTTCCACCAGAGTGCCGTCGACATCGAGAAACAGACACCACTCGGGGGAGGGTGCGGGAGCGGAATACCTCATCGGGCAAAACCATAGCCGATCCGCGCCGCGAGCGCCACACGCCGCCGCCGGCCGCCATGTAATTTTTACACGAAAAAATCACTTCATGCGCACCGCTGCGAACGCGCGCCGCACCGGCAGACGATGCGGCATTTTTTAGGTATTTTGGTCGGCAGCAAGCGAGCCGTTGAATAATTCTCAATGCGGCGGAGGTGCGGGTGTTTCGTTCGGTGATGTTGCGTTTCGTGTTGCCGATGGCGCTCGCGTCCTGTGTGGTCGCCTACTTCGGGCTGCCGTACATCCAGCGGCTGCTGGCGGAGTGGTTCAGCGCCGATGTGGAGCTGCGCGCGCAGCTGGTGATGCACACCGTGGAGGGGCCGCTCACCGATCTCATCGAACAGGGCAACGAGACCCGGCTTCGCGGCTATCTCGCGAAAATGACGGCCGACGAGCGGCTGCTGGCCGTCCTCGTGTGCCGGCCCGACGGAACGGTCATCGAGAAAACCGAGCGCCTGCCGAAGGCGATCGATTGCGAGGCCAGCGCGAGCGTCGATCCGTCGCCGGCCAAATCCTCGTCGCCCAAATCCTCGTCGGCCAGGATCGTCCAGCTGCCGTCGGGTTCGGTGCAGGTGTCGCGTTTCGATTTCGATGCCGCGCGGCCGCTGCCGTTTCGGATCGTGATGCTGTACGACCTGAGCTTCGTCGATCGCCGGCAGCGCACCGCGCGCGCTTTCGTGCTGGTGGTAGTCGGCATCTCGGTGCTGCTGCTCGCGCTGCTGGTGGTGCTGGTCGCGTGGCTGCAGCTGCGCCGCTGGGTCAAAGTGCTGGTCGGCGACATTCGCGGGAAGCGGTTTCTCGACGATGCGCGATCGTCGCGCGAGTCGATGCCGATACTTTCTCAGGTCCGCCAGGTGCTCGCCGAGGCGGAGGAGAAGCAGCGCCTGGAGATCGATTTTCGCGAGAACTGGACACCGCAGGCGCTCCGGCAGGTGGTCAAGGACCATCTGCATTCCTCGCAGGTGATCATCGTCTCGAATCGCGAGCCGTACATCCACAACTACAACGCGGATCATCAGCCGATCGTGCAGGTGCCCGCGAGCGGCATGGTGACCGCGCTCGAGCCCATCATGCGCGCGTGCTCCGGCGTGTGGGTCGCTCACGGCGCCGGTGCCGCGGACCGCGACACGGTGGACCAGTTCGATCATATCGCCGTTCCGCCCGACAAGCCGTCCTATACCTTGCGGCGCGTATGGCTCACCGAGGAGCAGGAACAGGGCTATTACTACGGATTCTCCAACGAGGGCCTCTGGCCGCTGTGTCATCTGGCGTACGTGCGGCCGGCGTTCCGGCCGAGCGACTGGCGCGCCTACGAGGAAGTCAACGCGAAGTTCGCCGAGGTCGTATCGGCCGAGGCGATCACGGACAGTCCCGTGATACTGATACAGGACTTTCACTTCGCGCTGCTCCCGAAGCTGATCCGCGCCAAGATTCCGAAGGCGACGGTCGCGCTGTTCTGGCACATTCCGTGGCCGAACGCGGAGACCTTCGGCGTGTGCCCCTGGAAGCGGGAGATGCTGCTGCACATGCTGGCGGCGGACATTCTCGGCTTCCATACGCGCTATCACTGCCAGAATTTTCTCGACACCGTGGATCGGTTCGTGGAATGCCAGATCGACCGTGAGCACATGACGGTGACGCTGCAGGGGCGGGTGTGCCGGGTGGCGCCCTACCCGATTTCGATCGAATGGCCGCCTCGATGGCTTCAGTATCTGCCGGATGCGGCGACCTGCCGTGCTGCGGTCCGCCAGCGCCACCAAATCGCCGCCGATGTGGTCATCGGCCTGGGTGTCGAGCGGTGGGACTTCACCAAGGGCATTCTCGAGCGCTTCCAGGCGCTCGAGACGCTGCTGGAGAAACATCCGCGTCACCGCGGCCGGATCACGCTCCTGCAGATCGCATCGCCCTCACGAAGCCAGTTGCCGGCGTATCGCGACCTGCAGCAGCAAACCTACAAGGAGGTGGAGCGCATCAACGGCAAGTTCGCGGCAGGGGACTGGCGGCCGATCGTGCTGATCGGCGAGCATCAGGAACCGCACAGCGTGTTCGAGCTGTACCGGGCCGCCGATTTCTGCCTGGTCAACAGTCTGCACGACGGGATGAACCTGGTTGCGAAGGAATTCGTGGCGGCGCGCGAGGACGAGGACGGCGTCCTGATCCTGAGCACGTTCGCGGGGGCATCGCGCGAATTGCCGGAGGCGGTGCTGATCAATCCCTTCGACGTGAACGAAACCGCGCAGGCGATGGAGATCGCGATGGGCATGGGGCGCGAGGAGCGCCGCGACCGCATGCGCCTGATGCGGCGCACGGTCAAGGAGAACAACGTGTATCGCTGGGCGGGCAGGTTGCTGATGGACGCCGCGCGCATCCGGCAGCGCCAGAGCCTGCCGTCGGTGAAGTCGAGGTTCGGGCGCTTCGGCACCTGAGGCGCGAGCGCCGCCCGGGACCTTCAGGCTCGAGCGGCAAAGGCCTTTAGTCTTGCGGCGGCGAGCTCGAGCGTCTCGTCCTTCTTGGCGATGCAGAGGCGCAGCAGCGTCATGGGCGGAGGCGCCGCGTAGAACGGCGACAGGGGAATGGTCGCGACCTTGGCCTCGCGGATCAGGCGGTCGGCGAAGTCCGCATCGCTCGAGCGGCTGAGTGCGCCGTAGTCCACCAGCAGAAAGTACGTGCCCGCGGCCCGCAGCGGCTCGAAGCCCGAGCCGCGCAGCGATCCGGCCAGCAGATCGCGTTTCGCTTCGAAGAAGGCGGACAGTCCGGTCCACGCGTCGGGG
>VFSW01010492.1_pt1 | contig 13113 bp, 15 predicted proteins | sample 5358111 | NCBI WGS metagenome assembly VFSW01 (sample SAMN11554181, study PRJNA540505) | mine drainage metagenome | isolation source: sediment from site ElyBrook_90M | place: USA: Ely Copper Mine, Vershire, VT | collected 2017 | reverse complement strand
CGGCGATAACCCGGAGCGAACGGATCGGTTGAGCCGTCAATGGCCGGTGCGATATCCTAACGCTGAGGAACCGGTCCGTCGGGGAAAATGACGTGCGGGGTGATTAAGAACACGATTTCATCCCGCTCGTGTCGAGCCTGTTTGTTTTTGAAGAACGCGCCGAGAATCGGAATGCTCGATAGGCCCGGCACCCGCGCGATCGTTTGGCTGCTGACATCGCGCATAAGGCCTCCCAGGACGATCGTCTGATCGTTCGCGACACGGAGCGTTGAATCGATCTTGCGATTCGCGATGATCGGGTAGCCGGAACCGGTAAACCCAAGCAATTCGCTATACTCCGGATGCAGTTCCGCCGTCACCATTCCGTCGGGTCCGATGGTGGGCGTCAGCCGTAATTTTACGCCGATATCCACAAATTGCACGTTTTGTCCACCGAGTACCGAGGTATTAAACACGATGGGGTAGGTCTGACCGATGAGGAGATCGGCCTCCTTATTATTGAGCGTCACCAATCGAGGCGTAGCGAGAATTTGCGCTCGGCCTTCGGTAATGAGAGCGTTGAGCGTCACGTTGATCGGAATCGAGCCGCCCCGGAACGCATAGGTGGTGCCCCCTGGCGATGGCTGGCCATCCAGCGTTTCTCCGCCGAACTCTAAGCCGAAATTGCTTTGATCGTTGCGGGGTGTGACGTCCGCGACTTTCACCTCGAAGAGCACTTGCGGGCTCGCGACGTCGACGCTTTGGATAAGGCTGCCTGCAGCCCGCGCAATACGATCCCCACCGCTCACAAGGATCGCATTTTGGTGCGGATCGGCAATATAGATTCCGGCCGGTTCGATGCGTTTGAGCTCTTTCACCACCTCGTCCGGCTTGACGAAACGCAGCAGGAACCGATGCGTTACGTTAGCGGAGCCGAGAGGCCGGCGATTGGCGACGTCGAGAGACCTCACCAGCAACCGGGTCCTAAGGAGCGTAGCCTCATCGCCCGTTACCACGAGCGACGACGTTCGCTCGTCGGCGACAATCACGGTCCCCGGCGGGAGCGCCCCTTCAAGCTCTTTTGAAAGTTCGCCGGCTCGCGCATGCCGTAACGCGAACAATTGGGTTCGTGCTGCGCGATTTGGAGCAGACTCGGCGTTACGTAAATTCATCGCCGACGAGGATCCGACGACGAGGACGCCGCGATCCCGGTACGCCTCTAAACCGTGCGCAGACAGAACAACGTCGAGGGCTGCTTCAAAAGGAACTCTCTGCAATCGCAGGGTGATCTTCTGCTTCCCTACCGAGGCATCAACGACCACGTTGACGTGGCCCTCGGCTGCCAACAACGCGATGACGTCCGAGAGTTCAGCATCTTGCACGTTGATCGAAATGAGGGGCTCTGCCCCCACACCGCTCTGCGACGATGCAAGGAGCAGCAGCGCAATGGCGCAGGCAGCAACGACGCGAATCATCGCTGCGGTGCGCCGCCCAGATTGAGCCGGATGCCGTCTTCGAGCAGCACGCCGCTCGCATCGATTTCGGCAATCTTAGAACCCATCAAGGCATCGCCTGCCTTCAACATGACGGTCGCGCTGCCGGTATCGACGATCGCACGCGGCTCCGCTCCCAGAGCGACCGCCCGCACGACGCTGCTCGACCTCGCCATGCTCTCCAGAGCCATTGCCCGCGGGCTCGCAACGAAGGGGTCCCGCAGCGGCACAGGGAGAGCCGCCGCCGAGTCCGTCGGTAACGTAAGGGAAAAGCCCGGAGACGAGGGCTGCGCGATCTCCGCCGGACCGACCGATGACGAGACCGAAGCAAAGGGAATCAGGCACAGCGTACTAGCGCACAGCAGCGCTGCTAGCTGGAGCAGCGTCGCGCGGTGGCTATCGGACAACGGCGGCAGCATCTTCAGGCTACTCCTCTTGCTTTACGTCAAGGACGCGATCGATCGAAGCGTCGATCGTGCCTCGAACTAACGGACGTTCCTCCGACGATCCCGAGAGCGCTTCGAGACGAAGGGTATGCACGTCGACGAGTACCTCTCGGCGCGATAAATCGCGTACGAACATACTGATGGGAATAAAACGGCCGATGACGTCGAGCGTTATCGGAACGCTCTCAATCGCGTGTTTTTTGCGGGGATTCGAACCCCGGACGATTGCGTGGACGAGCACCCGGTGTTCCGCCGCCTCTCTGGCGATGAGCTGCAAGCAGGCTTCCAAGGTCGAACTCGCGTTGGCGCGGCCGATGAGGTGGGCGAGGTCGGTCCGCACGCGGCTGCGTGCGTTTTCGATCGCCGCGCTGCGGGCCAGAACCCGCTGGTTTAACGCCGCTTGTTCGTAGGCGGCCTGCGCGAGCGTAAGGGTGGCGCGCAGTTGCAGTTCTCTCGGCGCGATCCCCAGCACATAGCCGCCAACGCCGAGCGTGACGATAAGCGACCAGGCAATCCACCGAGCCGATATTCGCAGACGGCCGGCGAGCGCTTTCACTTGGATCGATCCGCGAGAGTCATCTGAAACGACATGAGATCGGGCATCGCCTTGATATCGAGGGAGCGTGCCTCCGCCAATTGCGGTGAAACGACCGTTGAGGCCGACATCATTTCACGAACGGCATCGCCGATCGACGTCAGGCCTTCTGCGCGACCGACGAGGACCTCGCCTTTGTCGCTGTCTGCAATCGATCGTAGCCAGACGCTCGCTGGAAGATGGTTCGCAATATCGAGCACTCGCGCCGCTTCCGCAGCACCCGAGCCGCGAATGCGGTGAATTCGGGCGTCCAACGCCAGCAGCCGTTCGACGCGCGACGTGTCGATCTTCAGTTGCTGCAGGCGGCTCGCGGTGACGCGCTCCATGCGCTCGGCCGCCAGTTGCTGCGCGCGCCCCAACGAGCAGCGGTAATTCACCATCCCTCCAATCGATAGTTCCACGACGACTACGAGCAGGAGCACCAGCGACGGGACCCGCATTTCCGGCGCCGCGGCGATTCGGCGTAACTTCGCGATCGCCCCGATCTCGGGGTCGTGAAGGTAATCGAATCGCATCACGCCGCACTCCATAACGCTAATCCGACAGCAAGCCCCCAGTCGGGCGCGGCGACCTCCAAGACGTCATCCGGGTACGCATCGCCGCGAAGTGTCTCCGGAACGGGCATCTCGACGGTGCAGCCGATCGCCGCCCCAATACCGGCCGCCAATCCTGCCAGACGCGATCCGTTTCCGGTAAGCGCCACGGATGACAGGGGCGAGTGTCCGCGCAAGCGTTCGAACGTGCCGGCGAGAAGCATGAGAAATCGATCTCGCTCCGCAACGCCGGCGCCGGCCAATCCGACGATCCGCTTGCGCGTCTCCGCCGCGTGCTCGTCGATACCCAGATCCGCGGCGATGCCCCGCGTTACATGAGCACCCCCCACCGGGATGGAAAAGGCACATTGCCCCTCTGCGACCCGGAGGTGCACTCTGGTGCGCTCGCATCCGATGTCGATCACCGCATCCGCTTGGGCTGCAACGCGATGCAAAGCAAAGGTCTCGCTCTCGATTGCTTTTGGAGACAAGCCCGCAATGCGCAATGCTCGGACACGAGAGTCCAACACTCGGCGGCGAACGGCGCCGACCGCATAGAGCTCATCGGTCACTCGATGAGCGCGCACGACGGTGGGGTCCTCGTTGAATCTCCATCCGGCAAAGCGTTCCGCCTCATAGCGCATGGCTCTTACCCGCTCGCTGGTACTCATGTCGGGTAAGCGCATGAAGCGCAATGCATCGTCGCGCACCGACGCTATACACCGGCGTTCGCGCGTGCCGATATCGTCGACCGCTTGTTCGATCGCGGCACCTACCAGCTCCGGCAGCATAATCTCCCCCGATAGATTCACTGCGTCAGACGGCAGATCGCGCGAAATAACCGCCTGGACTTGCGTTTCGCTCGCGCGCGACCGCTCCGCGTAGGCCACGCGCACGCGCTTTGTACCGATATCGATACCGAGCGGCAAAGGCCGCATGCGACCGGTCATCGCGCCGCTCCCAGCGCGATCGCGACAACGCTTCCCCACGCCAAATACGGTCCGAACGCAACGCGATCGCCCATCGTAACGCGATGCATGAAGAGGAGCGCCGAGTTGACGACCGCGGCGATGACGAAGGCACACGCGAGCGCCAGTCCGCCCCCATACGCGCCCAAACCGGCACCGATCACGGCCGCCAGCTTCGCATCGCCAATACCGATCCCGCGCCCGCGCGTGATCGCGTGCAGCGCAATCACAACGCCCGCGCTTCCTAAGATGCCTAAGAGGCTTGCGGCGGCCGTTCCCTCAAGGGCACAAAAAGTAACGACCAACAGCAATGCCGGGCCCGTTACACGGTCGAGGATGAGGCCTAGACGTAGATCCGTCCAAGCGCTGACGACCAGCGCACCGGCCAGGATTTCAATTTGCGGATAATCCCGAGGCCCACGAAACAGCACGGCGAACGTCGCCGCGAGGGCCACAAGCACGCTTCCCAGAGTCGCACCGGTATGCTCGGATGGCGATAAGCGCCCGTCTCCACGCGCGACCGTAAGGAACATCGCGCCGGCCAACAACGCCGTAACACCGGGAACCAGCACCATCATCAGCGTCCAATCCTCGCTAGCGCTACCCGTGCGGGAACGTACGACGCATCGATTCTTGCCGCCCCATGCAAATAGGCTACGGCGCCCTTTCGGTCGCCCGCACGTAACGCAGCAAAGCCGGCGAACGTATATGCTTGCGCGGATGGACGCAGCAATGCGACGCGGCCGAAATCGTGCTCGGCGGCGGTAAAGCGGGCCAGTGCTTCCTCAAGAAGCGCTCGATCCATCAAAACCGTCGTGTCGCGCGGCGTCTGGGTGAGGTAGCGCGACGCAACCCGAATGCCGCGCCGCATAGCCTTCGGGCGGTGGCCGCTCAAGCTACCGAACGCAAAGCGGTCAACCGCGACGGCGTTATGCGGATCCACGAACAACGCCCGCAGGTACAGCGTATTCGCATGTGCGTCATGCCCCACATAGGCTTCCTGATCTCCTCTCAGGACGATCGCCGAGGATATCTGTCCCCGCAGAAGCAGCGCCGATATCATCAGCGCGAGCGCGCTCAACGCCAAGCGGCGCCATACCGGTATGGCCATCACGCTAACACCGCATAGTAGCCCGCGAGTCCCAGAAGTAGGGAACCGTTGATGACCGCCACCGCTGGAGCGTAGCGAAGCAATCGTTCTCGCAGGGCCATGCTTGCGAATCCCACGATTGCCAGCGGCGCGGAATGACCGAGGGCGAAGCATGCCATGCAGAGTCCGGAATAGGCCCAGTCACCGTTCGCCTGCGCGAAGGCTGCTATCCCCGCAACAATCGGCGTACAGCACGGCGAAACGACCAGTGCAAACGACATCCCGGCAAAAAACACCGCCCCGCTCACCCCGCGATTGTGGCGGCAGGCAGTATCGGATGTCGCGCGATCCGATGCTACGATGCTTTTGATCCCGACAGCAATCAGTACTATACACATCGCCACGTAGAGAATGCCTACCATCTGCATCATGCGAAGCAGCACCGTCGCCGCTAGACCTAGGATCACGTAGCCGCAACAGAGCCCTGCGATCAATGACGCCATCGAACGAAGCCGGAGCGACACCGGCATCCGATCGCCGCCGATACCGGCGGAGGCGACCATGCGCGGCGCCGCGCACGGACCCAACGAACCGGCCAAACCCGCCCCGGCGCATACGGCCGGTCCCGCCAGGGAGCGCGCCGCCACGTCCATCAGAGCCGCGTGAATGACGTCCACGCTACCCACCGCCCGCGGACGCCGTAAATCCGCCATTGGAATTGTATTGTATGTGCGTGTTCGTTGTATTTGGAGCGATCGTCTGCAGCGTTCCAACGTCGTGGGAGCCTGGGCACGTGATCGTGTACGACTCAACGCCCGTTTGCGCATCGGTCGAAACGACGAAGGTGTATGGAACTCCGGGGCCAGCCGCAGGATCGATCGGTGTCTGGTTGAGATACGGCTTTAAATCCGTATTCGAAGCGGTCGCTTCCCCACTGGACGGGTACTTGAGATTATCCGTTTGGTAGAGTTCCAGCGCAGTGGCGATCTCTTTGATATTCGCCTCGCAGGCCGCGGTTTGCGCCTGCGAGCGCGCGCGGATAAAATTCGGCACGAGAATCGCTACGAGAATCGCGATGATCGCCACCACGATCATCATCTCAATAAGCGTAAATCCGCGTTCGCCTTCGTCCCTCATACCATAAACGGTGCCCTTATTCGCTCTGCAAGGGACGAAGGATGCGTAGCAATTTTTTGATGGCGGCGTTGTGGAGCCGGCTCACGTGCCTGCGCGAGTATCCGAGGATGTTCGCGATCTCGGCCATCGGCGTCTCGCGGAGATATACGTGCCGAATAATTTCTTGCTCCAGAACCGAAAGGCTGCTAAGCCCCCGTTCGATCGTCATCGCATCGACGCATGTGTCCATGGTATACGAGGCCACCTGCGCCAACTCAAAGGATCGCATCGCCTCGACGGACACCGTTGCCGAGCCTTGCCTGTACATCTGCAATTCCCGGCTGTCGGCGCTCGTGCCACCCATCGCTTGGAGCACTTCCGCTTCCGTTGGCGAACGCCCAAGTTCCAAGCACAACTCCCTTTCAGCGCGTCCGTATCTCCGGTCGAGCTCGCGTAGACGCCTGGGAGCCCGTATGACGCGCTCGGAATCCCGCACGTAGTGCATGAGTTCGCCGAGAACGAACCTCCACGCATATGCGTCGAAGGGCGTATCGTACGAACGATCGTATCGATCGACCGCCTTTATGAGACCGATCGCGGCAACCTGCTCCAAATCGGCACGGTCGACACCGCGCCGTAGAAATTTCCGCGCCGCCCGCCTGCATAAGTATTGATGCGACTCTATGAGATGGGTCCGCGAATCCGGCATGCGAGTATCCAGCCAATTCTCCAAAGCTGACGCTAACGCACTCATTTGATGCTCCCAATAATCGAGTAGAGTGGAACAAGAATCGAGGATACGATCGTGCCGACGACGGCTCCCAAGAAGAGGATCAGGATCGGTTCGAGGGCATTGCTGGCGGTGGAGAGCGCCGATTCAACCGCACGCTCGTGGTGCTCGGCAAGGCGCAGAAGCATCTGGTCGAGCGACCCGGTTTCCTCACCGACGCGAACCAACTGCATGAATAGCGGGCCGAACAATCCGCGCTCTCCCATCACCGTAGCGACGCTGCCTCCCGCTCTGATGCTTGCACTGATCTCGTCCACGTGACGGGCGTACAAACCATTGCCGAGCACATCGCGCGTCCCCCCCAACGCTGCCTCCACGTTGACCCCGGATACGAGCATTGTTCCCAGGGTCCGGGCAAAGCGCGCGATATTGATATTCTTTACGACGCTTCCCACGAGCGGTAGCCGCAGGACGACGAGATCGTAACGTTCGCGGACGGCAGGAAGGGAGCGCAACCAGCGCACGATACCCGCAAGCGCGATAATACCGGTCAATCCGCCCCACCAATTCGCAGGGTGCGCGAGGATGTCGCCCACCGCAATCAGCAACGCCGTGCTGCGCGGTAGGGGGACGTGAAGCTGAGCGAACATCGCGGCGAACGACGGCATCGTTTTAGCCAGTAGAAATAGCACGAGTCCGGCCGACGCGGTCGCAACGATTGCGGGATACGTCAGGGCCGCATAGATGCGCGCCCGCATCACGCCCTCGCGCTCCAGTAAGTCGGCGACTCGCTGGAGGGCGGTGTCGAGGACGCCCGCGGTCTCCGCCGCGCGAATCATCATCGCAAAGAGCCGTGGAAACTCGTGGCCGCGACGCTCCATCGCCAGCGATAGCGCGCTCCCGGATTCCACTTCGCTAGCGATCGAATCGAGTGCCTCACGCAACCGCTCGTTAGCACACGTATCGATCGCTACGGTCAAGGCCTTCCGCAACGTGACCCCCGCCGCGATCATGGTTGCTAGCGAGCGGAACAGGGCCGTGAGAGAGCCCCGGTCTACGCGCTTGAGGAACACGAGCGAGCGCACCACACCGCCGGCGGAGGTTATCGGTTCGAGCGAGGTTACGTAGAGCGAACGTCCGTGAAGGTGCGCGAGTGCATGCTCGACCGACTCTGCGTCGAGCGTGCCGCGAAGCGGTCGCCCGAGGCGCGTTCGTGCTGCATAGAAGTATGCGCTCGTCATCCCGTCACCCCGCGGAGCAATGCCAGGAGCTCCTCTCCTCGATTCGTTTGACGTAACGCTTCTTCGATCTCGATCTCGCGGGAAGTCAGAAGGTCGCAGAGGTGTTGTTCGAGCGACTGCATACCGAGGTCGCGACCCGTGGAGATGACGTTACGAAGCTGATGGCTCTTTCCGTCCCTAATGAGGGCACGGACGGCATCGTTCGCCACCAGCACTTCTGCGGCGACGCATCTGCTTCGTGCCGCGCGGCAGCGCACTAAGCGTTGGCAGAAGACGCCTAAGAGTACGTTAGCAAGAGTGCTTCGAACCGCTCGCTGCTCCGCCGCATCGAACGCATCGACGATGCGGTCGACGGTCTGCGGGGCTTCGCCGGTGTGCAACGTGGTTAAAACCAGGTGCCCCGTTTCGGCGGCGAGTAACGCCGCACGCATCGTCGCCGCATCGCGCATTTCGCCGATCAGGATGACGTCCGGGTCGCTACGGAGCGACGCAAGCACGGCATCCGCGCAATTCGCAACGTCCCTGCCCACCTGTCGCTGCGTCACCAACGATTCCTTTCCGTGATATCGGAACTCGATCGGGTCCTCAACGCAGATAATCCGGCGTTTACCCATGGCGCTCAAATACCGAATGGCGCCCGCTAACGACGTCGATTTTCCACTTCCGGTCGGGCCGGCAAAAATCAGCAAGCCGTGAGTTTTGTTGAGGAGCTGCCGAACGATCTCCGGCAGGCATAAGGAGTCGAGCGTCGGCACCTCATTGGGAAGCAAGCGAAACGCAAGTGATGTCCCTGCGTCGGTCGTACTCGCGTGCAACCGTAGCGTTCCGATATCCGGGTAATCTACGGTCACGGTTATATCCGCGTCGTGCGCCAGACGCGTACGCTGCCCCTGATCCATCGCCAAGCGCAACATCTCGCCAATCTCGGCGGACGTGACGGGGCTGCTTCCGAGGAGCGCGAGCTCCCCGCCGACGCGAATAGCAGGAACCAGCCCGGTAGCGATGTGCACGTCGGACGCACACCGCTCCTTCGCAGCACGCAACGATTCCCATAGCCGCAGCGACGCGAATGCTCCGCTCTCTATGCTCACGAGCCGAGAACCCGATGCACCTCATCGATGCTGGTTTCGCCGGCCGTTAGGCGTTGAGCGGCGTGCGCGATCATCGGGCTGAATCCATCTTCAAGAGCTAACGCGCATAGATCGGTGGACGACCCATCCGTGCCGATCCGAGCGCGCATCTCATCGCTTATCCGCAAACCTTCGAAGACGGCGATACGTCCGCGATATCCGCTGAACGCACAGTCGATACAACCCCCTGCGTCGAACACCGGTGCGGGCCCCACGTTTAAAGCGACGCGTTCATCCGTCGTGGCAACGCGCGGTACTTTGCATGTTTCGCACAGCCGCCGCAGAAGGCGCTGGGCAATAATACCGGTCAAGCCGGCGGCGATGGTATGTCTCGGGATGCCAAGTTCGAGTAACCGTTCGATGGTACGAGGTGCGTCGCTGCTATGAAGGCTAGTCATCACCAATTGTCCCGATAGCGCGGCCGACATTGCGACGCCGGCGGTCTCCCTGTCGCGCATCTCGCCGACCATGATAACGTCCGGGTCTTGCCTTAGAAAAGACCGTAACGCAAGAGCAAACGTAAGGCCGGCGCGTGCGTTGACTTGCACTTGAACGACATCGGCGATACGCGCTTCAACCGGATCCTCGACGGAGCAGAGGTGTTCTCGCGTGCCGCCGCGTTCCGCTAAAGACGCATAGAGCGTCGTCGTTTTACCGCTCCCCGTGGGCCCGCAGACGACGATGAGGCCAAAGGGCGCGTGCACCATCTCGCGATATCGCGCATACAAGGAATGCGGGAGCCCCAGTTCGGAGAGCTTCGGAAGGTTCGAGCGCATGTCTAGCAATCGAACGACGAGCTTTTCGCCGAGCACCGTCGGCATCGAAGATACGCGAGCATCGAAGGCCCCGCGTTCGTGATCGATTTGGTAGTGGCCGTCCTGAGGCTGGCGTTTGTCGGCGATGTCCATCCCGGCCAGGAGCTTGATTCGCGAAACGATCTGCCCAAAGAGCGTCGTCGGGACCGATCCGAGCTCGGAGAGGGCACCGTCGATCCTGGCGCGTAGCCGTCCACCCGAAAGAGTCGGCTCGAGGTGCATGTCGGAGGCCCTACGGCTGATGCACAGGCGGTGCATCTCGTCGACCGCGCGGATGGCCGGCGGGTCGAGCTCCCCGGCCGCCATCCGGTCTCCCGCCCCCGGGAGTAATAAAGACTGGGCCCCCTGCAATAGCGCCACACCCACCTCACCGTAGCATCACACGAGCAACTTCCCGCCGGCCGCCTTAGCAAGCGAGCGTCGGTTTGCTACTTATGCCATAGATAGCGCGAAACCGCAATACGATCGAGGCAAAGGGCGCCTTAATGTCCTAGGTTTCTTTTTCGTGGGTACTTCGGCCAGCCCGGATCTGGGCTTTTAGCGGATCCTGGACAGGCTCGCCGCGGCCTCGATTTCGGCTCGCATCTGGACCCAGCCGCGGAAGTTCGCGTGGAAGTCCGTATCGGCGGCAGCCATTGCGACGTGCTCGAATGGGCTCAAGTGCCGATCGGTACGCAAGCGTTCGCAGAGTTCGACGTCTTTTTCGATGTCGCGCTTGCCGTCGTGGGTGAGATACGAAACGCGCGCGCATCGGGCCGCGCTGATCTTCTTGCGCGTCTCGATATCCAGGGTCTGCTCGTCGCTTTGCACGAGCGGCAGGTGCCACTCGCCGTTCGCAATCGTCGTTGGGGTACTCTCGCGCATCGCCTCGCGCATCAGTTCGGCGGCTACGCGAATCTCCGGCTGCGCGTTCGGCGAGCAGCGCAGCTCGAAGAAATTCTCCCACTCCGTCGCGGTAACGATCACCGTATGCCACATGAACGGCTCGAGCAATCGATTGATGATCTGTTTGTGCACGCGAAAGGCTTGCATCTCTTTCACGCGAGCGATCGCATCGTGCATCGCCGCCAGCCACACGCCTTTTGCGCGCTCGGCATCTTCGTCGGTCAGCTCTTCTCCCGCCGACATGCCCTGTTGGTTGCGGCCCCACTCCACCGGCAGCACCGGGTCGTTCAGCACGCGTTCGAGTAGCTTGTTGGTCGGAATCGCTCGGCTGCTGGCGCTGTTGCGCGAGAACGTGCGATGCGTGTTGAACTCGGATAAGACAAAGCGGGGGAAGGTCACCTGGAGCGTGGTGAGCCGCACCCCCGCCGGGCTTTGCGAATCCAGTAATACGCGCGCGTCAAAGCCCATGGTTGAAGCTTAGCCGCGATAGCGTAGGAAGGCGGGTACTTCGATATCGTCCATGTTCACCGGCGAGACCGTTTCGAGTTTGCCGGTATCGAACGCAAGGCCGCTGCTCGCGCCGCGATAGGCGCGCGGTGCGCCGAAGCCGGCTGCCAGCACGGTCACGCGCACGCGTCCGCTCATGTTCGGATCGATCGATGCGCCGAAGATGATCTGCGCGTCGGAATCCACCGCGCGGCTGATCATCTCTGCCGCTTCGTTCACTTCGTACATCGCCATATCCGGGCCGCCGGTGATGTTGAAGATCACGCCGCGCGCGCCTTCGATCGTGGTCTCGAGCAGCGGCGATGCGATCGCCTTTTGCGCGGCGTCGGCGGCGCGATGCTCGCCCGAGCCTTCGCCGATGCCCATCATCGCCGAACCCGCATCGGTCATAATCGTTTTAACGTCGGCGAAATCGAGGTTGATGAGGCCCGGCTGCGTGATCAGGTCGCTGATGCCTTGAATGCCTTGGCGCAGCACGTCGTCGGCGTACGCGAAGGCTTCGTTCAACGGCGTGCGTTTTTCGATCACTTGCAGAATGCGCTCGTTGGGAATCGTGATCAGCGTATCGACTTTAGCTTCGAGCTCGGCGATGCCGTGCTCGGCAATTTGCATGCGCTTGCGGCCTTCGAACGCGAACGGTTTGGTGACGACCGCGATCGTGAGTGCGCCGGATTCGCGAGCGAGTTCGGCGATCACCGGCGCGGCGCCGGTGCCCGTGCCGCCGCCCATGCCGGCGGTGATGAAAACCAAGTCGGCGCCGTCGAGCAGCAGCGAGAGATCCTCGCGCGATTCTTCGGCGGCTTCGCGGCCGAGCGTCGGGTTTGCGCCGGCTCCCAAACCGCGCGTCATGCCGGTGCCGATCTGCACCGTGTTCTCGGTCTGCGCGTTGCGCAGCGCCTGGACGTCGGAGTTGATCGAAAAGAATTCGACGCCGGAGAGGCCGGCTTCGATCATGCGATTGATGGCATTGCAACCGCCGCCTCCGATACCGATCACCTTGATCGTTGCGGCGTGCTCGGGAACGTAACGTCGTGAGTCGGCCATGTCGTGATGCTCCTGCGAAGAGAACAGTGCTAATTGATCCTGGGGTTGCCCCGTCGTGCCGCGCACGCCGGGCGGGTCGCGATCTAGTTCCACAGCTCCACGAGCCACTTGCGGAGTTTTGCGAAGAGCGAAGCCGCGCCGCGCCGCGCACCCTCGCTCGGTTCGTATTCGCCGTTCGCCCCGAACAGCACCAAACCGATCGCCGTCGAGAATTGCGGCATGGTAATGGCGTCGGTCAGCCCGCCGATGCCCGATGGCGTACCTATGCGCACGGGCAATCCGAACACATCCTCGGCGATCGGCGCGATACCCGGCAGCAACGCGCCGCCGCCGGTTAGCACCACTTCGCCCAATACCAAATCGCGCGGGACGTTTTCGACGATCTTCTGCTTGGCCATGCGCAGCGTTTCGAGGACGCGCGGTACCACGATCGCCTTGAGCTGCTGGGTGGTGAGTTCCTTACTCGTACGTCCGTCGAGCGTGCGTACGGTAAACGTTTGCGCGCCGTCTTCGATCCCGGCGCCGAATTGTTTTTTGACTT
>VFSW01010491.1_pt1 | contig 13114 bp, 14 predicted proteins | sample 5358111 | NCBI WGS metagenome assembly VFSW01 (sample SAMN11554181, study PRJNA540505) | mine drainage metagenome | isolation source: sediment from site ElyBrook_90M | place: USA: Ely Copper Mine, Vershire, VT | collected 2017 | reverse complement strand
CGCCTGTCGTACCAGCGGCCGGCCGCCTCATTTTCGACCATCACCACGACCCAAAGTTCGCGGAGGCCGTACGCCAGGGCGTTCTACTCGGCCGCCCGCAAGAGATTCCCGCCGATCCCCTTTCCCTGAAAGGAAGGGAGGAGGTAGAGCGAGGCGAGGTAGAGACGGTTCTCGTTGATGTGAAATTGCGTCCGGGCGAACCCCACCGCCTCGCCGTCCGCTTCGCCGATAAAGCCGTGGACGCGCGGGTTGTCGTACAGGCGGGCGAGCGAGTCGATCTGATAGGTTGCCTCGAAGTAGGTCCGGAGGTCCTCTTCCGGGATGAAGGTACGGTAGGCGGCGATCCAGGATTCCCAGAGGATCCTCCGCACCGCCGGGAAATCCCCCTTCCGCCACGGCCGGATCAGGACTTCCATCCCGTCACCCCGCTCATCTTCCGGCGCGCCCGGATCTCCAGCGTCCGCAGTCGGTCCTTGTAGTGGTTATGTCGGTTCGTCTGCTCGACGGAACGGGTGGCGTCGGTATTCCCCTCCCACCGGCGGCAGAGGTAAAGGCTGTCGTAGATCCGGCCGACGCGGTACTCACGGGAGAGACGGAGCGCGACCGCATAGTCCTCGCCGTATCCCACATTCGGGAACCCAATCCGCCGCAGCGCCTCCGTGGCGAAGGCCCGGGGCGCGCCCAGGCCGTCGATGCGCAGGACGTTGTTGCGCCCGTTTGCATCGGTCCATTCCCGATGATCGATGAGTCCCGGCGGGATCTCCCGCAGCCGCTCATCGACGAGCGTGTAGGCGCCGACGGCCATCGCACTGTCCCCTCGGCGGAGGAGATCGACCAGCCGCTGGAGGACATCGTCTCCGCGGTAGAGGTCGTCCGAATCGAGTTGGACGGCATACCGGCCGCAGAGGTCGGAATAGATGGCCTCGTTCCAGCAGCCGCCGATCGTGAGGTCACGCCGCCCGGGAATGCGATGTTTCAGAGCAGGACGGCGGCCCCCGAGACCCGCAAGAAGCGCCGTCGTTCCGTCGGTGGAATGGTTGTCCACGACGATTACGTTGAAGGGGAAATCGGTCCGCTGCGCGAGCGCGCTCCCCACCGCATCGGCCACGGTCCGGACCCGGTTCCGGACGGGGATGACGACGCTCGCCTCAACGGGAAACGGTTCGGCGGAAGACGGCACGTCACGAAATTCGGGCGCAAGCCAGGCCCCGATCCGCTTCAAATGGGCCGTCGCCGCGGCCTCCATCTCCTCTTGGAACGGCCGGTTACGGGGATCGACATAGGCAAAGTGGCCCCCGCCGCCCGTTCCGGCCTCCGCCGGGGATGCCTCGATCAGTGAGAGCCGCTCCGGGAGATGGAAGAGATCACAATCGGCGGAGATCTTGAGACGGAGATCGTACCAGCCGGCCCACCGGTACGCCGGTATCTCCCCGTATTTCCGGATCGCCCTGCGGGCGGCGGCCCGCGACAGAAGGATCAGGGGACCGAAGTCGAAGCCGTCGCGCAGGCTCCCCATCTGGTAGTCGTTGAGGGGATGTTCCCGGCAGCGCTCCCCCGTAGCCTCCGCATAGTCCGCATACACGACCCCCGCCCCGGCCTCCGCAGCCTCGATCAAACGGTCCGGGGCGCGGGGGTCGAGACGGACCCCGGCCGCATCGGGGCAAAAGAGGAGGTACCGCGTTTCCGCACCGACAAGGAGGGCGTTCCACGTCCCGCCGGAGGCCGCGCCATCGACGGTCATCGCCTTGCAGCGGGGCGGCAGAAATCCGGGATCTCCGGAGTGGAGAAGAACGACCTTCCGGATCAGGGGGTTCCGGAGAAGCTCCTCCAGAAATCGTTCAAAGTGGGGATCGTAGCTTCGGGGAAGAACCGCGGTGATCATCCGATTGCGCTCCATAATCAATAGATTTGTGGAATCATAATACGTCCCGGCCGGCATGTAAAGGATCAGCTGGTGAGCGGATCCGTTTATTCCCCTTGAAGAGGCTCTCCGAACATGTTAGTGAAGATTTTTTCGTCCGTCCGGTACCGGTGCTTATGCTGCATAGGATCATCTATCTGATAGTGGGCGTCGCCATCATCCTCGCCGCGGCGGTGTACGATCCAAAATCGACCGCCGACCCCGCCGCTTCGCCGGCGGACCGCGCAAAGGAGGATCTGAGCCGCATCGAATATCCCAGCCTCGCCAACATCAAATGGAAGGCGTACTTCGTGCGGCCGCAGGACAGCTTGGAGCGGCTCTTCGGGAAGGACTGGGTTTTCGTCGCTCGTTTCAACCGGATCGACCGCCGTCACACCTACCCCGGCATGACGATCAAGGTCCCGGAAAAGATGGAGGATATCCGGAACTATACCCCGCTGCCCGCAGTCTACGAACCGGCGCGGAACCACCGGAAGTACATCTTTCTGAGCGTCACGGAGCAGTGGCTCGGGGCCTATGAATACGGCAGACTCGCCTTCTCCATGCCGGCAGCGACGGGGATCGAGGGACACCTCGCCCCGACCGGGATCTTCCGGGCGGAGGCATACCACCGACGGCATACCTCATCGCTCTATAAGACGGCCAAGGGGGACGCCCAGTACCCGATGGATTACGCCATCCGCTTCCACTTAGACAAGAAGGGGGCCTCCTACTGGATCCATGCGCGGGATCTGCCGGGGCGGCCGGTCTCCCACGGCTGCATCGGCGTCTTCGATGAGGCGATGCAGCATCGGGTCTACGGCGTTCCCGACAAGCCGGTCCTCGAAGACGCGAAAAAACTCTACGCCTGGACGATCGGCGCGGACGCCTCCCGCGAAGACAACGGAACCCAGCGGCTCCTCGTCGGCGGCCCGATCATCGAGATAACCGGGGAACTGCCCAAATATCTGGCAAAATCACCACAGTGACCCGTGCAACCCCGGGATGAAAAAGACGGGGATTTTCCCTGCAAACTGTGCTAACATTTTCGCCGAATGATTAAGGGGTAACCAGAAACATTCACGGTAAGGACGGATACCATGCCCCCCCGAATGCAGCCACTACTCGCGGGAGAGACCAGTCGGCCCCTTCGGCATGTCCGCAGCCGGACCTGGATGGCAGCCGTTTATCTATCAATCACAATTGGCTTGGCGATCATGATCGGCCCGGCCCTTGCGGCCGCCGCCGACTGGACACCGCTTACCGAACGGCTGGCGGCCGACGGTTTCAATCGACAGGCGATGGAGACGCTTTTTGCCCGTCCGGAGGTCCTTTTTGAACCGGAAGCGATGGCCGGAAAGTTGAGAGGTCTGCTCCAGAGCAGGACGAACGAAGCGGCTTCTCTGACCGCGGCATTGCGGAAGTCCTTCTACCGGAACTACCTGACCCGCTGGGCCATCGCCCGGGCGCACGCGTATAAGATCGAAAACAGGGCCCTCCTTGAGGAGGTCACCACAAAATACGGCGTCCCCGAAGAGATCATCGTCTCGATCCTCCTCATCGAAACCCACCTCGGCAGAAATACCGGCAACCGGCGCGTCTTCAACCGTCTGGCCAGCATGGCCCGCTGCGGCGATCTGGAAACCCTTCGCCCCTCCTTGGACTCCTCGCTGATCACCCCCGACACCGAGGAGTTCGCCCGCCACCGTTTGCAGGAAAAGGCCGACTGGGCTTATAGCGAACTCAAGGCGCTGCTGCTGCTGGCCGAGAGGGATGGCGTTGATCCGCTCGGAATCCGGGGATCCATCTATGGGGCGATCGGCCTGTGCCAATTCATGCCTTCCAACGTTATTTCCTACGGCGTGGACGCTGATCGGGACGGCCGCACCGATCCCTTTACCAAACCCGACGCCCTCCACAGCATCGCGAATTATCTCCGCGGACACGGCTGGCGGGAAGGGCTGGACCGCGAAGGCCAACATCGTGTTATTTTCGATTACAATCACAGCACGGCCTACGCGGACACCGTCCTTGCCGTGGCGGAGAAGATCCGGAACCGGGGCCACGCCCGACACTGAAGTCCATCTACTCCAAGCGGTCCGATAGATCCAGTTCCACGGCAAGCTGCCTGAGGTTGGCAACGACGATCGGCGCAAGGGGAATGCCGTGCTTCCGCCGCTCGCGAACCCGCTCATGCTCCATCTCGCCCGGGAGCCAGATGCGCTCGACTCCCTCCATGCGCCGGGACTCCCGGATCTCGCGGATCACCCGGTCCATCTCCCGCTTGAACGCCTCGACGGGCTGGAAGTTATCGACCCGCATAGCCATGATCATGTGGCCGCTGTTGTTTACGGAAGCGACATCCTTGTTGAAGTCGACGACGTTTCTGCCGAAGGCCGCCCCGTTGAGTACCCCGGCAAGCATGCCGATGACCACGTTCAACCCGTAGCCTTTGTACCCCCCGATCGGCAGGAGGAAGCCCTCCGACGACCGTTTGGGATCGGTGAGGGGCTGCCCCTGCCGGTCGATCATCCACCCGACGGGGATCGACTCCCCCTTCTGAGCGGCCAGTTTCACCTTCCCGTACGAGGTCATCGTCGTTGCGATATCGAGGACGATCGGAGGTTCCTCGCCGGCCGGGATGGCGACGGAGATGGGATTGGTGCCGAGGATAAGCTCGACCCCACCCCAGGGGGCCATGTGGTTTGCGTTTGCCACGGTCATGTACATCCCAATCATATCGTGGGCCATCGGCATCGATGAGTAGACGGCCCCGGCCCCGGCGTGATTGCCGTTGAAGGTGCCGACCCACGCCAGCCCCGACTCCGCGGCTTTCCGGATCGCGAGCTCGGCTGCGAAGTTCATCACCACGTGGCCCATGGCATTATCCCCGTCCACGAGCGCCGTTACCGCGTTCTCGCGGACGGTATGCACCTTCGGATGCAGGTTGATGCCGTTCGCTTGGATCCGCTGGCTGTAGTGGTTAAGGCGGAAGATGCCGTGCGTATCCACACCCCGAAGGTCCGCATCGATCATGCGGGCGGCGCAGAGCGCCGCATCCCCCTCCGGAAGCCCCAGTGCCTTCAGCGCAGCCGCGCCGAAGGCCTCCAAACGCTTTGCTGGAAAAACCTGTTTATGTATCGCTGTTGCCATACCAATTCTCCTTTTTCGGGCGCTACGACGCCATCCTCAGCAGGGCCTTCGCTGTTCCGCCCAGGATGAGTTCCTGATCGCTCTCCGGGATCGGCAGAGAACGGACCTGCCGGACACCCTCGTAGTAACCCATATCGAAGGGATAGTCGCTTCCGAGTATCACCCGGGAAGCGCCGACGGCCCCGATGAGAAGCTGCAGCATCGCATCGGAGTGCAGAATCGTATCGTAATAGATCCGCCCGAGTGATTCGGCGGGACCCCGCTGAAGGAACTGCTTCGGTTCGGGGCGCACGTTCCATCCGTGGATGAAGCGGCCCGCCTGGTAAGGGGTAAAGCCGCCGCCGTGGGCGAAACAGAAGGTGATCTCCGGATACCGCTCGATGACGCCCCCGAAGATAAGCGAGGCAGCCGCTATTGTCGTTTCGAGCGGATTCCCGATCAGGTTTGTCAGATAATAGGACTTAAGACGGTCTGCCGCGGCAACCTTGAACGGATGGACGAAGACGAAGGCGCCCAATTCTTGGGCGGCTTCCCAAACCGGCTCCAGGGTCGGGTCGTCAAGGTTCCGTCCCCGGATATGGGACGCCAGGTGAAATCCGAGAAGTCCGCGAGAACCCATCGCCCGCCGCAGTTCCCGTGCTGCCATCTCCGGTGCCTGCATCGGGAGCGTGGCCAGCCCGCGGAATCGATCCGGGTATTTCCCAACCAGTGCAGCGATCTGATCGTTTTGAATCTCGGCGCACTCTGCTCCGAGCGCTGCCTCCTGCTCGTAGAGGAACGTTTGGGGGGTGTTCGACAGGAGCTGGATGTCTACCCCGGAGGCGTCCATATCCCGGAAACGCCACTCCAGGTCCCAGGCCTCACGGGGAAAGGGCTTCTGGGTGATGCCGGCTATCTCCAGGATGCCGGAGCGCTCGTCGAGAGGTTGAATCCGGAGGGCAAGCGACGGCGCCGTTTTCTGCAGCAGCCGTATCGTCTCCTCGGGAAGGATGTGCGCATGAACGTCTATCGTCTTGTGATGACTCATCGATTCTGTACCTCACCTATATTTAAAAAGAGAGCCTTGCCGAAAAAACTAAAGCGGGATGGTAGATTGTCGAAAAGTGTTTGTCAAGGCAAATCCGGCCTTTTCGCTTCTCATTGACACACCTCCCTCTATTGCTTATATTAAAAATACTTTTCGTGTATGAAACACGAAAAGATGATGCACTAAAGAAGGAAAATATCCATGACACAGGCACCCGGCGTGTTGCCGGATGGTGATATAAAAAGCGATGCGGAGATCCAGGAACCGAAACAGTACCGGGTCATACTGCATAACGACGATTATACGACGATGGATTTTGTGATAGAGGTCCTCGTCACCGTTTTCCACAAACCGACTGCGGAAGCCACGAAGATCATGCTGGATGTCCATAAACGGGGGAAAGGGATCTGCGGGGTATACACCTACGACATCGCAGCAACGAAGGCCGCCCAGGTTCACCAAATGGCAGGAATGCGGGAATTCCCGCTGAAATGCTCTCTCGAAGAAGCCTGAGGGCACCTGCACAGGGAAGAGGATGTATGAAAATCAGCGAAAATCTTAACCGTATCATCATGGCGGCATACGCCGAAGCCAACGTCCGGCGGCATGAGTTCATCACGCCGGAACACCTCCTGTATGCCTGCCTCTTTTTTGACGAAGGGAAGGATCTTATCCTCAACTGCGGCGGCGATCCCGCGCGGCTGAAAAAGACCCTCGAAAAGCACCTCGAGGAAACGGATACGGTCGCAACGGCGACACGGGCCCTCCAATCCCTCGGATTTCAGAGCATCCTTGAACGGGCCGCCTGGCACACCTCCTCCGCTCAAAAAGAAATCCTGGATTTGGGAGATGTCCTCGTCTCGATCCTCGATGAGAAGGAATCCCACGCCTCATACTACCTCCAGAGGGAGGGGATCAGCCGGCTTGCGCTTCTCAACTACATCTCCCATGGCGTTTCGGTCCTCGCCAGCGACGGGGACGGGCAGCGTCACGCGGGAAACCGCGAAGGCAGGGGAGAAACGGTTCGAGAGACCAAAGAAGAACAGAACAAGTTCCTCCGGAACTACACTACGGAGCTGACCGCCCGGGCACGAACCGGAGAGATGGATCCCCTGATCGGCCGGGAGGATATCCTCGAACGGACGATTCAGGTCCTCTGCCGCCGCTTCAAGAACAACCCGGTTCACGTCGGCGAACCCGGCGTGGGGAAGACCGCGATCACCGAGGGGCTCGCCCAGCTCATCGCCGCCGGGAATGTTCCGAAACTGCTCAGGGGGGCACGGATCTTCTCCCTGGACATGGGGGCGGTCCTGGCCGGAACCCGCTTTCGCGGCGACTTCGAGGAGCGGCTCAAACGGATCATCGTCGAGCTCCAAAAGCAGCAGAACGTGATCCTCTTCATCGATGAGATCCACAATGTCGTCGGCGCCGGGGCCGTTTCCGGCGGATCGATGGATGCCGGAAATATTCTGAAGCCGGCCCTCGTCTCGGGAAAACTCCGCTGCATCGGATCGACCACCTACGACGAATACCGGAAGTATTTTGAAAAAGACGGCGCGTTCTCCCGGCGGTTTCAGAAGATCGAAGTTCCCGAACCCTCCGTTGAGGACACCTGCCGAATCCTCCGGGGAATTCGGGAACGGTACGAGGCGTACCATCACGTCTCCTATACCGAGGAGGGACTTCGGGCCGCCGCCGAGCTTTCCCACCGATACGTCAGCGACCGCCGCCTTCCGGACAAGGCGATTGACGTTCTCGACGAGGCAGGCGCCTTTGTCTCCATGAAACGTTGCGACGAGACCAGGGAGCAGGTAGCGATCGGTCAACGGGAGATCGAGGCCATCGTCGCCCGGATCGCCCGGATCCCGGAGAAGAGCATCTCCTCTTCGGAAATCGAAAAGCTCAAGGACCTGGAAACAGACCTGAAAACCCGAATCTTTGGCCAGGATGAGGCTGTCGAGCGGGTAGTGGAGGCGGTCAAGCGGTCGCGCGCCGGCTTCCACGAGCAGGACAAACCCGTCGCCTCGCTCCTGTTCGTGGGGCCGACGGGGGTGGGAAAGACCGAACTCGCCCGCCAGCTTGCCGCGACGCTGGGGGTGCCGCTCCTGCGCTACGACATGAGCGAGTACCAGGAGAAGCACACCGTGGCCAAGTTCGTCGGCGCCCCTCCGGGCTACATCGGCTATGAGGAGGGCGGGCTCCTCACCGAGGCGATCCGGAAGAACCCCCACGCGGTTCTCCTCCTGGACGAGATCGAGAAGGCCCATGCCGACATCTTCAATACACTTCTACAGGTCATGGATTACGCGACGCTTACCGACAACAGCGGCAAGAAAGCGGATTTCCGCAACGTGATCCTGCTGATGACCTCGAATGCCGGCGCCCGGGACATCGGCAGGCAGACCATCGGCTTCGAGGGACAGCCCATCAACCGCGACGCCGTCTTCAATGCACTGGAGAAGACCTTCTCCCCCGAGTTCAGGAACCGTCTCGACGGCGTCGTGAACTTCCAGGGCCTCAGCAATCCGGTGATCCTCATGATCGTGAAGAAGGCCGTCGCGGAGTTCGCGGGACAGCTCGCCGAGAAGCGGGTAAAGCTTACGCTCACCGAAAGCTGCGCGGAATGGCTCGCCAGGAAGGGTTATTCCCCGGAATTCGGGGCGCGGGAGATTGCCCGGCTGATCCAGGACAAGATCAAGCGGTTCTTCGTGGACGAGGTCCTGTTCGGAAGCCTCCGTGAGGGGGGCGATGCCGTGGCCGCAATCGAAAACGACGACGTCGTCATCCGGGTCACCCATGCCGGTGTATCGACTCCCTGACGAGATCCTCTTTCCCCCTGTCGATCACGCCGTGAAGAGCGGCCTCTTGGCCGTCGGCGGCGACCTCTCGCCGGAGCGGCTCCTGGCCGCCTACCGTGAGGGGATCTTTCCCTGGTATGCCGAGGGGGAACCGATCCTCTGGTGGTCGCCCGATCCGCGTTTCGTCCTTCTCCCGGACGAACTTCGCGTCTCACGGAGCATGCGACAGTTCCTGAAGAAAGGGCTCGTCAGGTTCACCTTCGATCAGAACTTCCCAGCGGTGATCGCCGCCTGTCAAAAGCCCCGCCCCGGCCAGGACGGCACCTGGATCACCGAGGAGATGCAGGGGGCCTACTGTACCCTCCATGAACTCGGTTACGCCCACTCGGTCGAGGCCTGGCAGGACGGGGCGCTCGCCGGCGGCCTCTACGGCGTGTCCCTCGGCCGCACCTTTTTCGGCGAGTCGATGTTCTCGACACTGCCGAACGCCTCCAAGGCGGCCCTCATCACGCTCGTCTGGCACCTCCGGGAGCGGGGCTTCGCGATGATCGACTGTCAGGTCGAAACCGCCCACCTCGGGAGCCTCGGCGCCCGCCCCATGCCCCGTCGGGAGTTCCGCGCGCGTCTGAACGTCTCGCTCTGCTACGAAACCCTGCGGGGGAATTGGGGGGCGCTGGGCATGAATACGCCGGAATAACGATCGCTCGCTTCGGAAACCATTTTGATCTATTCCAATGCCTCAGCAATCCGCCACCGGTATTTGCCACGGTATGCCTTCCTTGCATAGTCGCCGGGAAACCATAGAAAGACGCTATTTGACATCTCCTGGATTCATCAATAAGAGTTAGTATTATTCATTGTACGGGCAATCGGAGCTCTCCCCGGCAAGCCGCGGGGTTAACGCTCGCTGGCGGATTCACCTCCACCGGACCGAAGGGAAAAGGGAAGCTGAAATGGACCTCCTGTATTTCGACAACGCCGCGACCTCCTGGCCGAAACCGGAGGTGACGCAGGCCGCCATGGATCGGTATCTCCGCGATATCGGCGGGTCTCCGGGCCGCTCCGGGCACCGGCTCTCCATCGATGCGGGCCGCATCATCCTGGATGCGCGCGAGGCGGTGGCACGGCTCTTCGGTGTGGAGGATCCCTTCCGGATCGTTTTCACCAAGAACGCCACCGAAGCACTCAATATCGCCCTCCGGGGTCTCTTGAATGCGGGCGACCATGTCATTACCTCGTCGATGGAACACAACTCGGTCATGCGGCCGTTGCGGGCCCTTGAGGAGGAGGGGGTCGCGGTATCGGTCATACCCTGTTCCGTCCGGGGCGAGCTCGACCCGGCAGCAATCCCACCAACCATCCGCCCGAACACCAGGGCCATCATCCTCACCCACGCCTCGAATGTAACGGGGACGATCCTCCCCATCAGCGAGGCGGCCCGGGTCGCCCGCGAACACGGCCTCGTCCTGATCGTCGATGCGGCGCAAACGGCGGGGGGCCTGCCGATTGCCGTCGACGTGATGGGGATCGATCTGATGGCATTCACAGGCCACAAATCGCTTTTTGGCCCCCCGGGAACGGGCGGTCTCTACATCCGGGAGGGGCTGGAGGATCGGATCCGCCCCCTCATGACGGGGGGAACGGGGAGCCGCTCCGAATTCGAGGAGCAGCCCCTCTTTCTCCCCGACAAGTTCGAAGCCGGGACTCCCAACACCATCGGCCTCGCCGGTCTGGCCGCCGGCGTCTCCTGGATCCTCGCAAGGGGCGGCGATTCGATCCGCGCCCGCGAGGAGGCACTGGCGGCGCGGTTTATGTGCGGTCTTAGGGAGATACCCGGAATCGATCTGTACGGTCCGGCCGACCCATCGCGCCGTACCGCCATCATCTCATTCAACATCGAAGGCCTTTCGCCGTCGGAGGCAGCCCAGGAACTGGACGAGCGGTTCGCGATCATGTCGCGGCCCGGTCTCCACTGCGCCCCCGCCGCCCACCGAACGATCGGCACCTTTCCCCGGGGGACCGTCCGGTTCGGCTTCGGTCTATTCAACACGGAGGCGGAGATCGATGCCGCCCTGGAAGCGATACGAACACTGGCCCACAGAAGATGATAGAGACACAGCACCCGCTCGGGGTGAATCATTCCACAGACAAACTTCTCGCACCACAAGGAGGCATGCATGGAAAGAATCGTCGACACCCGGGGGCTCGCGTGCCCCGAACCCGTCATCCTGACGAAAAAGGCCCTGGAGGAGGCGACAGACGTCCTCGTGATCGCCGACAACGACGAGGCGGTGGAGAACATCCGCCGCCTGGCAAACAAGATGGGATGCGCGATCACCGTGTCACGGGAGGAAGGAGGAGGCTTTCGCATCCGCCTGACCCGCAGTGGGGAAACGCCGCCCTACGAGGGGACCGACATCGGGATCGTCTGCGGGACGGCGAAGGAGGGCAAGGCCCTCCCCCTGGTGATCGTCCTTTCCTCGGACCGCCTGGGGCGGGGAAACGACGAACTGGGGGCAGTGCTCATGCGGAGCTTCGTGCACACGCTCCTTACGCTTGAACCGCGGCCCGCAATGATTATCCTCTACAACACGGGGGTCCGTCTTGCCACCCGGGAATCGCCGCTCATCGATGATTTTAAGCAGTTGGAAGCGGCGGGCGTAGAACTATTCGTCTGCGGGACCTGCGTCAATTACTTCGAGCTCAAGGAACGGCTTGGCGCAGGGATCATCTCCAACATGTACGACATCGCCGCCGCGATGACCGGCGCCGGGAAACTGGTCATCCCATGAACGGCGGCGGACCGTGGGAGGTTATGCTGTTCCTCTCGGTGCATCACGCCCTGCGCGCAGAAAAACTCCTGAAGACCGCGGACATCCCCTGCAAGCTGATCCCCGTCCCCCGGCATCTCAGCTCAGACTGCGGCGTCTGTCTCCGGGTTGATCCCTCCCTGCGATCCCGGATTGAGATGGTGCTGACGGGCCGCGTCGAGATCGGCGCCATCCATCCGCTGTGAGAACAGGCCCCGGCAATCATCGGAGAGGAAAACTTCATCAGGGTTTCCATGGCTCCCGCTTCCGGTATGCAAGTCCCTCGAAGCGGGCGATCAGCTCTCCCGGGGCGTCCAAGATCCGGATGGTATAGGCGGCAATCTTCGGCCCGCAGGAAACTTCCTCGGCCACGGCAAGGAGATGCCCCCCCTGCGCCGCCTTGAGGTACGAGATTGAACAGTGGATCGCCACAGCGGCCCTTCCCCGGGAATTGACCGCCGCCGCAAAGGCAAGATCCGCAAGGGTGAAAATGGCACCACCGTGGACAAGGCCAAGGCCATTCAGGTGATGATCCCGGAGGTTAAGCCTCGCCGTCGCCCGGCCTGCACCCGCCTCGATCAGTTCGATACCGACGAACCCCGCAAAGAGATCCTTCCGGAAAAAGGTCTTCAACACTTCCGGACTCATATCGTCGTTCAAGAGTTTCCCTCCGATGGAGCTACGGGGCCAGGTTGTAGGCCGCCGGATCGAAGGGGGAGCCGGCCGTGTAGATGCGGGTCCCCAACTCGCGATCCAATAGGAAGAGTCCTTCCTTGCTGTCGCCGATCATCTCCATCTGGCGGCTGATCTTATCCGTGTTGTTCTCCTCCTCGATCTGTTCATTGAGGAACCAGTTCAGCAGCGGCTCCGCCGTGTAGTCGTTCTCCTCACGGGCGATCTTGGTCAGGGTATGGATCTTCCCCGTGATGAACTTCTCGTGGGCGTAGGCATCCTGCCAGGGCTCCAGGGGATTCTTCCAATCCGTCTTCAGTTGCTTGAGGTCCAGGAGAACCACGGAAGCCCCCCGGCTGATCAAGTGATCGAAGAACTTCATCGCGTGGATCGTCTCCTCGTGCGTCTGGACACGCAGCCAGTGGGCCATTCCGTCAAGGTTTCTGGAGTGGAAATAACCCACCATCGAGAGATAGATATAGGCAGATTCCAGTTCATGCTTGATCTGGTCGTTTATGGCGTCGTACAGCCGTTTATTGATCATAAGTCTGTCTCCTTTCGCTCTTCGGACATGTATTTTCCCTTGCAGATCAAGGCGGTTCTTCACATCGTCGCCCTTCCGTAAACCGCGGGCATGCCATCGTCCCTGTCGCGGAAAGTGTAAAAAAACCTCCCCCCTTTGTCAACGATAAAAAGGGCTGTAACGATTCAGTCTTGAGTGGGGCGTGGAATATTTTTCTGGACTCGGCGAAAG
>VFSW01010490.1_pt1 | contig 13114 bp, 9 predicted proteins | sample 5358111 | NCBI WGS metagenome assembly VFSW01 (sample SAMN11554181, study PRJNA540505) | mine drainage metagenome | isolation source: sediment from site ElyBrook_90M | place: USA: Ely Copper Mine, Vershire, VT | collected 2017 | reverse complement strand
GAGGAAGACCGAACGCATTCCGTCGATGCCGTAGGACAGGGGATCGAGCCTGGTGACCACGGAGAGAGCCTTTGGCAGGCTGGTAAGAGGGAACAATGCACCGGACAGGAAGTAGATGGGCAGGACGAGGAAGTTCATGATGAGCTGAAAGCCCTGCATGTCCTGGAGGCTGGAGCCGATGGCCACCCCCAGCGCCGCGAAGAAGAGCGCGATGAGGACCATGAAGCCAAGGGCCAGGGGAACCGTTGCATAGCTGATGGGGCGGAAGCCGGCAACGACGGAGATGGCGGTGACGAGCAGGCCTTGCAGGGCGGCGACGGTGGCTCCGCCCATGGTGCGGCCGATCATGATTTGCAGGCGCGACACCGGGGCGACCAGTGTCTCTTTGAGGAAGCCGAACTGGCGATCCCAGAGCAGGCCCATGCCGGAGAAGACGGACGAGAACAAGACCGCCATGCCGATCACGCCGGGGGTGACGAACTGGAGGTAGTCGCCCTGGCCGGCTTTTTTGAAGACGGGGCCGAGTCCGAAGCCGAGGACGAGCAGGTACAACATGGGTTGGCCGAGGGAGGCGACGATCTGCGACCGCGAACGGACGTAGCGCTTCAACTCTCGCAACCAGAGGATGTAAATCACACTCATCGCCGGCCTCCACTCCACATCTTTGCAAACTGCCGCATCTGGTCAGCGGAATTGGCGCTCTCGTCGCGGATGGTTGAGCCGGTGAGGGCCAGGAAGGCCTCTTCAAGGCTCTGTGTGCCGGTCTGCTCCTTGATCTCCTTGGGGGTTCCCTGGGCCACCAGCTTACCGTGATCGATAACCCCGATGCGGTGAGCGACACGGTCGGCTTCGTCCATATAGTGCGTGGTGAGAAACACGGTGACGCGCTCGGCTTCATTGACCTTTTTCACGTGCGACCAGAGCTGGTTGCGGCTCTGCGGGTCGAGTCCCAGGGTTGGCTCGTCGAGGAAAAGGATGCGGGGCGTGTGAAGGAAGCCACGCGCAATCTCCAGCCGGCGCTTCATTCCGCCGGAGAACTTCTTTACCTGGTCTCCGCGCCTCTCCCACAGCTCGAATAGCTTGAGCAGTTCCTCGGTGCGCTGGCGACGCAGCTTGTGGGGGACGTGGTAGAGGACGCCGTGCACTTCCATGTTTTCCCACGCGGTCAGCTCGCCGTCGAGGCTGGGATCCTGAAAGACAATGCCGAAGCGCTTGCGCGCCTCGTTCTGGTGGACTAACGGGTCGAGGCCGTCGAGTTGCATGGCGCCGCTGGTGGGTTTGAGCAGGGTGGTCAACATCTTGATGGTGGTAGTCTTCCCTGCCCCGTTGGGGCCGAGGAAGGCGAAGATCTCTCCCTCCGCCACGTTGAACGACACATCGTTCACGGCGGTGAAGGAGCCGAAGGTTTTAACAAGATTCTGAACTCGGATCATGGATTGACCTCCAGACCATACCTATACTGAACGGTTTAGTTCAGTGTGTCAATTGGAAATGTGGCGAAGAATTCTGTATGGAGGATGCGCCTTCAACGGCGACGATCCAGGCTCGGATGGAGGGATTTTACCTGTGATTTTCGAGTGCCTCTGGGGAAACTTCTGTGGAAAAGACATTCACCCCGCCAGATAACCGGACGGGGTGAATGAAATAAGGCAGTTGCTTAGTAGCTTTCGGGCGGGCCTTTGGGGTCGATGGGTCCGACCGGCCGGGCTTGGATTGGCTCCTCCGGCGCGGAATCCTCCGGAGGTGCGGACGGGGGAACCTTCGCTGAAGCGGTGGTTTCGGGTTCTGATTTTGCCGACGGACCTTTGGGCTGACTCTTCTTTTCGCCCAGCAGGAGATCGACGCGATACCCTGCGGCTTCGACCTTGGCGAGAAGATCGTCGATGGCTTTGCCGATTTCGGCAGCCGCAGCCCGGCTGGGAAGAGCCATGTCGGAGAGGCTGAGGAGTTCAGGAAGTTTAAGCCACCACAACAGTTCTTCGAATGGCTCGCGGACGAGATAGGTGTGCCCCTCTGCCTCATGAGCACCGGTGAGCCAGCGAATGTCGGGGTCTTTCCAGAGATCCGACGGAATGGGCAGCCCACTGCTCGTATCTGTAGCAAGGGGAACCGGCTGCGATTTGGCGGGTTCAGGCGCAGGCGCCGCAGCCGCTTCAGCGACCAGCGATTCTGCCGCCGCCACAAGCTTTGTTGGGGCGGGCTTTTCCGCGGGCGTTGGTTCGGGCTTGCCGACAGCCACATGCTTTCCGACGCCCGCTTCAACCAGCAACAGGGTTTTGATGCGTGCGGCACAGCGCCAGCCCTGTTCGCCTTCGAAGCCCAGTGCGTTGAAGGCCTGAGCAAAGGGTTCACGGAGGCGGAGGCGGTCAAACAAGTCGAGCGCGGCCAGTTCCTCGTGGTCCAGGTTGACGGCCTCGGCAAGCACCTGGAGCACACACCAGCCAAGAACCGGACCCCACAGAGCCGTAGCCGGCAATTGCGGATTGGCGTTGGGAAGTGTTCGCCGCGCAGCAACCGACCAGGGGACGGAAAAGAGGTTTTCAAGCCCAGGGATGCGCGCGGCGGCGCGCAGGGATTTGCGGAAGGCCGGAGCCAGAGAGCTGGGAGGAACAAATTGGTCCGCGTGCCGGACTCCCTTCATGCGGGCATAGGCTGCCTGGACATTGGTTAGAAGCTGTTCGCAGCGACCCCAGGCGACTTCGAAGAACTCATTTTGCTTCTTGCCGGGCTTCTTGTCCTGTGCAGTTCCGTTGACGCGGGGAGACTCAGCTATATCGGCAAGGAGGTGCACGATTGCGGGATCGAGAATGGCGCGGAGACCATCGTGCACGGGGCGCAGTTCAAGGCTGATGAGCGCGTCGTCAAGGCTTGGGACACCGCGGCCGGCGAGGTGATCACAGAGCCGGTCCCAGGGCTTCTCCGCCGTGGCGTAGAGTTCCCGCCAGTGGAGGAAGACGTGGCACTGATAGGCGTGGAGATCGAGACGGAGGCCGCGCTCGGCCAGTTCATGGGCACGGCGCAGATATTCGAGTCCGGTGAGGGAGTCGCGCCAGGTGACGATGGAGCCCGTGTCGTTCAGGCCCAGTCCTTCCCACAGCGAACGCTGCCTGAGTTGCCCCGAACCCTTGTCAGCATACGCGGCGGAGATGCGCACGGTGCCGTGGGTAGCGCCATAGCGGTTGTTGTAGATGACGAACGCACGCTCGCCGCCGTGCCGGTTGGAGTAGGCAAAGATGTTCTCATCCACGGAACCGGAGTCGTGGAAGAAGTCATAGAGCAGGAAGTTGTAGCTTTCCGCAAAGAGCCAGCGGCGCTCGAGGAGGGGTGCGATCTCGCGCTGGTGCCGCTCGACCATCCAGTGGTCGGGCCACTCGTCATAACGGGGCCTCTGGTACTCCATGCCGTACTTTTCCGTGAACCCTTCAACCTGGCCATGGCCGAACATGGGGAGGCCGGGCAAGGTAGCCATGAGGGCGGCTACGCCGAAGCACTTGTCTCCCTTGCCGAACTGGTCAATTGCCGTGCGCTCATCGGGATTGCTCATGAAGTTCACGTAACGCTTCATGATGTCTGGATCGAACTCCAGGGTGTTCTTAATGACGGAGCGGTACTTGGCATTGTCTTCATCGCGCATCATGACCATGAAGGCACTGTTGTAGACGCGGTGCATGCCGAGGGTGCGAACGAAGTAGCCCTCCATGAGCCAGAAGGCCTCGGCCAGGAGCAGGGTGCCGGGAACCTCGGCGGCGACGCGATCGACGACTTCGCGCCAGAACTCATGGGGCATGTACTTGTCGAACTCCGCCTGGCTCATGCCGGATTCGGCGCGGGAAGGGATGGCACCGCTGGAGCCGGGACCGGGAAACCACAGGCGGTGGAAGTGCCGTTTGGCCAGCGTCATGGCGGCGTCAAAGCGGATGACGGGAAAAAGCCGTGCCACGTGCAGAATGGTCTGAATAACATGCTCGCGCACCGCGGCATTGAGGTAATCGAGCTGCGCGGTGTCGTTCCAGGGGAAGCTGGTGCCGTCGTTGCCATGATAGATGTAGCGGGTTTCGCCGCTGCTGCGGTCGCGGCGACGGAAGACCACGGCGGCGTCGGTCTGCGTGAAGTAATGGTCATCGATTTTAATTTCGATGCGCCCGTCGGCGGAGAGATCGGGCCCTTCGAAGCTGTAGGCCGGATAGGGCGACTCCGGGCGTGACATGAACCATTCAGGATGTTCGACGACCCAGGGAGAGTCGATGCCCATGTGGTTGGGGACCATGTCGCTGGCCAGCCGGATTCCGTTGCGATAAGAGCGGTCGCGGAGGTTGATGTAGGCCGCTTCGCCTCCCAGGTCTTCGGCGATGCGGTAGTCGAAGAGCGAATAGGCCGAAGCCACAGCGTCCTGGTTGCCGCAGAGGAGCTTGATGGTCTTGGAGGCGCGGCTGCGCTCCCAGACGCCGATGAGCCAGAGGGAGTTCATGCCGCGGCGGGCGAGGGTCTGGAGCTCTTCATCGGGAATTTCGTCGAGGCGGGAAATGCGGCGGCCATACTGCTTGCTGAGCTGAGCAAGCCATACGTATGTGCTCTTGGCGATGAGCACGGTGGTGGGCATCCAGGCAGTGTCCGCGGAGAACCTCTCGTATTCGTGCGCAGGATCGCCGAAGGTGGGCACGTCGGCAGTGCTGACAATGGACGGCCACTGCTGCGTGCCACTTTCGCGCCGTCGCCGTGCCGCTTCTTCAGCGGCGGCCCGCGCATGAGCGGCGGAAGGATTGAATTGCATCCAAATGGCCAGCTCTTCCTCGTGGAGAATCTCGCCCGCCATGATGAGAAAGCGATCCATGCTTTCGCCGAGAAGCGGCTTCCAGAGCCGGCGAAGCAGGTCAAGCTGATCGCGGAGTGACGTGGGGGCACCGGTGGCGGGAGCGCGGAGCAGTTGGAGCAGGTTGACAGGAGAGGCGCCGGGAAGCGGGATGAGCGGGCGGGTGGCGAAGTAATCGGGCAACTGCTGGGTTACGGTGCGGTAGACGGTCTTTTCCGCGAGAGACTTTTCCTCGAACAACTCTTCGAACGGCTTGAATGCTTCATTGCGGTTGGCGGTCCAGAGCAACAAAAGCTCTTCAAGGGCAGCCTCGCGGTGGGACATTCCGGCGGTGGAACCGTTGAGCCATTGCACGGGTGTCTCAGTGCCCTTCACTACGGAGGAACCCGGAAACTGCTCGACAAAGGTGAGGAGCAGGCGGTCAAGCGCATCGGGGCCGACCTGTGAACCAAACCAGGCAAGGGCATCCGTCATAACGGTGCTGTCAAATTGCTCCCGGTAACGCGCCAGCAGCACATGGCTGGCCTCGTCGATCATGCCCATAGCGAAGAGCGCGCCGGCATTGACGACCCTCTCCGGATGCGTCTCAGCCTCCCGGACCTGGTTCATCCGGTAAGCAAAGTTGCGGCAGGCAGTCATATCGGCGAAGACTACGTTGCCGTTGTAGGAGAACAGCGTCTCTGAGAACTCATAGCGTTTGCGCGCGCTACCCGAAATGTGAAATTCCATCATATGAAAACGTACTCCCCAATCCGCATTTGCCGACGCCGGAAACGGGGCTCGTCTCTAGATCGCGGCGCTGCCGTTTCGTCAGTTTGGCCTATGCTCGGGAAAAACTCGCTCAGTCAAGGTCTAAACATTGCCAATGGGTAAAGTATCACTCTTGCCTCACGGGTGCCGAGTACAGATATCGTTCCAAGCTGCCGGTATGGCTCGATGCTCCCGGCGAAGACGCGGCCGAGCCGGTGTGCCCCTGCTTCACACCCTGGTTGGACCGGAAATCTATTGAATAACTATGGATGCGCCGAAGGGCGGAAAGGGTCGCTCGGGAGGAATTGTAGCGTAAGCCGATTTGATGCCCAGCCGGGCGCGGAAACCCAGGAAATGCTTACGTGCAGCGGGTGGCGCGCGCTTGTTTACTCATGCAGGGCATCCTGTGCCGGGATCCGGTCATTTGAGTTTGCATCGTCTGGATTTTTGGAGATCTCTGCTCCGGACTCGTTGTTGACCAGCGGCACCCAGAACCGGAAGGTAGTTCCACGCCCCGGGACGCTCGAAACTTCAATGCCTCCGCCATGCGCGGCAAGGATGGCGCGCGTGATGGCCAGGCCCATGCCGGTGCCTTTGCCGCCGATGGCGCCTTTCTTGCCGCGATAAAACTTTTCAAAGATGAGCGGCAGATCGACGGCATCGATGCCGGGGCCGTTGTCTTCCACGCGGAACTCCAACCGATGGTTGCTTCGGCTGCATTGAAGAACGATGCGGCTGCCCGGCGGGGAGTAGCGGGCGGCGTTCTCAAGCAGATGGCGGAAGACCCGGCCGAGCAGATGCGGATCGTACCAGACAGGTGTATCCGGTTCGTCGACGACGATTTCGACTCGATGAGGCGCCAGCGCCGCCTGCGATTTTTCGACGGCATGTTCGAGGAGAGTGCGCGCGTGCTGCCGCAGGGGATGAACCTGGACGACATTGGCATCGATCTCCGCCATCTCGACGGCCTCGCCGATGAGGGCATCGAGCCGCGACGCCTCTTCATCGACGATGGAGGCCAGGTCAAGGCGGCTGGTGTCGTCCAGGCCTTCTCCCTGGATGAGCGTGGTGGCAGCGGCGCGGATGGAGGTGAGCGGAGTACGCAGCTCATGGGTGAGCGAATCAATGAGCGCGGTGCGAAGGCGTTCGCCTTCACGCGAGGCCTCCATGCGCGCGGAGGCTTCAATGGCGATGGCGCGTGTGAGGGCGATGGCCACCTGCGCACTGACGGCGGTGTCCATCTCACGGGAGAGGTGCGCGGGACGCCAGGCAAGCGCGCCGACCGGTCGCAGTCCCAGCATCAGCGCCAGAGCGGAGTAACCTTCAGGAGCGGCGAAGGCGAGGGTCTGGGCTCCAGTAATGTCGCGCAGACCGGATTTGACGGATTCAGGCAGTTCGGTTGATGAAGTATGAAACTGGTCTGGATCGTGGACGTAGATGACAACGCTTTCGAGTGCGAAGATGCGCTGGACCAGGTGCGGCAGGTCACGAATGAGGCTGGCGGCATCTTCGTGCAGCATCATGTCCTGGCTGAGGGTGTAGAGGCGCTCCACGTCTTCGCGGCGCTGCTCGGCCTGCTGCGCCTGGCGGCGGGCGCGCTCTGCCACTCTGCCGGCTACGACAGAGCTTGCCACGAATGAAAACATGGCGACCCATTCCTGGGTGCTGGCGAGGGTGAGTGTGTGGTAAGGCAGCAGGAAGAAGTAGTCGAACGAGAGCGCGCAGAGGACCGCGATGTAAAGCGAGAGAGCAATTCCAGCTCGCGAGGCAGACCAGACGACGAGCAGCAGAAACAACATCCCGGCGATGGTGGAGTCGGCGTCCAGCCAGACGAGCATGGCCGTGCTGAACACTGCGGCCAGAGTGGCGAGAATCCACTGGGGAGCATTCCGTGTGTAGGGCCGCAGACGCATCATCGTTTCCATGGGAATGATAACTGTCTTGCCGGATGATGTAATCTTCCGGAGGAAGAGGGGAAAGATGCCGGCAAGAATTCTTGTGATCGACGATGAGCCGCAGATCACGCGGGTGCTGCGCGCGGCGCTGTCCGCGCAGGGCTTTGACGTGCGCACCGCGAATGACCCGGAAGAAGGAGTTCGGCTCTTCAAGGAATGGCTGCCGGATATGCTGGTGACCGATCTGATGATGCCGGGGATGACCGGCGTGGAGGTGTGCCGGGCGGTGCGCGCCGTCTCTTCTGCGCCGGTGCTGGTGCTGTCAGTCCGCGACCATGAGCGATCGAAAGTGGAAGCGCTGGACGCCGGCGCGGACGACTATGTGACCAAGCCCTTCGGCATTCAGGAGCTATTGGCGCGGGTGCGCGCCCACCTGCGCCGCGCTCCGGAGCGCACCACGGCAGCGATTGAGACCGGTGACTTTGTGGTGGACTCCAACGCGCACACGGTTACCGTGCTGGGCAAGCCGGTTCATCTGACGCCGAAGGAGTTTGACCTGCTGCTGCACCTGGCCCGTCACGCCGGAAAGGTGCTGACCCATCGCACGCTTCTGACCGCGGTGTGGGGTGCGCCGTCAGCTCATCAGCCGGAGTATCTGCGCGTTTTTGTGGGGCAGTTGCGCAAGAAGCTCGAAGGCGAAACGGGAAAGCAGTATATCCAGACTGAGCCATGGGTCGGATACCGGTTCATCCCTGAAGGCTGGAGCGGCACCGAAGAGTAGAACGGACGCCACAGTCACTCGGCAATTGAAGTTATGTATGTGCGCGGGAAGTGAACGGGTTTGCCTGTTCGCCATCCTTACGAATTATTTATGAATCCCTTTTGAGATCAAAACGAAGGCTCCTCCAGAATCCAAGATGAGCATTGAGTTCAGTGCCGCGCGGCCACTGAACTCTGTGTGCTCTGAAAGCTGGGGACCTGCGATGCAAGATCTGACGATGTTGTTCTTCACGGCGGTTTTCTTTTGCCTGGCGTTTCTCTACGTCAAGGCATGCCAGAAGTTGAGGTAGCCCATGGACCTCATTACCGTTGTTGCTGTCATTCTTTCTGTACTTCTGCTTGTTTATCTCACCGTTTCGCTTCTCTATCCGGAGAAATTCTGACATGTCCGCCAATGGCTGGTTGCAATTTGCGATCTACTGCGTGGTTCTGCTGGCAACGGTGCGCCCGGTGGGCATTTATCTTGCCTGCGTGCTGGAAGGAAAGCGCACGTGGCTCGACCCGGTGCTGCGCCCCTTCGAACGAATCATCTACAAGGTCTGCGGCGTGAAAGCGGACCAGGAGATGAACTGGCGCGAGTATTCGTTTGCCCTGCTGGGCTTCTCGGCCGTCAGCCTGCTTGTGACCTACGCCATTGAGCGCATGCAGGCCATGCTGCCGTTATGGAACCCGCAGGGCTTGGCCGCCGTGGGCCCGGATCTGGCCTGGAGCACGGCGGCCAGCTTCACCACCAACACCAACTGGCAGTCGTATACGCCCGAGACGACGATGAGCTATCTGACCCAGATGGCGGGCCTGGCGACGCACAACTTCTTTTCCGCGGCGGTAGGCATCGTGGTGGCAGTGGCGCTTGTACGAGGAATCAAGCGCACCAACTCAGGGACAATCGGCAACTTCTGGGTCGATACAACGCGCACGCTGCTCTATGTCCTTCTGCCGGGATCACTGCTCTATGCGCTGCTGCTGGTGGCGCAGGGCGTTCCGCAGAATCTGCACAGCTATACGACGGCACATCCGCTGGAGCAGCCATCGCAGACACAGACCATCGCACAGGGGCCGGTGGCATCGCAGGAAGCAATCAAAATGTTGGGCACCAACGGCGGCGGATTCTTTAACGCCAACAGCGCACATCCATTTGAGAATCCCACTCCGTTTTCAAACTTTATTCAGATACTTTCGATCTTCATCATTCCGGCGGGACTGACATACACGCTGGGCCGCATGACAGGTTCGCCGGGCCATGGATGGGCGGTGCTGGCGGCGATGTTTGTTTTGTTCGTCGCGGGATTTACCACTCTCTACTGGGCGGAATCTCAGCCTCATCCAATGCTGCACGGCGCGGCGCAACTCGGGAGCAAGACCGCCCCCGCAGGCAACATGGAGGGAAAGGAGGTGCGCAACGGCATTGCGGAGAGCTCGTTGTTCGCCACCATCACCACCGATGCAAGCTGCGGCGCAGTCAACGGAATGCACGATAGCTTTACACCGCTGGGCGGCCTGGTGGTGCTGACCAACATCATGCTGGGTGAAGTGATCTTCGGCGGAGTGGGCGCGGGCCTTTACGGCATGCTGGTGTTCGTGGTGCTGGCGGTGTTCATCGCCGGCCTGATGGTGGGCCGAACGCCGGAGTATCTGGGCAAGAAGATCGAGTCCTACGACGTGAAGATGTCAATGCTTTATGTACTGATCTTTCCGCTCATCATTCTCACGCTGACCGCAATCTTTGTGCTCTCTCCAAACATCGGGTTATCAAGCCTTAACAACAGCGGGCCGCATGGGCTTACCGAGATTCTCTACGCGTTCACCTCCGCAACGGGCAACAACGGTTCGGCGTTTGCGGGCTTGAATGCCAACACCTGGTGGTACAACGTGGTGCTTGGCTGGGACATGCTGGCGGGACGATTCCTGATGCTGATTCCGGTGCTGGCGCTGGCCGGCAACCTGGCGCAGAAGAAGAGCGTGCCGCCATCGCCAGGCACCTTTCCGGTGAACACATCGCTCTTTGCCGTGCTGCTTGTCGGCGTGGTCCTGATCCTGGGTGCGCTCACGTTCTTCCCGGCATTGAGCCTGGGACCGATCCTGGAGCACCTTCAGTTGAAAGCCGGGCAGCTTTTCTAACCCATCGCGTAACAGGAAGAGACGGGACGTACTGTCATGGTTGAAAAGAAGAGTCTTTGGAATGCGCAGATCATGGGCCAGGCGCTGGTGGATTCAATCCGCAAGCTGGACCCGCGCTGGATGATCAAGAATCCAGTGATGTTTGTTGTGGAAGTGGGCAGCGTGCTGACGACGGCGCTGCTCGTGGACAACACTGTGCATCATCGCGCGGGGTTTGGCTTCAACGTGCAAATCACCTTGTGGCTGTGGTTCACGGTGCTATTCGCAAACTTCGCGGAGGCCATGGCAGAGGGCCGCGGCAAGGCGCAGGCCGACACACTGCGCAAGGCAAAGGGCGAAACCATTGCGCAGCGCTATACAGCCGACGGCGGCTTTGAGAATATCGCCAGCGGCCTGCTCCGCACCGGAGACATCATCTACGTAGCAGCGGGCCATTACATCGCGGGTGACGGCGAAGTGGTCGAAGGCGTGGCTTCGGTGGATGAGTCGGCGATTACAGGCGAGTCTGCTCCGGTGATTCGCGAGGCGGGTGGCGACCGTTCAGCCGTCACGGGAGGAACGAAGGTGTTGTCGGACTGGATCAAGGTGAAGATCACGTCGAACCCGGGCGAGACTTTCCTCGATCGCATGATCGCGCTAGTGGAAGGCGCCACGCGGCAAAAGACGCCGAACGAAATAGCGCTGAGCATTCTGCTTTCCGGACTCACGATTGTGTTTCTTTTGGCGGTGGTTACGCTGCAGCCGTTTGCGATGTATTCCAAGGCGCCGCAGACAGTGTTCGTGCTGGTTTCGCTGCTGGTTTGCCTGATCCCCACGACTATCGGCGGGCTGCTTTCTGCGATCGGCATTGCGGGGATGGACAGGCTTGTACAGTACAACGTGCTGGCGATGAGCGGCCGCGCTGTTGAGGCCGCTGGCGATGTAAATACGCTGCTGCTGGATAAGACAGGCACCATCACGCTGGGCAACCGGCAGGCCACCGAGTTTCGCCCCGCGCCCGATGTAAGTCCGGAGCGGCTGGCGGACGCCGCGCAGCTTGCGTCGCTTTCCGATGAGACGCCCGAAGGACGGTCCATCGTAGTGCTGGCCAAGGAGCAATACAACCTGCGCGGGCGCGTTATGGAGAACATCCACGCGGAGTTTGTACCCTTCAGCGCGCAGACGCGGATGAGCGGTGTGAATCTTCCCGGGACGCGAATTCGCAAAGGGTCGGTGGACGCGATCGCGCGCTTTCTTGAGGACCAGGGATCGTCACTGCCGACGCGCGTGCGCAACCACGTGGAAGAGATTGCGCGTGCGGGAGGAACGCCGCTCGTGGTGGCGGAGAATACAACGGCGCTGGGCGTGATCTATTTGAAGGACATCGTCAAGGGCGGATTGAAAGAACGGCTCGCTCGCCTGCGCGCCATGGGCATTCGCAGCATCATGATTACCGGCGATAACCCGTTGACCGCGGCAGTGATTGCGCGCGAGGCCGGAGTGGACGACTTTCTGGCCGAGGCCAAGCCCAAAGACAAGATGGACCTGATCAAGCGCGAGCAGGGCAAGGGCAAGCTGGTGGCGATGACAGGCGACGGCACGAACGATGCCCCGGCACTGGCGCAGGCGGACGTGGGCGTGGCCATGAACTCAGGCACGCAAGCGGCCAAGGAAGCGGGCAATATGGTGGACCTGGATTCGAATCCCACCAAGCTTATCGAGATCGTGGAGATCGGCAAGCAGTTGTTGATGACGAGAGGAGCGCTGACTACCTTCTCCATCTCCAACGACGTGGCGAAGTACTTTGCCATTATTCCCGCGATGTTTGCCGGCGCATTCCCGGTGCTGAACGCGCTGAACATCATGTATTTGCATTCGCCCCAGTCGGCGATTCTGTCGGCGGTGATCTTCAACGCGATCATCATCGTTGCCTTGATTCCGCTGGCGCTCAAGGGGGTGAAGTACGAGCCCAAGCCGGCCGAGGCGCTGCTGCGGCGGAACCTGTTGATTTATGGCGTCGGCGGCATCCTGGTTCCTTTTGTTGGAATCAAGGCCATCGACATGGCGCTGGTGGCTCTGCACCTTGCTTGAGAAACAGGATTGAAACACAGGCCTTAATCGGTCGTCAGGAGAACTACAGTGCACTCAGTCTGGAAGACTTCGATTCGCTTTACTCTGCTGGCCACGGTTCTATTTGGCCTGGCTTATCCATTGCTGGTTACCGGCATCGCCGCGACTCTCTTTCCGCACCAGGCGGCAGGGAGCTTGATGGTGAGAAACGGCACAGTGATAGGTTCGGAACTGCTGGCGCAAAGCTTTGCATCGGACCGCTACTTTCATCCACGACCATCGGCAGCGGGAAACGGATATGATGCCACGGCCTCGGGCGGCTCGAACCTTGCCCAATCGAATACAAAGCTGGTGCAGAGAATTCAGGGCGATATCGACAAACTGCAGGCCAGCAACCCCGGCAAACCGGTTCCGATCGACATGGTTACGACGTCGGGCTCCGGACTGGATCCCGACATAACGCCGGACGCCGCGTTCTACCAGGCCAGCCGCGTGGCGAAGGCTCGCGGAATCGGCGAGGATCGCGTGAGGCAATTGATTGAAGATCACATCACACACCGCCAACTGGGAATACTGGGAGAGCCGCGCGTGAATGTGCTCAAACTGAACCTCGCACTCGATGGTCTGGGGAGTTAGGGTCTGTTCACACTACTGGGGTCGTGGCGCCGGGAGCCAATTTTTTTGAGTTCGAGGAGTGAGGAGAGACGTATAC
>VFSW01010489.1_pt1 | contig 13114 bp, 12 predicted proteins | sample 5358111 | NCBI WGS metagenome assembly VFSW01 (sample SAMN11554181, study PRJNA540505) | mine drainage metagenome | isolation source: sediment from site ElyBrook_90M | place: USA: Ely Copper Mine, Vershire, VT | collected 2017 | reverse complement strand
CTTCTCCCGCATCAACCCCTATGTATCTCAGCCCACTTAAAATTCAACAGAGGCGAAAAAAATAGGCAGGAGACCGATTTGAATTCCAATTGTTTCAAGAGAGCGATGTCGACGTTGCTGGGTGTTTCGATGACAACACTGGTTGCGGCGGCGGAACTTCGCGCCGCGCAAACGCCCGCCGAACAGACCCTTCAGCTGCAGCGTTCCGGGCAATGGCCTCTGGGCGGCCACCCGACCCGGCTCGATTACGCCAGCCTTGATGCGAACCGGCATCTACTGTTCATCGCGCATCTCGGTGACAGCGAGGTGATCGTCTTCGATACGCAGAACCACGGTCTAGTGACTCGTATCGCGGATGTCAGCCATGTGCATGGGGTGCTCGCGATACCGGAACTCGGGATGGTCTACGCATCGGCGACGGGGACGAATGAAGTCGTTGCAATCGATGCCAAGACGTTCAAGATTGTTGCGCGCATGCCGGGAGGCGTCTATCCCGATGGCCTGGCGTACGCCCCCGAAGCGCATAAGGTCTATATCTCGGACGAACACGGCGGGACCGATACCGTGGTCGATGTGCGCACCAACACGCGGGTTGCGACGATCAAGATCGGCGGGGACATCGGCAATACCCAGTACGATCCAGGCACACATCATATTTTGGTCAATGCCCAGAGCACCGCGGAGCTCGTTGAGATCGACCCCGCAACCGACCGCATCGTCAAGCGCCTTCCAATACCAGGCGCCAAGGAGAATCACGGACTATTGGTCGATTCCGAACAGCGGCGTGCGTTCATCGCCTGCCAGGGCAACAACCGGCTGATTGTGCTGGATTTGGCAGGCGGCACTGCAATCGGCAACTTCCCCGTCGCAAAGGATCCGGACGTGCTCGCGCTCGATCCTTCGCGCCACGTACTCTACGTGGCCGGCGAGACTGGCGAGGTGTCGGTGTACAAAACGGGGCCAGGCAAGGTGGTGCCGGTGGCCACTACGCTTTTAGCACCATACGCGCATGTGGTCGCCGTCGATCCGGCAACGCATGAGGTGTATTTTCCCCTACAGAACGTTGACGGGCGCACGGTGTTGAGGATATTCAAGGCGACGCCATAGGGACGCCACGCGCACAATCAATGACCGGGATCAGGCCAGGCGGTCGCGGTCTCGACGGCGACGACCGAGTGCCGTTCATCCGTCACCTCCCGAACGGTTACCGGGGTGGACTCTGGCCGATCAGGCCGCAGCAGGAAAGACGCGGATTAGCGGGTGCGGACGAATTTTGACCGACGACCGTCACGGACCTGCCGGCGTCCAATAACCTTCCGTCGGGATGTGCCGGCTGAGGGATTACTCGGCGCTGCGCGCCTCGCCCCTCCGGGGTCGCCCTGCGGGCGATCGCCATCGCCGCTGCGCGGCGCTGTCGTCGAACCCTCTTGTTGTCTGTCGGGGGTTCGAATTTTGACCGACGACCGTCACGGACCTGCCGGCATCCAATAACCTTCTGTCGGGATGTGCCGGCTGAGGGATTCGAACCCCCGACCTACGGTTTACAAAACCGTTGCACTACCACTGTGCTAAGCCGGCGCGGCGGCGGGATTATAGCCGAGGGCGCGCCGTCGGCGCGTCATCGATGTCCGCGGTAGAAATAATAGTCGGCCTGGTAGGGGATGTGGGCCTCTTGGCCCGCATGCTCGGCATCGCAGCCGGTCGCGGGCGGTTGGCCACCGTCGGTGTGCAGGCGTTGGATGAACGTGGTGCCGGCGAACAACCCCTCTCCGGCGGTGGATTTCGCGCGCAGCAGCAACCAGGGGATGGCGGTGGCGTTGGCGGCGTCTTCATGCGCCACGACCGCGCCCACCACCCGACTGCCGTCCTGGGCCTCCCAGGTGGGGCCGGCGTAGTGTCGCCCGATCTTACGGTCGCCAGGCGCGTAGAGGTCGGCTTGCGGCGCCTCGAAGGCCCAGGCGAAGCGCATGGCATCCTGGGCGCTGCGCCGGCAGGCATAGATCTGCACCCCGGTGCCGTGCGCCACGACGGTCAGGACCTGCGCATCGGCCACGCGCAAGCCGGCGGGCACGTCCGTCGGCGGCAGGAGGGGGCGGCTTGCGCAGGCGGCGAGCGTCAGCGCGCCGGCCATCGACGCCACGACTCGCCGCCGGCGGTCTCGCCCCTGGAGTGCGCGTGGCCCCGCAGCCGCGAACTCCTCGCCATGATCATCCTGCTGTTGCATCGATCGTCTCCGCGGTGAGCGCCAGGGCGGCGCAGTGGATGGTTTCCGCCGATGGCTCGTCAATGCCAGTGGCTGACGGCGTCCTCGGCGGCGGGATTGAGTGGCCGCGCCACCAGGCCGCTCGGCGATACATTGATGGCATAGCGGGCGCCGTCCGCCATCGGCAGGAATGCCGCCGATCCGTACAGGGCGTCGACCCCGGGCAGCCAGCGGTGATAGCGCCGTGCCATATCCCAGAGGTCGAGGCGCTCGTCCGGGTGCAATGCATACACCGTGCGCGGCAGACTCTGTTCGTCCGCGATGCGGCTGTAGCGTCCGCCGATGCGCTCCAGCCGATAGATCGTGTCCGCGCCGGCCAGGGTCGCGAGCGCGCGCCACTTGAGCACCCGGGCATCGACCTGCCATTCATCGCCCCGCAGCGCGAAGCGCGTCTGGCGTCCATCGGGAAAGGTGAGCAGTGCATCGAACTCGCGCGCGCCGTGGGCCGTGAATTGCAACTCCCCCGCGGACTGTTCGGCGGTCAGTCGCCGATAACCGTGCAACCCGATGACCAGCAGCGCCAAGGATGCGGCGGCGAGCAGCAGCGTCAGGCCGGCAAAGCCGCCGAGCAGCGCGCGGCGTGGATGGCGGCGCGGGTGTCGCAGTGCGTTCCAGGCAAGGATCAGGCCCAGCAACGCGGCGAGCAGCGCCCACGCCGTGGGGCTCATCGGGGTCTTCGCGTGCGGTGAGCGGGAGCAACGGGGCGAGCGGGAACCGGAACCGAACCTCGTGGGACTAACGGAAACACTACAGTTCGGCCCCGGTGTCTCGTTGCAGACCCCGATACTCTTGCTGTGTTCGCGACAATTTGCAAGCGCCGTGCGCGGCGCTTGCGGTGGTGGTCACCGTGCGAGGCGCGCCAGCGAGTCCAAGGGGGCCGGTGGCGAGAGGGTGCGCGACTGCACGAAATCCACGCCCAGCGCGGTCAACCACTCCTGCTCGGCCATGCTTTCCATGCGCTTGGCCACGGTGTGCATGCCGAGCACCCGCGCCATCTGCACCACCGCGGTGATCGAGGCCTGCGACAGCCGATCGGTGCGCATCGCGGCCGTGATCGCGGGCGCGAGCTTCAAATAGCGCACACCGGGCAGGCGCAGCAGTTCGAAACATTCGGTGCGCAGCGAAAAATCGTCGAGCAGCAGGGGGCAGTCGAGGGCCTGCAGGGCATTGGCCAGGGTCGCGACCTTGGCGGTGAGCTTGACGGCCGTGGGCACCTCGATCTCGAAGCCGATCATGGCTTTCGGCAGCCCTGCCTTGGCCAGGCATAGTTCGATGAATTTGATGAAATGCTCATCCTGTAGGGCCGTGGCCGTGAGGTTCAGGGAGAACAGCACCGCCTGCGTGCGCCACACCTCCGGGTGGCGCACCAGCCAGCCGATCAGTTCGCTCAACACGCGCCGGTCGATCATCGAGCCCAAGCCATGGTCCACCGCGGCCTTGAGCATGGCCTGTGGAGCCATGTCGGAAGCCTCGCCCGACTTGGAGCGCAGCAGAACTTCGTAACGGGTCAACTGGCTGCCCTTGGCGAGCGGTACCAGGCGCTGCACGTGCAGTGCGATGGGACTGCGGCGCAGGGCGGCGTGCAGCCGATCGATTGCCGGCGGGACGGCGGCCCCCGAACGCGGCGCGGCGACCGCCGCTGTCGTGATCGCCGACGTCGTGATCGCCGACCTCTTGGCCGCCGGCGCAGTGACCGTCGACCCGGTGACTGCCGGCCTGGCAAGCGGCGGCGCCGCCGTGCTCGGCGCCCGCATCTGCGCGAAATCGCTCAGGGCCTGACGCAGTCGCGGCGTGATCAGGCGGGTCGGATCTCGGGCAACCGCCTGGGTGACGCGGGCATCGACCACCACCATGACGATGCCGATCATCCTGCGATCCGCGCCCACCACGCGCAGTAACACGGCGGAGCGCGCATCGCCGAGATCGTGGATCAGGAGGCCAGGCAATTGCGGTGCGGCGAAGCGCTCGAGAGCCAGGCGCACGGCCTCGTGTTCGTCCGGCCCCAGGGAGTTCTCGCTCAGCCAGAGCACCTCGCCCTGCGCATCGTGCAGCGACACCGTGTGCGCCCGCGCCGCCCCGAAGGCGCTCTGCACCTGGCGGCAAACCGCGTCGAAATCGACCCGCGGACTCTCCGCCGTGCCGTGGGGTGTGCCCTGCTCCATGAGATGTGGGGTCCGGGGGGGGTGGTGGCCCATGTGTACTCCAGCGGGCCGCGCCCCGCTGTGACGGCCTTCGCCAAATAGTCCCCGTGGCGCGCCATTCCCCGGGATGCGCCCGCTCGCGCCGTGCCGCGGTCGCGGCCGACGGGCGGGCGGCCGCGAGGTGACATATCGCCGCCCATGCCGCCCGCTTGCCGCTACACTGCGGCCCCATGAGACAACCTGCGCAAGCCCGCGAATATCGATACTACGACTTCGTGATGGCGGCCTACGTGAGCGTGCTGCTGTGCTCCAATCTGATCGGTCCGGCCAAGGAGACCACCATTCCCGTGCCGCCCTTCGGCTCGATCACCTTTCTGGCGGGCGTCCTCTTTTTCCCGATCTCCTACATCTTCGGCGACATTCTCACCGAAGTGTATGGCTACGCGCGCGACCGGCGCGTGGTGTGGGCGGGCTTCGCCGCCCTGGCCTTCGCCTCGGTGATGTCGGCGGTGGTGGTGCATCTGCCGCCCTCGGAGCATTCGCGCGCCGCACAATCGGCGGTGGAGGCGGTTTTCGGCAATACCCCGCGCATTGTGCTCGCCTCGATCAGCGCCTTCCTCTGCGGCACCTTCGTCAACAGCTTCGTGCTCGCCAAGATGAAGATTTGGACCCGGGGCCGCTGGCTGTGGACCCGCCTGGTCGGTTCGACGCTGTGCGGCGAACTGGTCGACTCGGTCATCTTCTATTTCATCGCCTTTTACGGCCGGGTGACGCTGGCGCACCTGGTGGAGATCATGTTCACGCAGTACGCGCTGAAGAGCGGCTGGGAAATCCTCGCCGCGCCGCTCACCTACCGCATCGTCGCCTTCCTCAAGCGGGCGGAGAACGAGGATTTTTACGACACCCACACCAATTTCACGCCGTTCTCGCTGAAGGCCTGACCGTTGCCGCCGTGCGCCCTTGTGCCTGGGTTCGCGGCTCGCCTACGATAGGCCATGAGCGAGATTCCGAAAATCACGGTCTTTGACCGCCATCAGGCGGGCGAAGTGGCGAATCCGGCGCCGGAGAAGATCCTGGCCGGCATTCCGCGCGCGCGGCTCGCCAATCAATACGCCGAAGCCGAGCAGCGATTCTTTTGCGGACTGTGGAGCAGCAGCAGCGGCAAGTGGCGTGTGCAGTACAGCGAACATGAGTTTTGCTTGATGATCGAAGGTCGGGTGCGCATCGAATCGAGCGCCGGCGAACGCCATGAGTTTCGCGCCGGCGATGCCTTCGTGGTGCCGGCCGGCTTCGTCGGAGCCTGGGAGGTGGTCGAGCCGTGCAAGAAATGGTACGCAATCTTCGCCCCGCCGCCCGCGGTCTGAGGCCGGGCCGCGCGGCGCGCTGGCGGGGTGCGCTGGGCGTGCTCGCGGCGGGCGCATTGTTCGCCCTCACCGCCGCGCGACCCGCCGCCGCCGCGCTGCCGGCGGATGCGCCGACCTCCCACGCCGATGCGCCCGGAATCGATTGGTTCGTGGGCGATGTGAACAGTGCCTTCGCGGCGGCGCAGCGCGAGGGCAAGCCGGTATTTCTCTACTGGGGTGCGAAGTGGTGCCCGCCCTGCCAGCAACTGAAGTCCTCGGTGTTCTCGCGCGCTGATTTCATCGCCAAGTCCAAGGCCTTCATCGCCGTCTATCTCGATGGCGATGAGCCCGGCGCGCAGGCCTGGGGCGAGAAATTCAAGGTCGGCGGCTATCCGACCGTGGTGCTGCTGCGCGCGGACGGCGGCGAGATCATGCGCATCGCCGGGGGCATGGATTTGTCGCGGTACGCCGATCTGCTGGATGTCGCCCTGAGCGATTCGCGGCCGATCGGCCAGGTGCTCGAGGCGCTGCGCGGGGGCGCCACGCCGTCGCGCGCCGATTGTCAGCGGCTCGCCTTCCATGCCTGGGATTTGACCGACTTCCCCCCGGCGCAGCGCGCTGAGCTGGCCGAACTGCTGCTGCGCGCCGCCGCCGGGTGCGCTCCGGCGAGCACGGCGGAGCGGGCGCGCATCGCCGTCGCCGCCGCCGGGTTGCAGCCATCCGCGGCGGCGGTGAGCGCCGTGATCGGCATCGTCGCGGATGCCGGTCTGGCCTCGCGGGTGGCCGATGCGCTCGTCTCGCTGGGCAAGCCGTTCTTCGCCGCGGTGCGCGCGCGGGGGCCGGAGGTCCGCGCCAGCTTTCTGCAGGGCTGGCTGCGAGTCATGGGCCGGGTGGCGGAGGATCCGCGGGTGATCGACGCCGATCAGCTGGAGGCCATCGGCGCGCAGCTGCGGGCCTGGCGCGAGTTGACGGAGGAGGGTCGCGTGCCGCCGGCCGCGGCCGCGGCGGCCCGGGCGCGTGTGGCCGCCACCCTGGCGCGCCCATTCGAACCCTATGTGCGCTCCGGCATCGTCAATGCCGCCGCCTTCATCGATGATCAGCTCGGCGACCTCGATGCCGAGTACGCCATGTTGCATGCGGAACTTGCCACCGCCCGTGCCCCGTACTACTACATGGCCGATCTCGGGGATGTCGAGGAGCGGCGCGGGCATGCGGCCGCGGCGCTGCAGTGGTATCAGCGCGCCTATCGGGATTCACGCGGGGCGGCCACCCGCTTCCAATGGGGCAGCCGTTATCTGGCGGCGTTGCTGCGGCTGACGCCGGGCGATGATGCCCGCATCCGCGCGGTCGGACTGCAATTGCTGGGCGAATTGGATGGGCCGGAGCGCATCCAGGCCCGCACCCGCGCGAATCTCGCCAAGCTGGACGGGCAGTTGCGCGCCTGGAACGCCGATCACCGCCATGAGGCCGATATCCGCGCCCTGCGCGCCCGCATGGCGACGGTGTGCGGGCGTCTGCCCGCCACCGACACTGGCCGCGCCAGTTGCCGGCAATTCCTCGGCTGAAGGCGCGGCGGCCGGCGGCCGCCCCCGGCCGCCGGTCAAGGTGCTCAGGGCGTGTCGCGAATCGCCCCGCCCAGGGTCTCGATGAGGCGCTGCATATGCGCCGGCTCGATGATGAGCGGCGGTGACATCGCCACCACGTCGCCGGTCTGCCGCACCATCACCCCGCGCTCGAAGCACTTGAGGAACACCTCGAAGGCGCGCGCACCGGGCTTGCCGGGACGCGGTTCGAGTTCCACCGCGCCGATCAACCCGTAGTTGCGCACGTCGATGACATGCGGTGCGCCGCGCAGGCTGTGCACCGCGTCCTCCCAGGCCGGCGCCAACGTGGCCGCGCGGGTCAGCAACCCCTCCTTGGCGTAGATGTCGAGCGTGGCGAGTGCGGCCGCGCAGGCTGCCGGATGCGCCGAATAGGTATAGCCATGGAACAGCTCGATGGCATTTTCCGGGCCTTGCATGAGTCCGTCATAGATCTTGCGATGCGAGAACACCGCTCCCATCGGCAGCGCGCCATTGGTGAGGCCCTTGGCGGTGGTCATCAGATCTGGCACCACGTCGAAGGCCTGCGCGGCGAAGGCTTTGCCCACGCGCCCGAAGCCGGTGATCACCTCGTCGAATATCAGCAGGATGTCGTGCCGGTCGCAGATCTCGCGCAGCCGCCGCAGATAGCCCACCGGCGGCAGGATGACGCCGGCCGAGCCGGAGATCGGTTCGACGATGACGGCGGCAATGGTGGCGGCATCGTGCAGGGCGATCAGTCGTTCGAGGGCATCGGCGAGGTGCGCCCCCCAGGCGGGCAGTCCGCGGCTGAAAGCGTTGTGCTCGATATCCAGGGTGTGCGGCAGGTGATCGACCCCCGGCAGCATCGAGGCGGGGAAGACCTTGCGGTTGTTGACCATGCCGCCCACCGACATGCCGCCGAAGCCGACGCCGTGATAGCCCTTCTCGCGGCCGATGAAGCGGATGCGCTGGCCATTGCCGCGCGCGCGATGGTAGGCGAGGGCGATTTTCAGCGCCGTGTCCACCGACTCGGAGCCGGAGTTGGTGAAAAACACCCGGTCGAGCGCCGGCGGAGCGAGCGCCGCCAGCCGGCTCGCCACCTCGAAGGCGAGCGGATGGCCCATCTGGAAGGTGGGCGCATATTCCATGGTCTCCAGCTGACGGGCGACGGCGGCTGCGATCTCGCGCCGACCGTGTCCGGCATTGACACACCACAAGCCGGATACGCCGTCGAGCACCTCGCGGCCGTCCGCCGTCCAATAATGCATGCCGGCTGCCCGCGCGAGCAGGCGAGGATTGGCTTTGAACTGCCGGTTGGCCGTGAACGGCATCCAGAAGGCGTCCAGATCGGCGGGCGAGGGCGCGGGGGTGAGTTCTGCGTTCATGGGTCAAGCATCCTCGAGGCGGGGTGGAAGGGCGCGGGCGGCTGATGGAACTACCGGTCCGATGATAAGGAAAATGGACAGTTACCTCAATTTTAGCGCCGATTTTTGGGAAAGCGTTTAATATAATCGACACTGTCAACCGAGATCGACACTATGAATGTGGACGTGGGTGCTCATCTGAAGGTCGTGCGGCAGATGTTCGCTCTCTCCCAGCGGGAACTGGCCAAGCGCGCCGGCGTGACCAATGGGTTGATATCGCTCATCGAGCAAAACCGGGTGAGTCCCTCGGTGAGCTCGCTGAAGAAGGTGCTGGACGGCATCCCGATGACGCTGGCGGACTTCTTCACCCTCGATCTGGCCGGCCGGCCACCGGTGTTCTTCGCGCGCGAGGATCTGGCCGATATCGGCACCGGCAGCGTGGAGCTGCGCCTGGTGGGCGGGCGGCTGGCGAATCGCAGCATGTCCATCCTGCACGAGCGCTATGCCGCCGGCGCCGACACCGGCGAGGAGGTGCTGATTCATCCCGGCGAGGAGGGCGGCGTGATCGTCCGCGGCAGCATCGAACTTACCGTCGGCGGCGAATCGCGGGTGCTGGGCCGGGGCGATGCGTATTATTTCAAGAGCTCCATTCCGCACCGCTTCCGCAATCCCGGGCGCGAGGAATGCGAGATCGTCAGCGCAAGCTCCCCGCCCACGTTTTGAACCCCCTTGAGGTAGCATACCCGGCATGCGAAAGGTCAGCGTAGCCGCCACGCAAATGGCATGCACCTGGGACCGCGACGCCAATGTGGCGCGCGCCGAGGGCTTGATTCGTCGGGCGGCCGGTCTCGGCGCCAATGTCATCCTGATCCAGGAGCTGTTCGAGACCCCCTACTTTTGCAAGGATCACGATCCACGGCATTTCGCCCTGGCGCGGCCGCTCGCCGGACATCCGGCGGTGGAGCATTTTCGCGCCGTGGCGCGTGAACTCGGCGTGGTGCTGCCCATCAGCGTGTTCGAGCATGCCAACAACGCCTTCTTCAACTCGGTGGTGGTGATCGATGCGGATGGCAGCGTGCTCGGCGCCTATCGCAAGTCGCATATTCCCGAGGGGCCGGGTTATCACGAGAAGTTCTATTTCTCCCCGGGCGACACCGGCTTTCAGGTGTTCCCCAGCCGCTTCGGGGCGCTGGGCGTGGCGATCTGCTGGGACCAGTGGTTTCCGGAGGCGGCGCGCGCCATGGCCCTGAAGGGCGCCGAGATCCTGCTGTACCCGACCGCCATCGGCTCCGAGCCGCAGGATGCCGGCATCGATTCGAGCGGCCATTGGCAGCGCACCATGCAGGGCCATGCGGCCGCGAACGTGATGCCGCTGGTGGCCTCGAACCGCATCGGCAGCGAACGGGGCGAGAAGTACACCCTGTCTTTCTACGGCTCCTCGTTCATCGCCTCGCCCACCGGGGAGAAGGTGGCCGAGGCCGGTCGCGGCGAGGAAACCGTGCTCACCGCGACCTTCGACCTCGACGAAGTGCGCCGCTATCGCGAGAGTTGGGGGGTGTTTCGCGACCGCCGCCCGGAGCTGTATCACCCGCTGCTGTCGCTCGATGGCCGGGGTTGACGGCGAGGCTGCGGCGGCCGCCGAGGATCTTCCGCAGGAGCTGGTGTTCGTCGACCTGGAGACCACCGGGGGCAATGTGGCCCACCATCGCATCACCGAGGTGGGCATCGTGCGCATGAGCGGCGACCGGGTGGTGGAGGAGTGGAGTTCGCTGATCAACCCGCAGGTGCCGATCCCGCCGGCGATCCAACGCTTCACCGGCATCAGCGACTCGATGGTGGCCGATGCGCCGCGCTTCGCCGACGTGGCGCGCGAGGTGCTGGGGAAGCTGCGCGGCGCGACCTTCGTGGCGCACAACGCGCGCTTCGACTATTCCTTTCTGCGCAGCGAATTGCGGCGCGCCGAACTGCCGTTCTCGGCTCCGGTGCTGTGCACCGTGAAGCTCTCGCGCCGGCTCTTCCCGGAGGCGCGACACCACAGCCTCGATGCCGTCATGGAGCGGCACGGGCTCACCTGCAGCGCGCGCCATCGGGCCTTGGGCGATGCGCGGGTGATCCGCTAATTCTGGCCGCTGTGGCGCCGCGCGGTCCCGCCGCCGCGGCGCGCGGCGGCGACTCAGGCCGTGCTGGGTGCGCAGCAACTGCCGGCGCATCTGCCGGCGGAACTGGCCGATGAGTTGCCGGAGGGCCCGGGGGTGTACCGCTTCTTCGGCGAGGGCGATGCACTGCTGTACATCGGCAAGAGCAAGCAGCTGCGCATCCGGGTGCTCGCGCATTTCGCCGGCGAGCACCGCGATGCCAAGGAGCAGAAGCTCGCGCGCCTGACCCGCCGCGTCGACTGGCGGGAGACCGCCGGGGAGCTAGGCGCATTGCTGCTCGAGTCGCAGTGGATCAAACAACAGCGGCCCTTGTACAACCGGCGTCTGAAGCAGAGCGTGTCCGGCTGCACGCTGCGTCTGCAGCCGGACACCGGAGCCGTGGAGATCCTCGACCTGTCGGGCCTCGAGCCGCGGCAGCTCGAGGACTGCCGCGGCGTCTTTCATGCGGCCCGGGACGCGCGTCGCGCGCTCACCGACATCGCCCGCGATCGGCAGCTATGCCTCAAGGTGATCGGCCTCGAGCCGGGTGCCGGGGGGTGCTTCGCGCAGGCCATCGGCCGCTGCAAGGGCGCATGCGTCGGCCGGGAGCCGCTTGCGCTGCATACGCTGCGCCTCGGCATGGCGCTCGCGCCGCTCAAGCTCAAGGGGTGGCCCTTTCCAGGACGCATCGCGCTGCGCGAGCGGGCGCAGCGCTGGGGCGCGGCGGCCGATGAGATGGGCGATGAGTCGGGCGCGGAGCTGCATGTGCTCGAGCACTGGGCCTATCTCGGCACCGCGCGCTCGCCGCAGGAACTGCAGGCCTTGCGCGCCTGTCCGGCGCCGGCCGGCTTCGACATCGATATCTACCGCATCCTGGCGCGCTACCTCGGCGCGCACGCCACGCCCGACTGGCACGATCTGCGCGCCGTGCATCCATGAGCGCCAATGTCCATTACTGGATCGCGACGGCGCCGCTCGGGGCCGCCTCCTTGCTGGCGGCGGAGCTCGCCGAGTGCGGCGCCGAGGACATCCGTGAACGCAGTCATGACGTGAAGTTTCAGGGCACCCTCGAGGTCGGTTACCGGGCCTGCCTGTGGTCGCGCACCGCCACCCGGGTGCTGCTCAGCCTGGGTTCGGTGGAAGCGGCCGACACCGCCACGCTGTATGCCGGCCTGAAGCGCCTCGATTGGCGCGAACATCTGGCCCCGGGGGCGACGCTTGCCTGCGATTGCACCGGCGGCAATGCGGCGATCCGCCACACCCTGTATGGGGCGCAGTTGCTGAAGGACGCCGTATGCGATGCGCTGCGCGAGGCCACCGGCGTGCGCCCCGATGTCCGCCCGGAGCGGCCCGACGTGCTGCTGCATTTGCACCTCGAAGGGCCGACGGCGTTGGTGTCGGTGGATTTCTCGGGCGAGAGCCTGCACCGGCGCGGCTACCGACTCGAGGCCGGCCGCGCGCCGCTCAAGGAGAATGTCGCCGCCGCGGTGCTGCTGCGCGCCGGATGGCCGGATATTTGCGCGCGCGGCGGCCTGTTGCTCGATCCGCTCTGCGGCTCGGGGACGCTGCTCATCGAGGGGGCCTTGATGGCGGCCGATGCGGCGCCCGCTCTGCAGCGCAGCTATTTCGGCTTCCTCGGCTGGCATGGCCACGATGCGCCCCTGTGGGAGCGCTTGCGCGCCGAGGCCGTGGCGCGGCGCGCGGCGCGCGCCGCCCGGCGCTGCGTGTTCGGCTCCGATCTCGACGCGACCGCCGTGCGCAGCGCATTGCTCAATGCGCAGAACGCCGGGGTCGGCGACTGGGTGCGGGTCGAGCGCCGCGACGTGGCCGAGCTGCAGCCGCCGGTCGCCGAGGGGCTGCCGGCCGTTGCCGGGGGGGCGCCGGCCGGCGGCGATGGGGCGTCGCCCGCGGCGGCGCCGGGCCTGCTCGCCACCAATCCGCCGTATGGCGAGCGCATCGGCGCCGAGACCGGCTTGCCGCAGTTGTATGGCGAGATCGGCCGCGCCCTGCGTGAGCGCTTCCGCGGATGGCAGGCGGCCGTGCTCACCGGCAATCCGCCGCTGGCCACCGAATTCGGTGTCTACGCCAGGCGCACCCACCGCATGTACAACGGCAACATCGAGTGCCGATTGCTGCGCTTCGACCTGCAGGCGCCGTCGCTGCCGCGGACGCCGGAGGCGGCGCGGGCCGACTGGTCGGGTCGCGCCGGCGCGCAGATGTTCGCCAACCGCCTGCGCAAGAATCTCAAGCGCCTCGACCCGTGGGCGCTGCGCGAGGGCGTCGATTGCTACCGCCTGTACGACGCC
>VFSW01010488.1_pt1 | contig 13114 bp, 12 predicted proteins | sample 5358111 | NCBI WGS metagenome assembly VFSW01 (sample SAMN11554181, study PRJNA540505) | mine drainage metagenome | isolation source: sediment from site ElyBrook_90M | place: USA: Ely Copper Mine, Vershire, VT | collected 2017 | reverse complement strand
ATCCGAGCGAGCGGATAGTCGGCGAGGGTGAAGGCAGCGTGACGCTCTTCGGCGCGCAAGCGGCGCGCATCGACTTGCTGACGCTCTATCGCGTGGGCGGCGCCGACGCCACGCGCGAGCGGCTGGCGGTGCTCGATCTGGCGTCGCTGCGCAAGATCATCCAGATTCAGGATCTCGACCCCGCGAAGAAGACACAGCGCCTGCGCAGCGCGGCCAGGCTCATCGATTACATCGTGACCACCGTCGGCACGACGGTCGAGCAAGAGCGCGAGCTGGCCCGCACCAACAGCTGGATGTTGTGATCCCGCTTGCCCGCGAGGGGCAGGCTTCGCGGCGATTCCCTCCACTCACGGGCGCGGTTTCCAGACCAAAGTTTCTGTATTTTGATTTGTACAGATCAATCTTCTGGTATACTTTCCCCGACTCGTTCGAGTGCTAGGAGGAAAGGTGATTATGTCATCTCCAGACAGCGACAAACCAGATCAACCAATGTCGGCACAATCAGAGGTCGAGGCGCCTCCATCTGAGGCAGCCAGTGTCAATCCTTTTGGTGGGTATCGGGTGACTACTCGCCGCCGTCTATTGCAAGGCGCCGCGATCGCCGCCGCCGCCGCTACGACTACCGGAGCGATTATGGTCGCCGAAGCAGGAGGTGCCAAGCAAGGGTTGCCACGCCTCATTCAAAGCTTTGGCCCGAACACGGGCACGCTGAGCGGCAGAACCGGCACGTGCACAAATTGCTTCACCGACACGGGCTTCATCAGTTATACCAATAACGGGTCGGGCAATCCCATTACCATCAACAATGGGCATTCCTCGCCGGGTGATTTCTTCCTGTGGTACACCTTTCACAATCTGCCGGCGGGATCCTATTCCGTCACCATCACCGAAACGCTTAGCTCGACCACGGTGGGAGTCGACACCACCAGCTCGCCGTTCGAGACGCATGGCGATGACGTGCAAGCCTGGCTGTATGCCGCCAACGCCGCTCAGGATTGCCCCACGGCCAAGGGAACGACGAGCATCACCGTCACAGATGCGGGTGGTGGTGTGTACACCTTCACGATGCCCTCGGCGGGTGACTTCCAAATGTATCTGCACCTGCAGTACGATGGCGGCAAGCTGGGGTCGGGGGTCAGTGAGAACGTGGTCTTTAGCGAGACCTTGAGCGCGACTGGGTTCAAATCGTGCAACGCCACGATGACTGAGTATTTGGTGGGAGCCTGAGCTGAGCGAGTCGGGCAAATGAGCGTCGGTGAGCATATCCACCGACGCTTGTTGTGCTTATGGCGAAATAGTATTACCTCTATTGTTGCCAGGTGTCGGAGTAGCATCACCAGGATGATTATGGCTGGGTGACGAGGAAGTGGACGAGGGTGTTGGTGTGGCATGGACGCCACCGCCGTGACCACTGCCACTGCCTGGTTGACCGTTATTTCCTGTAGCGGAAAGCATGATCTGCGCGGATGTGCCATCAGGATTTTGCACACCAACGGCATGTGTCTCGTCAGACCAACGCATACCATTGAGATCCGCGACAATGCTGTTTGGAGACAATTCGATGATCGCCCCTTGCGGAACGCCATCCACTATCAACGTTGCCCCAGTGATAAAGTTTGTCCCGTTGAGAACGATCATGACCTTGCCTTCGGCGTTGTGGGCGCTGCCCGTATGGATGATCGGCACGGCATCGCCTAAAGCACCCAACTGCTGGGTAAAGGCAACATGCAATGGCCAATCGATCCGAGCTAGAAGCGAGCGCAAAGTACCATCCTCTTCTTTGAGGGTGCTCATAAGATGAGATTGCGCGGCATCGCGGCTGGCGCCCTGGGCGAGGGACGAAACCACCAGGCGCGCAGCTGCGGTGTCATCGCTGACGACATTCAGCGCTGCCCTGATGTCGGCATCTGAGCGACCCAGGCGGACCTCCGTTTTCAGATCGATGATCGCCTGATTCAGTTGATCGAGAGCTAGTTGCGCGCGGTCAACCGGCGATCCTGAATGCGCGATCGCAAAGTTGTTTTCCCACTGCTTCAGGTTGTAAAGAGGGTCGCCTGGCAAGCTGTTCATGGCGGCGGCAAACACGCCCACTGAGATAACTATGAAGGCCATCACGCTGCCAATCGCAATCCAGGTACGGCGCAAGAAACATGGGAGCGGGTGTCCTGGCCTTGGCTGCCTCGCTGGCATTGGAACAGCCGAAGAGCGATCGCGCTTGAGCGCGCGCGCGCGTTCCCGCACGCGCATTTCGATTCGTTCAGCGAGGACTCGTGGCACAGCGATGCGATTTAAGGTGTCGAGCGTCTCAGCGGCAGCCAATCGGATAGCAAGATCATCATCAACGGCAGTGCGCGATGATTGCCGAGAGGCGATCATGTCGTCGAGTCGATCTTCAGGTATCATGATCGCTCTCCTTTATTGAGGCTGCGACGGGGTCGGCGTGAGAGGCCCAGGCGTTCCGCCAGAGAACCCAGGGCGCGAAATTGCAGCGCGCGTATCGCACCTGGTTCTTTGGCTAGCGCACGCGCCAGATCTTCGATACTTTGACCAGCTAAAAAACGGCCAATGATGACTGTTTGCTGTTCCGTGGTGAGGCTGCCCAAAGCCTCGCCCAATTCGATGATGACTTCTCGCCATTCTTGCATGGCGACGGGATCACTGGCCAGGTCTTGCGCGGCTGGCTCAGGTAGCCCGTGCTCGCCGCTTGAGAAAGCAGGATCTGGCAACGGCATGGAAGTCATAGCCAGGCGTGTGGCTTGATTCAGCGCATCCGCGGTCCTGGCTTGAGCAATCTGCAACAACCAGGCGAAAAACTCGGCCTCATGAGTCCCGCGCAGCCGGGGCAATGACTCAACCATCGCCACGAACACCTCCGCGACGACATCGTCTACCAAGTCAGGGCGTCGTAGCCGGGCATAGACGTAGCGATAGATGACGGGCAGAGCGCGCTGATAGAGCGCCGCGACGGCATCCTCGTCGCGGCGTCGCGCCCGCTCTAGCATGGCGGCGAATTCCGCGCTCGCCGCTGGCTCTCGACTGGTCAGTCGATGCTCCCTTGCAGCGTGGAATGAGAGAGAGCATCAATCCACGTGCTTTGATTCATATTCGATGCGCTACGGGATTGGTGTAGGTGTCGAATCGCCACCATGTCCGCCGCCGTTGCCATTCCCGCTGCCAGTGCCACTCCCGCCGCTGCCACTATGTCCATTGCCTTGCACCTGGATGCTCTGCGCATAGGACGTACCATCGCTGCGCTGAACAATTGTGACCTTGACATCCAGGCCCGTTGCCAGGCTTTTTGCTGGCGCAAGGTCTTCAATCTTCGTATTCTGGTCAAAAGCGACCATCATGGCAGCCTGGCCGTTGGAGGGCGCCAAAACAAACGTATGCTCTGAAAGGCTCAATGACGTGATTGTGCCGATCACCACAGTCTCGGAACCGCCGCCACCTTGATGGGCCTTGCCGTTCGCGTTCGCTTGTATCTCGGTAGCCATAACCGGACCGTTTGCTTGCGACGTGCCGACGACAAGCGCGCTCATGCCAGCCGCCAGAGCCGTTGCGCCCGGCTGGCCATGCGCCGCCGAGCTGCCGCGAGAATCTTGCTGAGTTTGGTCGACAGCAACCTCGACATGCGTCTGAGCGTTGAAATTCACCAGTATGGTCGTTGATGCGCCGTTGGGAAGGAAGGTGATTTGCCCACTGCTGCTGTTACTGGACTGAAACGTCACCGCCTGAATCAAGCCCTGCGCGTGATAGTGCTGCTGCGAGCTATGAGAATCACTGGTGGATGTGCGCGCCGATGTGCCTGAAGCATCCGCCAGCGGACCAGCATGATTGTGCCCCGCCACAGCTACGGCGGTTCCGGCCACTGTCAGGGTGGCTAAAGCGCCGATCACGAGCAACGCGGTCTTCGCTTTGAGAAAAGTCAGCATATGTCCTCCAAAGTGATGTGTTATCGCCACATAGCTGGTGATTTGAACCCGATCGACGGTATGTGGCCGATGCGCTCGTACAGTGATGTAGTCATGTCTATGGGGAATTTGTTACGCTTAGACGCTTCCTTTTGAATAAAGTACTCCGCAATCGCAATAGGGAAGTAGGCGGCCCGCAAAAACGGAGAGGCCACACGTGTGTGTGACCTCTCCGCTCGCCAGTCGCGCGAGATGTTAGAAACCGCCTGTACCGTTCGGCGTGCCATTGCCGGTTGGCCCATCCCAGCCGGTCGTCGCGTTGCACAGATCGTTGCCACACGATCCATTGCTGCCACTCACCACGTCGAACAGACTGCTCGTATGGCTGTACGAATACGAGCCATAGGTCACACTCGAGGCGTTGCCCGCCAGGGCATACACGCTGGCGATAATCGGCGAAGCAACGCTCGTGCCGCCAAATACCAACCAGCCAGACAAACCCTGATATTTGAAGCTATCGTAGACATCTACCCCCGTGTTGGGGTCAGCATCCGCCGAGACATCAGCGACTGCTCGCTTGCCGCACACAGAGGTAATGTTGCTTACGCTTGACTGCCACGATGGCTGCGGATCGTATTTGCTGCACCCACTCCCCGCGCTACTCCAGGCGGTTTCGGTCCAGCCGCGCGTGTTGCTGGCCTGAGTAAGCGTCGTACCTCCCACCGCCGTCACATATTGCGAGGCAGCGGGATATTCCACACCATAACCGCCGTCGCCTGAGCTGGCGGTAACAGTGATACCAGGATGATTGTAGTACGACGTGTCATAGGTGGTGTCACTGCTCGACTCACTGCCACCATAGCTGTTGCTAATTTCGGTCGCACCCAATTTAGCGGCCTCGTTGACCGCCGTGCCCAGATTTGTCAGGCTGTTGGATGATGCCTCAACCAGCAAAATATGGCAATTCGGACAGATGGCACTCACCATATCCAGGTCGAGCGAGATCTCTTCCGCCCAGCCGCCATTGTTTCTAGGATAGCTGGTGCCGCCACTCTGATTGACCTTTTTGAAGCAGCCGTTAGCCGTCGTGCAAGGGGTCAGGCCAAACTGCGAGCGATAGACCCCTAAATCTGATTCCGCGTTGGGATCATTATAGGCGTCGACAATGGCCACTGTCTGGCCGCTGCCGGCGGTCGACGAAGGGAGGTTATACGCCGCTTGCAGATCGCAAGGCATGTACCCAGATGTGGGATTGCTGGTAGAGCAGCTCGGTGAAACCTGGGGGCGCGCGGCATGGCTAGCCAGCCGCACGATGGAATCACAGTGTGCGAACCCGGCGGGCGCGGCGCCGCACGCATGGAGAAATGAGACCGATGCCGTTGCCGGCTTAGGCGCGGCATAGGCACGGCCACCTTGTGTCACCAGCACAGCCAGAGCGGCGATGACGATGGTGGCGCTTGCGATAGCAACGACACGAAACACGCGGGGCATTAGGAAGTCCTCCCTTGAATGGGTGACTGAGCGACCTGGAACAATCAATGGCTGTTCCTCTGTTCTTTTCTTGCCCGGAAGCCAGATCGCATTCCCTTGCCGTCGCACCATTGTGACGGCAAGCCTGGGTGTTCTATGGATCAAGCCCAGTCTCACAAGGCTCGAACCCAAGCGCGTGGCAATAAAAGGCAGCCGCGCCATTAGGGCGGGCAACCCCTCTCTTTTATAGTCAGTCATTGAGGCAAATTGTTACGGTCATCGCCCATGAATTTTAAGCAATTGCCAAATTAGCTCTCTTGTTAGAGATTGATAGCATCTTCTAAGAGGCCGTGTGAAAAGGCTCTAGTGCTAGGATCGTGTCAGCCTCCTGAGCATTAAGCGGATCATGCAGAGATACAGCCGCGCCTCGCTGCTCGTTGGCAGTTCGTCAAAATCCACGACCAATCGCCGATTGGTCAGAAACCAGGCAAACGTTCGCTCCACCTTCCAGCGATGCGGCAGCACTGCAAAGGCGGCGCGGGCCGGCACCTTCTCCACCCGGCCATCGAGGTGGACCATCCACTCGCGCCGGGGCGAGTGCCGCACCACTTCGACTCGCCAGCCGAGCTGCTCCTCGATCCACGCTTGCCCGGTTCCCGTGTATCCCTGATCGACCCAGACCAGTTGCATCCGAGGAAACTCCTCGCTCGCTCGTGCCAACACCAAGGGAACTCCGGCCCGATCGGAAATATTGGCCGGATGCACCACCGCGCGCACCAGCAGTCCTTGCGTATCCACGAGAATATGCCGTTTGCGCCCGGTTACTTTCTTGCCACCGTCGTAGCCACGCGGCCCCCCTTTTGCGTGGTCTTGACCGTTTGGCTGTCGAGGATGGTGGCACTGGGGGTGGGCTGACGCCCGGACTTGACGCGCACGGCTTCCCGCAGATGCGCTCCCAGGTGCCATCGTTGCGCCAGAGGCGGAAGTAGGTCCACACCGTGGGCCAGGGAGGAAGCTCCTGTGGCAGATAGCGCCATTGGCAGCCGGTGCGCTGCTGATAGAACAAGGCATTGAGCACAGCGCGCAGGTCCGTCGTGCGCGGGCGACCACCCGGTTTGGCCGCGGGCAGCAGGGGCGCAATGATCGCCCATTCGGCATCGGTCAGGTCGCTAGGATACGGTAAGGCAAACTCGCTTCTGAGCAGGGTGTGAGCCTCCTCATGCTGAGTCTACCACTTTGCACACAGCCTCTTACCTCGCTGGCCCGAATGCTGCCTCCCCTGCTCGACCAGGCGCGCCAGGCCCAGCCGACACCGCTCGTGTCGCCAAAGCTGCGTTCCCCCCGTATCTGTTGGTGCGCGATCACCTCGGCTCCATCTTTACCGATGAGATGTTTGTGCCACTGTTTGCTGAACGCGGGCGACGAACTGAGGCGCCCTGGCGGTTGGCGCTCATCACGGTCATGCAGTGTGCCGAAGGCTTGTTTGACCGGCAAGCCGCGGAAGCGGTCCGTGCACGGATTGACGGGACATAGGCGCAGGGGTTGGCTCTCACTGACCCCGGCTTTGATTGCAGTGTCGTGGGGGAGTTTCGCGCCCGTCTCATCCAGCAGCATACCGAATCGCTGCTCCTCGCTACGTTGTTGGGTATCTGTACGACGCACGGCCATGATCCACCTCGATTTCGCGCGCCTTCCCTGTCCGGTGCGCCAGTGCCGCACTCGTGCCAAAGGCGCACCACGCAGCCTGACGCCGCAAGGGCAAGCAGAGCATGAGGCGCTCATGGTCCGTCGCGAGGAACAACACACCGATGCCTTTCGCGCGGAGCGGGCGGGCATGGAAGGAACGATGTCACAAGGAGTGCGCGCTTTCGGTTTGCGCACCACGCGGTATCGCAGGCTGGTCCAAACGCAACTCCAACAGGTGGCGATCGCCGCGGCGATCAATCTCAGTCGTTTGGCGAACGGGGGGCAAGCAATCCTCCGCGCGCCCACACGATGCTCAGCTGTTGCGGCCTTGGCGCCTTCTGCTTAGCGGGTGGCTGCTCGAATTTGCCAACAGTATCACTGTCGAACTCAATATTTCATGATGCTTGATATGCCCTCTTGATAGTTGTGCTACAATCACCCCAGCCGTTCGGCGCCAGGAGCGCCGAGAACTCTGTGCGAGGAGAGCGAACGGATGGCGATGAGGCACGCGACTGAGCACGCGACGCCCTGGTGGATGAGCCGGGCTTTCGCTCCGGTCGTGATCGGGCTGAGCGTCGCCTTCGTTCTAGCGGGAGTGGCGATCTTGGGCTGGCACAATCTGGCGGGGGCGACGCCGTCACTTGCGGGCGCGCAGCCGTCGGGCAGCACGCTCCAGGCATATGTCGCGGGAGCCGTCGCGCGCCCCGGTGTCTATACCCTTCCGGCGACGGATCGCATTCACGATCTCGTGCAAGCGGCGGGCGGCGCGCGACAGGGAGCGGATCTCGTGCGCGTGGATTTGGCGGCGCCGCTCTTTGACGGCGAAGAAGTGTATGTGCCGCTCATTGGCGAGCCGTATCCTGATGAATATGGCGGAGTGGGATCCGGCATTTGCGTGAACATCAACATCGCGTCGGCGACGGCGCTGCACATCCAGCTTGGCGTGACGACCAAGACCGCCGCCGCCATCGTCGCCTATCGCCAGGCGCACGGCCCCTTCACGGCGGTGGATCAGCTGTTGCTGGTGCCCGTCGGGCGCACGACCTATGACCGCATCAAGACACTTGTGTGCGCGTGATCACGCCGCGTCGGAGCCGCTGACATATAAAGGATGGCTGGCGACGCAGACCTGGTTGCGCCCGTTGCGCTTGGCCTGATACATCGCGCTGTCGGCCTGGGTCACCACGTCGTCGAGAGACGCGCCATCCAGAGGATATACCGCGACGCCCAGGCTGAGCGTCAGGGGGATCGTCTGCCCGCCGGGAAGGATGACTGGCTGCGTTGCCACCGATTCGCGCAGGCGTTCCGCCGCGACACGCGCGCCATCGCGATCCAAACCGGGCAAGAGCACCACAAACTCTTCGCCGCCATAGCGGGCGACGACATCGCCGGCGCGCACGCCGCCTTCGAGGCAGCGAGCCAGGTGCGTCAAGACGAGATCGCCCACTTGATGCCCCCAGGTGTCGTTGACGCGCTTGAAATGATCGAGGTCGGCAAACACGACTCCAAGCGGCTGATCGGTGCGGCTGACCTCTTTGGCCTCAGCGACGAGCCGATCGTTGAGGGCGCGATGATTGAGCAGCCCGGTGAGCGGATCGCGCGTGGCCAGCACTTCCAGGCGGACATACGCATCGGCGAGATCGACATGCGCCCGCTCTAACGCCTCATTCGCCTGGGCGAGTGCGGTATTATTCCGCTCCAGCTCGATGGCGCGATCGGCTTCGAGCACCGCTCGCTCGACGCTGCGTGTAAAGATGGCGCAGATGATCGCTATCGCGAATGTGAAAACCACGACATAGAGCACATAGTCAATCTGATCGCTTGCCGACATCGAAGCCACGACCAGGCCATGAGCGTCTTGAGTGAAGAAAATGCCGCCGACGATCAGCGTGTCGAGCGTGGCGAATAGCAAGGGTGCCCAGAATGGCAGAAAAAGCCCGGCGAAAATCGAGGGCATGGCCATCTGCACCCATTCCCATAAAAGCATCATCGGATCCGTCGTATTGTCGAGCCATAGACCCCAGCTCGCCGTCGTGATATAGCCCACCAGGAAGCAGATCGACGCGCGCTCGAGCTGCCCCTTGCGACAGAGGTGCAGGGCCAGGAGCTGGCCGACGCAAAAGGCGAGGGAGGCGTAAAAGCCCGGAGTGAGGCGCGGAATCAACGAGTCCATTGTAAGGGGAGTGACAAAGACCAGGCAGAGAAAGATGCCCAGGCTCAAGAGGCGCAGCTTGCGCCCGCGCTCGCGCTCGGCTGCCGTGGTCGTGGGCAGGTCGGGGGGCAGCGACATGGCGCGCCACCACTCAATCGCATGTTGAAGCCAACCCGCCATCGTGCTTCCCCTCGCGCATGAAGAATCACTCTCTCGCAACCCTATCGGCGGGAGCGGGCGCTCGCGTAGGGCTTGCCAGGGCGATGCGAGCCGCGATGTGAGAATAATAGAGAGGGTTGGTGGCCAGGTATCCGGGATTTTCGCCCGCGTCACCTAAGCGCTCGAAGGAGGTTTTTTTACCATGCCGGCGCGTCTCAATTATGTTAAAACAGTCCCCGCTGTCGCCCAGGCGATGTCGGGACTGGATCACGTGGTGCGCGACAGCGGCCTCGAGCCGTCGCTGCTCGAGCTGATCAAGCTGCGCTCGTCACAGCTCAACGGCTGCGCCTATTGCCTCGACATGCACGCCAAAGACGCCCGCGCGGCCGGTGAGACCGAGCAGCGCATCTACCTGCTCGACGCCTGGCGCGAGTCGCCGCTTTACTCCGCGCGCGAGCGGGCTGCCCTGGCGTGGACCGAGGCGGTGACGCTCGTCTCGCATGGCCACGTGCCCGACGACGTGTACGAGCAAGCACACCAGCAGTTCACCGAGCCAGAGCTGGTCACTCTGACGCTGGCCGTCGTCGCCATCAACGGCTGGAATCGTCTCTCGATCGCTTTTCGCGCCGAGCCGGGGCACTATCAGCCCAAGAGCAGCGGCTGACACTCCGCCCGCATGAATCCAAAAGATTCTTGACTCCGCAACCGGCTCGCGTGTGTCATGCACCTTGCAATTGACCTACACGTCGCCATCGAGGCAAAATGTCGCGCATCACGCGGCTTTTTCGCCCGGCTTCTCGCCCTCGAGGACGATGGCGACGTGGCGCAAGCTGGCGAAGGCGATCGCTCCAGCGAGCAGGCAGAGTATTCCAGGGATCAAGACGAGCGTATCATAGGTGCCAAACGCCAACCCCAGCACGCTCGCGTGAAAATGACTGAACACCGTGCTGGCGAGCGTGCCAAAGACGGCGACGGAAGCGATCTGCGCGACCATCATCGTCGGCTCAAGCACAGTCATCACACGCCCGACCATCTCGCGCGGAGTAACGCGCAGCACCATCGGCATGAGCGCGACGTTCATGATCCCGTTGGGCACACCGAGCACAAAGCCGAAGATGAGGCCAGGAGCCAGAGATGCCTGACGTGAGAGCGCGATCGCGAATATTCCTATCAGAATGACGGATACCCAGAAGATGCGCGTCAGCCCGACGCGCCTGGCAAGCCCGCCGCCGATGATGGATCCCAGCACCAGCCCCGCTCCGATCACGACCGGAAATACCCCGATCGCTTCTCGCGGCGCGTGCAGCGTCTGCGACAGGAAGAAGACGAGAAGGGCGTTGATGGCGCCTGAGCCGAAGAGCACGAGCGTATAGACGATGAGGAGCGTTCGAATGACGAGATTACCGAGCGAGAAGCGCAATCCGTTGACGAACTCGCGCCGGATGTCGCCGCGCTCGCCTGCTTTGACGCTGCGCGCGGCAAGGGGAGCCTTGACGCCCCAAATGGCCGCGAACGCGACGGCGAACGAGAGCGCGTCGGCGATGAGCGCGAATCCGATGCCGAACGGCACGAAGAGCAGCGGCGCGATCCCGAAGCCGATCATGAGCGACAGGCTGGCCATCGTCTGGATTAATCCGCTCGCCTGCGGGCGATCGCGCTCGGCCACGAGATCGCCAATCAGCGCGGTGCGCGCCGGCCTAGTGAATTGCGCGCAGCCATAGACGACGAAGATGACCACATAGAGCATCACGAGCTTCGCTTCGAGCGAAAGCCGCCCGCCCGCGACGAAAGGCAGCGGCGCCAGATCCGCCGCCACGAGCAGCGACGCGGTTAAGATCGCCTGCAAGGCGATGACGCGCAGCATCGTCCGCCGCTTATCCCACCGGTCGACCAAGACGCCCGCGATGGGGCCGATGACCAGCGTGCCCACCGACGAGCTGACCATGACCCCGCTGACCGCGAGCGGCGCCCAGGATTGCCCGCGACCGAGAGCGAAGGCGATCCACAGCGCGAGCGTGAAGTCGAGCAGCGCATCGCCGATGAAGGAGATCGATTGCCCCGCCCAGAGCAAGGCAAAGTTGCGGCTGATGAGCAGTCTGGGCTTGCGCGCCGAGGACGGCGCCTGAATCGAAGACATATGATGGACCTCCCGATGCAAAAAAGTGAGAATAGCAGGGGGGGGTGTCAGGGGCATGCCCCGTCGTGGTTTGGTGTGTCCCAATTTCAATAGATTTCTCACTCAGAGAGAAAACGCGCTATTCCATGACGACAGCGAGCGGCAGAAGCGTCGCGGCGGCAGCGAAGACGCGCACGTGCCGTCCCTCGGCGGGGTTGAACAGACTGAAGCGGATCGCGTCCTGGCCAGCATAGCTCATCTCGACCTCCGGCTCGACCATGACGCGGTCGGCTCCGAATATGAAGTCGCGCACAGGTGGCAGATGGCTGTAGAGCGAGAGCGCAAAGGTGTACATGCACAGGCAAGCGCAATCGGAGCCAATCCAGGTCCGTAAGCCAAATCGCGGCGCGAGGCTCTCATTCTGAAAGACGCGCAGCTGGGATTGCTGGCCGCAGATCCAGCAACGGCACCATCCGCCGGCTGCCATCGCCGCCGAGTAAAATCGCCCGGCTTCGTCAACGAGTTTCTTCGCAGCTGGCAGGAACGAGCGAGCATTCGACAGATCGACCAGGCCGAGCGAGCTGATCTCGGTCGCCGCGCAGGCTGGGCAGCGAACACGCAGGTTGATGCGCCCGTCGGGCATCGGCTCGAAGATGCCCGACATGCGCTGCTGCCCACAAAAGATGCACCAGATCCGCGTCTCGCGCCATCCGGTGGCGTCGGCGGGGTCGATCGCCAACCCCAGCGCGAGCGCCTCGGCGCGCAGCTCGTGGCCGAGCACGCGCAACATCTGGCCGCGAGCGCGGTGCAGGCGCGCCTCGAGCGCGCTCAGTGTGAGGCCCATCCGCGCGGCAAGCTCGCGCTGGGGAATCTCAGCCAGATAATGCTGCTCGACCACCGCCCGGCTCTCAGGCGCGAGACGCCCCAGCGCGCGATTCAGCAGCACGGCCATATCCTGTCGCATCAATTCTTCGGTGGGATCGAAAGAATCGGGATCGGTGAGTTGCGCGAGCGCGTCGAGACCTTCCTCGTCGTTCTCCAAAGCCGTCTCATGCGCCTGCATGATGCCCGCTTTGCGCTGGTGGCGGCGACAGACGTTGCGACAGATGCCGTCCAGCCAGGCGGCAAAGCGCGCCTCATCGCGCAAGTGATCCAGCGATCTCCAGGCTTCCAGCAGCGTTTCCTGTACGATATCTTCCGCCGCGTCGGGGGCGATCCGCTGCGATCGGGCAAGTCGCAGCAAGCGCGGCTCCGCGCGGAGGAATAGCTCTTCGATCTGATCGGCGATAGCCATCTGGGCGCTGTCTTCCCCCACCGGCCTTTCCGCGCTTGTTTGAGCGGTCATCATGGCTTTGTCCCCTCCATATCATACCTGTCGCGCGACAGCGGGGGCACCTTGCGGAAATTTTTGGTGAGGGAGCTATCGTCGCGCGAACTCGCGGGCCAGCGCTTCGATGCTCAGGCGGATCGTCGTGGGGCGACCGTGGCAGCAGGAATGGCGCGCGTCGACCGTTTCGAGCTGGCGCACCAGCGCGCGCTGCTCGTCGGGGGCGAGCGGGTGCCCGGCCGTTTTCGCCGCGTGGCAGGGGGTGTTGGGCAGCGCGTGCGACTCCCCCGTGG
>VFSW01010487.1_pt1 | contig 13114 bp, 9 predicted proteins | sample 5358111 | NCBI WGS metagenome assembly VFSW01 (sample SAMN11554181, study PRJNA540505) | mine drainage metagenome | isolation source: sediment from site ElyBrook_90M | place: USA: Ely Copper Mine, Vershire, VT | collected 2017 | reverse complement strand
TCCCCGGGCATTCCCCTGATCCTTTCTAGGGCTTCGACGCAGGCGGCGCAGTGGGCGCTGCAGGCGGCGCGGTCGGAGGCTCCGCCGGAGCCGGTGCGGTGGCAGCCGCCGAAGGCTTCTCAAATTTCGACGCATCAATGGTCACGTTCTGGCGAATATCAGACATGTGAAGCACGAAATTCGCCGGCGTGGACTGGCGGATCGTAGACGGTATCTTGACCCCATCCACCTGCTGGTAATCCTCCAGAGACACCTCGTAGGCCACTTTACCCTGCGGTGAATCCTGCGTCCCGGCGCGATGCACCAGCAGCGCAGATTCCGCGTCAAAAGTCAGCGTTTCAGGATCTCCGCTCGCCCCCGTCACCTCCACCAGATAGACGGCATGGCCATCCATATCCTCTTTGCCCTTCACGACCGCGCCAGGATAACTTTGCGCGAAGTGCACTGGCAGGTAGAAATCGGCATTGCGCCGGGCGGCCGCAAGCTCCCCTCCCGCAAGCTCTCGAAATCCATTCTGCGGGTCCGCGCTCCACGCGTGCTCTCCATCACACACCTGAATGAAATTGCCGAAGCCGGGAAGCGTCACAGTGACCGAGGATCTGTCCGGAGCTTCCTCGAATGCCTCCACCGTGCCGGTCATCCCTGCTCCTTCAATTTCTATGGTTCCCTTGGATACCCGGTTGTGCAACTTCATCCACGCGGCTTCTCCGCCGATGGCCTCGCGGTAACGCTCAAAGATTGCGGAAGCCGAAGGCAATGGCTGCGCCGAAGGGGCCTGCGCGGCCGCCGCCGGCGCGCCAGCCGCAGGGGCGGAGCCGGATTGCGCCCGCGCCGCGCCGCAAAGCGGCAATGTGATGAGAGAAAATAAAATCAATCCGCGCGATCGCTGTAATACGCTTCTCATTTCCATGTTCTCCGGGCGGGCGAGGCTTTGGTTCCGGCGGAAGTGTGCAGCCCTGTGCCCGCTAAAAGTGTAGCTGCCGGAGTCGCGGAAAGCCAGTGAGCTCCGCCACGGCCCGTCACAACGCGCTTCAAGCGTTACCCCTTGCGCGGCCGTGCCGCGGAGAGCTTGCAGCCTGCCCAAGCACCCGAGAGGCGGCAAACGGGATATTCGCATGGCTCCCTAGCGCCGCAGCAATCCCACGCGTTGTTCCAAACTCTGAAATCGCGGCTCGGAGCGCAGAGGATCATACAGCGGATACACTTTCAAATAGATGATATTCGGCGAGCCTTCCCGGTAGTCCTTTTCCAGCGCCGCCAGCGCGTGAGCCTTCTCTCCCATCTCGATATAGACCACCGCCGCGGTTTGCAGGTCGATGTTTCCGTATTTCGCCAGTTCCTGCAATTGCACCAGCTTTTCTCCCACGTATCCCGCATAGCCCTGCGTGCGATAGGCCTCCAGCAGCGCCTGACTCCTGCGATGGCTTTCGCCGTAGCCGCTGTCAAATGTTCGCATCACGCGATCGGCCCACGCCGCATCCTCCTGCACTTCCTGCTCATACATGCCCATCTCGTGGTAGCAATCCTCCAGATACCACATCGCGGGAGGGAATTCCGGGTCCATGTCGCGCACCTGCTTGTAGATAGCCAGCGCCTCCGGATAGCGCCGGGCGAAGAAATAGGCCTGCCCCAGATCCGCCACCACGATCCGGTTGGTCGGATCCAGCTTTTGCGCCTCATGCATTTCCGCGATGGCTTCCTGGTTTCGCCCCAGGGGACCGAGGTAGAGATTGCCATACCAGTGGTGGGCGTGCGCGTAATTGGGATTCAGCTCGAGCGCGCGCCGAAATTCCGCGCCAGCTCCCGCCCAATCGTATCCGTAAAAAATCTTGATTCCCCCTAAAGCCGTGTGCGCTTCGGCCGAGCCAGGATCCAGCGCAATCGCGGTCTTGGCCGCCGCCAGCGCCTCTGGTGCATTCTTCCTCCGCAGGTCGGCGCTTTCCAGCCCGACCAGCGTCAGATTCTCTGCCAGCGCGGCATAGGCCGGCGCATAGCCGGGGTCTCGCGCGATGGCCCTCCGGAAATACTTCACCGCCTGGTTCAAATCCGCGTCCCGCCGGTTGAATATGAATAATCCCTGCAGGTAATCGTCGTAGGCCTCGGGGTTGGCCGCGCGTCGCCCCGCCTGCTCCAGGCCGTTGCCCAGATTCATCCGGATTTGGGCGGAGATCTTCGCCGCCACGTCCCGCTGCACGTCGAGCACATCCTTCACCTGGACGTCGTAATTCTGTGCCCACAAATGGCTCTGGTCGCTTACGCGAATCAGTTGCGCCGATATGCGGGCTTGCGTGCCGGCCCGCCGCACGCTTCCCTCAAGCACGTAATCCGCTCCCAATTCGCTGCCAATCTGCCGCACATCCTCGTTCGTATGTTTGTATTTCATCGCTGAGGTGCGCGCAATCACACCCAGCGCCCGCGGGTTCAGCCGGCCAAGATCGGTGATCATTTCTTCGGTTAGCCCGTCGGCAAAATATTCCTGCGAAGCGTCTCCGCCGAAATTGAGGAATGGCAGCACCGCCAGCATCGCCCGGTGCGGCGGCGCCTGTGATGGCTTCGCCGCAATTTCCTTCCCGCGGAAGCGGAGGATTCCCGCCGCGGCGATCAGACCCAGGATGAGCAGCGCCACGAAGAGCATCCGAGGGAATACCAGCCGCGCCGGCCGCTCGCCAATGCGCGCCTGAGAATCTCCCGCTGCGTCCCCGCCGGTCTTACGGCCGTTGCGGCGCTGGCCCTCGGGCAGCTCAGCGCCTCCCTCCTCGCCCGCCTCCGCAATAGCCTCGCCCGCGATTCCCCCGCTGTTTCTTCCGCTGCGCAGCCAGGCATCCAATTCTTCGCTATCGGCGAAGACTGCTCCGCCCTTTTCCCCAGGCACACGGTGAATCGGCATGCCCCGCTCTCTTTCCCAGCGTTGCACCGAGCGGGGGTCGCGGCCCAAATACTCAGCAATTGCCTTCCAGGAATCCAGCCTCCTGCCTTTATGCCCGGGAATATCCGCGCTCGAGCCCATTTGCACTTTTCGGCGCCGCCGGGGCGGAAATCCCAGCCCGTGCGTCGCCGGATTTTTCATGGTAAGCCGCGCCACATCGGGAAGCAAGCTGGCTCCCTTCCCGCGCGACCCGGTGCCTTCCCACATGATTCCCGGTTTTCCTGGCTCAATGGTTTCGCTTCGCCTCTTTCCGCTGCCTGCCCTTTGCCCTCCGCACGCTCCCGCACAATTCCTTCCGCCGCCTTTACACGCCGCAAACCGCTGCCTATACTCGCAGAGTTGCCATGACCAAACGCACTGCAATCGTGCTTTTCCTCACCACATGCATCATTCTCGCCGCCGGAATCTATTTCTACCGAGCAAGCAGGCAGCCACAGCGCAGCCAGATCGGCACCGCCGGGCCTCCGCCCGATCTCATGAGCCTCCTGCCCAACAATGCTCCCGCGGTTTTCTACGTGGATGCCGCGGCACTGCGCGGTGCGCCTTTTGTCTCCCAGGCGATTGCCATGGCTCCCGCTGTCCAACAGGATGCCGATTACCGCTTGTTTGTGGCGCAAACCGGCTTTGACTACACCAAAGATCTCGATCACGTCGCCGGCGCTGTTTGGCCTGGCGGCCGCATCCCGCAATTTGTGGCCATTGCGGAGGGGCGCTTCGATCAGCATCGAATTGAAGCCTACGCTCGCAGCAGAGGCAGCGCATCGCTCTCGGGAACGACCACCGTCTATACTGTGAAGTTGCAAAACTCCGGGAATACCCTCGAGATGGCATTCTTGAGTCCCACACGGCTCGCACTCGCCCAGCGAATGGGCCTCGCATCCATCCTGAATCCGCAGGTTTCGCAGCCAGATCCTCAGATGGCCGGGCACCTGCGTGGCGTGGCCGGCTCGGCGCTGTTTGCCGTGGCGCGCGCCGCGGAGCTGAGGAAAGCCACGGCGCAGGCCACCTCTGGAGCCGCGCAGCTCAATCAGATCCTCGCGCAGGTCGAGTTCCTCAGCTTTGTGGCTCAACCCAAAGGCGAGAACCTCGACCTGGCCCTCGAGGCGGATTGCGCCACCGCAGCAGACAGCTTGCGGCTCTCCACGCTTCTCGAGGGCCTGCGCTGGATGGGCCGCGCCGCTCTGGCCGACCGCGCCACACGCCGCCGCATGGGCGAGGGGTATGCCCTTTCCGCCGACTCGCTCCTGCGCGCAGCTGTGGTCACCCACCAGCTCCGCAGCACCGCCATCCACCTCGTGCTTACCCCTGAAATGCTGCAAGCCGCCATGCGCAAACCCGCCACGGCCCGCCAGTAACGCCGGCGAAAAGGCTTCCGGAAAATCGAGGGAAAAGAAGCGGCGCGGGTCTAATCGCCGCTCGAAGCAGTTACGTGGTGCAAGTACCGCCAGGGATTCACAGGCGTGTTGTTCAGCCGAACTTCGTAATGGACGTGTGGCGCCGTGGCGCGCCCGCTCTGCCCTTCCCGGCCGATCACGTCCCCGCGCTTCACCTGCATTCCCGTCTCTACATTGAAGGCGGAAAGATGTCCGTACCAGGTGGTCACTCCAAAACCGTGATCAATAATGATGAGCCGTCCGTAGCCGCCTCGTACTCCCGCTTCCACCACCACTCCATTGGCCGCCGCGTGGACCTCATCCCCATACCGCGAGGCGATATCCACCCCGCTGTGGAATGCTCCCTCGCCATTGAAAGGATCCAGCCGTTCCCCGAATCTCCCGGTGAGCTCTCCGGCAACCGGCCAAAGAGATGGCACATAAGGCGAGGTGGGCAGCCAGGGTCCTGCAAAAAGGCTCAGGCTGCCGCCGGCCATGGATACAGGGGTGAACGTGGCAGGAGGCAGATTATGCTCGAGAAAATTGAATTGATCCACCGATTGCTGGTAGGCCGTGTCGGGTGCCAGGCTGGCTTCTTCCCCGCCAAAAGGTGAGCTGGGCAGCCGGGATATCCCATAGGTGACAGCCACTTCGCTGGCCAGTGATTGCAGCGAATTCAGCCGCTGGTTGGTTTCCTTCACGGCGGTCTGCAATTGGCTGTATTGCTGCTTCAGATTCGCCTGATCGCGCCGCATCGCGTTGTAATTGGTCACCTTCCACAGCATCCGCGAATAGGACCCCAGCGCGGCGGTCACCGTTATCGTTCCCACCAGCGCCAGGCCAGCCAGCACGTGGAGCAGGTAATACGGGACGCGAATCTGCCTCAGGCGGCCGCTTTCCCCCGAAGCAATAAAAAACGTATATGTTTTTGTCTTCATTCCAAATTTTTAAGTTTGCGAGTGTTCCGTCGCGTCTTCAAGCGCCGCAACCCCCTGCGGCTCTCATGCGACCGTCTGTTTGAACCGAAAGCATTGGTTCGAAACCTTGTGAATCTTACGGGGATGCGACGGGAGTGTCAACCCATATCTACAAAATATTATAGGCCCATGAAATGCCTGCTTGACCGCCCCGCAGGGTATGTGATGCTACTCAGTGCATGCCGCACGCTAAAAAGAGCACCGAAGCCGCCGTCATCGCGCGAATCCGAGCTGCCTTTCGCGCCTCCTCGAAGCCCGCCCGGGAGCTGCGGCTCGGCCTGGGCGATGATGCTGCATTCCTGCGCATGGCCCCGCGGCGGGAGCTGGTGGTCTCCACCGACAACTTCATCGAAGACGTCCATTTCCATTGCCACCAACATCCGCCCGAAGCGGTCGGATACAAGGCGCTCGTCCGCGCCACAAGCGACCTGGTGGCCAAAGGCTCCTCCCCCAGGTGGTTCCTGCTCAGCCTCGGCCTTCCCCTCCAAAAGTCTGGCCAATGGCTTGGCCGGATGCTCGCCGGCATGGCTCGCGCCGCACGCGAATTCCGCATGGCCATCATCGGCGGGGATACCACACGGTGCGATAAGGTGTTCATGAACCTCACCGTTTTCGGCGAAGTCCCGCAGGGGCAGGCTATCCTCAGGACCGGCGCCAGCCCTGGCGATCTCATATATATGACCGGACATCCGGGGGCGGCCGCCCTCGGGCTTGAGATGGTACGCGAAGGAGCTAACTGGCGAAATGCCAGCCCCGCCCGCAGGCCATTCCTCAAGGCGCATCTTTTCCCCACCATCGAGTCGCGCTTTGCTCGATGGCTCGCGGCTAACAAAATCCCCACCTCTATGATGGATGTCTCCGACGGCCTTTCCAGTGATTTGGCGCGCCTGTGCATGGCCAACGGTCTCGGCGCCATCCTTTGGAAGGATGCCATCGTTAAAATTGCTGTGCCCCAGAGCATCGCAGGTCCACGGGATGCCCTCACCCTGGCTCTCCACGGCGGAGATGATTACTCCCTGCTATTTACGATGAAACCTGGCAGGAGGCGCGCCTTCAGCCGCTCCCGCTGGGCCGCCAAGGCGGCAAATATCGGCGTCCTCACCTCAGGCCGTGCACTGCATCTGCAGGACCGCACCGGCTCCAAAAAGCCCCTGCTTCCCCTCGGCTGGGACCCTTTCCGAGTCTAGCCACACAGGGCGCGAGCTGCGACGCGCCTAAGGTCCGCCCCCGGCAATACTCCCGGAAGGTGCTCTAGCAGTAGCTCGCTCACCCCTGGCGATGCCGGCTTCCCGGCGGGCTTCGATTCTGGTGGCTTCTGGCTCTCTCCCTGCGGCTTGGTGCTAAGCCCCTGTTCGGCGGCATCGGCCGGCGGCGCCGTGTCTGGCGTATCCACACGCACAGGATGCGCGGCCGCCTGCTTCTCCAGCGGCACCACATTTTCAAAATTTTCCGCCGGGGCGACCTTCACCGCTCCCTTCATAAACTGAATCCATATGGGCAGCGCGGCCCGCGCTCCCGTCTCCTTTTTCCCGAGCGAGATGCGTTTATCATCATTGCCCACCCATACCCCGGCCGTCAGAGAGGACGTGAAGCCGATATACCAGGCATCTGTGAAATCATTGGTCGTGCCCGTCTTGCCCGCGCTGGGCACGCCCAGCTCCTTCGCGCGCACTCCTGTGCCAAACTGCACCACGTCCTCGAGCATGGCCGTCATGGTGCGTGCCACCGCGGGATGTATCACGTCGCTGATCTGCGGGCGCGAATCCTCGAGCGTCGCCCCATCGTAGGTGGTCACGCGGCGAATCATATGCGGCTCGATCCGTATCCCATCATCGGGAAAAACGGTAAAGGCCGAGGTGTGCTCGAGCAGCGTGAGATCCGCGGCGCCCAGCGCCAGCGGCAGGTAGGGCGGCAAGGGACTGGTGATGCCGAAGCGCCGCGCCATATCAATCACGTTTTCAATGCCCACTTTCGCCGCCACCCGCACCGCCGGAACATTCCGCGAATCGGCCAGCGCGCGCCGCAGCGTGATCCGGCCCTCAAATCGATTATCGTAATTATGCGGCGAATAGAGCTGGCCGCCGCTCATCGCCGAAAACGGGGCGTCATCCACAATATCGAAGGGAGTCATGCCCTGCTCGAGCGCCGCGGAATAGACGTAGACTTTGAACGAACTGCCCGTCTGCCTCATCGCTTGCGTGGCTCGATTGAATTTCGATTCCTCAAAGCTGTAGCCGCCCACCATCGCTTTGATTTCACCCGTGGCATTCTCGATGGCCAGCAGCGCGGCCTGCGCCGCCGGCCTCTGCTCCAGCTCCACCTTCGCCATCCCGCCCGATACCTCCAGCACCTGCACCTGCGCCAGGTCGCCCACAGCCAGTATCTCCGAGGGCTTCTGATGTCCGGTCCACGCCATTCCCGCCGGTGTTAGCAGAGCGCGCAGAGGGCCGAGCTTCAGCGCGGCGGCGCTCGCATCGGCGGAAAGCACCAGCGCGGTCACATAGCTGCCCGCCTCGATATTGCCGCGCCAGTCCGGAGACTGGTAGGAATCAAGGCCGCCCATGTGATCGCGCAGCACGTTGGGAAGCTTGCCCCGCCATCCATGCCGGCGGTCATAGGTGTGCAGCCCGTCCTCCACGGCCTGGTCGGCCGCCCGCTGCATCGCGGGATTCAGCGTGGTATACACGCGCAGCCCCTGCTGGTGCACGGCTTCCGTGCCGTAGGTGCGCTCCAGATACTGCCGGATTTCCTCGACAAAGTAGGGAGCAAGATCGTTCTGCGGGAAGGAGATGTGCAGCCCCAGCGGCTCCTCGGCGGAAGCCTGGGCCTGCGCGCGGGTGATCACGCCGTCGCGAGCCATCAGCGAAAGCACCAGATTCCTTCGAGCAAGCGCCCTTTGCGGATGCAGCAGCGGCGAATAGCTCGGCCCGCGAATGATTCCCGCGAGCAGTGCCGCCTCCGGAGGCTTCAATTTCGCCACCGGAATGCCAAAATAAAATTCCGAGGCCGCTTCAAATCCATAGTTGCCATGGCCCAGGTAGATCTGATTGCAATACATCGTGAAGATCTGCTGTTTGGTGTAGTGCCGCTCGATCTGGATGGCCAGCAGCGTCTCTTCAATTTTCCGCCGAAAACTCTTTTCCGGCGTGAGAAACAGCACGCGCGCGAGCTGCATGGTCAGCGTGCTGGCTCCCTCCGCCTTCCGCTGCGCGGAGATGTTGCGGATGGCGGCCTCCACCACCCTCGGCAGGTCCACTCCCCAGTGTTCCTCGAAGTGCTGGTCTTCGGTGGCCAGTATGGCGTTGCGCAGCAGGGCGGGTATCTGCTCATACGTCAGAAGGATGCGCCGCTGGAGCGCAAAGCTTCCAATGGGCTGCCCGTCATCCCCGTAGAGTTCGGTCACCACGTCCGGGCGGTAATCCTCGAGCTGACCCACCTGCGGCAAATCGCTCGAATACACAAACAGCAGCCCCGCCGCGGCCCCAAACGCCGCCGCAACCGCCACTAATATGAATATGGCCAGCCGCGTAAAAAGCCGGCTGCCATCTAGCCGGATGCGCGCTCCGCTGGAGACGGACATGTGGCTATCTTAGCCCATCGCGGGCCGCGGGATGCGCTTTCCTGGCTACTGGCGCGCGCCGCCACACGCAGCCATGCCTCACCGCAATGCACCTAGCCAGCACGCGCCACGAATAGCATTTCAGGAGAATGATCCTCGAGCCTCGAGCCGTCAAAATCTCCATACACCCGCTCGATGCAAAATCCCGTTCGCGCCAGCAGGTGCTCCACCTCAAACCGGAAGAAATACCGCAGCGCAAATCCCACGGAAATTTTCTTCACGGCGCCATCGGCCTGCGTGAGGTAATAGTTCAGTTCCACCTCATTGATTTGCTCCGCTCGATGGAACGCCACAATCCGCTCCCCCACCCGCAGCCGCCTCCCCCCAGGCAGCGGCGCCTCCGGCTGCACCTGCGATTCCCGCAGGAATGCGGGATCGTGCATGCGGCGTGCATCGGTATGAAAGAGATCGAAAATCAGCCGCCCTCCCCGAGCCAAGTGGCGCCGCACCGAGCGCAGGCAGCTCAGTTGCGATTCCACATCCAGTAAATGCTGGAAAGGACGAAACGGGATGAGAATCAGCGGGAACTGCCGCCCAAGCTCAAAATCCACCATGCTCGAGCAGGTCAGCGTGGCGCGCCGCTCAGCCTCCTTCGAACTTCCGGCCAGCTTCCCGCGGCACCGGCCCAGCATCGCTTCGGAAAGATCCAGCCCCTGAACAAAAAATCCCGCCTCCACCAGCGGGAGCAGGATCCTTCCGGTGCCGCACCCCAGCTCGAGGATGGATTCCGCTCCTTCGGCCGCCTGGCGGTAATACGCCACATCCGCGCGGCCGGCCACCGCGGGCGCAAAATCGTAAAGCTCGGCGGCCAGCGCATCCTCATACGGCCCGGTCATTTCCCCCCTCCTCGGTTTCGGCTAGTATCGCGTCCACCTCGATTTCCACCAGCATTTCAGGGGACACCAGCCGCGCCACTTCCACCATGGTGCACGCCGGCCGGATCGCCGAGAAGTATTGCCCGTGAACCCTCCCCGCAATCTCCCACTGGCTGATGTCGGTGAGGAAGATGCGCGTGCGCACTACGTCCTTCCATCCCGCACCGGCCTTGCCTAAGGCGCTCTCGATATTCCGGAATACCTGCAGGCACTGCGCGTGGAGGTCCCCCACGCCGGTAATTTCCCCTTTCTCGTTGAAGGCTGTGGTTCCCGCCACGTGGATGTAGGGCCCCACGCGCACCGCGCGCGAATAGCCCACCCGCGGTTCCCAGGGCGAGCCGCTCGATATATTCTGGCGAATCATCGTTTTCCTCCGGTCTGGCAAAGCCATGGTATCGCGCCGGACCCGCCCGGCAAAAGCGGCGGCAGCCCCGCGGTGATTCGGAAGCAGGTGGGAAATCGGGCCGCTGGATGTAAACTAATGGATTCCAAACCGCCTGCGGCTGCCATCCAAAGAAGCCGGGCGCGGGCAGGCGCACGCGAAAAGTTTCGAGGAGCCATCGAGAAATGCGGTGCAACAACATCTTGGAAGCGTTTGGCAATACCCCGCTGTTGCGGCTCAATCGCATCACTCGCGACATCCAGGCCGAGGTCTATGTCAAGGCCGATTACACCAATCCCGGCGGCTCGGTGAAAGACCGCATCGGCGTCGCGATGATCGATGAAGCCGAGCGGCAGGGCTGGCTGAAGCCTGGCGGCACCATCATTGAAGGTACCTCGGGCAACACTGGCATGGGACTCGCGCTGGTCGCCGCCGTCCGCGGCTACAAGGTGGTCTTCACCATCACCGACAAGCAATCCAAGGAAAAAGTGGATCTGCTCAAGGCCTTCGGCGCCGAAGTCATCGTCTGCCCCACCGCGGTCGAACCCGATGACCCACGCAGCTACTATTCCGTCGCCAAAAAGCTCGCCCGCGAAATCCCCAATTCCTATTATCCCAATCAATACGAAAATCCCATGAACCCCGAGGCCCACTTCCGCAGCACCGGCCCGGAAATCTGGAATGATAGTGAGGGCCGCATCTCCCATTTTGTCTGCGGCATGGGCACCGGAGGCACCATCAGCGGCGTGGGACGCTACCTGAAGCTGCAAAAGCCGGAGGTGCGTATCATCGGCGTCGACCCCATCGGCTCGCTCTATTACGAATTCTTCAAAACCGGAAAGGTCGGCAAGGCGAGCACCTATGTGGTGGAAGGCATCGGCGAAGACATCTTCCCGGGCACCATGGATTTCCAGGTGCTCGACGACGTCCTGCAAATCAACGACGAGGAATGCTTCGTCACCGCCCGCCGCCTGGCGCGCATGGAGGGCATCTTCACCGGTGGCTCGGGCGGCGGCTGCGTCTCGGCGGCCCTGCGCCTGGCCCGCGAATGCCGCAAGGGCGATTTCGTGGTCGCCTTCCTGCCCGATACCGGCACGCGCTACCTCAGCAAGGTCTACAACGACGAGTGGATTCGCGACCACGGATACTCCGAAGCCGAAGTGGTGCTCACCGCCGCCGATGTCGTCCGCGTCAAACGCGAAAACGGAAAAGCCAGGGAACTGCTTATCGCGCGGCCCTACCAGACCGTCTTTCACGCCCTCCATACCATGCAAACCCACGATATTTCCCAAGTGCCCGTCTTCGAAGACGATAAACCCATCGGCGCCGTCTATGAGGATCAAATCCTCAATCTCGCCCTCCAGGGCAAAGACCTGCGAAAACTTGTCCTCCGGGAAGTCATGGGTCCGATGCTGCCCGTGGTGGATAGATCCGCCCCGGTGGAGCGCCTGACGCACCTGCTCAGCCACAATAGCCCCGCCATCTTCGTCGAAATGGGCGAAAAACAGTACGAAATCCTCACCAAATTCGATTTGATGGGAACCATCGCCGGCCTGATGGGCCAGGCGCGATAATTCAGCGCGAAAGCGCGGCAGACTCGCTCAGGTGCGCATCGAAGATTTCAAAACCCGGCTCGACGATTCCCTCCTGGTGGCCGATGGAGCCATGGGCTCCATGCTCTACGAAATCGCGGGCATCCAAAGATGCCTCGACGAACTGAACGCCACCCAGCCCGAAGCCGTCTTCCGCATCCACCAGTCCTATCTCGATGCCGGCGCACAACTCATCGAAACCAATACCTTCGGCGCCAATCGCCAGAAGCTGGCAGCCCTCGGCCTCGGCCATCGCGTGGCTGAATTGAATCACCGCGGCGTGAAAATCGCCAGGGAAGCCAGGGAGGCCGCCCGCCACGAAGTCCTCATCGCCGGCTCCATCGGACCCCTCGGCACCCAGCGCCAGATGCAGCCGCTCCCCGCAGACGAAGTGCGCCAAATCTTCCTCGAGCAGGCCGCCGCTCTCGAAGAGCGCGGCGTGGATCTCTTTATCCTCGAGACCTTTTCCAGCCTCGCCGAAATGGAAGCCGCCATCGGCGCCATCCGAAGCTTTTCCCGCCTGCCCCTGATCGCCGAAATGACCTATTCCGAGGAATGCGCCGCCCTCGATGGCAGCGGCCCCGCCGATATGCTTCGCATGGCAAGCGGAAAGGATGTGCAGGTCGCCGGAGCAAACTGCACCATCGGCCCGCAGGCTTTGCTCGGCGTGCTCCGCGAATTCAGCCGCGACCCTTCCCTGGCCTTCGCCGTCATGCCCAATGCCGGCTTTCCCAAGCGCGTCGGCGACCGCGTCGTCTACCCGCGCTCTTCCCCCGAATATTTCGCCAATTTTGCACGCGAAGCCGCCGGCCTCGGCGCACGCATCATCGGCGGCTGCTGCGGCACCACGCCCGAACACGTTCGCGCCATGGCCGAAGCTTTGAAAGGACTCAAGCCCCCCCGCGCCCGCGACGCCCGCGCCACGGCAGAGGGTCCCACGGCCGCTCCCGCCATGGCCACCCTCGCCGCCCGCGAACCACAAAGCGGCCTCTGGAAGAAGGTGCAGGCAAAACATTTTGTCGTCTCGGTCGAAATCGATCCGCCCAAGGGCGTCACCATCGAACGCATCATCGAGCAGGTCCAGCGCCTGGCGGCCACCGGCAAAGTCGATTCCATCGACATCAATAGCGGCACGCTCGCCCGCGTCGGCATGGATGCCATGGTCCTGGCCGGAGCCCTCGAAGCCCGCGGCATCGAAACCATCCCCCACCTCACCACACGCGATGCCAACATCATCGGCCTGCAGGCTCTGCTGCTCGGCGCCTGGTCGGTCGGCGGCGTCCGCAACGTCCTCGCCATCACCGGTGACCCGCCCTCGCTCGGCGAATATCCTGAAACCAGCGGCGTCTATGAAGTGGATTCCATCGGCC
>VFSW01010486.1_pt1 | contig 13117 bp, 12 predicted proteins | sample 5358111 | NCBI WGS metagenome assembly VFSW01 (sample SAMN11554181, study PRJNA540505) | mine drainage metagenome | isolation source: sediment from site ElyBrook_90M | place: USA: Ely Copper Mine, Vershire, VT | collected 2017 | reverse complement strand
TTTATATATTGATTACGATACGTTTCGGTTTTTAGAGAGATTTTTCTTTTCTGCAATATTTTTGTTTATAAACAGAACCGGTTCCGTAAACCTAGGGCAAGCTATATAAACATCAGTGCGGAAGGTGAATTGGTTTGCATGCAGGCTAAAAGGGGAGGAAAACATGAGCCGAATAAGAATCAACTCGCAGAAACGACTTCCTTTGTGGACGTGCTTGCGAAGACCTTGTTCATAATATTGGTTCTGACCTTGACGGTCATGGCACCGATAGTGATTTACACCCAGTTTCTGATATCCACCATATCGCTCGTTGCATATGTTCCACCGACAAACGTCACGAATACAACTCAATCGAACAGCACAATAAACTTTACCCTGAATACTTCGCTAAAGCTAAGAACCGCAGTGCCGCCCGGAGCGAGGTTCATAAGGATCAAAGCGATTGAAAACGGGGCTTGGGAGCTTGCAAACCCGCAATACGGTTATTCTTACACGGCCCAAGACGTTCTTGCCATGATATCCCAGCTCCAGCCCAGTGTTCTGGAAAGGTACATAAGCGGACCGGTATCAGATCCGAACGCTCCAATATATTCCGGCGGACCGAGCATAGCGAACTTCCTAAACCAGTCAATGGCGGCGTGCAGCGGCTGCACAATAGTCGCTAGGATAGACCTTGCTGGAGGTTATGACCCGGCGAAGGCGGCAAGCACGCTCTACAATCTGCCACTCGCCCAACATCTCCAGTACCTGAGCATAGACAACTGGGGGCCATGGGCAAGATCGCATAGCAAGTCAGATAGGGACAACTTGTTTAAAGCGCTGTACGCTGAGGGCTGGAAGGGCATAGCTGTGAACGAATGCGGTGGCTACGTCTCCTCTGACAACTATGCGACATTCGCAGATTCGTGCGTCAGCGACGGCGGGAGCACCTGGCAGAACTGGCAGATAAATACGAACATGCTAAGCCAGATAAGAAACAGCCAGACGGACAAGAACATACAGCTCGTGCTGCTCTACATCGACTTTGGGACCCCCCATTCCGGTGAGATGTACGATTTCGACACAAAACTGTCTCCAGATAGCCAGGCGAATGTGCTTACATACAACATAGCTTCACAGCAGTCCAATTACAATGTCGATTATGTGTACCCAATAGTGCAGGAATTTTGGAATGCGAATCTGCACACGACATCACACAACGGGCCGTACGGCGGGCAAACACTCTACCGGGTAATGCTTTGGCTGATGAACCAGTACAATCCGGCCAACGGCAATGAAATAAGCTGCAGTTACCAGGGCAACTGCAACAACCACATACCATCAAGCAACTGGAGCTGCGTAGGCCAAAATCCATCCTGCGGAACAAACAACTGTGGCCCAAACGCAAATGGCCAAACAGGGGATTGCAGTTCGGGAACACAGGAAAACTGCGCGGTACAGTACTGCTGATGCAAACAGAAGGATATGCAATATATGCGGAATGAGGATAGGTTTACGTGAAAAGCAAAAAAATAGGCAAGCATGCACACCATAAGAGCGTTCTGGCAAAGGCCGCCTTCATAATAATAGTATTGTCACTGACGGTCATGGTTCCCATAGCCGCGTACACGCAATTCTTACTATCGAGCATATCGCTCGTTGTTTATACTCCGCCAATAAATAATGCAAATCTCACTCAGACAAATAGCACGACAAACTCCTCTCTAAATTTTTCGCCGGATCTTAGAACTGCACCTCCCGGAGTAAGGTTCATCAGGATAAGGACGTTGGACAATCCAAACTTCACCAATAATTCCAACATAAATTTTAACGGGGTGGCGACATGGGTACTGCCAAATTATACCGCACAGAATGCAATCGCAATGGTAAGACAGCTTCAGCCAAACGCACTCGAGAGATTTACCTACGGAAGGCTAAACCCGAACACGATAGTTCCTGTCTCTCCAGGGAACAGCTCGATGAACGTGGCACAGTTCCTGAATGCGAGCATGCAGGCGTGCAATTGCTACATAATACCTGCGGTTTCGCTCAACGAATCTGCAAGAGGTACCCTATTCAATACGACAAACTCTCTGTTGAATATGCCAATATATAAAAAATTCAAGTACCTGAGCCTCGATGATTGGAAGGGCTACGCCTCCAGGCATACTGCTAACCAGACCAAAAGTCTGTTCGCCGCGCTTTATGCCCAGGGATGGAAGGGCATAGGCGTCAACGACTGCGGCGGCTACTACACCACGTACAACTCGGCTAGGTTCGCAGATGTGTGCATAGTTCCCAAAGGCTGGCAGATAAGCCAGGGTACGCTGAATTCAGTAGGCAAAGAGCCATCGATCAGGCTTGTACTATCATATATAGACTTCCCTAACGGGATGGCAAAATTCACAAATCTCACACCAGACACGGAAGCCAACGTTCTAATGTATAACGTTACCCCAAGCCAGTCAACGTACGGATACAAATACGTTTACCCGATAGTGCAGACCTTCTGGGATTCAAACCACAAGGTTACCTCGCAAATCGGCCCGTATCATGGCAACACCCTGTATGCAATCATGAATAGCCTAATGCAACAGTACAACTAAAATGAATCGCACTGGACGTTGCCGCTATCCTAAAATGTCACTTTTACCAACATATTTAAGCACCTGGAAGGAAATATCAATTGTTAAAATGGCTGAAAACACTAAGGTTTTGCGAACCAACCCAACATTTCTTTATAATCAAGACGGGACGGTTGTTGTAAAACTTAACAAAGTTGAAAAAGACTTAAGGAGTAACCGCGAAATTGTAGTTGCATTTCGAAATGCAGATATTCCTCCAGCTTGGGCTGCAGATATTTTGCTAGATCGCTGCCCAGCTACAAGCTCATCTGAATTCGACCAGTTCGCAGATGAAGAAAAGAGGATTGTCGAAGAGCACATTGCGAAGAAGGTGGTTGCAATCTCTGGGCACGAGGTTACACGCTGCGTACTGGGATATTCTCCTGCAGCTACAAGACACAAGGATGATGCTACCGTAGGTATCCATCTAAGAGATAACGAATTCTTCTTGGTGACCGGAGGCAAGGCAAAGCTGGAGATATTTTCAGGAATTTATGAAAAAACAGGAGAGCTTATTGCTCCGCGTGAGAAATCAACCATAGTGGAAGCCGACAAAGACACGTTGATGATATTGCCAAAAAAGGTCCAGGGAAACAGATGGGTTTATATTCCTGAGAAAAGTGAGGGTAAGTTCGGTTTTGAGGCAATATATTTTGCTTACCCAGGACCGTTCGACGCCAGTACAAAGAGAGAGGCAATGATTAGGTAGCTCCTGCCTGGAAGGCCTAGAAATCTTCTTTTTCATCAACATATTTAAACAGCAGCAGGAAAACAGGTATTGTTAAAATGGGCGAAAAGACTACCGCTTCTGGGGGAGGATGTTTCTCGGTAGGAAATGCTATCCAAGGTATAAAAGTATTACGAGCTACAACCGATTAAGCTCCTTTAGTATTTCAGGAATAGTTTCGACTATGCAACCGTTTGGAATTGCTCTCCAGTAAAGATGTATGACCTGATTCTCATCTAGCGAAAAGACTCCTTTTGAGAAGAGATGTACTGTAGGCCCGAATATCTCCCAATCCCCAACGCGTTTTAGCTGGCTCTGGTGCTCGTCAGCGATCTCTTGAAGACGTTGTTCATTTTCCTTGAGCTCCAAGTATTTAAGGGTCACATCCGGAGGCAGGTTTACTTTAATGGGCTTGGATATGAGTAGTACGGCTCCCTGATCGACACCATCGTTAACCAGGTGCGTGCTCGACCTTATCTCTTTTTCTCCTTTCAGTATCGCATCCCTAACTACGTGATTCCCAACAAAAACTGCTCTTCCGTTTTCATCCCTTATCGAAAGGTCTGCTGGGTGCACATTGATTATTGTGTTTGAAAAAGTGCTGATGAGAGGTCTGGTAGTTATTACCTCCCAGCCTGCAAATGCTAGGCAATCTATTTTCGGTTTGAGCACAGCCAATTCACCGTCTATTTTTCTAAAGTAAGGCTCGCGTTGGGAGAAATCTTTCGGGTTGGTTATGTGCGCTCTGCGAAATTCCTTGAAATCCAGGTAGATGGGCTCGCCTAGCCCAAAACTTTTGGCTATGTTCCATGCATTATTTCCTTCTTCTTTGTTATCCGTCACTATTATCGAGATTTTAAACAAATATTCGCCTTTGTCTTCCAACCTTTGCTGGTACTTCAGCAAATTTACTGCGTTGGTGCCAGATCCGGACATGAACACAGCCACATTCATCGGCGAATCCATTGGCTCATAGAGTTTTGTTGGCAATAAAAAACCTTTACCATAAAGTTATCTTAGAGATTCTCCTGCACGTACCTGATCGCGTTTCTAGGTATCTGGAGGCCTGGGCCTTCCTGAGGCAGGTTGCCCTCTCTTTTTAGCCTCATCCAATCAGGACTGTTGTAAGGGGACCAATAAGCTTCCCAGTGCGGCATCATTCCGAAAATTCTTCCTGTCGAATCGCACACTCCGGCAATTGCTTTCAGAGAACCGTTCGGATTTTGCGGGTATTCCATTGTTGGCTCCCCAGTTTTCGGATCGGAATAGAACAGAACTATCTGATTTTCTGCTTCTAATTGATGCAGCACTTTATTGTCCTTTACGCTGATCTTTCCCTCACCGTGCCTTACTGGCAGGTACAATTCCTCGATTCCCTCAGTCCAGATGCACGGCGACCTTGTGTTTACGCGGAGAGTTACCCATATGTCTTCGAACTTGCTGGAGTCGTTGTATGTCAACGTAAGTGTCTGCTCGCCTTCGCCAAATCTGGGATCCGGCAACATATTTGCTTTGACCAAGGCCTGGAAACCATTGCATACCCCTATTACAGGCTTGCCAGCATCTACGAATTCTCGCAGTTCATCTTTAAGGAGGAACTTTAGTCTGTTTGCGTGCACTTTTCCAGCTGCGATATGGTCGCCATCAGAAAACCCACCCACAAGGGCCAGTACATTGTAATCCCCAAGCATCCCAGGACTTGCAAGTAGATCGTTAATGTGCACCTTGCGTACCTCTGCGCCCAGCTTGCCATAAGCATACGCTGTCTCCTGTTCGCAGTTTAATCCGTAACCGGTCGGTATCAAAACTTTTGCTTTCATTACAGATCCCTCAAAGTACTTTGCCATACAGATTTTGCATGGTCTATTGCAGTATCGATTATCAGATCTCCATCGAGTCCGTTGACCTTTAATCTATTTTCTTCTGTAACAACGCCTACCTGCGAGTAGACATTCCCCTCCATTAATTTCTCGAATTCCTCTTTTTTGTCAGGAGATATGGTAACCACAAACCTGCTGTTTGATTGCGAGAACAAAACAAAATCCTCTCTTGGTTCGCCAGAGTAGGGAATTTTATGCAGGTCTATTTCCATTCCGTAGCCACCTGCAAAAGCGGACTGGGCCAAAGCCACGCCAAGCCCTCCTATGGTAGGCGTGTGTATTGACTGGACCAGCTCCCTTTCAGTGGCTTCGCTGAGTGCGTTGTACATTCTTTTTGCAGACTCCGCATCAACCTTGGGCACTTTGTTGCCTATGTACCTTTTCCGGCCCGAGCTTTCTCCGATATAAGAAAGGTATTCGGATGCGCCGAGCTCATCATAGGTTTGCCCAATAACATAAACCAGATCTCCAGGCTTCTTGACATCCATTGTCACCGCCTTGCTAACATCATCTATTTTCGCCCGAACGGAAAACAGCAGCGTCGGAGGAATCGATATGATCTTCTCAGTTTTCTTGCCTTCAACGGTTTCGGTTATCTTCCAGACGTTTTTCATGCTGTCTTTTCCAGATATGCAGGGTATGCCAAAAGCTGTAGAATAATCTTTCAGCGCTTTGTTTGCCCTTACCAATTGGGCCAGCTTGTACCGCCCGTCTTCCGAATCGAGGGAAGAGAAATTCCAGCAGAAGTTATCCAAAGCATAGAAAATAGAATCCTTGCTTGGCAGTTTGCCGCCTGTTGCTATGATCTTCCTTGTTGCCTCATCTATTACCGAAGCAGCCATGTGGTAGGTGTCTATATCTGAATAGTGTGGATTGACAGCCTGGGCTACTATCAGACCTTCCTTGCTTCCGTATTCTAGGAAAGAGACGGTAGCGTTGCTGTGCACGTCGTGGTTTTTGCCGACCAGCGGCTTGATCACGCTTAACCCCTTAACTTCGTGATCGTACTGTCTCAATTTGTCCTCCTTTGAGCAAATATTAAGCCTTGCCAACATTTCTTCCAGAACGGCGTGCAGGTCTTCGGGCTTTGCAAACTTTGGTTCCTCGTTTACTTTCCTTTGCCACCTTGCGGTAAGTTCCATCTTTGGCAAGCCGCCGTGGAGGAAGTCCATGGCAAGATGCACTACTGTCCTTTCGCCATATGTTACGTGGAATTTGCCAGAATCATTAAATTCGCCCAAAATCGTTGCCTCTACTCCTCTCTTCTTTGCTAATTCCGTAAATTCTTTGGATTTGGACAAATCTACAGCCAAGGTCATTCTTTCCTGCGACTCAGAAACGAGTATCTCCCAAGGTGTCAGGCCCTGATACTTCAACGGTGCTTTCTTCAGATCTATAGTGCAGCCGTTTGAATCCTTTGCCATTTCACCGACAGACGAGGATAAGCCGCCAGCTCCGTTATCAGTTATGCACTTGTACAGGCCAAGATTCCTTGCCTCCAGCAAAAAGTCGGCCATCTTTTTCTGAGTTATCGAATCACCTATCTGGACAGCTTGGACAGGAGAACCCTTGTCAAGTTCTGCTGATGAGAACGTAGCCCCGTGTATTCCGTCTTTGCCGATCTTGCCGCCGACCATTATCACAAGATCTCCCGGATCTGCGTGTTTTAGTTCGGAGCACTTCTCGTTGATCTTTGGTGGCATTACCCCTATCGTACCGCAGAAGACAAGTGGTCTGAAAGCATATCTATCATCGAAGAATTCCCAACCGGCTACGAGAGGTATTCCGCTCTCGTTTCCTCCCGCACTCACCCCTTTGTGAACCCCGTTTCTTGTCCTTCTCGGGTGCAGCACGCCTTCTGGTAGCTGCCCCTTGTAAAATGGATTTCCAAAACAGTAACCCTGAACATTAAAAGTACACACAGCACCGATCCCTGCTGCAAGTATGTCCCTGTTCACCCCGTCAATTCCTGTTATCGCACCTCCAAACGGGTCCAGAGCAGAAGGCGCGTTATGAGTTTCTATTTTATCGGCTACATAGATTGTATCATTGAATCTAACAATTCCTGCATTATCGTCGAAAGAAGAGACTACCCAACCGTATCTTTCGCTAATAGCCAAACTAGGATCCTTTATGTAGGTTTTGAAGAGGCTGTCGATCTTTTCGGCATTTCCATTCTCATCATAGTACTCGATATTAGCGTTGAATATTTTGTGTTTGCAGTGTTCCGACCAAGTTTGGGCAATAGTTTCCATTTCGGCATCAGTAGGCTTGTCTATGAATTCAGGGTCCATACCTATCCTTTTCCTTTCTTCAATTACCTCGCTTCTTTTGTAATAGTCTCTCGAGACCTTCATCTCCCCGAGGCTTAGCGCAAGTACACCTTTTTTGCTTATATCAATAAGCTCGGGATCGCTAACATTCAGGTCGTACGCTTTAACAGTAGCATTTTCACTTCCCCTAAGTACATGAGTTTCGATCGGCATGTCCTTAGATTTAAGCTCGTCGAGGCTCAGAATTTTTATACTTTCCACTACTGGGTTTGCAAGAAGTCCGGTAGCGATACGTTGCGCATCGTTGCGGTCCCCACCGGTTATCAGATACTGCATTGATGTGGAAACTGTAATGCCTTCTGCTGGTTGTTTCTTAGAGATGTCTGAGAGCGCCATTTCAGCGGTTCTGCCTACATTGTCGGTTACACCGGGTTTGTAACTCACCTCAACCAACCAGTCAAATTTGTCATCTAATTCTTTGGAGGACCTTTCCGTTACCTGATCTACAAAAAGATCCCTTGTTGATCGAATTAGCTCCTGTTTATCGATTGTGTCTATATCGTAGATTCTTCTTGTTCTAACGGATTTGACATCAATTCCAAGGAATTCTTTTATATCACGCTCCAGTCTTTTACCTACCGAATCGGATTCCTTGTGTTTAAACGCAACTATTACTCTTTCAACCAAGCAAGCACCATTTTGTCAAGATGAAACATGAATTTAAATGCCGAATTTTAATTCCTCGTGCAACCTGTGATTAATTCCCATATCGTTTAATGTGATTAGTGGCTCTTTTGTTACCCTGCCGACAATCTGTGCCTCGATTCCGTGCTCTTCAGCAACTGATATTACATTGCCTGCGTCCGGAGTTGCAATTATCATGCCCTGCCCCATATTCCAGGTTTTGTATGCCTCTTCATCGATAACGTGACCTTTTTGTTGGCAATAGAGCATAAGTTCAGAAGGTCTGAAGAGATTGGTCAGGTTGGCTCCACGCCCGCTTGGCCTTAGCATTCTGCTCAACTTCTCAGGGATTCCGCCGCCTGTTATGTGCGCAATGCCATGTATCTCCGTCTTTTGCTCACCGGCAAAACCTCCAAACATATCTACTACTGCGCCAGAGTAAATTTTTGAAGGCTGCAATACCAATTCTCCTAGAGTTTTGCCGTTGAATGGTTCAAGATGCCAGTTTTCTCCGTGAGCAGATCTCAGTATCTTCCTGACCATAGACAGACCGTTAGACCTAAACCCGTCTTCCTTCAATCCAACTAGGGAATCTCCCGCTTCTACTTTATAGCCTGTGAGCATTCTTTCTTTCTTCGCAAACCAAACTACACCCGCAGCCCAATTGTAGTTAAACGGGCCATAACCGCTCACTCTTGCGCCCAATTCTGCAACCTCTCCGTTAACTACAGCTACATTCGCCTCTTTTGCCGCTCCAACATAGCCTATCGCCAATTGCTTGACAAAGTCTATGTAAGAATTATCTATGGTGCCTAGAGTTTTAACATCAAGAACCGAGCCTATAAGGACAGGTTCTGCGCCGATTCGCACCGCATCATCACAAACCATTGCGTCGAGGTCGTATGCAACCGTATCGTGCGTGCCAATTCTTTCTGCTATCTCAATCTTCGTGCCAACCCCATCGAAATTCATATTCATGAAGGTGTCACTAGGAAGACTACCCACGTTGATCGCCCTCAGGCCAGAAAAATCAGAGAAAATCTCTACAACTTCGCCTAGTTTGCCCTTTCTGTTATCCCAGGTGGCCCTCGCGGCATCATAAAGAATTTTAGAGGCGTCGTTGCCGAACTCTATGTTGACTCCGGAACTTTTGTAATCTATACCTGATACAAGTGCGTTGCCCCCCATCCCATCACAGTAGCATAGCCACTACTTTTCCCATATTTATAAGTGTTTGCCAGCAAAACGTTCCATTTCACTAAGGGTACAAAAACAGAGTCAAAATACTTAAATAGGCAAAAGAAATTATGTTTGGAGGTTTGGTGTCTGAGCTAAAGGATCAAAATGGAAAGGATTCGGAAAAAGTAGACAATGGCAGAAGAGACATTTTGAAAGCGTTCGTTGGGACGGGTTCTGTGGTAGCTGCTGGAGTTCTATTTGGACCTGAACTGCTAAGAACCGCAGAGAAGGTGCTCATAGGTATAGCGTCCGAATCTGAAAGTACTGTGGAAAATGGGCTCGCGAGTGCCGCAAGCAACTCTAAATATGCTGCAGAAGAGGCAGTAGACGAATATATGTACTGGACTTCTAGCCGTGCAGTGAAGGAAGCGATAGACAGCACAGCATCGAAGTACAATCTGCCGCGTTGGTTCCTCTGCGCAATTGCAAGCATAGAATCCGGATTCAACCCAAACTTGGTAAACTATAATGATGGGATAGAAGACAAATATGGAACCTGGAGCGAAAAGGTCCCAGGCTACAAGTTTACAGTAGATGGTCGCCCCCACGGAGAGGGGCTGTTCCAACTAACAGGTTGGTGCTACTTGGGGTCTCTTTACCCATACAATCTGAACAAACCCGATGATTCCTTTGAGCAGTATAGAATAGGCATGCACATGGACACGCTTAAAGAGTGGATCTCAATGACAAAGGTGTCGAAACTCGAGGATCCTATGGATCCGATGCAAAATGGAGAGAGGTTTGCTACAGGTTTCGCGGTTCCCGCGTTCCTGCTTTTCGCTGAGCTGTACAAAGAAGATCCAGAAGAGACGCTCAAGAGAGTAGCCTTTGCTTGGAACCATGGAGTAAATCATGAGTATGATCCCGAAGATCAGTACGTTAAATCCTACAATGAGAGGCTTTCGTCTTACAAGGCAATATTCGAAGAGCTCGATGGCAAATGGGACGGGAAGCCAGAATTTGATGATATTTCTCTGTAGAAAATCGCTTTGGGCATCAAAAGGATTATAAATACGGTATTGCAATTTATAGCGTAAATGGAGTGAGAAAAGCATGGCAGAAAATGTAAAGAAATTGTATAAATCTAGGACTAATAAAATGCTCGGAGGCGTGTGCGGAGGCCTAGCCGAATATTTTGGCGTAGATCCTACGCTTATGAGAGTGATCTATCTCATTCTCACACTACTTACCGGGGTCATATTCGGCGTAGTTGTATATGTGATTTTAGCGATCATAATCCCGTGGAAACCTGGCAAATCCTGACGTATCCAAAGGATTAAATACCACTAGATTTCAATGTATAGTGTAAACAATAAAGAAAGCTGCAAACTTTTCCTTATTTCCGGTGTAAAATTGACAGAATTTAAAGATATGAATCTAAAACCTGAGCTGGTGGAATCCCTGAGAAAAGTGGGCTTCATCACAGCGACAGAGGTGCAGGAAAAAACTATTCCTGAGCTTATCAAGGGCAAGAACCTTGTGATAAGGGCGAAGACGGGAACGGGCAAGACAGCCGCATTTCTAATTCCGATAATGCAAGCATTTAGCGGAGCAAGAGCCACAGAGGCAATCATAATAGTGCCTACAAGGGAGCTTGCCCTGCAAATAGTAAGCTTCGCTCAGCAAGTTGGCAGACCGCTACGCATAAACACGGTACCGGTATACGGAGGTTCATCCATAGCCGTGCAGATGAACGCGCTGCGTCAGTCGCCAGAGATAATAGTTGGCACACCGGGCAGGCTAATGGACCTCATAAAGAGGGGCGTACTAGATCTTTCTAGAATAAAGTACCTGGTGCTTGACGAAGCGGACATAATGCTGGACATGGGCTTCATAGACGACGTTGAGAGCATAATAGCAAGGACCCCGAGAACGAAGCAGACGATGCTTTTCTCGGCTACAATATCCTCGCAAGTGGTAAGGATAGCGGAAAGGCATTCTGAAGGGGGCACCGAGCGGATAATAATCGGCAAAGAGGAGGAGTCTGTTGTACAGACAATCAAGCACATCTATGCCATGGTGCCGTTCAGGGTCAAGTACTCCGCTTTGCTTGCTTACATAAAGGAATACGCACCGAAGAAGGCGATAATATTCGCAAGGACGAAGTTCGAAGCCAATTCTATTAACCGAGTGCTGCTGAGCCAGCATTACAATGCAATACTGATGCACGGTGGCTTGACACAGTCAGCAAGGGAGAGATCCCTTGCAAGTTTCAGGAGTGGAGCGCAGTTCCTGATAGCGACAAACATAGCATCGAGGGGACTGGACATAGCTGACGTGACTGACATAATCAACTTCGGTGCTCCGGACGACCCAAGAGTGTACTTACACAGGGTTGGAAGATCGGCGAGGATGGGCAAAGAAGGAAGGGCAATGACGATTGCAGATTCTGAACAGAAAAGGGCATTGAGAGACATAGAGAACGAGGCAAACATCATGTTCCACGAAATAAAGCTTAACACGACACCTTTCGAGAACCTGCCACTACCAATAAAGGAGAGAAGGGGAGAGTTCAGGGAGAGGACCAGGTTCGGCCCACAAAGGGATTCTGAAGGCCATCCTCAAAACAGGGCTGGTTTTGGTGGAGGGCGCGGGAAAGGCAGGTTTGATTCCAAGAATAGACACAGACCGGGAATGAGAAGACAGAGTTTTGGATCGCCGGATAGATAACTCAATAAAAAACCAAAACTTGACAAATCCGTAAGGTTTGGTTAAGTTTTTATGGTTTCTTTAAGTATTAGTAAAGGATGAGAAAATGGTAAAAAAAATAAGAATAAAGAAATATGAAAGGAAAGCTAAGAGTGCAGGTGTAAGCGGATTCATAAAAGTACATCCGCACCATAAGCTAGTAAAGGCTACAAGAAGGAAGGCTAAGCACGCAGGAGTGGGAGGGCATCTAAGGAAGAAGATTTGATAGGAAAAGGAAGAGCCCCGTCCTCAAGGACGGGGTATCCAGATTCCTCTCCTAGCCTTGTTGCTTCTGTAGTGGTTGGTAGATTACAAAAAGAACCGCCTATATTCAACCTTAGATGAAATAAAAATCAGAGTGCAGTAGGTACTGTATAGAAAACGGGTTATTTACACCGTTCCTCAGAGATTCAGGCTTGGTTTATACTCCTCTGCGGTTATGATGTATTTGACATTGATCAGTAGGACCCCTTTTTCTATGCTCCCGGCTCCTTCGGCAAACTTCTTGATCTCATATTCCAGCTTTATGAATTCGCCATCGAAGCCAAGCAAAGTGCCTTTGTAGTCTCCAACCACTAAAGCGTCCTTGGTTCCGAGGCCGCCGGAGGTGGTTATCCATACGGTCTTGCCTATCAGTTCGCTTATGAAAGGAATGTTTTGCTCCATGTCTAGCTTATGGGAAAGAAAGCTATTAATTTGCTTTGCCGAAATGTTCAAATCTTGGTCTCCCCACCTAGGTTAGGGATATAGCTACTAACTCGAAATGTTACTCTTTTTACTGACTTTTAGTTAAAATAATTGGATTGATTCGTTACGCAAAACAATTAGGGCAAACACTAATGAAAATAACACAATAGTCACATTCATTACCATTTCTACTGAGTCTGCAACTTTAAGCATAAAGTCATGTACGAACCTACAGACTCCAGTATTATTATTTGTAGAGGCATTTGGATAATTTAAGTTGCAAGAGGTAGTACTAAATTGCGCTGAAGTAAATTCATTTGCTTCACCCGCAACAAC
>VFSW01010485.1_pt1 | contig 13119 bp, 9 predicted proteins | sample 5358111 | NCBI WGS metagenome assembly VFSW01 (sample SAMN11554181, study PRJNA540505) | mine drainage metagenome | isolation source: sediment from site ElyBrook_90M | place: USA: Ely Copper Mine, Vershire, VT | collected 2017 | reverse complement strand
GCTGCCGCGGAGCGCCCGGCCGGGTGCCGGGGAAGGGGGATGAGGGTGGGAAAGGACACGAAGGTGATTGACTGGCTCCTCGAGGAAGGGGAGCCCTCGATCAGGTATCTGGCCCTTACGCAGCTCCTCGGCAAGTCGGAGAAGGACCCCGACGTGAAGTCAGCCAAGAAGAGGATCGGCGTAGAGGGATGGGCCGCCGCCATACTCGCGAAGCAAAAGCCTGGCGGCTGGTGGGTCCACCAGGAGAACCTCTACCGGCCCAAGTATCACTCGACGAACTGGATGCTGTTGATCCTCTCCGACCTAGGGCCGACCAAGGACGACCCGAGGGTCCGGAGGGCGGCTGACCTGTGGAGGGACAGGTTCTCAAAGCCCGACGGGGGGTTCGGCGCGGACACGGCGAAGGGCAGCCACCTCTGCATCGCAGGGAACACCGCGAGGGGGCTCGTCAAGCGCGGCTACGCCGACGACCCGAAGGTGAAGAGCGCGCTCGAGTGGCTCGTGAAGCACCAGGCGAGCAACGGCGGATGGTCGTGCTACGGCTCGGGAGGGAGCCTCGACTCGTGGGAGGGGATGAGCGCCTTCGCCGCCTACCCGAGGCAGATGTGGACCAAGAGCGTGAAGGGCGCTGTGGAGAGAGGGGCGGAGTTCTACCTGCGCAAGTCGATGGACCAGCAGGGAGCGCGCTACGAGCCCTGGTACCGGTTCCACTATCCCGTGCACTACTACTACGACCTCCTCGTCGGGCTCGACTTCATGACCGCCCTGGGGTATGGAGACGATGGGAGGCTGGCCGGCGCGGTCGCGCTGCTGAGGGAGAAGAGGGGCGCCGATGGGAGGTGGAGCCTCGACGCGGTCCACCCCGACGTCGAGGGAGGGATGGCAGAGTGGTACTCGAAGCACCGAAGCCCGGCCCCTACGCCCTTTGCGCTCGAGAAGCCGGGGCGCCCGAGCAAGATGATCACCCTCAGGGCGATGCAGGTGCTGAAGAGGCTCGGCGAATGAATGAGTCTGGCGGGCCAGGAGAGACCCGCCCCTGAACGGGTTCTCAAAGTGAATTCCAGTGGGAAGGCATCGCGCTCGTCTCCAGATGCATGCGAGTTGGTTGAGCCTGATCGGACGAGCGCGAGATTTGTCTGGCGACCCCCTCAGCGGCTGAGACACGTTTATCTGCCAATAGGGCCTGTTGCCTTAAGGGAGAGAGTATTGCCACAGTCCTCCAAGAAAGAAGGGATCGACGGGTTGACGAAGCAAGCGATAAGGGCCAGGACGTCAAAGGAAGCCAATGCACTAATCGACAAGCTTGAGAAATTTGGCGAGGACGCAGTCTATGGGCTCGAAGAAATCGTCGACCGGACAATCTTCGAAGATGTGCGGGCTCACGCACTGCAGACGATAAGAGACATCAAGTCTGAGGACGCGAACGTTTAGGGCGCTCGCCAGAGCAAAAAACCCGGGAACCGCGGCTTGATCTTGTCTCTCATGAGAACGACAAGAAGAAACAGGATGAAAAGTCATCTTTGCAGTAATTTGGCGGGCCCGGAGAGATGCGCTTAGAATATTAAGCGAATCCCAATGAAGCCCTCAAATGCAGCCGGTCTGGGAGCCGACCCCATGTGAAGACAGACCGCGCATTTGCGTGGATTATTCAAATCGGCCTAGGACCTCATCGTAGCGTCGTAAACCGAGTTTCCGCCACAGCCGGACAAAACAGGGAATCGAAGATTCTTCGAAAAGCTGCTTGAATCGGGTCAAGACTTAAAGAAGGAGGAAAGTCGCGGTGCTAAACCGATATCCTTGAGGCGCAAAGAGAATCATTAATTCCGATTGCCGCAAGATAGTTTCTGTGCTCTTGGTCTTGATTCTCTCTCTTCAAGCCAGACCGAGTCTGGCTCAGACGACTCAGTTTGATGGCACTTACAATTACTCATATCAGTTTTACGGGCCGAACGGCCCAGAAACGCACGATGTCCCGAGGCTTATTGTCGTCCAAGACGGCGTAATTTCAACGCCGAATACCAATCCCGGATTTTCTGGAACTGTCAGCACAGACGGCACAGTGAGCTTCACAGGACCGTGTCCCTTCAACCCGGGTAGCGCGGATTTCAGAGGACAGCTAAGCGTTGGCGGAGGCACTTTTGGCGGAACCGGCAACTACACGTGCAGCATCGGCGGTTCAGGCGGAACGTGGTCCGTGACGCTGGCTTCCTCTCCGTCGTCTTCTTTCGACTTCGGTATCTCTATCGCTCCCGCCTTCGTCACGGTCGGACGAGGCGGGACTGCAGTCTATACGGTGAGTGTGGACCTTGTGAGCGGTACGCCGCAGACTGTCACTTTACAAAGCCAAACATCGAATGCTCCCCCTGGATTCCAGGCTACCATTACAGCGGACTTCGCTGTGACAAGCGGAGTCCCCCCTTTCACGACGACTTTGACAATCCAGACAGCTGACAGTACTCCCAATGCGACGGTAACTAAGATTGTCCATGGGGAAGGTGGAGGAGTGGCCCATGACGCGACGGCGACGTTGGTGGTGACTGAGTCTGCCCAAGCGAGCGCGACCTCCACTAGTTCGACATCGACAAATTCCGGCGGATGTCCTTCAGGCAGTCACCCGTCCCAGGAAAATGGGGGCGCCATATCGCTCTGTGTCCCTGATGGAGGCCTCCAGGTGATACCAACCGGTTCAGTAACTGTGGTTGACGCGAGCGGGAATGCCGTTTCGAACGACGCTTTCTCGATAGGTGATAGCGTCACTACGGGGGCTGGTGCGCAGGCCACGATTCCCATCACTTCTGTCACACCTCAAATATCTATTGACGGGGGGACAACTTTTGGCTCTGGCTACGTGGGCCTTGACTCTTCAGGGAATTTGGCTGGCGACACCAGTTCTAGCTGCGAGTCCGCGATCAGCTCAGCGCAGAACGAGTTCCGACTGACTCTTCTCAAGTCACTTGTGAAAGCTGTGACATCAACCGGCCCACAGGGGAAAGCCGAAGCCATGCTCAAACTTGCAAACGGGGAGGTTCACCTTGTGGACCAGATTACCAACATCATATCACAGGTGGCCACCAACAACGCCTCTCCATACATAATTGACACCTGCGGAACTGAAGCAGTTCCCATGGGAACCGAGTTCACAGTTGCAGCCGGAGTCAACGGAACAGATTTCAAGGTCTTTGGTGGCTCGGTGTTCGTGGCAAGTCTTGCCACCGGGCAGAACGTGACAATTGGCCCTGGCCAGGACGTCTTTGTTCCAAGCAACTCGACGCAGGCCGCGAGCCAGAACCTTGCTGGGAGTGTTCAGGCCTTTGAGCCTGACTCCGTAAACCAGTGGTGGCTCTCGAGCGGTGCCTCGGTAAGCACTTCCCCATCTGCAACTTCAACCCTTGCGTATTTGGACAATGTTTGGGTCTGGGTGTTTCTTGCTGTGGTCCTCGCGGCCCTAGTAGCTGTATCCCGACGAGTCATTCGAAGCAGGAAGAAGTCGTCGGGCACAAATCTCTGAATGTGTCTCACAGCAGAGCAACGATGCCCACTGCCAAATGGCAGCGCGATTCGAATCAATCGAACGCGCGGTCTAATGAGATAAGTCGAGAAGAGGTTCTCGCGCACGAGGGAAGTCTTCTCCAGTCACTCACCTTCTTAGACGCGATACCAGTGCATAGAAATATCGATTACACAATACCTCTGACATGAATGCGAAATTCGAATCCAACTCTAGGTATGTATTGGTGGCGGGCCCGGAGAGATTTGAACTCTCGACCCTCAGCTTTCCGCCAAATTTGGTCGCAGGCTGATGCCCTGATCCATACTAGGCTACGGGCCCCGAACTCCGGGCGTCGGCGAGACTAGTTATGTTTTCCAGCGGAAGCGAGTGCCTTCCCCAGCTTCTCCGCCACGGCTTGCGGCCCGGAGTCAATCACGTAGGGACCCAGGCGCGGGCCCTTCTCCGCGCCTAGGAGAAGCCCGTAGACGGCGGGAAAGAACTCGCCCGCCTGGATGCCGTTCGACCTTATGGTGTTGAACGCAGCCCCCTGCACATCGTCAGCAGTCTTGGCCGACCGAATCGCCGAAGCGAACTCCAGGACCGCCTTTGCCTGCTTCTCGGAGAGCTCGGGCAGAGACTCCCCGAGCGACCCAGCTCCCCCCTCGCGCTTCGCCCAAGCCGCTGCCCACCTTATCCTGGTCGACAGCTCCGGGCTGGGTGCATCCTTCAGCATGCCGTAGGTCGTGAGGCGCTTGACGACGTAGTCCTCGAGCGCGTTCTCGGGGGCAGCCCCTGAGAGCTCCGCCAGCAGGCGGTAGGGGACATGGAAGCTCGGCTGGGCAGGCACTTGGAGCAGTCTAGTGTATTCGTAGAGCCCGCGTAGCTTCGCCTCCTTCATCGCGTTGGGGTCTTTCTTCTTCGAGAAGTAGTGCCCCTCCAGATCGTCGAACTCGTCCATGTAGACCGGGACGTCGTCGACGGAGATGCTCCTAGCGCCGACGATGCGCTTGAACATCAACAGCCTGACGCTGTCGGGGGAGGCGTAGGTCAGCCAGTCTTGTATCGTGATGACGTTCCCGACTGACTTGGACACCTTCCTCCCGCTCTTGTCCTGGAACATCTCGTACCGAGCGTGATAGGGCGGCGGGTGCCCCAGGACGTTTTCGCTTATCCAGTCGTTGATCTTCACCGACTCGGCGATGTCCTTCCCGTAGGCCTCGAACCTGATGTCGAGCGCGGCCCACCTCGCGGCGAACTCGCTCTTCCAGACGAGCTTCCCCTCGCCTTCGGTGACCTTCCGCTCTCCCTCGTGCCCGCATCCCTTCACGATGCTGTGACCGATCTCCGCGCTGTCGCACCTGTAACGGACGATCCCCTTCGCGGAGTCGTATGCCGTGACCACCGTGGTGTAGAGCCTCCCGCAGTTCTCGCAGATGGGGGTGTAGGGGAGCGCGGTGAGGTACTTGTCCTGCCCCGTGAGCTCCTTGATCATCTTCCCCACGAGGGCGGCGTTGTCGAGTATCTTCTTGATCTGCGCGTTGAGCAGGCCCTTCTTGTAGACCTCGGCCCCGCTCATGAAGGTGTAGGAGCTGCCCAGGTCGTCAAGGGCCGAGCGAAGCAGGCCGCCGGTGTGCGCCCCGAAGGAGGCGTGGCAGCCGAAGGGGTCTGGGATCCGCGTGACGGGATGGGCGATGTACTCCTTGAGAGAAGCGGGGAACCCGGCGGGCACCTTCCTCAGCCCGTCTAGGTCGTCCGAGTATGCGATCAGCTCCGACTTGTAACCCAAGGTCTCGAGCGCGAGCTTCACCCCGTAGCTCCTGATCGCGTCGCCGACGCTCCCGATGTGTGGGATGCCCGAGGCGCCGAGCCCGCTCTCGACCCTGAGGAGAGAGGTGCCCCGCCCGAGCGACTTCTCCCTCTCGAGGAGCTCGCTAGCGACCCTGTCGAGCCACGTGCCCCTCCCTATGACCTTGGCTTCCTGCGACGACAATCTAGTCTACACTACTGCGTTGTGGTGCCCGCGGCCTCCGAGTGTAAAAAGATGTTCGTGCCCTTCTACGCGACTAGCGGTAGTAAGGGACGGCGACCTTTTCCATCGGCTTGCTCTCCCTCGAGGAGCGCACCTTCTTCACCGCGTTCTTGAAGTGGTCGAACGTCACGATGGCCTCGTCGAGGTGCCTCTTCGCGTCCTCCGGCTTTGGATATTTCGCGACGTACTCCTGGAGGACCATCGAGACCGCGGTGTTGACGAGGGCTGCGACGTCGGCGCCGCTGAACCCTTCGGTCATGTCGACGAGCGCCTTTATGTCCTTCTTGACCTCGGGCGCCATCTGCTTGCCCTCCATGTTGATTTCGAGTATCTTTTCCCTGGACTCCTTGTCCGGCATGGGTATCGGGATGACCTTGTCGAACCTCCCTGGCCTCACGAGGGCCGGGTCGACCATGTCTATCCTGTTGGTTGCGGCCAAGACGACGACTCCGTTCAGCTGCTGGATGCCGTCGAGCTCGGTGAGGAGCTGGCTGACCACCCTCTCGGTGACCATGCTGTCGCCGCCCATCCCACGGGTCGGGGCTAGGGCGTCGATCTCGTCGAAGAATATGATGCAAGGTGCGGCCTGGCGCGCCCTGCGGAAGACCTCCCTCACCCCTCGCTCGGACTCGCCCACCCACTTGCTCAGCAGCTCCGGGCCCCTGACGCTGATGAAGTTGGCCTCGCTCTCCGTCGCGACCGCCTTTGCGAGCATGGTCTTTCCCGTGCCTGACGCACCGTAGAGGAGGATGCCCTTTGGCATGTTGTAGCCTATCGCAGCGTAGAGGTCGGAGAACTTCAGGGGCCATTCGACCGCCTCTTGGAGCTCCCTCTTGACGCCCTCCAGGCCGCCAAGGTCTGCCCACTTTACGTCGGGTGTCTCGAGGTAGACCTCGCGCATCGCGGAAGGCATCACGTCCTTCAGCGCTCCTTCGAAGTCTGCCATTGTGACGATTAGCTTGTCCAGTATCTCAGGGCTGAGCCTCTCCTCCTCGAGCTTCAGCTCGGGCAGCATCCTGCGAAGGGTCTTCATTGCTGCCTCCTTGCAGAGGTACTCCGCGTCGGCTCCCACGAAACCGTGGGTGACCGCCGCCAGCTTTTCGAGGTCGACGTCGGGCGTGAGGGGCATGTGCCTCGTGTGTATCTGGAGGATCTCGTAGCGACCCTTCTTGTCTGGGACCTTGATCTCTATCTCGCGGTCGAAGCGTCCTGGCCTTCTCAGGGCAGGGTCGATGGCGTTGGGCCGGTTGGTCGCGGCGATGACTATGACCTTCCCCCTCGCCTCGAGCCCGTCCATCAGCGAAAGGAGCTGGCTCACGACTCTGCGCTCCACCTCTCCCGTGACCTCTTCCCTCTTGGGCGCGATCGAGTCGATCTCGTCGATGAATATGATGGTGGGCGCCTTCTCCTTGGCCTCCTTGAAGATCTCGCGGAGCCTCGCCTCGGACTCGCCGTAGAACTTGCTCATGATCTCCGGGCCTGAGATCGGGATGAAGTGCGCGTTGCTCTCCGTCGCGACCGCCTTTGCTAGCAGGGTCTTCCCCGTGCCCGGCGGGCCGTACAGGAGGACTCCCTTGGGCGCCTCGACGCCGAGCTTCTCGAATATCTCGGGGTGCCTCAGCGGGAGCTCTATCATCTCGCGGACCTTTTGGATCTCGTCCTTCAGGCCGCCGATGTCTTCGTATGTGACCTGTGGGACTCCGCGGAGGGCTTCTCCCTTTTCGGAGATCACGAACACGGTCCTCTGGGTTATGAGGGCAGCTTCAGCGACCGGGGTGACGCTCATTACCTGGAACGTCAGCCTCCCTCCAAAGTACGGGATCATCACGTTGTCGCCCTTTGTGACCGGTACGCTCTCCAAGGTGTCAGCCAGATACCTCTCGTCGATCGGCGGCACCGCCTCGAGCGGGGCGACCACCACCTTCTCCGCCGGCGGCGCCTTTACCTTGCGGACGATGACCATGTCGCCTATGGCGACGCCTGCGTTGTTGCGGATGAGGCCGTCGATCCTCACTATCCCCCTGCCCTCGTCCGAAGGGTATAGCGGGAGGCACTTGGCCACGGTTCGCCTCTTCCCTCTTATCTCAATCACGTCGCCTGTCGAGGCATCGAGAGCGTCCATGGCGTCGTAGTCGATCCTGGCGACCCCTCGACCCACGTCTCTCGTGTACGCTTCCAATACCTTGAGCTGGACTTGCTGCTGACTCATGCCTCTATCACGTTCAGACAACACTGACTCCCCTCTATCCCTTATTAGGCTTGTGCCTAAGTTTTAGCCGGAATCCGGCGGTCCATTGCGCAAATGCGCGCCCCCGACGGCCGATGATGAGCAGATAGCTTATCTCTGCTCCCACGAGGATGGCGCGCCACTTGGACGAAGACCACCTCATCATGGTGACCAACGACGACGGGGTGACAAGCCCCGGGATAATCGCGCTGGCGGACGCAGCGTCCTCGCTCGGGAGCGTGATGATCATCGGGCCTGACGGCGAGCAGAGCGCCGCCGGGATGAGCCTCACGTTCAACAGGCCGCTGAGGGTGACCAAGGTGCACGTCGGCCGCAGGGTGTGCTATGCGGTGTCCGGGAGCCCCGCGGACTCGACAATGATCGGCATCCACAACATCCTCCCTAGGAGGCCCGACGCGGTGGTCTCCGGCATCAACCTCGGCGAGAACCTCACGATCCAGGACATCTTCGCCTCAGGGACCGTCGCCGCCGCCCTTTCCGCCGCCCTACTCGGGATCCCGGCCATCGCGTTCTCGATGGAGATCCCCCAGAACAGGAACATCATGCACGGGAGGAAGAACCCCAGCTTCAGCGTCCCCGCGAAGATCGCCGCGGAGATACTGAGGGACGTGCTCGAGCGCGGCCTGCCGAAGGGCGCCGACATGCTCAACGTCAACTTCCCCTGGGGCACGAGCTGGAGGACGCGTGTCAAGATAACTTCACTCGAGGGCAGGAAGTGGAGGGACTACGTCCTGGAGCGCGACGACCCGCGCGGCCGGCCATACTACTGGCTCTGGGGATCCAGGCTCCCGAACTTCCGAACGGACTCCGACGCCTTCGCGGTCCACAAGCAGAAGGCGATCTCCATATCCCCGCTCTCGCTGGACTTCACGCCCAACAAGACCGGCGAGTTCAAGAAGTTCGAGTCCAGGATAACCTCGAGCCTCCGGAAGGTTGCAGAAGAGTCCAGTAGCACGCATAAATAGAGCAAGGGCAAATCTACCCTGGCAGCAGGTCCCATGGAAAACACGGACGGCGATTCGCCGAATAGCAAGGTCGTCGGCGGCCACGCCACGGAAAAGGCCCGCAGGCCGTCTTCCCTGGCGAACGCATTCCGCATGCCGACCCCGGTCGCTGCGATCGACGGGATAGTCGTGCTCCCGCTCTCGATGCTGCTCAGGCTCCTCCTCCCCCCTCGCCTGGTGTCGTCGCGCCCGCGGAGGGCGGTAGGGTTCTCGTTCCCCCGCGGGACGGAGGGTAAGGTCCTCGGCGTGGCGCTACTCGGCGGCACCGCTGCCGTCTCCTACCTGCTCAACAACGCCTTTGGGATCTATGCCGCTCTGGCGATGGTCTGGTTGATGGGCGGGACGGCCGTGGTGATCATCTACAACTCCACCGGGCACGGTCTGGCCTTCGTGAAGCAGATGTGTTCGACCTGCAGGCTGCGTCCGATAATCGAGGAGCACGAGATCATGCACCTCAACGGGGAGCCGTCTGAGGAGGCCGTCTGGCTCGAGACGAGGAAGAAGTACTCCTACGAGGGGCTCGGGCTCGGGACCGACCCGAAGATCCACAGTTTCTGCCCGATCGCCAAAAGACTCAAAGAGAACCCGTAGCGCGGAGGAGACTCTTCGCCAATGGTTCACAGGGTAGCGGGGCTGGACGAGAATCTTTGCCACTCCGACAAGTGCGGGCTGGAGTGCATCAAGGACTGCCCCGTGAACATCAACGGTGACGAGTGCATCGTCCTGGGAGAGGAGAAGCTCGCGGTGATCTCCGAGCAGCTCTGCATCGGCTGCGGGATATGCGTCAAGGTCTGCCCGTTCGAGGCCATAACCATCCTGAACCTCAGCGAGGAGCTCCAGGAGGAGAAGATCCACCAGTACGGGGTGAACACGTTCAGGCTCTACCGCCTCCCCACGCCGAGGAAGGGGCAGGTCGTCGGGCTGGTCGGGAGGAACGGGACGGGCAAGTCCACCGCCCTCCAGATCCTGTCGGGGCAGCTCGTCCCCAACCTCGGCGACTATGAGCGTCCGGCGACGTGGGACCTGATCCTAAAGTACCTCAGCGGGAAGGAGCTCAAGGAGCACTTCGAGAGGGTCTCGAGCGGCGAGGTCAAGATATCGCTAAAGCCGCAGGCGGTGTATCGCCTCCCGGAGGTCTGGAAGAAGGACGTCGCCTCCCTCCTCTCGAAGATGGACGAGATAGGGGAGATGGACGCGGTCGTCGACACGCTCGGGCTCAGGGAGGCGCTCGGGAAGAACCTGGGAGAGCTAAGCGGAGGGGAGCTGCAGAGGGTGGCGGTCGCGGTCGCCTCGCTCAAGGACGCCGACATGTACCTCTTCGACGAGCCCTCGTCATACAACGACGTCTACCAGAGGCTGGCTGTCTCGAAGCTCATCAGGTCAGTCGCCGAGAAGGGCAAGTACGTCCTGCTGGTGGAGCACGACATCACGTTCCTCGACTACGCCAGCGACTACGTGCAGATAGTCTACGGAGAGCCCGGGGTCTACGGGATAGTCTCCGCGCTCTACCCGTCTAGAAGCGGGATCAACGCCCTCCTGGAAGGGTTCCTCCCCCAGGAGAACACCAGGTTCAGGGACAAGAGCGTCACCTTCGACGTGACGACCAGCGTGGAGACGCAGCAGTCGGAGGAGGTGATAGCGAGGTACGGCTCGCTCAGGAAGGCTTTCCCGGGGTTCTCGCTCGAGGTGAGCGCGGGAGAGATAACCTCGGGGACCGTCTTCGGGGCGATAGGGGCGAACGCGCTGGGGAAGACGACGTTCCTCCGCATGCTCGCCGGCGAGGAGAAGCCAGACTCTGGGGAGGTGAGCCTCGGCGTCAAGATATCGCTCAAACCCCAGTACCTCAAGGCAGACTACCAGGGGACGGTCCTCGAGTTCATCGGCGAGAAGGTCGGGAAGGGGTTCGACGACCCCAACCTCCAGGCCTACCTCGCAGGCCCGCTGAAGATCGAGAAGCTCTTCCCCAGGAACGTCGCGGACCTGAGCGGGGGGGAGCTCCAGAAGCTCGCGATAGTCTCGACCTTCGCGGCGCAGGCGGACCTGTACGCGCTCGACGAGCCGTCCGCATTCGTCGACGTCGAGGATAGGTTCGTAATCGCGAAGGCGATGGGGAGGCTCGTCAAGGCGAGGGGGAAGAGCGCGGTGATAATCGACCACGACATCCAGCTCCTCGACCTCATCTCGGACAGGATGCTCGTCTTCACGGGGGAGCCCGGACGAAAGGGGTTGGCGACCTCGCCCCTCGGGAAGGAGGAGGGGATGAACACCTTCCTGGGCGAGATAGGCCTGACGTACCGGAGGGACGTCAAGAGCGGGAGGCCCAGGGTGAACAAGCCCGACAGCAAGAGGGACAGGGAGCAGAAGGAGAAGGGGCAGTATTACTACGCCGCCAGGGCCGGGCAGCCGGCCGGCGAGGAAGAGGAGGAGCAGGAGGCTTGACCGAAGCCAGCCCCGCGCCAGCGAAGCGGTGAGCGCAGGCACGAAGCTGTCCAAGTGGGGCGACCTCTCGTCCTTCGAAAGCGGGATCGACGTGATCGGGGACATCGCGATAGTCAAGCTCCGCACGGGCGCGGAGGGGAAGGAGGGGGCGCTCGCCGAGGCGATCCTCGGTGAGATGAAGAACGTAAAGTGCGTCTACGGCCAGGAGGGCGGGATCGAGGGAGACTTCCGGCTGCGGAGGCTCCGGCACCTGGGCGGGGAGGAGCGGACGACGACGCTCCACAAGGAGAACGGGATCAGGCTCAAGCTGGACGTCGAGACCTGCTACTTCTCTCCCCGCCTCTCCACCGAGAGGCTCCGGATCGCGGAGGAGGTGGAGGAGGGGGAGAGGGTGCTCAACATGTTCGCGGGAGTCGGCCCGTACTCGATCCTCATCGCGAAGAAGACCTCCGTGTGGAGCTGCGAGCTCAACGAAGCCGCGTTCAGGTTCCACATCGAGAACAACAGGCTGAACAAGGTGGAGGGTCGCATCGAGATGGTCGAAGGCGACGCGATGGCGCTGCCCGAGAGGCTCAAGGGCGGGGTGAGGTTCGACAGGATACTCATGCCCCACCCTTCGCAGTCGAACCTCTTCCTCCCCGCGGCGCTCTCGATGCTGGCGGTGGAGGGTGTGGTCCACTACTACAGGCACGTGTCGGGGGAGTACGAAGGCGAGGCGGAGGACGCGCTTCGGAAGGAGGTGGAGGCGGTCGCCCCGGGGACTCGTGTAGGCTCGGTCCGGAGGGTCAGGGTGATCGGCCCCAGGTACATCGAGCTCGTCGCAGACCTTCGCAGGCCCTAGAAGGGCAGCTGCTGGCTGTACCGGTACAGGTGGCCGCTGACCGAGAAGCTGATGAAGATTACGCCGAGCTCGAACAGCGCGATGCTGTTGAAGCCGCTCGCGACCGCCTGGACGGCGAATATGTTCATGATCACCTGGACGGCGATGAGCAGGAAGAGTATCGCGGTCAGCCACTCCCGCGAGAGGAACGAGAGAGACATGGGCTGGAGAGCCTTCCTCACCTTCTCCTTCTGGTTGAGGAAGTTGATCACCGAGTAGGTGAGGCCGAAGCAGACAGCGGTGAGGATGAGCATCGACCCGAAGTACTCCGTCGGGTTGACGTAGAGCCGTTGGAGCGTGCTTAGCGACGTGTCGGGGTTGACGTAGGCGCCCCAAGAGGTCGTCGCGAGGACCTGGCCGATGCTCGTGATGCCCAGGGCCGCGAAGAACGGCCTCTCCTTCCAGGACATCTTCTTCGAGGTGTCGACGAACGGGACCACCGCGAACATCAGCAGCATCAGGACGGGGATCAGTCCCGCCATCGTGAACTTGTCCAATTCGGTCCGGAGCAGGGCGTAGAGGCTGGTCAGGTACCACTCGGGTATCGTCAGCTGCCCGTTGCCCGGGCTGTATGCAGTCCCAAGCTGTACGGGGAAGAGAGCCCCTATGACGAAGATCCCCCCCATCACCGATGCGACCACCGGAAGGTCGAAGACGAGGTATCGCGGGAAGTGGAAGAACGTCAGGAGGAGCATGACCATCGGGAGGATGAAGACGTGCGCGGCGAAGAGGCGGAGGATGAAGTCGCTGAAGCCGGAGCCGAACGTGGCGAGCCTGATGACCGATCCGGTGACGGGCCCTATGGAAGGGGACGAGTTGGCAAGTGAAGCACCTATCTCTATGGCGAGCCACGCCCTCTGGTTGAAGATGATGTCGTACCCGGTGAAGGCCTCGAGCACTGTGATGAGGCCGAAGAGCATCCCCGTCACCCAGATGACCTCGTTCTTGATCTTGAACCTGCCGCTGAAGTACTGGTAGTAGAGGTGGAGCGCGGCGAGGAGGACCATCGCGTTCGAGGCGGTGTAGTGG
>VFSW01010484.1_pt1 | contig 13119 bp, 13 predicted proteins | sample 5358111 | NCBI WGS metagenome assembly VFSW01 (sample SAMN11554181, study PRJNA540505) | mine drainage metagenome | isolation source: sediment from site ElyBrook_90M | place: USA: Ely Copper Mine, Vershire, VT | collected 2017 | reverse complement strand
AACAACTATTCAATGCTTACACGCCGCTGGCTGCTCCCTCTTATCCTCGTACTCGCGCTGATATTACTGCCGTCATTGTTGCTTGGCATGGCGGTAATGCTGACTTATCCGACACTTCCCTCTCTGGAGTTGCTCACCGACTATCACCCGAAAGTTCCGTTGCGCGTATACAGTGCTGAAGGCACTTTGCTCGGCGAATTTGGCGATGAGCGTCGTGCGCTGGTTAAAATCGCCGATGTGCCCGACAACATGAAGCATGCCATACTCGCCGCCGAGGATGATCGCTTCTATCAACACGGCGGCGTCGATTATATGGGTGTGCTGCGCGCTGCGTTGTCCAATTTCACCGCCGGCGGCAGCAAACAGGGAGCGAGCACCATCACCATGCAGGTGGCGCGCAATTTTTTTCTGTCCAAGGAAAAAACCTTCACGCGCAAGTTCAACGAGATGTTGCTTGCCTTCAAGATCGAACATTATCTTTCCAAGGATGAAATCCTGCAGCTTTACATCAACCAGATCTATCTTGGTCAGCGCTCCTACGGTTTCGCTGCGGCGGCCCAGATTTATTTCGGTAAACCGCTGGATCAGCTTTCCATTGCCGAAGATGCCATGCTGGCCGGCCTGCCTAAAGCGCCTTCGAGCTACAATCCGGTTGTCAATCCGAAACGGGCAAAATTGCGTCAGCTTTATGTGTTGCGTCGCATGCACGAGCTGCACTTCATCACCGACGCGCAGTTCAATCTGGCTCAGAGCCAGCCTATCGTCACCAGACGCGGCAATCAGGAGTTTCCGGTCAAATCCGACTATTTAACTGAAATGGTTCGTCAGGCCATGTACCAGAAATATCAGGACAGCGCCTATACGCAGGGTTTGAAGGTTTACACCACCATCCGCCAGCAGGACCAGATGGCAGCCTATCAGGCGGTGCGCAAGGGCGTGCTTGAGTATGACCGGCGTCATGGCTATCGCGGACCGGAAGGCTTCGTTGATTTGCAACAGGACAGCAGTGAAGAATACCTGGAGGAATCCTTGCAGGACACTACCGACAACGACGATTTAATTCCTGCTGTGGTGCTGTCCGCGTCCGCCACCCGGTTACAGGCTTATTGCAAAGGGGGTGAGCGCGTCACCCTCGGTGCTGAAGGATTGCATTTTGCACAACGCGCCTTGAGCGACAAGGTCGCGCTGAATCAGCGCATCGTGGCAGGTTCCATCATCCGTGTGCAGAAAAATGATCAGGGCGCCTGGCAGATCAGCCAGCTTCCGCAGGTGGAAGCGGCGTTTGTTTCGGGCAACCCGCTCGATGGCGCCATCTATTCACTGGTGGGCGGCTTCGACTTTAATCACAATCAATTCAACCATATCACGCAGGCCTGGCGTCAGCCCGGCTCCAGCTTCAAGCCGTTTATCTATTCCGCCGCGCTTGAGAAGGGCTTCACGCCTGCCACCATCATCAACGATGCGCCACTGACGTTCGGCGCCGACCAGACCGGCAGCACACCCTGGGAGCCGAAAAACTACGATGGAAAATACGAAGGCCCGATGCGTATGCGCGAGGCGCTCGTTCATTCCAAAAACTTGGTCTCCATTCGCATACTGCAATCCATTACTCCGTCTTATGCGCAGGACTACATCACCAAGTTCGGCTTCGATGCCGACAAACACCCGCCTTATCTCACCATGGCGCTGGGTGCCGGCTCGGTGACGCCGCTACAGATGCTGACCGGCTATTCGGTATTTGCCAACGGCGGTTTTCGCACCACCCCTTACTACATCAAACGCATCGAGGATGCGCAAGGCAACGTGCTCAGCCAAACCACGCCACTCGTGGCAAACGAAGGTGCACAACAAGTCATCGATGTGCGCAATGCCTACACCATGGTCAGCATGATGCAGGACGTGGTCAAACACGGCACCGGCATACACGCGATGCAGCTCGGACGCCAGGATCTGGCCGGCAAAACCGGCACCACCAGCGATTCGATAGACGCATGGTTCTGCGGCTTCCAGCCTACCGTGGTCGGCATCGCCTGGATGGGGTTTGACCAGCCACGCAGCCTGGGCGGCAAGGAAACCGGCGGCGGCGCCGCGCTGCCGATCTGGATGAGTTACATGGAAAAAGTTCTCAAGGGAGTGCCTGAGGCAGCATACAGCATGCCCGACAACATGACTGCCGTGCGTATCGACGATAACGGTCATCGCGATGAAAGCGGCACACGTGAGGAATATTTTTATCAGGAGAATGCGCCCGGTGCGCAGCCTGCCCCGGCGCCTGCTGAAACGGGAAAGCCTGCCAACACCATCAAAGATCAGTTACTCTAACGGACATGGCAAGCAGCCACCCCCAAATTATGAAACTTGCCATGCCCGCTTCCCTCTCCTCAATCCTCTCCCGGTGGGAGAGGAAGCAAATGAATCGCTATGCGAGTTTCACGTTAAACCTGCCATGAGCAAACCACATATTCAGAAGCGCGATCTGATGCGCGAACAACTGGCGCACCAGGCGGCCAAACTGATTGCAGAAGCCGGCATTGCGGATTTCGCCTCCGCCAAACGCAAGGCCGCCCGACAACTCGGCGCATCGGACACCCAACATCTGCCCAGCAACAGGGAAGTTGAGGAAGCGCTGCAAAGTTACCGCTCGCTTTATCAGCACGACAGTCATCCCGACATCCTGTACCAGTTACGCACCGAAGCCCTGGCCTGCATGAATCTGTTCGCCACGTTCAACCCCTACCTTACCGGTTCGGTGTTGAGCGGGGCTGCGGGCGAAAATTCAGACATCAATCTGATGCTGTTTTCAGACGACACGAAAGCCGTATTGCTGTTTTTGCTCAAGAACAAGCTTGATTTCGAGGACGGCGAGTGGCGTGTTCGACTGGGCGGCCGGGAAGAGACTGTTCCCAGTTACACACTGAGCGGTGAATCCGGCACACAAATCCATCTGGTGGTACTGCCGGAAAACGCCCGCTACAGCGGCAGCCGCCACCCTGACACCCATGCGAATATCGCTGCGGTAACTAAAATGATTGAGGAACAAGGATTGAGGATTGAGGATTGAGGATTCAGCGGCATAGTGTTCATATCTCCTGCCCTGAGCGCAGTATTCATAACTACGGGCAACGCACGGCCTACCCCTTGCGGGTAGACTACTGAATCTTTCAAGCTGTCTCGACCACACACAACTCATGCAGGCGCTGCGGGGATAATTCCAACCCGTTGGGCCAGCATAATGCGCCCGCATCGATAAAGAATCGCTTGAAATATGTTTCAACCTTAAGCGCTTCCAGCAAGCTGCCTTTGCGATCTTTGAAATAAACTGACGCATTAAAGTGTCCTTCGCTGCCATCTGAAAATTGCAGTGCGACGGAAAACTTTCCCTCATAACGTGCGTTAAGTATCTTAATCACGATCTGCTCCTTGAATTCTTTCAAGCGGCTCAAACTGTTGCGCCCGAAGCCAATTGTTTTGCAACTCCTGCTGATGCACCAAACACCACTCCTGCACGATACTCGCCACTTTGCGCGGCAAATCACCTGATTTCACTCTGCCATTAGCGATATCAACCAAGGCTTTAAACCCCTGATATTCGACATGAATATGCGGCGGGTGATCGTCGTGCCACATACGGATAATGATACCGAAAAATATCGAAAGCGTAGGCATGGGTGCAGTTTACATCAGCGATAGTCGAAAGGCGGGAAATTAATTATCCTCCTCGCCGAATCCTCAGTCCTCAGTCCTCAGTCCTGAATCCTATTTTGCCAGCCACCTTGCCGCATCCAGCGCAAAATAAGTCAGTATCCCGTCAGCGCCGGCGCGCTTGAATGCCAGCAACGATTCCAGCACGCAAGCCTGCTCATTCAGCCAGCCGTTCTGCGCGGCCGCCTTGAGCATGGCGTATTCGCCGCTGACCTGATAGGCAAAGGTAGGCGCCTTGAATTCGTCCTTCACGCGCCGCAAAATGTCCAGATAGGGCATGCCGGGCTTGACCATCACCATGTCCGCGCCTTCCTCTAAATCCATGCCGACTTCCCACAGCGCCTCATCGGAATTGGCCGGATCCATCTGGTAGGTATATTTGTTGCCGCCGCCCAGATTGCCGCTGGAACCGACCGCATCGCGAAACGGGCCGTAGAAGCTGGATGCGTATTTCGCAGAATAGGCCATGATCCGGGTGTGTATATGCCCGTCCGCATCAAGCGCTGCGCGCACCGCAGCGATGCGCCCGTCCATCATGTCGGAAGGCGCGACGATGTCTGCGCCCGCAGCGGCATGAGCCTGCGCCTGGCGTGTCAACACCGCAATGGTCTCGTCGTTGAGCACATAACCGGATTCGTCCAGCAGTCCGTCCTGCCCGTGACTGGTATAGGGATCGAGCGCGATGTCGGTCATCACGCCAAGCTGGGGGAAATTTCTTTTCAGTTCAGCGATCACGCGCGGCACGAGGCCGTTCGGGTTATAGGCTTCGCACGCATCCAAAGTTTTAAGCGGAGTATCGATTACCGGAAAGATCGCCATCGCCGGAATGCCCAGCTTCACGCAGGCTTCAGCATCGTGCAGCAACAGATCCAGCGTCTTGCGCTGCACCCCCGGCATGGATTTAACGTCTTCGACCTTGTCAGCGCCTTCCAGCACAAAAACCGGATAGATAAAATCTGCCGGAGTAAGCAGGTGCTCGCGCATCATGTCGCGTGAAAAAGCATCGCGACGCATCCGCCGCATGCGTTTGTGGGGATATTGTCCAAGTGTTTGCATATTTTTCCTAAAAAAATTAATTTTCCCTGGAACTATTTAAGAGAACGCTTATCTGATTGCGTGAATGACGATAAATCATTCCACGTTTCTCCTCCCTGAGCGTGTCTTAACCTAGTTAAGATTTTAGCCCCCACATGTTGGGGGCTTTTTTTTGCCCGCTAAACGACCGCTTTTCAGTCTATGACGCCTTCATCCACGTTAGTCTTGCTGTCATCCGCCTTTAACCATCCGGCAATCACCGCTTCGGCCTCTTCCAAGCCCTGTTTTTTCAGACTTGAGAATAACTGCACGGAACATTGCGGATAGTTTTCGCCAAGATAAGCCTTGACCTTGAGCAGGGTCAGCGTCGATTGCTGGCGACTCAACTTGTCCGATTTGGTCAGCAATATGTGTACCGGTTTGCCGGTAGGCGCGAACCAGTCCAGCATGGTTTCATCCAGTTCCAGCAACGGGCGGCGGATGTCCATGATTACCACCAGTCCGCAAAGTTCCTCGCGCTTTTGCAAGTATGAACTTAATAGTCCTTCCCAATGGCGTTTGGCCTCGGGCGGCACCTTGGCGTAACCATAGCCCGGCAAATCCACGATGTAGTCGTTGTGTCCAAGCGAAAAGTAATTCAGATGCTGGGTGCGGCCCGGCGTCTTGCTGGTATAAGCAAGACGCACATGGTTCGCCAGGGTATTGATCGCGCTCGATTTGCCTGCGTTGGATCGCCCGACAAAAGCCACTTCGCGACCGCCGTGCATCGGCAGGTCCTTGATGTGGTTGACGGTGGTATAGAACGTCGCCAGAGAAAAAAGCCCCATTATTTCCAGACCGAGAAAATTGCGTCAGCGTTGGCTATCGTCGCGTCGATGTCAGCTTCGGTGTGCGCTGAAGACACGAATCCCGCCTCGAAGGCGGAAGGCGCCAGATACACGCCCGCGTCCAGCATGGCGTGGAAGAAACGGTTGAAGGCCTCCTTGTCGCAGGCCATCACCTCCGCATAACTGGTTGGCACGTCTTTACTAAAGTACAAACCGAACATGCCGCCCACCGATTGGGCGCAAAATTCAACGCCATGCCGTTTGGCGCTCGCACTCAGGCCTGTCGTCAATTGTGTCGCCAACTGTGCCAGACGCTCATAAAAACCTTCAGCCTGCACCAGCTTCAGGGTTGCCAGGCCCGCCGCCACCGCGAGCGGATTGCCCGACAGGGTTCCTGCCTGATACACCGGGCCCAGCGGCGCCAGACATTGCATGATGTCGCGTCGTCCGCCGAACGCGGCTGCCGGCAAGCCGCCGCCCATCACCTTGCCCAGCGTCACCAGATCGGGTTTGATGCCATAATAACCCTGTGCGCCTTGGAGACTGACGCGGAAACCCGTCATCACTTCGTCCAGAATCAGCACCGCGCCATATTGCGTGCAAAGATTACGCAACGCAGCCAGGAATTCGCGTTTAGGCGCAATCAGATTCATGTTGCCCGCCACAGGCTCGACGATCACGGCGGCAATTTCGCTGCCCATCCCGGCAAAAGCGCGCTCAAGTCCGGCAGCATCGTTGTAATCGAGCACCGTGGTCAACGCTGCAATCTCGGCCGGCACACCCGATGAGCTTGGCTGACCGAAAGTCAGCGCGCCGGAACCCGCCTTGACCAGCAGTCCATCGGAATGTCCGTGATAACAACCCTCGAACTTGACAATGCGCGAACGGCCGGTGAAGCCGCGCGCCAGACGTATCGCCGTCATGGTCGCCTCCGTACCGGAGCTGACCAGTCTCACCATTTCAAGACTCGGCAGCAAACGGCACAGCAAAGTTGCCATTTCCAGCTCGGCGGCGGTCGGCGCACCAAAACCCAGTCCATTGGCTGCCGCTTCCTGCACCGCTCGTACCACGTCCGGATGACAATGACCTGCGATCATCGGCCCCCATGAACCCACGTAATCGATATAGCGCTTGTCGTCCGCATCCCACACGTAAGCGCCCTGGCCGCGCTTGAAAAACAGCGGCGTACCGCCTACCGAACGAAACGCGCGTACCGGCGAATTCACGCCGCCGGGAATCAGCTGTTGCGATGCGTCGAAAAGTTCCTGATTGTGAGAAGTCATGTTGCGTCTTTCTGGCTATGGATTATACAAATTTGAAAACTGCTTCGCAGCATGCGCGATATCTTCCACACCGAACAGCGCCGAAATCACTGCCAGCGCGTCTGCCCCCGCATCCAGCAAGGACGCGCCGTTCTCTATCGTGATTCCGCCTATCGCCGCTATCGGCAGAGCGATCTCGCGGCGGGCCTGTCTCAACAAATCCGGCGTTGCCGCCACGGCATCGGGTTTAATGTTCGAGGCAAAAAAAGCGCCGAATGCGACATAGTCAGCGCCCTGGCCCGCCGCCTGATGCGCCAGTGCAATGCGATTATAACAAGACACGCCGATTATTTTTTCATTGCCCAGCACGGCTCGCGCTGCAGCCACGCTGCCGTCATCAAAGCCCAGATGCACGCCATCGGCATCCACCTGCGCGGCCAAGGCCGCATCATCGTTGATGATCAGAGGCACAGCGAATTTCTGCGTCAGCCGGCGCAAGGCAATCGCCTGCTCCAGTCGCAAAACGGCATCGCCCGTCTTGTTTCGGTATTGCAGGGTAGTCGCTCCGCCTTGCAACGCCAGCCTCACCTGACGCAGCAACGCCGCCGTATCAGATGCTTCCGGCGTAATCGCGTATAAACCGCTAATCTCAATCCTGCACTTAGTTGAGCGTCTCAGGCTTGTCCTCATCGTCTTCACCGCGCGCCCAGAACAGCCTGTCGGGGATGAACTGCCCCATACCGGGCCTGAAACCCGCATTCAGCGTCTGCCAGGTATACTCCTGCGCCTCCTTGACCGCCTCCGGAACATCCACACCCTGCGCCAGCAAGGCGGCAATGGCTGAAGCCATGGTGCACCCGGAGCCGTGATAAATTCCCGGCAGACGCGCCCAGGCGTCGCTGCGCACCATCCCCTGTTCACTGTACAAAGTGTTGATCACCTTGGGCGTCTGTTCGTGCGTGCCGGTGATCAGCACATATTCGCAACCCATTGCCAGTATGCGCCTGGCGCATTCTTCCAGACTGGGATCATCTTCCTCGTCGTCTTCATCGATCGCCAGACGACGCGCCTCTATGCTGTTCGGCGTAACGATGGTCGCCTGCGGAATCAGCAGCTCGCGGATCGCATCCAGCATATCTTCGTCAGCCAGTTCATCGCCGCGTCCCGACGCCAGCACGGTGTCCAGCACAAAAGGAACGTCAGGATAATCCGCCAATATCTCGGCAATCGCCACGATATTTTCCACGCTGCCGAGCATGCCGATCTTGAAAGCCGCCACCGGCACATCTTCGAGCATTGCACGTGCCTGATCCACCACCCATTCCGGCTCCATCGCCAGCACGTCCTCCACCCCGCTGGTATCCTGCACGGTGATCGCCGTGACAACCGACAGCGGATGGCAGCCCATGCTGGCAATGGTCAGCATATCGGCCTGCAAGCCGGCGCCTCCGGAAGGATCGGTGGCGGCGAAACTCATTACTAGCGGGAAAGATTCGGACATGGTGTAGGCGATTATGCGCGTCAGGTCGGCCATTTTACCCTATATGCTTATGATTTCCGAATAACAATTTCAAGGCGGTTTTGACGCCCTGCTCTGCTGCTTGAGTTGCCAGCGCACGCTGCGCCAGCGACTGGACGCGAACCATGATCTGTCCTCGTCGTTCCGAAGTTGATACGCGGATCGCCTTGCCATGGCGTCCGGGGCGGTTTCAAACACAAAAATCAGGCCGGCATTTCCGGCACGGGCTCGTTCCACGGCGCGACCTTCAGCAGCAGCAACATGCCCGGTATCGCCATCAGCGCGCACAGCAGGAAAAAGCCGCTCCAGCCCATCGCTTCGACCAGCCAGCCGGTTGCCGCATTGGCGAAGGTGCGCGGCATCGCCATCAGACTGGTAAACAGCGCGAACTGGGTAGCCGTGTAAGCGGGGTGGGTGGTGCGTGCGATGAAGGCGACGAAGGCAACCGTGCCCAAACCCACACCCAATGCTTCCAGGCCGATCACCAAGCCTAGCTGGGTGCGTTCCAGCACGCCGATCTCGCTGTGATGGCCGATAGCGGCCAGCCAGGCAAAACCGAAGATTGCCAGTATCTGCACCACGCCGAACAGCCACAGCGCGCGGTTGATGCCGATCTTCACCATCCACAAGCCGCCCAGCATGCCGCCGATCACCGCAGGCCACAGACCCGCGTTCTTGGCGATCAGGCCGATGTCGGTTTTGGAAAAGCCCATATCGAGATAAAAAGGCGTGGCAAGCGCCGTGCACAGACTGTCGCCCAGCTTGTAAAAAAGCAGAAAAGCCAGTATCAGCAGCGCGCTGCGCCAGCCCTGCCGGTTGATGAATTCTCGAAACGGTTCGACCACGGCCTCGCGCAACGTCTTCGGCGGCACTGCGCGGTGCGGCTCCTTGACCATCAGCGTCATCGCGATGCCGGGCAGCATGAACAGCGAAGTGATGATGAACACCATATCCCATGGCATAAAATCGGCGAGTATCAGCGACAACGAACCCGGCACCAGACCTGCAATGCGGTAGGCATTGACATGCACCGCATTGCCCAGGCCCAGCTCGGCATCTTCGAGCAATTCGCGCCGGTAGGCATCGAGCACGATATCCTGCGTTGCGGAGAGCACCGCCAGGAGCGTGGCGCACCACGCAATCGTGGCAAGCTGGGTGACGGGCGAGAAACCGCCCAGCGTGGCGATCACGGCAAGCAATCCTGCCTGCGTCAACACCATCCAGCCGCGCCGCCGTCCCAGCACGGGCAGCGCATAGCGGTCGAGCAGCGGCGACCAGATGAATTTCCAGGTGTAGGGAAACTGGATCAGCGCGAACAGGCCGATGGTCTTGAGATCCACATGCTCGCTGCGCAACCAGGCGGGCAGCAGATTGAACAACAGATACAGCGGCAGACCGGATGAAAACCCGGTAAACACGCAGATTGCCATGCGCCGCGAAAACAGTTGTCTGACGACGCTCATACTCCCCGCTGGAAGCGATATACCGCCGTGCTGCCGAGCAGATTGGGCAGCCAACCAACCTCGCGTCCGCCGGTCATCACGCTGCGCGCCGTGACGCTGACGCAGTATGTGCGGCAAAAATTCTCGAAGTCATTCAGCGTGCACAGGTGCACGTTCGGCGTGTCGTACCACTGGTAGGGCAACTCGCGCGATACCGGCATATTGCCCAGCAGCACGTCAAGGCGGCTCCTCCAGTAGCCGAAATTGGGGAAGCTGACAATGCCTTCGCGTCCGACCCGCAGCATCTCCTGTATCAACGGTTCGGTGTGCCGCGTAGCCTGCAAGGTCTGCGAGAGGATGACAAAATCGAACGCGCCGTTCTCGAAATCCGACAGGCCGGCATCCAGGTCGTTCTGGATCACATTCACTCCGTTGGCGATACAAGAAACAATGTCAAGATCGCTGATCTCCACACCGTAACCGCGCACCGCCCGCGCCTCCTTGAGATAGCGCAACAGGCTGCCGTCGCCGCAGCCCAGATCCAGCACCGAAGCGCCCCTGGGTATCCAGGCCGCAATGGCCGCAAAATCGGCCCTGTCAGTCGCACTCATGCCGACACCTCGCAACTTACCCGGTCGAGATACGCGCGCACCACGTCAAAATAATGCGGATGTTCCATCAGGAAGGAATCATGCCCGTGCGTGGAAGTAATCTCCGCGTAGCTGACCGGGCGTTTATTGTGCAGCAGCGGACGGATAATCTCACGCGAGCGTTGCGGCGAAAAGCGCCAGTCGGTGGTGAACGAGATCACCAGAAAACCAGCTCTTGCGCGCGCAAAGGCGCGGTTCAGATCGCCGCCGCAATCCTGAGCGGGGTCAAAATAATCCAGCGCCTTGGTCATCAGCAAATAGGTATTGGCATCGAAATAGGCGGCGAACTTGTCGCCCTGATAGCGCAGGTAGGATTCGATCTGAAACTCCACCTCGTAGCCATAATTATATTGTTCGGTGCGCAGCTCACGCCCGAACTTGTCGGCCATCGCATCATCCGACAGGTAGGTGATATGGCCCAGCATGCGCGCCAGCCTGAGCCCTCGCGTCGGCACCACGCCATGCTGGTAATAATCGCCGCCGTGAAAATCCGGATCGGTCAGGATCGCATTGCGCGCCACGTCGTTGAAGGCGATATTCTGCGCGGTGAGGCGCGGCGCACTGGCGATAGACAGCACGTGGCGCACCCGGTCAGGATAGGCCAGCGACCATTGCAAGGCCTGCATGCCGCCCAGGCTGCCGCCGACCACGGCTGCGAAACAGCCTATGCCAAGCCTGTCCGCCAGCCGCGCCTGCGACTCGACCCAGTCCTCCACCGTGATCACCGGGAAACTTGCGCCATAAGGCTTGCCGGTTTCCGGATTGATCGAGGAGGGGCCGGTCGAGCCATGGCAGCCGCCCAGATTGTTCAGGCCAACGACGAAAAATTTATCGGTATCGATCGGTTTGCCGGGGCCTACCATGTTGTCCCACCAGCCGATGTTTTTGGGCTCGTCGGCGTAGAAGCCCGCCACATGATGGTGTCCTGACAAGGCGTGGCAGATCAGGATGGCGTTGGACTTGTCGGCATTGAGCGCACCGTATGTCTCATAGAGCAGCTGATAGCCGGACAACACCGCGCCGCTGCGAAACACCAGCGGGGTGTCGAACGATGCGCGTTGCGCGCTCACAATGCCTACAGAAGTGCCCAAAAAAACTCCATAAAAAAACCCGTTCAGCTTGTGCCAAAACGGGTTCCCTCGCTTTAGCTAGAATATTTAACGTGCCCCGCAAGCTGATGTCAAATCGGCACGATGCAGAGTGTGCCCTGTTTTATCCCCGCATGTCAATGTGATGCAACCGCCCACGTGCCAGCCGACTCCTGAAATCCGGTTACACACAAAACCGCGCTGTGATACGATCAAACCGCAAAGCGGCAAGCCATAGAGGAAATATGCACATGAAAAGCGGCGTTACAAAGGAAATCAAGACGAATGAACATCGTGTCGCGCTGATACCGTCAGGCGTAGCATCCTTGAGTGAGGCAGGACATGGCGTACTGGTGGAGCGCGGTGCAGGTCTTGGCAGCGGCTTTACCGATGAACAGTACCGCAGCGCCGGTGCGCAGATTGCGGATGCCGATACGCTCTGGTCCGCCTCCGAACTGATCGTCAAGGTCAAGGAGCCGATACGCGCGGAATGGCCGCGGCTGCGTACCGGACAAGTCCTCTTCACTTATTTTCATTTTGCGGCCGACCGCGAGCTGACTCAGGCGCATCTCGATTCAGGTGCAATTTGCATCGCATATGAGACCGTGGCGCAGCCCTCCGGCGAATTGCCCCTGCTTACGCCCATGTCGGAAGTGGCCGGGCGGATGGCGGTGCAGGAAGGCGCGAAATACCTTGAAAAACAGCATGGCGGGCGCGGCGTATTGCTGGGCGGCGTACCCGGCGTGGCGCCCGCACACGTCGTTGTCATCGGCGGCGGCGTGGTCGGCCGCCATGCGGCGCGTCTGGCAGCAGGCATGGGCGCGCGCGTCACGATTATGGATGTATCGCTCGAACGACTGCGTTGTCTGGATGAAACCCTGCCCGCCAATGTGCAGACGCTGTTCTCCAATCGCCATAACCTGCTGGAACAGTTGCCCGGCGCCGATCTGGTCATCGGCTGCGTGCTGATTCCGGGCGCTGCGGCCCCCCGACTGATACAACGCGCCGATTTGAAACTGATGCAGCAAGGCGCTGTCATCGTCGATGTTGCGGTGGATCAGGGCGGTTGCATGGAGACCACCCGTCCCACCACGCACGAAAATCCGATCTATGTCGTCGATGGCATCATCCACTATGCGGTAGCCAACATGCCGGGCGGCGTGCCGCGCACCGCCACGCTGGCGCTCACCAACGCCACCTTCCCTTATTTGCTGCAATTGGCCAACAAGGGATGGCAGCAGGCGCTGCGCGACAATCCCGCACTGCGCAGAGGATTGAATATCGCGGCGGGCAAGATCGCCTACCCGGCCGTTGCGGACGCCTTCGGCCTGCCCTGCACCGCTCCGGAACTCCTGCTCTAAGACTGCCTGACTCAACCCTTGCGGCTACCCGCTTTGTCAGTCGTTCAGTTTATCCAGCAATTCGCGTATCTTCATCGGGTCATCGGTGCGCATGATTTTCTGCGTGAGTTGGCCAATCTCCCGCAGACTGGTGGTCAGAACGCGCTGTTTGATGGTCGGCACCTGCGCCGAGAACATCGAAAACTGACGCAGACCCATGCCCAGGAACAACCGCGTGTAGGCCAGTTCGCCGG
>VFSW01010483.1_pt1 | contig 13119 bp, 22 predicted proteins | sample 5358111 | NCBI WGS metagenome assembly VFSW01 (sample SAMN11554181, study PRJNA540505) | mine drainage metagenome | isolation source: sediment from site ElyBrook_90M | place: USA: Ely Copper Mine, Vershire, VT | collected 2017 | reverse complement strand
CTCTTGAAACAACATTCGACCCTCAGGCGGCAGGTGCCCCTTCAGCTCCAGCAGCCGTTTTCCGGATGCCTCATCCGCACACCCGGGGACTCTGATGAGCGGTGGAGGCCGCTTGGGCCGGGCCAGAGGCGGCCGCTGCACTGGCCGACGGCGGCAGCCCGAGCAACGCCACCTGCGAGCAGCTCTGCTAGGCGCTCCGCCGCCGACAGGTCTGCTGCTGCGATTAGCAGGGATACTTCGCTGTCGGTCAACCTCCGCGTCTCGCAGCCCGGCTGGTCGTGGTCGAGTGACGTGCGGCTAGACTCGGTCGAGCCCGGGGAGACCCTGGTCAAGGTCAGACGGTGAAGGGATATTGTCTGGCATTCAAGATTTAATTCTTGATACATTTTTGACCTTTTTCATTCCGAAAACCAGCATGCCTCACTTTTGCACCTATTCTCTCCACCAGGTCCGGCAGCGCAACCAGCAGGAGACGCTGCTTCTGCGGATCGACACCCGCGTCTCCCGCAGCGGCATGGTCCTGCTCACGCTCTCGCACCAGGCTTCGGCCTTCTCGCCCTACCGTATCGACAACTGCACGATGGAGCGGCTGCACGTGCGACAGGATGGCCTCTGCTTGCCCGGCGGCGACGAGGACGTGGTCAGGCCGTACAGCTGCCTGCCCTACACGTGGGACGAGCCCAGGGCGCGCAGGCTGAGGCTCTCGATCGAGCTGCCTGGCGGGCGGCATCTGGGGGCCTTCGCGCTCGAGAAGGTCGGCGCTCGCACGTGGCTGAGGCTCCATGCAACGGGCAGCGCCGTCGCGGTCGACGAAGCGACGGCTGCGCTGCTACATCGTGATCAGGTAGAGCGTGCCAGGCTTGGACCTCAGAGGGCTGCGGAAGGCGGGTCTGTGCGGTCGCTCCTGGTAGTCGTTGAGGCCGATGGACCGACGAGAGTTCTGAAGGTCATCGACACGGACCGTCATCCAGTCTCGCTGTGGAATGCATCCTTGTTGCTCACCGCCACCGCTGCTGGAAGGGTCGCCGATAATCGAGACAGAATCGGCGCTGTAGCCGTTGTCCCGAGCGTGCCGTCTCCACAGTGGTCGCCACCCACTCCCGGCGCGACATCCATCTCCCTCAGCCTGGGTTCAGTGGGGCTCTCGGTCATCAACGAGGAAGAGGAGATTGTTTACTTGTCTCTCCAGAATCTCGTCGCCTCCTTGAGAGTCACAGCCGTAGACGTGCAGGTCGGGGCGGGCGTGGCAAGGGTCTGCGCCGACAACAGCCTGCGAGGCACAGCCTTCCCCGTCGCCGCTTTTTCTCCGGCCGGGCGGACGATTTTCGGCGCCGCCGTCGTCGCCGGCGCCTCGCCCGAGTCTCGGAGCGGCCCCTGGTCGGGTCACGCTCAAGACGGCGCCGGCGCACCCTCCTCGGACTCGGAACCTCCGGCCGCCGCGGGAGGAAGGAGGAAGAGACCCCCACCTCCTGCGGCGCAGGTGACGCTCGCGGTCTGGCGCAGCCTGCGGGGTGGCGTGCTCTGCGTCAGGGACGTCGACGTGCGAGTTGCGCCCCTGGCCGTCTTTGCGGAGGAGGTTTCCCTCCGGAAGCTGAAGGAGCTGGCCGAAGAGGTCGTCGCATCGGCGGCCGTTCAGCCGGGAGCGGGAGGAGGGAGAGTGGGAGGGCGCTTTGGTAGGAGCCTGTCCGTCGCAGAAGGGGCGAGGAGCTCGTCCGCTTTGGCCATTGCTTCAGCGTGCCCGGACCTACCAGGCCTCGGGCCGATGGCTTCGCTTGTCGAAGGGCCGGAGCAGAGGCAGCAGATCAAGCTGTACATCGAGCGTGCACTGGTGTCACCGATCAAGCTCGCTATCAGCTTCACGCCGGCGCCATGGCACTCGGTCTCGACGGCGACAGCCCCCGGCCGCAGAGCCTCGACGCGTCGCCTGCACAGCGACGGCGACGGCGGCGGAGTTGGCGGCGGCGAAGGCGGAGGCATGGTGAAGCTGCTGCTTTCGCTGGCGCAGCTCGAGGGGGCGTGGGTGCAGCTCAGGCCGCTGCGTCTGAGGCACCCATTGATGGGGCCCCAGGCATTGGCGCAGGTCGTCGCAGGGCACTACCTCAGGCGGGTTGGAATGCATGCTACACTGTTCTGTTGGACAACGATGCACCATGGAGCTGAAATTGCTCTCTTGCTTTTGATCTTCATATCTTGCACTGCAGCTCTGCGCTGGGTGAGCTGTACAAGCTCGTTGGATCACTGGACCTGTTTGGCGACGCTCTGAGGCTCGTCGGGAGCCTGGGGGTTGGCGTTTGGCATCTGATCGCCATGCCGGCTGAGGGCGCCGCACACGGCTCCGTCACTGAGTTTGCTCTGGGCTTGGTCCGGGGCGTCGCCAGCATGGTGAGGGTGGTGCCGGTCCCGACGACTCGTTTAATCTCTCTTCAATCACTTCCGGCCCTCCCTCGCTCCAGGTGAGGAACACGTCTTACGCCACCAGCAACAGCATCACGAAGGGAGCGAGGCGTTCGCGCATGGTGCTGTTGACGCTGTGCTCCCGCGACGTCGCCGCGGCCGCCACTCTGTCCTCGCCCCCGAGGGCGGGCAGGGTTGACGGCCGAGGGGGAGGAGCCCGGATGCCACGCTCGCTTGAAGGCGAGGCAGCCTCTGACCGACAAGCAGCAGCAGGCGGCAGACCCGCGGCTGGCCCTTTGGGAGGACACGCTGCCAGCGGCGGCTCGTCCAGGCAGCAGCCGCAGACGGCGGGCATCATTGCCACACTGATCAACGGCTACGGGACTGTTCTCAGCCGCACGTCACTCCGAGTGTCGGAGCTACCGCTTTGGGCCATGCCTCAGGGAATACTCGAGGGAGGACTGATGGCCGCAGTGAGATCCTCATCTTCCATCTCGCAGATCCGCCTCTAACGAATTCCACCCCTGTCTGTCAGGTCGTGCCTTTGCTCATCATGCTCGAGCTGACTGAGAAGGCGGCGCTGGCCATCCGCGACTTTGTGTCTCCACGCGCTCCGGTCATGCGGGCTAGAGTACCGAGGTGATGATGCTGTGATCAGCTGGGCATTTTGCACACAGAAAATTTGAGAAAATCTGTCATCTGAAATACTGTATTCTTGTCTTTTTCAGGTACGTCGATCCTCTGCTGCCTCTCGGGCCCTACAACTGGCTCGAGTCCTACTGCCGCCTGATTCAAAACGACGCAGCCCAGGGCGCGTACCGCCTGGACCCCTTTCTGGGCTGCGCGGAGCTGGAGGGCGCGGCGGGAGGGGGCGACGCGGGCGTCGGGCGGCGATTCGCCGTCATCACCGACCGCCACCTCGTCTGCTTCGAGGCGGCCGCCGCGGACGCGCAGGACGCGGCGGTGCTTCTGTCGCTTCCCCTGCAGTGGGTCCTTTGGACTTCGCTGCTGCCGGGAAGCAGCGCACTTCATATCGCACATGCGTCAAGGCAGCCGCACGGCGAACGGTGGGCTGAACTGGAGGCAGCCGGCGGCGCCGTCGAAGCCTTTTCGGCCGAGAGCGGGAGAGACAACCCGGCAGAAGGAGCGGTGTCTGGTGTTCCGCAGGCTCTGCCCGCTGCTGCAAATCCGGTATTAGACAGCCCGTTTGACCGAGGCTCGACCATTGATCCAGATGGAGATCTGTTCAGCAGCATCCGAGGGCCTTCAGTGCAGAGCTGGCTGGCCGTGAACAAGGTCAGGGTGAGGGACGCAGCTTCGGCATCCCGTCTGCACGTGCTGCTTGCGAGTCAGCTGCAGCTTCTGGAGGCGGATCGAGTCTCGGGGGGGGTATGCTTAATGGTGGGGTTCTGATCTAAACAGACTCTCGACCAAATTGCACACATGCTATACTCGCGTGTTCATTTCAATGCCTATTCACTGTCTGTTGAATCAGAGTACCAAATCATTTAGATTGGTTCATCGGGTTCTCCGGAGCCTTTTGCCAAAGCCGCCAGAGCATGTCTTTATACTGCGAGAGCTTGAGTCCGGGCTTCTCTTCCTTGATGGCAGGAAGGTTGGCTTCCTCGAACGCTAGCCACGCGGCCCGCATGCGCCTGTGGAGCAGCAGGGGAATCATCGATCAGGAGTACGCCAACAATGCGGCAGATCACCCAAGGCAGATTGTCCAAGGCAGATCGACGAACTTTTCGGGATGCTTGTCGGCGTCCGCTGCGTCCTTGACGGCCAGCACGGAGAGCGCCTCGGCCACGTTGCGCGCCTCGACCTCGCCCTCCAATCGGTTGCGGTTCTCGTGCTCGCCCACCATGGCGTGGTACGCATCCTCTGAGACCTCCCTCTTGGCCGCCAGCATCTTCTCCTTGATCACCTGCTCTTTCCTCTTGGCCTCCTCCTCCTTGTGAGTGTTAAGCTGGTGATGAGTGACCTGTAAACGCATCCGAATGATTTAAAGAGTCTGATGAAGTATGCCGCAATTCGTGACTCTCTGGCCCCACACCTTTGGAGCAGGGGACTTTTTCTTAGACATGCTCGCCTCTTCCTCTTCGAGAAGTTTCTTGGCCTCTGCCTTCTTGGCTATCTGTTCGGCCTGCAAGGGTCGAGGGCGGTCGCAGTGCACGCCGCGCATGTTTGATCGAGGCAGCTCATCATGCATGAGTGGCACACAGCACGCGAAGCACTCATGCGCACCTTCTTGCGATCCTCCTCTTCTCGCTTCGCAGCCGCCTTGCTCGGCTTCCCATCGTCCTTCCACGCCGCCTCCTCGGCCTGTTCCTTCTTCTTCTTCTCGTCTGCCTTTTTGCCCTCTTCTCGCTCTTGCTTCGCCTCCTGAAGCCAGATGCAAGGCGGAACTTGAGGCGATCGTTCGAGCACCCCCTGCTGCGCTGCGCACCTGCCGCTCCTTCTTGCCCATTTTCTTTGCAGGTTCCTTAGATCATCAGAGAGTACATACCGCAGCCGATTCGCGCCGCCACACGCACGAAAAACCTGATGCCCGAAACGGGAAAGCGAGCGCAGCCGGAAGGGGGAGACGGAGGAGGCGGGGGACAAAAAGCTGGCAAGAAGGCAAAATACTTTCAGGTCGGGCGGCTGTGTATGCGTTGTTGTTATTCGTTGTTCTAATCATGGGTGCTTAGCATGCTCGACTGAGACCGCATGGCACAGCAGACGCATGGCACATGGAGTCCATGATGTCAGACCAGCATCACCAAATCGTCTATTCTTTTGCGCGTTCAGAAGCAACCCGGATCCGGGAGCGCGTTCCCGCTGGGCGCCGTCGGCGGCGTCATGGTCACCTGCGAGACTCACTTTGAAAGCAAGGCGTCCAGAGATGCTCTGCTGCTCATTGAAGAGGCAAGTCGCATCTCATGAGTCCTCTGCATCCTCACGCAAATCGTGTGGATCCGTGCAGCACTACGACAAACTTAAGGGATCTCAAGAGGGCAACGGTGGCGGCAAATCAGGAACGGCCAAGGAAGGGAGCAACAGCGGCGGTGGGGACATCAGCACACTCCTTGCACAGGAGGTGGCCGGGCTCAAGGACAAAAGCAAGGTCCGCTTCAAAATCCACAACGTGGATGTCAAGGGCTGCACGTTCATCATTTTTCCGGATGACAAAGCAGGTGAACGATCGTCTTTGATTTCGTTGGCGATCTGAAGGGATACTTTGCATACCATCCACGATTCTTTCTTTCTTTCTTTCTTGTCAGGACCATCACCTCTGGATGTCGTGCTTTCCATCCTCCGCGAGGCCCAGTCAACCAAGGTCCTGCGTGCAAGGAACTGCCATCGCCTCCTCCCGATCACTCACTCTTGTTACTGCACGTTGGAGCAAATCAAGGAGACGGCGCCCAAGGTCCTCGAAGGTCAATTCCCTGCTCGTGAGTTCCCAAGTCTGATTCTCATCAGCACAGGCCTTGAGGGATGAGATTTGGTCGCTTCGGAGATTTTTTGTCTTTTAGAGGTAACAGCCTTCATAATCCGATTGTCGTCGCCCTGCATCGAAGACGAGGGCGCAGAGTGCATCACGTTTGCGGTGGAGTTTGAGCACCGGTCGACGGAGAAGATGGATCGCATGGAGGTCATCAACAGCTTTGCGAACATTGTCAAGTGCCCCCCTCACAAGGTGGGGTGTGTGCAAATCGCATGGCATGGGCAATCTTGCTGACAGGCACATGTCTCCTCTCTATAGGTGGAATTGAAGGCTCCGAGCAAGACGGTGCTGGTTCAGGCAACACGCAACGCCTGCGGTATTTCCGTCGTCACTCACTACAGGGAGCTCTCGAAGTTCAACATCCGAAAGCTCACAGAGGTGGAAGGGACAGAGGCGAGGAAGAAGGATGCGGGAGGGTCTGCCAAGAAACCGGCAGCTGCTGCATCCGAAAAGGCAGACACGTCAGGAGAAAGAGAGCAGACATAGCAGCTTTGTGTGTTTTTCGATTTGATCAAAGCTCCTGCTCACTCATCAGATGTCTTCATCAACGGGCAGCTCCTCGAGAAACCTAGGAAACCACAGCTGATTGAGGTATTGCTTGCGCTGAGAGCCTGGCGCCGAACTCCAGTAGCTCGCGGCTGCAATCGTCCTTGTCTAGAATGACCTCGATGAGGCATGTCCGCCTTCCCATCTCCATGGAGGTGGCCGTCGCGATTGCAGCCACCATCTCGGCCTCAGTCCGCACCTGAAGAGGCAGTACATTTCATGAATGTTCAAGACGACTTGCAGCAGAAAAGCTTGGCGTATTGAAAGACTCGCTCGCAGAAGGGACCTCCACCCACCTGCGTCGACCATGTGGTGGCGCCCGAGGGGTCAAAGACTTCGAGCAGCTTGGCGTAGTTCCTATCACGATCACAACGACATAAAGATTCAGCAGGGAAAGGGAGCCGCAAGACATCACTGCTACACAGAGCCTCACCAGTTGTTGATCACGTTATAAGGTCCATCGTGGATCTCAATCTCGACGGTATAGCCGCCGTTGTTGAGCACGAAAATCAAAGGGCTGAAGCCGTATCTCACAATCGTGCTGACTTCCTGCATGGTCATTTGGAACGCCCCATCCCCGCAGAACACAACTGGCCTCTTGGTGGGGTCAGAGGCACCGTTCTTTGCCGCCGATGAACAAGCTTGATCCTCAGTGCTCAACGCAGCGCACACTCCCAGCGTCGCGCCGACGCTCCACCCTATTGATGCGTAGTGCATCTGTATCTCAAAGGCGGCCCCCCCCGGAAGCCTCAGCTTGCTGGCGTTGAACCATGAATCACCGGCGTCCACGAGCACAAAGTGGTTCGAAGACAGCATCTTTTGAATGTGCTTGTAGGCCACCTGAGAATGGAACGGAGGGACCAACGGATTACGTTTGTTCGTTGCTAGGTGACACGAAGCCTGCTGTCGAGGGAGTGGAAAAAGGTTGACTTTGGCTCTCGTAATATTCAGTCAAAAGACTACTCAGTCTTCCACAACTACTCAGGATTCCAGACCCCAGCGACTCTCATGAATCGCCATCGACACGCCGCATTCACCTTTGTGAGAATCGCAGAGCCCTCGGGCTGCGCCGCCGGCTCGCCTGGAGGGACGTACATCGCCTGCCAGTTGAGTAGCGCCTTGTTGTTGCGGGGCATCAGCGGTACCAGCGCCTCGATGAACTCCTCGAGCATGACGCTGCCACATCAGACACGGGGGGAAAGGGGGGGAAGCGGCTCTGTCAGACGGGATACGACATGCTCTGAACAGTGCGCTCAATTTCGAGGTTTACCAAGCGCGAACCTATTGCCGCTTAGAGTGACGTACCTGCCGTAGTGGCCTTCAGTCCCGATGCTGACATTGTCCAGCTGAACATCCACCAGCCTGTCCTTCAAGACGGGGTGCGTGAAGCCAATCGTGGTGACGTCGTTGAAAACCGGGCCCACGAAAATGTATTTATCTGCTGCGGTGACGGTCTCCCCGCAAAAGGGCGTCGAGATGTTGACCCAAAAGACGCCGATGAAGTTGGGGTGGTCCTCCGGGAAGAAGCTCTTTGCGTTGGGCATCACGGCCACCGGCATCCCGCAGGCCTCGGCAAGCTTGATCATGGCCGCCTGCGCCCGCTTGGAGCGCAGCTGCGCGCCGACAACCATCACGGGCTTGACAGCACCCTTGAAGAACTTTGCGGCGTGGCGGGCGGCCGCCTGCAGCATCATGGGCTCTGAGCTCCGGCCGGGGACCCTGTGCATCGAGGCCGCAACGAGGGTGGGTTTGCGGAACACCTGCACATCTGGCAGCCCAACAAGGGGCGACAAAGGTGAATAAAAAGTGTAGCCCACACGCTCTCTCACTTGAACAAGATGGGCTCCTGAGCCAGCGAGGGATGGTAAGCAGCCGCCACGTTTGAGGCTATCGAGATGTAGACAGGCTTGCGCCTCGTCAGCGCCATCGTCAGCGCATGGTTGATCTGCGTGTACGCCGTCTCGACGTGGTTGATCTGGGCCTGCCAAAGTGGGTGAGCGAGAATCCGGGGTGTGAGAGGGGCGGGAGGCAGATAGGCCTGTCCAGGGAAGAACTCCTTGCCTGGAAGCATGTGACGGGCTTGAAGCATTCCATCTCAAAACCGAAGGCACCTCGTCCAATGGTGTGGTGGATCATCTTGTTGGTGCCCAGGAGCGGCGTCGGTGGATTACCTGCAGGGACGATGAAAACGGTTGGTGAAATCCAGAATTACTGGGAAACCTCTCACCCGCGATGATCACCACCGGCAGGTCCTCGGCATAGGCGCCCGCGACGGCGTTGAGCGCAGACAGGGCCCCGACCCCGTAGGTGACGCAGACCACGCCCAGGCCCCGAGCCCTCGCGTAACCGTCGGCCGCGTACCTGTGAGCGAATGCACATACAGCATTGTCAAAAATGAACTCTGGTGAATGCGTTCGTCCGCAAGACTCACCCAGCGTTGAGCTCGTTGCAGCAGTTGACGAGCTGCATGCGGGGCTCTAGCAGAATCTGATCTAGCAGGATAAGCTGTGCATCGAGAAGCACATCAGCAGACGTCAGCAGAGTGATTCCGCATTCCGCATGCATGCGGGAGTCTTACCGAGAAGTCGCCGGGAACGTAAAACATATGATTGACGCCCAGGTCTGCCAGCCGGCCGGCTAGGAAGGTGCCTAGCGTCAGCGGCTTGCGGGCTGGTGGGGTGGAGGGCGATGACAGCCCTTCACTCTCAAAGTATAGCGGATCGACGAGAGGGGGAGGGCGCTGGAACTCGGGAGGCGTAGCAGCAAGGAATGAGCTCTGTGCCCGATAGAGCAACTCGGTGCCCGACGGCTCAGTCCGAAGCCTCTGGTGCATGGAGGATGAGGTCCTGATCGCGCGGACGAGGTCTGATGTGGCCATCGCAATTTGATGCTCTACGAATTGTGATAATGATAATTCCCGAGTCGCGTGCGCTATATGTAGGAGCGAAAAGGTTACATAATCCCCTCCCTCACTCTTGTGTGATGCACATGACGAGACGATGACACCCTGCAGATTCTCCTGCTCCCTGACGCTATGAAGCGTTTAAATTTACTCAAATGTTGCTGCTTGGTGGTCCAGGATGTGGTCCACTGTGTCCAAGGCCACAGTCCAAGCATCCCGCGCTCGATTCAACGTGGCAGAGTCCTTTATTTACAGAGTATGCGCATGAATACATGGAACATGAGAAGAAAACGACATGAGAAAGAAGCAAATGCACGTCCAGGCTAATCATGCCGCCGCTCCGATGGCTTGACCGCTCATCACAGGCGTGGGCGACCGAGGAGGCGAGCCGGCGACGCTCGGCGCACGTGAAACCGCTCTGCTGCTGCTCGGCGTGAGCGTCGACGAGGTCGAGATCAGCGGCTTTGGCTGAGGCACCCTCGTCGAGAGAGAGGCCTGGAGATGGGCCACGGTCTGGGCCGCGCCTCGGCTTAGGTCGACGGGGGCGGCTTCGGCGGGCACGTGCGGCGCCTTAAGCGGCAGCACCTCGTCGAAAGCGCTGTGGCTCGCCTCGAACACGCCCCTGGCGATGTCGAACGCGGCGCACGTGACGGCACGCAGCTGCACCGAGTCCGTGATCAGCGCCAGCAACGCTTGGTACACCTCTGCCTCGGCCGCCGCGAACCGCGGGATGAGTCGGTTCATCTTGTCCATCTCCGTCATCGTCCTGTCGAGCGATCCCTGGCAGGCTGACGGGTCCTTGGCGTGCGCTGCGCAGTACCTGTTGCTCAGCTGCAGCGCGGCGCGCCTCTTCCTGTCGAGGTCGAGCCTGAGGCTCTCGACGGCCCGGTTGCGCCTCTTGATCGCCCGGTACGTCTCAAGCCATCGATCCAATGGCCCGAGGACCTCGAGCTCGAACCTCGCTCTCATCTCGCTGACCGCCTGAGGCAGCGCGTCTGCCTCCACGTTCTGCCCCACCCGCAGCTCCTCGGCGGAGGAGGGCGCGACTCCACTGCCTCCGCCGTCGCTGCCGGTGGCGTCCACAAAGGCGCGGGGGAGCGCGGCTTCCATTGTCCGCCGGACAGTCGCCAGCCCGCTCTCCGTCATCTTGGACCACGCCGCAAGGTCACGGCGCACGCTCTTGACGTGCTTTGCAAAGCTCCTCGCCTCCTGCAACGGGACGTCGCATTTCAGACAGGCTGCATCAGAGGCAGGTGCATGCCCACCAATTGCCCACCTTGATCATCGCCAAGTTGCGCGCGTTGGAGGTCGGCGTCCACTGGGCAACACCTGACACTTTGATTCCGAGAGACTGCTTCATTTTCTCGGCGGTGCGGTAGAAATTCGATGCCATTTGTTCCGGTCGTGTTAGAAGTGCTAGAATTGTTTGCCGAGCAGCGCATCGCTCTCTTTTATTGACCATTTTGTGTAACTCCTCACTCGAAGGTCGCTCGCAGTCGTGACACTCGCAGGTGTGTCGAACCCCGCCGAACCCGCGCTCCATCGTGCAATGCTCGGGCTCGGATGACCCCATCAGAGTTGCGGAGCGCATCATGTGTCTTTGGCCTCAGGCTTGGCCGTCTGAAGCTATCGAGGGTGGATCTACAACGAACATCTAAGAGAACTCACTAAGGAATAATTTGTGAAATCGAATGTCCAAGGTCACAAGCCTCAAGCCGACAGCAGCTTGAAGAATTTTGATCTGATTTTGGCCACCTTGGGACCGACCACCGCCCGACAGTATCCCTGCGCAGGGAGCAGGGGTGGTGGTCAGCAGCTCTAACAAAAGAGCGACTGTATTGGATCTGTCACCTGCGACGGGTTCTGAGCGTAGTAATTCTGATGGTACTCCTCGGCCTTGTAGTAGTTGGACGGATCAAAGGGCTGGACCTCGGTTACCAGAGGTGCGGGCCACCTGGTGATGATGGTGGTGACGGGCGTTCAGTGCGGGAGGACGTCATACAACACGCTCACTATTCAACAAGCTTCACCATTGATCTCGATCCACTTCTCTCATAATCTCCTTGACCGTCGCCAGCTGCGTCTCTCCGTGGTAAAGCACGATGGATCGGTACTGAGTGCCCTCGTCGTTTCCTTGCCTGTCGTCGGTCATGTAGGGGCGAATAAACGACAATGCGACTAAGCGCTTGATCAGGAACATCTCACCTGTCCTTTGTAGTAGGATCGTGCAGGGTGAAGAAGACGTGGAGCACGTCGAGAAGAGTGATCACTGAAGGATCGAATGTCACTTGAACCACCTCGGCGTGGCCCGTGTCGCCGCCGCAAACCTGGAGGAACATGAGTAATGCTCCCTCGCGGTTCATGCATGCAGTGTGCGTGCACGGGGACCAGACCTGCTTGTACGTAGGGTTGGCGACATGGCCGGCGGCATACCCGCTCTCCACTTTGGTGACGCCGCGCAGCTGCAGATAGCACGCCTCAAGGCACCTGTCGAGAGGAGAGGAATAAGACAGAGGTGCCTGAGCACTGCATGCGAGAGGACTCACCAGAAGCAGCCCCCTCCAAGTGTAATGGCTTCCATGTTATCAATCGAATGGCTTTGGGCGATGATTGGAGCCTTTTAATGCACGCTCTGTGCGCAACGCGATGTGCAACGTTGGCCCCCTTCCACTCACCCTCGATTCGAGTGATTCGTACGAGCAACACGAGCAACACGAGCCACGTCGTGTATATGTCTGAACGCTTCGAGGACGAGCGCTCTGATTCCGGAGATGAATCACCCGATGAGCACCCTTCGATCATCACCCGCTCTCGGAGCATCGCATCACGCGCGCTGGCACACATGTTTGGTTTGTTCGCGGTAGGTGGCCACATACAGCCTCACAGCCACATGACCACCTGATGATCAGGAGGAGGAAGCCCCAAAACCGCGCTCTCTCGGCGTGAGGTTCCAGGCGCTGCCGCTGCCTCCGCAGCCGCTCTGTCACGAGCTCGCATGGAGGCTTGATAGCGAGACGGGAGGCACATGGACCTCGACACGGTTTCCTAAGGGCGGCTCTCATGGTGGCAAGCGGCAGCGAAACGAAGAAGTGAGTCCTTGCAGAGCGAGGTCCACGCCCGTTGTTGGTGTGCCTGGAGCAAGAAAGTGGGTTCGAGCTCGGTTGTCCCCCCCTTCTGCCCTTTCTATTATCACCTTCTTGGCAGGGTTTGCCCTCCAGCAACCCAGCCCCGACCCGGGTCAAAACGAGCAGTCAATCCAAAGAATCTTCAAGAGACGCGTCTTATCCGCCACCTGGCGGCTCGGCCTCAGAGTGGCAGGCCGTCGCGAGTCCGGGGGGCAGGCGCGTCAACAACACGACTGACATGGTGCTCTGCAGAGAGCTGGGCCAGGCTGGAAGCACCTGCGTCGGCCCAGAGGCCGGCTTCTCCCGCTCGTCTCAAAGGCACCTGTACCTCGGCAGACCAAGCACGATGCCGCTTAACCCTCAGAGGTGCCCCGTAACCGCCTTGTGCCTCCATCTCTCTCCACCCACTGGGGACTCCCGAGCCCGCTCGTCGCCGTCGCCCGTCATCTCCCACCTGCGGGTCCTTATGCTCTCCCCCCATTGATCCCCGCCGCTGCCTGCAAGCGCACAGGCGCGTCGAGGCCGTCAGCTCGCGGGCGTACATCGGGCAGTACTCGCAGGACGGTTCGTTCTTCGTCGCCGCGTTCCAGGACCAGAGAGTGAGGCTGTACGATGTGGAGGCCGGCTGGAAGCTGCGGAAGGACGTGCGGACGAGGATGTGC
>VFSW01010482.1_pt1 | contig 13121 bp, 12 predicted proteins | sample 5358111 | NCBI WGS metagenome assembly VFSW01 (sample SAMN11554181, study PRJNA540505) | mine drainage metagenome | isolation source: sediment from site ElyBrook_90M | place: USA: Ely Copper Mine, Vershire, VT | collected 2017 | reverse complement strand
CGCCGGTGTCCGGGTCGCGCTGGCCGAACAAGGCTTCGGCACGGCCACCGGTGCTGCCGGGCCGGCCAATTCATGAGCCAATCAATCTTCCACGTAGATCGATTCGTCCTGCAATGACGGATCAGAGCTAAATCTGCGGATTCGTTAGCCTAATAGCACTACCGCGTGTTTTAGGACCGCAGAGGTTAGTTAATCGAGAGCGCCCACCGGATAGCCTTGAAGAGATGATGTACCACCTCCGGAACGCAAAAATGTAGGCTGCAAAGAGACCGAAAAACACCCACCACATCGCAATGAGCGTATCGAACTTCTCTCTAAAACGGCGCCTGGTTGGGCGAGATGCCATTATTGCCGCGACGAGCCACTAACGAATGTCAATCGCGCAACTGAAAGCGGGGAAAGCAGCGCTCATCATTCTTGGCGGCACTTGCAAGCCGCGCCGCGGTCGGAAAGCGTCTTAACAGCAGCGCTCGAAGCTGACTCCGCTCCTTCGACCCGACGAATCGCGACAGTTCTGAATGTCCCGACGTTAGAACGAGTAGCTTCACGTCGTGCCAGGTAAGCGCGGCGATCCTTGCGCTCGGCATTCCGAGTTCTCTTAGGCGATCGCGCAATGTCGCGAGCGCGTCTTGTTTCGGTCGCGAGAAGCAGCAGTTGACTATGTTGACGGATGGGTCGGTCTTCAGAGGAAGCGTGGAAAGAGCTCGTGGGTAAAAACGCCGAAACGCGGAGACCGCCCTGCGTCGACTCCACGAAGACCCCAAGTCCTCAATGAATGCGACAAGTTTTGCGTGCGTAGCTTTTTCGAGTGGACCGACTGACGAACTGTAACGCCGCAAATAGACCATGTACTGCTGCGCCGCTGTATCCCTCAAATCGGGCGCGTCGTCGAGTGAAATATCGATAATTTCGCGAATTTCAGCGTCTTTCACGTATACAAGTATACGATACGATGTTATACTCTTCCTATGACAAGCGATAGTGAGCGACGCATCCGTGACGCATTGGTCGGTGCTATCCGAGAAGAATTCGATTGGGGAATGACGCTGCATGAGTTGCAGCTTCGATCGCAGCGCGCATTCGTCGACGTCGCTCATATCAACGACAAATTTCACGCGTTCGAGATCAAGAGCGAGCGTGACAATTTTTCACGTCTCCGCCGGCAGGTTCAATACTACGGCGAGGCCTGCAGTGATTGCACGTTAGTCGTTCACGAAGCGCATGCGGATTCTGTTTTCAGTGTACCGTCGTGGTGGGGGATCCGGATCGCACGTGAGACCCCGGATGGCACCGTAGTTGCTGTAGTGCGTGAGGCGCAGAGGAATCCAGATTTCAATAGCCGTCAACTGGCGCAGATTTTGCGCTCAAGCGAGCTTGGGAACATATTGCTTGCCAACGATCCTGCTGCTCACATTTCGGCCTTGACGAAGGAGGATCTCGTCAATCGCGTACATCGCGCACTAGGTGACGATGCCCTCGAGAAGCTGTCGCTGGAAGTTCTGCGCACGCGGAGGACGTGGACATCTAGTCAGCTCGGCGTTACTAGCGAAGAAGAGCGACTTACCGTGGCGCGCAGTCTGCCGCGGCCTCAGTTAGGCATCCTCGCCCCCCTGCTTCCTCTAGGTGCGTCCGCGTAGCTGAGCAACCACGAATGCGATGTGATGTTGCCAGCCCGCACGTAGCCAAGTTTGAGCATAGCTTTGGCGTTGCTTACCGTCAGCGCAACGCTTGATCCAGTCATCGCCATCCGAAAAACGGTCACCGCGAAACGACTCTTCCTCTACAACTGCACCACAAACAACAAGCATCGCCGTCTCTTCGATCTCTCGGCGATAAACTAGCCAATGGCGTTCGGCGGTATATCGCAAATTGGGCTGCGGTATCTTCCCTCCATCGGTAACCGTTGCGTGGACCATTCCATAGTCGCCGTAAATGGGCATCTGTTCGCAGCCAACGTCCTTCAAAGCATGACGCTGGCGCTTCCATAGTACGAGATCCCACCTCGTCAGGTGGTGCTTTACGTTGAATGCGAGCGTGGAAATGGTCTTCGGAAAACCGTTGGATGTCAAAATAACGGAACGCCACTGCGTCGTCCCGGTAATCGCTAGATGAAATTTAGTGATCGCCGCCAGAAGTTCATCGATATTCTTCTCGTCGACCTTGCCCGCATCGACAACGAGATCGACTCGAGCAGGTTTAATTCGAAGATCACCAAGCATGCGAAGTAAATCGGCCGCGTCGGGAAACTCGGCCGATTTTGAAGCGACTACGCGTAGCGCCGTGCCCGTAAAATATTGGCGATCCCAAGCGGCTGCGAGGCGATTGTTGTCGTCGCGATTAGGACTAATCACCGGAACCACATGTCGACAAAAATCACCAAGGTTTTGCTGGAATTCGGTGAGGATCGCGCGCCCTTGCTGCTCGTCCCCGGCCAAGGTATCGAGCATTAGGCGTGTAACGCCGTTATTGAACAGTTGCTGCTGGACCCCCAACGCCTTGGCGATCAGCCGGCATTGTGCCTGAACGTGATTTGCGAGCGAGGGCTGAGGTTTGTTCACACGTTCCCCGGTCTCTTCGTCAATCTCCGAGCGCTCGGGGGGTATGGCGCGCGCAATGATCAGCGGATACACGTCGTTGGCAATGCCGCCTTGGAGTGTGTGCAGAGTGTAGGCTTCGGCCGGCTTCAGCACAACGGACGGTGCGTAAACGATCCCCGATTGTGGAAGGCGCGGAAGCTTCGGAATTTCCGATACCGGCCGATCGATCGAGTCTAAAATGAAACTTTTGCGCAAGGAAGTCATCACCGTCATCTTATGCCACCGCCGAGTGAGTTGGACGAACTGGGTACTGCCGGACCGCAAACGCCTTTAGAACATCCTTGTCGACGATGAGGCCCGAGGGTGACTGCCGCAAGAAGCCCATCTCCTTGAGCACGTTAATGTCTCGCGTTAGCGTCTTCTGATCTAGCTTCGAGTACAACGCCTCCGCGAGAGGCGACTGCGCTCGCAGCTTCGAGGGAGTAATAGGCCCCTGGGAATCTGAGAGGGCTAGAAGTAGACGCTTTTGCCGCGCTCCGGGCTTGCTATCGACTTCGACGAAGCGCTTGTTCACATAGTCGCGCCACATGACGTCTCGTTGATATTCTCCGACCTCTGCAATCTGGTTTGCTAGCGCCTCGACGAGGCCGCGCAAAGCATAGAGGACGAAGGGGCGAATGTTGCCGCCATGCGTACTGGACTCGTGCAGAGTTCGGTAGTATGCGTCTCTCGTTTGGTTGTAGTGGGTATTTAGCAGATGCGCAGCAGGAGCAGGCGCCCCGGACGCAAGGAGCATTTGCACCTCGAGTAGTCTGGCTGTACGCCCGTTCCCGTCGCCAAATGGATGGATCCAAGCAATGTAAAGGTGAGCGACAATCGCTTGCAATATCGCTCGCGCTATAGTTGCTGAGTCCGGCATTTCGAACTGCGGGCCAACGAGGAAAGCACACAACTGGTCGAGGAGAAACTCGCAATCGCCGCGCGGTGCTCCTCGGTAGACGCCGTCGCCGATCACGACGCCTACGCGACTGATCTCGCCGGGGACAACATTGTCATCCGTAATGGGTATCCTATCAAGGACTTTGCGGTTCAGGTCCGCGATTCGTTGAGGCGTCACGGAAGGTCGATTGCCGCGTTCGAGTTCGGCCAAGAACCCGTTACACGCGTTAACGATATTCATAACTTCTGTTTCGAGATACTCTTGCGCCGGCGGCAAGTGCAGGCGGTTATCAATCGCCTGCAGAGCCTGTTCTTCCGTGAGCGGGTTCCCCTCGATTTGCGTACTCGCGCTCGCCCCACGGGCGCAGTAGACTAGTTGAAGCTCGGCCGCATAGGCCGGATCGATGAGAACGCCGGCGAGGTGCTCGCACTTGGACTGGCACTCTCCGAGCAGCATCCAGAGCTCCGGCGTCTCGCGAAGAACGGAGTCTAACCGGAAGGTCAGCCAGGGGTGTGACGTCTCGTAGGCCCGGTGTGGCATTGAATTCGTCCTTTAGAATGTCTGGCGTTTCATTATATTATACGCGCGAAGTCAAGCCACAAATGGATTTTTTTGTCCCGTAAAATGTCCACACGTTTGTCCACATAGTTATCCACAGGAGCTTCCTCTCGCCAGCTCGCCGGGACCTCATGGCGGAATCTCGAATAGGTGGGCATGACTGCACTCGATGTCGCCGCATATATTCTCGATCAGCTCGGGCGCATTACGGCCATGAAGCTTCAAAAGCTCGTCTACTATGCGCAGGCATGGTCGCTTGCTTGGACCGGTGAGCCTCTGTATCCGAATCGAATCGAGGCCTGGGGTCGGGGGCCCGTCGTGCGCGACCTATACGCGGCGCACCGAGGCGAATTTGAGGTGCAATCTGTCCCGGGCGGTGATCCTGCTAAGGTATCTCCTCGGGACCGCGCGATCATCGATGCCGTCTTAGCCAACTACGGCTCCAAATCGCCGCAAACACTCAGTGACCTGACCCACAGTGAGGAGCCGTGGCTTCAGGCTCGCGCCGGCACGCCCCCCGGTGCTTCTAGCAATGAAGAAATTTCCTTACGGTCAATGCGCGCCTATTATGGCTGGCTAGCGCACAAGGACGGATAGAGCATCTCTCCACAACGGCAATCGGTTCGATTCGATCGCTTAACTGAATCCAGCCGTTCCCGTCGGGTCGGCACGCTTCGCGCGTACTGTAAACACGCTTTAGCGAAAGCAGGAGCCAAGCGTAAAGCGGTAATTGCCGGCTTGCTATCTACGACCCTTAATCGTCAGTCGGATGTGATGGTCGAAGAAGAAAGGCAATCTCGCCACGCCGCCCTCCCGATCTCGATGATTAAGAGATTCCTGAGATCCCAGAAGGGATTCGCGCGACCTTCCGGATCGATGATAGGCTGACTCTCCCAGCCGCGAACAAGAGTGTTTTCAAGAAGGCCGAGGTTGAAGAAATGATGCAGACGGAAACGCGCGGTATTACCGGATGAGCACCCAGGACGATCTCGATGGCAACAAATATCGGCATTCGGCCACGTACGAGGGCGCGAAGTTTGGTGACGATATTGAGACGGTGTCACAGCGTATCGCGCGGTCGATAAATAACTTAATATTTAATCCACTCGATATTAAACTACGAGAGAATCCCAAACTGCGAGCTACTCTCAATCCAGCTTTTCCCTTTCCTCGCGAGATGCGAATTGGGTTTTTGCGTTCGGGCCTTGCCATCGAATACGTGGGGCCGGAAAAAGAGAATGAAAACAACTTCCCGGTTCAGTTCTGTGAACAACCTTCGCTGTTTGCGTTTCTTGGCATAGACAATAGTCAGATCGACGAAAGGCCATTCACATGCGACAATTTGATATCCAATACAAACATATACTTAGGTGATTCTCTCGACCGTTTGCACGAATTGCATTACGATCTTTTCAACTCTTCGGAGCTCACGATGCTTGGGGGCTACTTAGATATTGAACAAGCCTCCGGCCTAACGTGTTTGTCGAACGTTTCGATCTGCTGGACGACTCGGGACGGCGAGTTGAGAGTTCGTCATATAGACTTCTTGGAATTCCATCCGCGGAAACCGGAGGGTTACGCGTATTTCGCTGACGCTAAAGGTCCCGCGGCGATCGTGCATACGATTCTTGCTAACCCCGTACCTGAGTTCGACGTTCATTTGCATCGGAAGCTGAACGACTTTATCGAGCTGATCAATGACGAGCGTTATAATGAGCCGGACATCACAAGCTTCCTTGAACGAAACGGCAATCTGCTAAAGTTAGGGCTTGCTGCGTTTGAGCTTAATCCACAGAAACTCTTGGAGTGGCAGTATTCGACCGAGCTCCCCAATTTGAAGCCGGACTTTATGCCAACAAGGATTGGTGGTTACGCTGACATCGTCGATTTCAAACTCCCACGAATGAAGTCGAAGCCAATCGTCGGATCCACGACGCGCAGGCAGCCATCCTACGAGATTGACGAAGCGGTCTCCCAATTGGAGCTGTACGACAGATTCTGCAGCCAAGATTTGAATAGAGAATGGCTTGACAAGACCTACGGGATTAAGGTTTTAAACCCAACAAGAATAATTGTGATAGGCACTTCAAGGTATTTCCCTATCGCCGATCGGCAGCGCCTACGGGCGACCAGGCAAACGACCGTGATCACCTATGATGAACTGATCGAGATGATACGAGATCAGCTGTATATCAGCCATGGCGGTTAGCTTGGCACGCCTCCAGAATAAAAACGCATCCCAGGATATGACGATGATAAAGACGATCGTCATTGGGTCGGTAGGCGACGCGAAGATATTTGCGCCTGCCGAACCCTACGCGATGATTTCGTTTGTCAACTCCATGCAGTTCGGTTATCGACGAGCGCCAAGGATACTTCGTCCGCCCCACTTTAGAGGCCGCATCGTCGTGCCAGCGGATGACGTGGAATACTGTACGGAGCGCACGTCGGCGCTGTCGGAACGACAGGCTCAGCGACTTGCAAGATTTGTGGTGCGCAGTGCCCCGCACCTTAGTACTCTTGTCATTCATTGTCGGCAGGGGGTATCGCGATCTCCCGGCGCAGCAATCGCCAATGCTCGAGCTTATAGCTTACCTTGGGAGCAGTTCGTGGTCGAGCCACTCTGGCCCAACCCGCACGTTACCGATTTGCTTGGCACCGCCCTCGGTAAGGAAATGCATCCGGGGTAGCGCACTTGTATCATCCTTCAAGGCGGCGGTGTCTGCCGCCAAGCCGAGGAAGAGTATGACAGTGTGAGGCACCAGCCAGGTTTTTCGCCCGGCACCATGCAAGGAATGCAGTAATTGCGTCGACGGCCGCATTGCCGTTAGGTTTGTTTTGGGATGGTGGACTGAACCGACGCCCGAGAGTTGTGGACGAAGCCGTCGCATTCAGCGAGGCCGTCGAAAAAATACGGTCCACCGAGCGGGGCCGCGAGGCCGCGATGTACGGCCCAATTCGCGACATCTTTCTACACTTTCTTGGCTATGCTTCGCGCGACGTCGATATTGACACGGCTGGCACGGAGGGGCGTCCCGACGTAACTGTTCGTGCGCCTTCAGGCCTGGTGGATGCTTCCGGCCGCCCCCGGACCATTGACTGGATAGTGGTCGAAGCTAAAGACGAGCCACGCGCTTTTCTAAACACCGATTCTCGAGAGCGTATCTTCACATCTAAGAGCAAGTACATTACGCCGAACACAGCGTGGTTCGTCATGGCGGACCCGCAGTGCTTGGTAGCGCGGCCAGCGCAGTCCTCAGCTGCTCGTGGTACGGCTGACATTGTATTCGAGTTTGATGGAAACGAAACGCTGGCTGGTTTCAAGAATGCGTTCTTACTCCTTCACGCCGATCTCGCCGGCGTCCCTGAACGACTGGCTGCCTTCCGACGCGGGGATATTTCAGCTATCGCGACCGACGAGCTTACATACGATGGCAAGCCCAATCGAGGTCGGGAAAATCGCGTCGCGCTCAATAAACGTAGATTTTTTGCTACGATCCGCGAGACGACGGAGCTTTTGCAAGACGCATGTCACATTGCGTTTGCGGAGATTGAGCCACAAATCTCCTCGTTTCGAAGACTTGCCGCCGATTTCGACAACCAATACGATGGCTTTAGCTTCGCTGGCGATCCGATGGCCGTTCGCGGGAATCCCGTCGGTCCCGAAGCCACGCTCGAGCATAATCGCCGTGCGGCTGAGTTACGCCGCATCTTCGGTAAGCACCGCACAGCTGCAATTCTAGCGTTTGAGGCTCTGCCGAGCTTCCAATCGAGAACCGGAGCGGACGATGCTAATCTTTCTGCTTTGTTCACAACTGAATCGGCGAATCTGATTCTGGCGCGCATAATGTTGATGCGGTTTCTCGAAGATCATGGTTTCTTCGGGACGCACAAGTACATGTGCAATGGCGGAGTTGAGGCATTCCAAGCGATGAAGGAATACTTCGAGGTAGGATATACACGGCTGTTAGAAGATGCATTTCGTAATGCGAGTAAGCTCTATGCGGCCGCCTTCAGCCGAACGGATCTTGACTGGACAATAGACAACGGCAACAGCTCCCTATCTGATGCGATCGAATGGTCCATGTACCAACTATCGCGCTACGACTTTTCGACCGCACGCGGGGATACGCTGACCGGCATTTACGACCGCTTTCTGGATCGCAAGAAACGCAAGGCAGTGGGAGAATTTTACACGCCGCCAAGTGTTGCTCGCTACATCGTCGAGGCGACTGGGGTAGATCGGACGAGCATCGTTTTCGATCCAGCGTGCGGAAGCGGCACATTCCTTATCGAGGCGTTCGACGTAATGGTTGGAGACGCGGCACGTCGTGGCGCGGCGGAGTGGAGCGATCTCTGCACGGTCCTCGCGCAGATCGCGGGTAACGATATTAATACGTTTTCGGCCGTTCTTGCACAAATTCAGATGATTTGGCAAATTCTGCCATTTAAAGACGATTTGCTCTCGACGGGCTTTCCCGATTTAGGGATCACCGCCAACAATGCGCTGATACGTGCAGGGCTCAATACCCCACCAAACGCGTTCACCGAGATCGACCAGCCGCTCTACGATGTGGTGATCGGCAATCCGCCTTACATACGTCCAGAGCGCAGCTCGTACGAGATGGACGTTCTTACGCGCCATTACTTTGAACAGGCCGTCGGAGCAGGAGGGGGCATCTCGGCCAACTCCGATCACTATGCTCTGTTTCTCTATAAGGCGCTTGATGGCTGGTGCAGACCTGCGTCTGTTGCTGGCGAGGCGGGGCGTGTTGGCTTTGTTATGCCGCTGGCTCTTCTGGATGCGAACGAAAATGCACGTTTTCGCGATCTATTTCGCTTAGGCGGGAGATTCACAATCCGCGAAATCGTGGATCTTGAAATCGTATATGAAAGTGTTTTCGATGCCGATACGATCCCAATGATCTTCATTGCCGAGGCGCGCCCGGCATCCGAGGATGATGTCGTTCGATTTCGAGTCGCGGATGCCAGCTCGGTGCGTGTTGAACATGACGCGATTCGGCCGACCTTTGATTTTGCGGCAATGCCACAACACTCGGTTTCGTACTCGCAACTTTTTACGGACGATGGGCGGATTCCAACACGCATAACGCCAGCGCGTCGACGTATCGTCGAGAAAATGGCATTTAGCAATCGAATTTCGGATGTTGCGCGATCCTGGTGGGTGAAGCGACATGCGAACCGAGTTACGGCATGGACGGACCAACAGCCAAGCGGCTTCGACGCGATGTTGTGGGAAGAGCGCAAGATGCTTGTCGGGGGACTCGCGTTTCGCGGCCGCCGCAGCACGTTGGCGACGGGTGGCCACGACGTTTTCAAGGGCGAGAATGTTGGGGCGTGCGGTCTTCAAGGCCAAAGCGAGGCGCTGAATATTAACATACTCGCAGCTGATGATCCCAGTATTTGGCGTTTGCTCGGTGATCCCGCAAATCCTGACAACAAGCCTGATATTCTCCCCGATTATGCGTATGCAGTCGCCGGCGTAGCGCATTGCCCGAATCTTACTCGCTTTAATCCTCGTGATATCGCCTTTACGAATACTGTTGAGATATTGGTTCCAGAAGTGCGCCTCGCTGCATTTCCTTTTGACCTACTGTTCATGTCCAACGTGTACGTTTATTAATTTGCGCGCGTAGCGCGAATGGGACTACTTCGGACTCAGCGCAGTCATATATATCCCACGAACTTTGGACAAATGCCGTGGACGGATGCCTTGCTTACCATATCCGAGCAAATCGAAGCGTTACGAAAGGATGTCGTCGGAGCATGCATGGGGCACTTCCAAACCAGAGTCCGTCTGGCCGAGGACCTTGCCGCGATCGGATGCGCCACCCTCAAGGAGGTCGTACGGCGTGACCCTGCACTAAAGATATCGTTTTCTGAATCGTACGAAACGTTGGATTACGTAGCTGATGCTAACCCAAGCGGGCCAACTTCGACAATCGATGGTTGGAACGTTGGCGTATCGGGATTATTAACCGACTATGTGCAAGCAAACGATGAGAAACTTGCTGGCGGAATACTCCGTGCGCTGGAAACTGTACGCGGTGAGCCTCTAAAGCGCAAGGATATTTTAGCATTGCTAGTGCCGTCTACGGACTTGGAGACTGCAGCATGGGATGCACTGGTTGTGAAATATGCGGCGAATGACCTTGAAGCTCAAATGAACGCGCAACTTCGAAGGCTTGACGCACTTGTCGCAGCTGCATTTGGTCTTAACAACGATGACCTGGACGAGATCGAGCGCGACATGGCTTCCGACCCCTTTCTGTCCAAAGTCCGGCCACGTTACCCGGGCGTTGAAATTCGGCAGCAGGGCTTCCGGCAACTACTCGATCAGGGTTCGCGCTACGAGTAGCATCTAGAATGATCGATCAAGTGCCCCAAGGCGAACTGGACATATGCGATATTTGCAATGGTTCACCGCACTCCTACGCTTGTCCGCACCATGCAGACTACGACAACGGAGCGCGACTTTGGGTCAGGCCCGATGCGAAGGAAGAAATAGGCCCGGCGCGTTTTTGGGTCGAAGAGACGTTTGCCTCAGCAGCGCAAGAAGCCGGAGAAACCAATGCTGTCGCGCTGCGGGAAGGTATCGCGGAGTTTGAATTAGCCGTCCGCGAGGGATGGATCGAGCGTGCGTAAGCCAATTAATTCCAGCGGACGAGACAATCGCAGTACTATATCGCGAGCAGTCTCCAAAAGCCGCAAGGTACGGTCCCGTGTGGTTGGCCCAAATCGGAATACATGCGTTCCAGAGCTCTGTCAATCACAGATCTAGGTCCATATGGCAGAAAGTGGCGGGTACGTTTAGGTCCCTACCATCTGTTCCGAACGGTACCGGGAAGACACCATCAACGTTCTCGATTTCTGATACGTCCTTTTAAGGCTACTCCGCACTGGCATCGTCATGCACAAATGGAATGTTGGTCTTGCGCGAAGCAAGCGTTAAATTCAACTCACCTCGCGTGCATCGATCCGTAAAATAAGTTCCCTCGAGACACGTTGCCCATTTAAGGACGAGAATTGCGGTGCCATCGTGGCCAGGGTTGGTCCGACGGTCGGCGAGTTGCGGAATGCCTCTGTACTGATAAACTAAGCGCTCCTCTCCGCTGTCGTCATCGATGAAAGCGCTTGCCGCGAAGCTCTGGCTCCTCGCGCACTTCGTTTCGAGTCCACATGTGAGCGAAAACAGTCGCTGCCGGATCACAAGTTGGCACGGTACGCTAGGAAGCGGCGCTCCCGATGCGTCGAGTGGACCGATTTTTCCGGCCCATGTGCCGCGGACATCAGGGACGCGAACGAACCAACCCTTGAATATCGGGTAGTGCCATGCGAACCCTATAAATAGTGCAAAGACGGCGCCAATCATCGTAACCGTTGACTCGATAATAACGAACACGGAGACCAGCGTAATTTGCTCGGGTTGTTCCAGTCAGTAGACGACAAATAGAGTGATAGTCACCGCGATTACGAGGCCCCATATCAGCCATTCACGACGCAGGGCGCTCACTTGAACCCTACGTAATTCCAGGCTGCGGTCACGAAGGCATTCGCCTCAGCCTTCGTCCATGGCTGATTTGCGTGAAACAAATATTTGACGCCGTTTACTTCAAGCCACTTAGACGGATCATCGCTAGCTCTCGTGTGTTGATAAATATGTAGGAGCACGGCGCGTACATCGGCCTCGTATGTGCTATTGCCAAACTTATCGTTTGGAGCATTGTAAACCAAGCTTTCCAGGAAGAATGACGGGAGGCGCTCTGTTAACTTGCCCTCCTCGAGCATGACAACTTGGAGGCTCTTGCAAATTCGAGCCATTCTCTTGAATCGTTTTGAAGTGTCGCCGTTTTTCTTCACCCCTTGCTCAATGTGCTGCTTAGGATAGTTGATTATAACCTGGCCATCATCGGCGATGAACTTCACCCCATCTCGTGTTGAACCCGATGGAAAATATTCGCGGTATAGCCAGTTGGGCACAACATCTGCGTCAATGCGGTAAGAATTCGAGTGAACGCGAATTGCTTTGTTGCCAACGGTCATCTTATCGGATCCGAAATAGTCTTTGATTGCCTTGACAACGGACTTCTTATAGCTGCCATATTCGTGCGTTGTCGGCGTTAATCCGTAGTTCTTGGGGTCTGCTCCGTCCGGCAACTTGTAATAAAAGTTCTCTTTTAAGCAAACCGAAACGTCGACATCGCTCTCTTGGGGAATGTTGGTGGCATTCTTGAACGAGCCCTGAGAGAAGACTTCGATATCCAGATACTTTAAGTCAGAGCTTGCTGCGATAGCTTTGCGAATCATGCCCTCTGCATGTTCGAATCGTTCATGTTTGGTCTCGCCGGGACCGACCGCCCACTTCCGAAACCGATCCTCCCAACTTGCCAAGATATTCATCCTTTCGTCGTCTGAACCCAACACGTGCGCCATTCGACATCGAGAAACGCAGTATGTCGGCCTCGTTCACCGACCTTGCGGTACCCAGCATGGGTCCCGTCATGGTCGCCCAACTAGAATCTAGCACAGGCCTACGCCATACGTAAGGCAGTAAACTGGCGAGTGTGCACCGCAAAAGCCACCGTCCGGTGTACGGATCGGACCGAGGGGGCTGCTATTGAAGCCGCCGAGAGAAAGGGTCGAATATAGCGTTTATAAAATTATGCGATCTAAGTTTTCATTCCCAGCGCACAGGGCAACGCCCTGTGGAGGGGATTGTCCGCGCCTGTGCGGTCTTCAATTTTATTTCCGTTATCCCGGCATATTAGAATGGCGAATATTGAGTGATCTAGGTTAACGCGAAATTCTCACATTAAAACGAAGGTAACCCCACCCTTTCGGGGCCCGTCATTTGTCCCTCGGCTGCAACGAAACTTCTACTCGTCATGCCCATTAGCACGTGGAGCCATATTGCAACGTAGGGGTTGTCGAGGTAACATCCGTGCAGAAATATTTTGCTTCATAGACCAATTTAACGAGGCACCGTCGTTTTGATCGAAGAACCTGCAACGAGTAATGACCATACAGGTGGAAAAGGAGTCAAAGCCTTGGGTGCCTGAGCACCC
>VFSW01010481.1_pt1 | contig 13121 bp, 9 predicted proteins | sample 5358111 | NCBI WGS metagenome assembly VFSW01 (sample SAMN11554181, study PRJNA540505) | mine drainage metagenome | isolation source: sediment from site ElyBrook_90M | place: USA: Ely Copper Mine, Vershire, VT | collected 2017 | reverse complement strand
CCTATCCGGGCTTGCTCCGCTCTATGGCTACTGCGCCGATCCGTGCGATGGTCTCCATGACCGCAATATCCTCGGGCGTTATTACCGGCTCCGCATTCCCAAAAAGAAAACCGATTACACCGATGATGTTGTCTTCCACCATCATCGGCAGATACGTGGCCCTTTCCTGCGGCAGGGTGTTCGTCCCATGGCCTGCTGACTGCTTATTGATCAATACCCAGGACGCCACTGCCAGGACCTTTTCATTTACCTCGAATTCCGTGGTTTTTGTTTTAACAACCAGTTTGTCGCTGGAAGGGAAAAAGATCGCCATATCGCAGCGGAATATCCGGGTGGTATGGCGTACCAGTATCGCAAGGACCTGCTCTGTGTTAACCGCTGTTACGAGGTCCCTGCTTAAGCCGTAAAATGCACTGTTTTCCGCTTCACTCCGCTTGAGCAATTCCATTCTGTTGCGAAGTTTATATGCCAGGTTGCTGATGACGATAGCTATAATCAAATAGACGGTGAATGAAAGGAAATATCCTGCGTCGGAGATTGTAAAACTGTAATAAGGTTTCACAAACAGATAGTCAAAAATCAATATACTTATAATGGCGGAAATAAATGACGGCCCCCTGCCCAGATAAATAGCGCTGACGATGACCGGCACCAGGAGCAGAAAGAGCAGGTTAATCTGGCTGAGGTGGTTGCGGAAAACAAACGCAACAAGCGATACGGCCACGACAGAGAGGAATCCTAATGCATATTTTTTCGGGCTTGAGGTGATGATTGGCCTTTTGAATGTCATTCCGGGTTTTTTAGCGTCGACTTTTGCATCTATCATGTAGACATCGACATTGGGTGTTTTTGTCAGGATCTTTTGCGAGATCGAAGGAAACAAACCGAAATGGCGGCTCTTCCCCATGACGATCCTTGTCACGTTATTGTCCTGGATATAATCCACTATCGCCTGCACTACATCGTTACCTTTTATCCATGCCACCGTGGCCCCGAGCTTCTTTGCCAGATCCATGGCCTTGTTCAGCCAGTCCTTCTCCTGCACCGAAAGCCGGTTGTGCTTCTCCGTTTCGACATAAAAAGCTATCCATTCGGCATCGACTTCATGGGCAAGCCTGAATGCAGACCGTACCAGTTTCTCGGCATAAGGACTTGCGAAAACAGCGGTAAGGATAAGCTCCTTCGCAGGCCATGGTCCGGCTATGGCATGGGCGTGCATATAACCCCGCATTCTTTCGTCCACACGGTCTGCAACGATCCGGAGAGCAAGCTGCCGCAGCGCCAGCAAATTCCCGGGACGGAAAAAGCTGTTCACCGCAAGTCCCGCCATATCTTTTACATAAACCTTCCCCTCGCCGAGCCTTTTCAGCAGTTCCTCAGGCGACAGATCGATCAGCTTGATCTCATTCGCGGATTCGATAAATGTATCGGGGACCGTTTCCCGTATCCTGATGCCCGTTATCTGGGAAATGGTATCGTTCAGGCTGTCGATGTGCTGGACATTCAAAGTTGTATAGACATCGATCCCGGCGTTGAGTATCTCTTCAATGTCCTGATAGCGCTTTGCATTGTGTGAGCCGGGTGCGTTGGTATGGGCGAGTTCGTCAACAATGACCAGCTTCGGCTTACGCACGAAAATCTTTTCCAGATCTGTTTCTTTGAGCTTTACTCCCATATATTCTATGACGAGCGGAGGGATGACCTCCAGCCCATCGAGCAGGACATCTGTCTCGCTCCTGCCGTGGGTCTCCACATAACCGACGGTCACATCCGTCCCTTCCCGTTTCCGAAGTCTCGCATCGGTCAGCATGGCATAGGTCTTTCCCACGCCGGGTGCGAACCCGAAATAGATGGTAAGTCTGCCCCGCTTCTTTAAAGCCTCTGCCTGTTGTGTCAGTTTCAGCAGTGCTTCGGGTGAAGGTCTTTTGTGTTCTTCGTCAGCCATAGCTTACCGTAGTTTATCCAATGCGAGGTTTAATTTCAACACATTCACCCTCGGCACGGTGAGGAAAAGGTACCAGCGCCCCCGGGTGTACGCCTTGACGAGACCGCGCACCTCTGCTCCGGGAATGTGCCTTTCCCGCGCTATGCGCGGCACCTGTACCAGCGCACTTGCAAGGCTGATATCGGGATCAAGCGCGCTGCCCGACCCCTCCACCAGGTCTGACGGCACAGGTGCCGTAATATCTGCGGCAGCAAGTGTATGGACCCGGGCGCTTATCTTGTCGAGCAGTACCTTGTTCGCCGGTCCGAGGTTGGAGCCGCCCGAAGCCATGGGGTTATACGGGAAATCGGGGGTTGACGAAGGACGGGACCAAAAATATCCCTGTCCGGTAAACGGCTGTCCTATCAGAACCGATCCCACCGGTATACCGGCAGGGGTAGAGATGATGCTTCCGGATGACTGCTTCGGGAAGATGAGCCGGGCAAGGACTGTTACCGCTGCCGGATAGATCACCCCTGTCAGCAGTGTCAGCACTGCAAAAAGCAAGAGGGCTGTTTTTATTTCTTTTTTCATAGTGTTACTCCTTCCTCACATAAACATATGAATCAATGTGTCGATCAGCTTGATGCCGATGAACGGTGTTATCAACCCGCCAAGCCCGTACACAAAGAGGTTGTAGATCAAAAGTCTCTCGGCAGGCATGGGCCTGTAGCGTGTTCCCTTTAACGCAAGGGGGATGAGGAACGGTATGATGAGCGCATTGAAGATAACCGCGGAAAGGATGGCGCTGTACGGGTTTGCAAGGTGCATAATGTTGAGTATCTGAAGCTGCGGGTAGATCGGCGCAAAAGCCGCGGGGATAATGGCAAAGTACTTTGCAACGTCATTGGATATACTGAACGTCGTGAGCGTTCCGCGCGTCATAAGGATCTGCTTTCCGATCTCCACGATGTCGAGGAGCTTGGTCGGGTTACTGTCAAGGTCTATGATGTTTGCCGCCTCCCGTGCCGGCTGTGTGCCGGTGTTCATTGCGACTGCCACGTCCGCCTGTGCGAGTGCGGGTGCATCGTTGGTGCCGTCCCCCGTCATGGCCACCATGTAGCCCTGCTGCTGGTTTTCCCTGATAAGCCTGAGCTTGTCCTCGGGCTTTGCCTGCGCAAGGAAATCATCTACCTGTGCCTCGGATGCGATTGCAGCGGCTGTTAACTGGTTATCCCCGGTGATCATGACTGTCTTGATGCCGATGCTCCTGAGCTGCTGGAAACGCTCCTGTATTCCGCCTTTTACTATGTCTTTTAAGTGGATCACCCCGAGGACCTTCATGTTCTTGCTCACGACAAGTGGTGTACCGCCCGACTGGGCAATATCTTTTACATGCCGGTCAAGATCATCCGGGACCACACCCTTGCTCTCCCTGATGTAATCCGTGATTGAGTCCGCAGCACCCTTGCGGTACGCATTGCCGTCGATATCGACGCCGCTCATCCTCGTAACGGCGCTGAACGGGATTGTTACTGCGTCCTTACGCAATTCCACGACCCTGAGGCTGTACTTCTGTTTGGCAAGCACGGTGATGCTCCTGCCCTCCGGCGTTTCGTCTGCAAGTGATGCCATCAGTGCGGCCTCTGCCAGTTCTTTCTCCGAACACCCGGATACCGGTATAAATGCAACGGCCTCCCGGTTGCCGAGCGTTATGGTCCCTGTCTTGTCAAGCAGGAGCACGTTCACATCGCCCGCAGCCTCGATGGCCCTGCCTGAAAGTGCTATGACATTCTTCTGGAACAGCCGGTCCATGCCTGCAATCCCTATCGCAGGCAGGAGTGCAGCGATCGTTGTCGGGATCAGACAGACAAACAATGCCACAAGTGCCGTGAGCGTTACCGGGCTCCCCTGACCCATGGCCTTTATGCTATACATGGAAAGGGGCCTCAGGTTTATCACCACAAGAAAGAAGACCGCGGTCAGGGCTACCAGCAGTACTTCGAGAGCGATCTCATTCGGTGTCTTGCGCCGCTTAGCGCCTTCAACAAGCGAGATCATCCTGTCTATGAAGGTCTCTCCGGGGTCCGAGGTTATCCTTACGACAATGCTGTTTGCGATTACCTCCGTACCGCCGGTCACGGCACTGCGGTCACCGCCGGATTCCCGGATGACAGGGGCTGACTCTCCGGTAATGGCCGCTTCGTTCACCAGGGCCGCACCCACGACAACCTCACCGTCACTACCGATGATATCGTGTGCCTCGACGAGGATGAGGTCGCCCTTACGGAGCCTGTCCGAGGGCACACGCTCGTATTCTCCCCTGAGATCCGGTTTCTTCAGTCTTTTTGCCATGACCTCGGTTCTGGTCTTCCTCAGGCTCTCTGCGCGCGCCTTGCCCCTGCCTTCCGCCAGGGCCTCCGCAAAGTTTGAGAATATGACCGTCAGCCAGAGCCATACGGAAACAAGTCCTGTAAACCAGAGGGGTTCTCCTTTGCCGGTAATCATGGTGGAAATGAATACAACACTTGTCAAGGTACTGCCGATTTCCACAGCGAACATGACCGGGTTCCTCCACAGGGTACGGGGATCAAGTTTCTTGAAAGAGTCTATAAAGGCCGTTTTCATCAGCTCGGGCACAAAAATGCCTTTGCTTCTTTTGGTTGTTGTACCCATGGCTACCTCCCTCCTATCATGATCATGTGCTCGACAATCGGACCGAGCGAAAGGGCAGGGAAAAAGGTGAGTGCTCCTACGATGATGATCACGGATACAAGCCAGAGTATAAAGGTCGGTTGATCCGTCGGAAGCGTGCCGGGACTCGGAGGCACGTACTTCTTTTTTGCAAGAGAGCCAGCCATTGCAAGGGTTGCCATTGCAGGGCCAAATCTGCCAAGGATCATGGCAATGGATGTGGTCAGGGTATAGAAGAGTGTACTTGCGTTCAGACCTGCAAACGCGCTTCCGTTATTGTTGGACGTGGAGGCAAATGCATAGAATACCTCGGTCAGGCCGTGAGGTCCGGGATTTCCCATGGCGCTGACACCTGCTTTTGTAATGAGTGCGATTGAAGTAAATATCAGGACAAGGACGCCTGATGTGAGTACCACGATGACCGACATCCACATTTCGGTTGCCTCGACCTTTTTCCCCAGATACTCGGGTATCCTGCCTATCATAAGGCCCGACACGAATACCGAGATAATGACAAAGGCAAGCATGGTATAAAGACCCGATCCGACACCGCCGAATATCTCTTCACCGAGCAGGATAAGGGTCAGAGGCACCATGCCGCCGAGAGGTGTCAGGGAATCGTGCATGTTGTTGACTGCACCGCAAGCCGTGGCTGTGGTCGATACGGAAAACAGGACAGAACCGCCGAGTCCGAACCGCACTTCTTTGCCTTCCATGTATGCGCCCTGCACCCCGAGCCCCTGAACAAGGGGGTTGCCCGTATACTCGGCCCGGTACATCACAGCGAGTGCAATCACAAAGATGGCCATCATGGCTGTATAGATTGCCCATCCCGCCTTTTTCTTGCCGGCCATATGTCCGAAGGTAATGGGCAGGGCAGCGGCAATTATCAGCAATGCAAGGATCTCCAGAACATTGGAAAGCGGTGTCGGATTTTCAAACGGGTGCGCAGAGTTTGCATTGAACCAGCCTCCCCCGTTGGTACCGAACTCTTTGACTGCCTCCTGTGCTGCAACAGGCCCCATGGGCAGGGTCTGCTGCGTTACGGTCACTGTTTCCATCACGGGCCTTCCCTGTGTATCTTTTATCCGGTTGCCGTATGCATCAAGCTTTGGGTTTTCATAGGTATATGGTTCAAGTAATCTTACCTGTTTGTACGGACTGAAATTCTGGATAACTCCCTGTGATACCAGTACCAATGCGAAGAGAAAGGACAGGGGCAGGAGTATGTAGAGTACGCTGCGGGTCATATCAATCCAGAAGTTGCCGATCGTGTCCGATTTCCTGCGGACGATCCCGCGTATCAGGGCAATGGCCACTGCCATGCCTGCAGCAGCTGAATAAAATTGATGCACCATCAGCGCAATGACCTGCGTAAAATAGCTTGCAGCAGATTCACCGCTGTACGCCTGCCAGTTGGTGTTCGTAAGAAAGCTCACGGCGGTGTTGAGAGCAAGGTCCCATGAAAAACCCGGGAACTTCTCAGGGTTGAAGGGCAGATACCCTTGCAGCATAAGAATCAAAAACGTTGCTACAAATCCGATAAAGCTGAAGACAAGCAGTGCTGTTGCATACTGTTTCCAGTCCATCTCGGCATCCCGGTTTATGCCGCAGATCCTGTAAAAGAGCCTTTCAACGGGACCGAATACGGGCGCCAGGAATGTCCGCTCGCCCTGGTATACCTTTGCCATATACCTGCCCAGCGGACCTGCGAGCAAGGTAAGGATTACAAGAAATACAACGATCTGCACTACATCGGCCATTACATTGATATGCATTGACCACCCCCCATAACCAAACATTTATACATCTTTTCCTCCTTTTTGAGGGCAAGAGCATAAAAAAGACCGCTGGGAACAGCGGTCTTCATAGGTACTGCTTGTTGCCCTTTCAAATGCCTGCGAGGTTAGCTGACGGGCTCGGGCTTGAAAGTGCCCTATCCTAAAAAAAGGAATACGCCCCAAAAATGTGGGTCCCCCGCACCCATTCTTTGAATGGGTCTCGGCTGCTATTTAAATTTTCAAGTAATTTAACCATAGGAAGAATAATGTCAAGCGATAAGAACAAAACTTCTCTGTTACATTTTCTGCGTTAACCCTGCAGACTCGAACGGATGAGTTATAGATGTTGACGAGTATACCATTCAATGGTAATCCAATTCCTTGTACCATCTGTATAACTTGATAAACCTTTTTAATCGGATATTACTTAATTAAGAGGAAACGCAGAAACATGTCCAACAAAAAAGCTGTTGCTTCAAAGGATAAAGATACATTGAAAGGCACAAACCGTATGCATTCAGAGGACAAAGGAGCACTGTTCTTCCGCTACATTGTTGAGAATTCGCAGAGTAAGATTACCGTCCTGGATAAAGACGGGATTATACGCTATCAGAATATTGGCTATTACGTTAACGACTTCTACAGGCCTGGAGAGATAAGAGGCAAAACCTTCCTTGAACTGGTCCATCCGGATTATGTCCGGAAGGTTAAAGATATGTTCGAAGGTTTGATCCTGCATCCCGGTACCGTTCAGCAGATGCAGATCCGATTCCGCTATAAAGACGGTTCATGGCATTTCCTCGATATAAGGGCAAAAAGCATGCTGGATATACCCGAGGTTGCAGGCATCGTTGTCAACTCAAGGGACATAACGGATCGTAAGCATATAGAGGACGAGCTTCAGAGCAGGACAAAACAGCTTGAGAGCGAGATCGAAGACAGGAAAAAAGCGGAAGATGCCTTGCGCAAAAGCGAAGAGTTCTTCAGAACGATTGTTCAAAACAGCTACGATTCTATCGTGGTTATCGATAAGAATGGGATACGGAAATATGCATCTTCGTCCTTTAGCAACGTTGGCGGTTACAACCCCGAAGAAATGCTCGGTAAAAACATATTTGACCTCGTACACCCTGAAGATAAGGCCTCGGCAACGCGGATCTTTCACGAGCTGCTCAAGGATCCCGATCATACCCGTTCTCTCCAGGCCCGTTATCTTGCCAGGGACGGGACCTATATATGGGTTGAAGTCCTTGGAATGAATATGCTGAACAATCCCAATATCCGGGGAATCGTTCTCGATACAAGAGATATTACAGACCGCAAGAGGATAGAAGAAGAGCTGTACAAGAGCGAAGAGCGGTTCCGGGCCATTGTTCAGAACAGTACGGATATAATAGTGGTTGTGGATGAAAAGGGTACAAACAAGTACATCTCTTCCTCGTTTGAGAAGATTACAGGTCATAAAATAGAGGACAGGCTGGGCAAAAGAATTATGGAGCTTGTTCATCCCGAAGATATCGGCAAGGTTGTGGAGGGGTTAAAGGAAGTCCTTCAGGAGCCGGATAGTATCCATACCGTTGAAGCTCGTTATCTCCACGGTGACGGCACCTATCACTGGTTTGAGATATCGGGTATGAACCTGCTGAAGGACCCGAATGTGAACGGCATCGTGACCAATTTCAGGGACATATCCGAACGAAAGTTATCCGAAGATAAGCTCAAAGAGGAGATGGAAATCACCTCGCAATTACTCTCGTTGTCCGAGGCTGTTGCAACAATTACGGATGTAGACAAGCTTATGCTGGCGGCTGTAAAGGCGAGCAAAAGAATCATGAGTTGCGATATCACCGTCTCATACCTCTGGGACAAGCAGACGGGCTTGTTTGTACCGAGCGAGGTTATCGATATGCCCAATGACATACTGCCGCTTTTCAGAACGGAAAATATCGACATGAAACACATCAGCGATTTTCTGGGCATAAAAAAGCCCTTCTTGATCAGATTTGCACATAGTGTATTGGAAAACAATATATCGATACCGGTAGTTACTGTGGAAGAACAGGGAATCGAATGGTTATCCATGGTTAAATATATAAAATTAAAAGACATCAATACGCTGCTCGTCATCCCTCTCTTGAACAGGGATGAGGTGCTCGGCATGATTATCGGTGTTTATCTGAAAGAAGAACGATCGCCGTCACGATTTACGGACAAGCACTATAAAGCCATTGTCGGTATCGTAAATCAGGTTTCAACCGCCCTCGAACAGGCAAAGCTTTACCGGGAGTCGGTTGAGAAGACCATGGAGCTCGCACACAGGATAGAGGTAATCAATACGATGTATGAAATAGACAGGAGTATCCTGTCAGACCTCACCTCGTCAGACGTATTGAACACGGTGACAAGGATGGCGGGCAAATTACTGCCCTGTGATGTGACAGCCATAATGCTCGTCGATAAGGGAAAGCAGGGGTTTAACCGTGCAGCCCGGTCCGGGGCCATCGCCAATTCCCTTGCAACATTTTCCTCATTCAACGATACCAGCACAACGGACGTTATAAAAACGGGCAGGCCGCAGTACATACCGAATCTCAGCGAAGTCAAAAACATCTTACCGTTCGAATGGGGACTTCTGCAAAACGGTCTTATGTCGGTTATGCGGATTCCGCTAAAAATAGGGAACGAGATCGTCGGAACCCTGAGTTTTGGCGCCCAAAGGATATCTGCATTTACGCATGAAGATCTCCTGACAGCAGAAAGACTCGGTTCACAGATCTCCGTAGCCCTGGCCAATGCCAAGTTGATATCGGACCTTGAAGAATCGTCCATAGCGTCCATTAAGGCCCTGTCGAACGCAATAGATGCAAAATCGAAATGGACAGCGGGCCATTCGGAGGGTGTTGCAAAGTGTGCGATGGCCATAGGCAGTGCAATGGGGCTCGATGAGAAGACATTAAAGGAACTCGAAGTTGCGGCCCTGCTGCACGACATAGGTAAAATAGGCACCTATGCGGATATCCTCGACAAGAAAGAGAAACTTTCCGAGGAAGAATGGGCCTTGATACGGCAGCACCCGGACAAAGGTGCGGAGATACTGGCACCGATAAAACAATTGAAAGATATTGTTTATATCATAAAGCACCATCACGAGTTTTTTGACGGTTCCGGTTATCCGGACGGCTTAAGGGGAGACGAGATTCCGCTGCTGGCAAGGATACTGACAGTCGCAGACGCCGTAGATGCCATGAGTTTTGACAGGCCGTACAGAAAAGGCATGAGTAAAGATCAAATAACGAAGGAACTGGGCAGGTGCTCGGGCGGCCAGTTTGATCCCGAGATCGTCAAAGTCTTTTTGTCCATCCATACCGTTTTAACCCAGCAGGGAAATGCATCCTTTAGTTGAAATCATTGCTCAGCGTTGCTACTATGAGCCGAGGGAGGGATTCGAACATGAAAAAATATTTAAATAAAACGATCTATGAATCATTGAACGAAATAGTAAGTCCGGAACATACAGCCCTTGTTGTATGGGATGTGCAAAATGCACTGGTCAATAATGTATTCAACAAACAGGAGTTTCTCTTGAACCTTAAATCGATTATCAGTAAGGCAAGAGAAAAAGGTGTCACAGTCATATACTCAAAGATTACACCCCTGCCGGTACAGCTCAATTCCTCATGGGCAATCTATTCAACGATGAGAAGGTATGGTATAGATGATCCCGCGAAGCTGCCCCCGTTCATGAAGCCGGGTACTGCGGATGCCGAAATAACGGAGGACATTGCACCTTCCGGGGATGACATTGTTATTCCGAAGCATACTGCAAGCATCTTCATGGGTACGCATGTCGAGTACCTGCTGAGGAACAAAGGCATAGAGACTGTTATATTCACCGGTATATCGACAGAGTTCGGTGTTGCATCAAGTGCACGGGACGCTTCGAACAGGGGGTTTTATCCTGTTGTTGTCAGCGATGGTGTATCGGCCATGGACAAGGGGATGCATGAACTCGCACTGAAGATTTTGACGAGGATGGTCATTGTAACGCCTGCTGCCGACCTCATAAAAGCATGGGGTTGATTTAAAAACAGATTTTAATTTATGCGCCTGTAGCCCAGTGGATAGAGCGACGGACTCCGGCTCCGTAGGTCAGGGGTTCAAATCCCCTCAGGCGCTTTTTTATATTCTTTGATTAATTTCTCATATTGTTACGTTGAGGTTCAATGAGGAGGATTCAATCCCGTTTACGTTTACCTCGATTCTGTAAACACCGGGATCCAATTTTCTTGGGACGGAGAGCATGACCATATTTGCAGATCCCTCTCCCTTTGAATATTTTCTATCGAACAGCGTGACTGCTTTATGAACGCCTGATTTGGGTGCGAGTGTTACGGCAACCTCGGCGGTCGCCGGTGCCGGACCCGCAAGATTGAACGCAATCCTGTCTCCGGGATGCACGTTCAGTGAGTCCTCCCGTATCCTAATGTCGCGGTACCTGCGGTAGTACCTGCCTTTCCCACGGCCGCTGAAGTATATCGAGCCGGTGGTGAAGTCCACAACCAGTGCTACCACGCCCGGAACAACACCGGCTATAAGCCACAGGCAGTCCATGACAAGTACCGCACCGTCGATATCATTCGGCATATTGCCCCTTCTTTCGGGGTAAAGGAGGAACCCGCAATCCGCACTTGACAACACCATGAGCGATAAAACTACTAAAATCAAAATACGCGACCTGATAAATTTTCTCACCGTATCCCTCCTGAGTGAAAATCAAAATCAATTTAATCCAAAATAATTATCAATTAACCCCGGATTCGTCAAGTCCGATTTACACGGAAAATGCAATAGGAAAGTTTGTTTATGACTTTGCGCGGTCAGGGTGTGTTTCCCGTATAAGGATTGAAAGTACAAGAGCTGCAACAAAGAACGCCATCAGCAGCCATAGAGCGTTGTGGAAGCTGTTCGTTATATTCTTAATCCACTCCATCAGATATATCACAACCACGGCACCGACGGAGCCTATGAGCATCAGTAGACCTGTTGCAGTACCGGTGAGCCTTTCACCGACGATCTCTGTCGTCATCTGCAGGATGATTGGTAAAAGCGAAATCACAAAGAAACCGATCATGGCCCCCAGCACGATTGCTGTAGTCATACTAACGGTATTCAGGAACGGATATGTTACTGCGCCGCCGACGAGCGTTGCCAGTATAAGAAATGGTTTCCTTCTCTTGAACCTGTCGGAAAGCAGTGGGATTATAACAGCACCGAGTATACCGCCTCCTATAATAATGCCTCCTATGGTCCCTGTTTGAACCGTCGTAAAACCGTTTTGTGAAAGAAGCTCATCCATCCAGGTCATAAGTCCGTTGAAAAATCCGATACCTATAAACATTATGATGAGAAGCAGAATCATGTCTTTTTTACCGAATATGTTTTTATAGGCGTTTTTGCCACTGTATTCCTTTTCTTCTTCTTTGAGAGAAGAACTCAGTGAAGGGTTGTCCTTCCCAAGCAAGACGAACAGGATACTTCCCAAGAGTGTTATCCCCGCATAGATGTACAGTGCATTCCCGAGTCCATTACTTTTTACAAGGAGAGGGGTGAGGACCATGGCTGCTATCATACCAAGAAACATAGCCATGGACCCGAGTCCGTTTGCAATAACACCTTCATCCTTGTCAAACCATATAGATGCAAATTTGGATACACTGTTCAGAATAAAAGGCTGGGCAACGGATATGCCGAATTGTCCGGCAAACAACCATGAGTATGAATTATATTTTAACCTTAACAATACGGATATGCCCATGATAATGACTCCGAGCGAGACGGTGAATTTAAAGCCCTTTGCATCAAGGAGGGAACCTACCGGCGCAGACAGTATTATACTGAGCAGGGGAAAGATGGATGTGAGAAGGCCGACCTTAAATACTCCGATACCCAACTGTTGCCGGACGACTGTTTCTATCGGTGCAAAGTTAAGCCATAAAAACTGGGTAAGTGCAATAGCGTACATAAACACAATCAATACTACCCATCGATAAGCACTATATTTTGTTTGTATAGTTTCCATAACAGCTCGTCATGTACCGGCTGGAATTGAGTATATCTGAATATGCGCTCTCTCGTCAAGATAGTTCTGCTACTTCGCTTTGACGCGAGCAGGAAGATTATACTTTTTGACTAGAATCTGCTATAGAAATAAAAAAAACGGTATTTATTGGGGAGTTTAGAAATGGCTATAAGCAAAGAATTACTCGACATACTTGCATGTCCAAAATGTAAAGGGGTGCTCGAACTCGAGAAAGACCAGACCGGACTTGTATGCCATACGTGTAACCTGAAATTTCCCATAATAGACGATATACCCGTAATGCTGATGAATGAGGCAATAAAGCTGAATGAAAAATCCAAATGAGCCGCGGCGTGTTCTTGTTATCCAGACAGCGTTCCTTGGCGATATAGTACTTACCATACCACTCATAAGAGCGTTAAAAAAATACAGGCCTGAGATAGAACTGTTCTTTCTTACAACACCGGTAGGTAAATCTTTACTCGAGGACCAGCACAGTATCGATAAAATTATCGTGTACGATAAAAAGGGCGAGGATAAAGGCAGTGTATCATTATTCAGGAAGATTAAAGAGATAAAGAAATATCATATTGATACGGTTCTGTCTCCGCACCGTTCTTTCAGATCGGGCATTATTGCGCTG
>VFSW01010480.1_pt1 | contig 13121 bp, 14 predicted proteins | sample 5358111 | NCBI WGS metagenome assembly VFSW01 (sample SAMN11554181, study PRJNA540505) | mine drainage metagenome | isolation source: sediment from site ElyBrook_90M | place: USA: Ely Copper Mine, Vershire, VT | collected 2017 | reverse complement strand
TCGGCAGCTCCTCGGTCTCCATCGCCTCGGTCGCCGTCGATCTCGCGCGCAAGATATTCGGCAGCCTGCAAGGCAAGACGGTCCTGATCGTCGGCGCGGGCAAGATGTCCGAGCTGGCCGCGCGCCACCTGATCCAACAGGGCGCAACCTCCATTCTGGTCGCCAACCGGACCCAGGAGCGCGCCGCGCAGCTCGCCGGTCAGATCGCCACCCAGATCTCCACCCAGCTTGCCAACGACCCCGCAGCCATTGCCTGCACCACCGAGGTCATCCCCTTCGAGCAGCTCCACGCGCAGGCAGACCGCGCGGACATCGTCCTCACCTCCACTGGCTCGCCGCAACCGATCTTCGAGCGCTCCCACGGCCAGCGCTTCCTCGAACGCCGCCGCAGCCGACCCATGTTCTTCATCGACATCGCCGTCCCGCGCGACGTAGACCCGCGCATGAACCAGGTCGAAGGCTGTTTCGTCTACGACATCGACGACCTCCAGCAGGTCGCCGCCGCGCATCTTGCCGACCGTAGCCGCGAGTCCGCCGCCGCCGAGAAGATCGTCAGCCGCGAGGTCGATCTCTACCACGAGCACCTGCAATCGCGCGATGCCGTCCCCGCCATCGTCGCGTTACAACAGAACGCCGAGTCCCTCCGTCAGGCCGAACTCGCCCGCACCGCCGCCAAGCTGGCCGCTGCCGCCGAGCCGCTCACCGCCGCGCAACAGGCCGCCGTCGAAGCCCTCACCCGCTCGCTCACCGCCAAGCTCCTCCACCCCCAGCTCACCGCCCTCCGCAAAAAACCCGAGTAGGATCGAGGCAGCGGCCCTTGACCGATACACAAAAAATCTGCAATCCTTACACATCGGGGGATCGGGCCATGCGCACCAATATCGAGATCGACGACAAGTTGATGGCGCGCGCCATGCGATCCAGCGGAGCCACCACCAAGAAGGCGGTTGTCGAGACCGCGCTCCAGTTGCTCGTGAAGTTGAAGGCACAGGAGGGAATGCGCAGGTTTCGCGGAAAAGTGAAGTGGGAAGGCGACCTCGATGCAATGCGCCGAGACTGACCTGCTGCCAGGGCGATTCGCATGACAATCGTCGATACCTCTGTCTGGATCGATTATCTTCTCGACATCGAAAACCTACAGACACTTTGGCTCGATCGAGAGTTGGCGTCTGGAGGTCTCGGCCTGACCGACCTCATTCTCTGCGAGGTGCTACAGGGCGTCCGCGGAGAAAAAATGTTTGCAAAAATCTCCCGGCAACTGACGAAGTTTCCTGTCTTCTCCACCGGCGGCCAGGAACTCGCGCTCGCCTCAGCCCGCAACTTCCGCTCGCTGCGCACTCGCGGCGTCACGGTGCGCAAGACAATCGACTGCATCATCGCAACCCACTGCATCCGCCAGGGCCACATCCTGCTGCACCGTGACCGCGACTTCGACCCATTCGAGCGGCATCTCGGCCTCCGCGTCGTCCATCCGCAGACCCACTGACATCGGCATCGCCCCGGCATCGTAGGATATTGCAAGCAGACAATCTCTTGCCGTGAGCACCACATCTCGATTAAACATCAACCCAGATTCTTCACCAGCACCGGCGCATCTGTATCCACCTCGACCCGCACCTCGCCGCCCAGCGCGCGCAGAAATTCGCCCGTCGCCTCAATCGCCGCCACCGCCGCGCCCGCCGGATGCAGCAGCCGCACCGGCCTCCCCACCTCAAGCGAACTTCCCACAAAACCGCCGCGCACTGCAAAACATCGCTCTCCGCGATAGGTGCACGACGCAAGGTCGGTGATGCTCTGCGCCTCGCTCGGCGTCAGCAGGATCGTCTTCGGCGGGGCCATGCGGTCGAGCAGGCAAAAGATCTCCAGCTTCGACTCCAGCTCATCCGGCACAAAGTCCACCGCAACGTCCGCCTCCCGCACCGCGTCCTCGATCGTCGCCGCAACCGCAAGCCTCCCGCGCGCCCCTGCGTTCTGCGCGGCCAGGTCGGCGTACTCCTCCTGCGCCCGCCGCAGGTTGGCCGGCATCACGTCCTCCAGCACCACGTCGAAGCCAGCAGCGGCACAGGTCAGCGCAAAGCTCCGCCCAATCCGCCCCGCGCCGATCACCGCCACCGTCCGTATCGTCTGCATGTCAGTCGAGGGCAGGGAACCGCAACCGCTAGCGCCGCTCACTTCTTCGCTTGCACGGCCAGGATCACGCTCTCGTAGCTCGGCTCCGCGCCCTTGATGTGCTCCGACACGCGCTGCCGCTCCTCGTCCGTCAGCGACGGCAGAACCGTCAGGATCCGTCGCAGGGTCACGGAAATATCGTCCACATAGTTCATCGTTCGGATTGCTTCGCCAGAGAGAGGCATCGTTGCTCCTGTAATTTGGATTTCGCTCCCACCAGTCTACCGCGCCCAGACCCATCCAGCGTCTTCCCCTGGCCTTGCTACGAAACCCCCTTCGGCGTCTCCCCCTTCGGCTGCACATTCGCATCGCGGTCGGTCAACTCCATCAGGTTCGCAAGCTGCTCCGCGAGTTTCGCATCGAGCGCATCCGACGCATATCGCCAGGTCCAGTTTCCTGCCATCTCCGACGGCGTATTCATCCTCGCCTCGCTGCCCAGGCGCAGGATGTCCTGCATCGGAAAGATGCACAGATTCGCCACCGACCGCGCCACCGCGCGCATCATTGCGCCCACAATCTCGTCGTCCTGCTGGACCGGCTGCAGGTAGCTCTGCACATGCGCGCGCTCCTCCGCCGTCGCGCCGCTCTGCCACCAGCCCAACGTGGTGTCGTTGTCGTGCGTACCCGTATAGGCAACCGTATTGGGGACATACCTGTGCGGCAGGTAGATGTGCGCGCCGCGGTCCGAGAAGCCGAACTGCAGCACGCGCATCCCCGGAAACCCACAGCGCTCGCGCAGCTCCTCCACCTCCGGCGTAATCAGCCCCAGGTCCTCCGCAACGAATGGCAGCTCGCCGAAGACCTCCTTCAGCCTCTCGAACAGCTCCAGCCCTGGGGCCTTCACCCACTGTCCATGGATCGCCGTCGGCTCGTCGGCGGCAATCGACCAGTAGGCCTCGAAGCCGCGAAAGTGGTCCAGCCGGACCATGTCATACAACGCCAGCGAGCGTCGCACCCGCGCCACCCACCAGTCGAAGCCGCGCTCCTGCAACACATCCCACCTGTACAGCGGATTGCCCCAGCGCTGCCCGGTCGCCGAATAATAATCCGGCGGAACGCCCGACACGCGCAGCATCTTTCCCTTCTCGTCCAGGTCGAATATCTCCGGGTGCGTCCACACCTCCGCGCTGTCGTAGTTCACGAAGATCGCCACATCGCCCAGGATGCGGATGTCGTGCCCTGCGCAGTAGGCCCGCAACGCGCGCCATTGCTCGTCGAAGAAGAACTGGACCGCCTGCTCGACGGCCAGCGCGCGCGCCTGCTCGGTCAACAGGGCCGCCAGCGCGTCTTGCTTGCGCAGCGCATACTCCTCCGGCCACTGGTTCCAGCTTATCGGCCCGAACCTGCGCCGCAGTACGTTGAAGCTGGCATAGTCGGGCAGCCAGCTCATATTTTCCTGACAGAATTTCTGGAAGCGCGCGCGTGTCGCATCGTCCGCACGATCCAGAAAGTTCCCCGCCGCCTCTTCGATCAGTTGTTGCCTGCGCGTCGCCGCCGCGAAGTCCGCTGGCCCATCGTACCCCGCCAGTCCCGCCAGCCGCTCCTCGGCAATCCATCCCTGCTGCGCCAAAAGCTCCAGCGAGATCAGCGCCGGATTGCCCGCAAACGCAGACAGCGCCGAGTAGGGCGACCCTCCGTACCCTGTCGGCCCCAGCGGCAACACCTGCCACAGCCGCTGCTTCGCCGCAGCCAGAAAGTCGACAAACGCATACGCCGCGGGACCAAAGTCACCCATGCCGCCCAGCGATGGCAGAGAGGTCACATGCAGCAGCACGCCGCTCATCCGGTCCTGATTCATCCCCGCCCCCCTCGACAGGTCCGCTCTTTCAACCTGCAGCCAACCAGGTCTTTGACCGCCTGTTGTCGTATCAGAGTGGGTGCCCCATCCTTGCGGCGTACTTGTTCTTGCCGCAAGGGTGGGAGCCACAAATTCACGCGGTCAAAGCCCCGACTGTAAAAAAAGACCTGCTCCCCGCCCAGCGCACAACCGCACGCAGGGCAGGGGACAGGCCCCTGTTTCTTCGGACTTACTTGCCGGCCGGGGGTACGTCTGGGGCCGCCGCCTGCTTGGTCAGCCGAACGCCTCCGCCCTTCTCGTACCTGTCCGTCAACGTCCCCATGAATACGCGGAAGATCTCTTCCCGCTGCTGGCTCAGCAACTGCTCCCGTGTGGTGTCGAAGTTCTTCGCCATCTCGTCCGCGCTGGGTGCCTGCTTGTCGGTCACGCTCAGGACCACCCCCGTCTGCCCTGCGTCGATCGGCCCCGAGATGCCTCCCTTGGCCAGCGTAAACGCCACCGCTCCCGGCCCGCTCATCGCGCCCAGATCCGTAACCTGCGCGTCCTGACCGACCAGATCGCTGCTCTTGATCGGGACCTTCATCTCCGCCGCGGCCTTCTTCAGGTCGTTCAGCTCCTTTGCCCTGTCGGCCAGTTTCTTGGTCTCGGCCTGCATCAGTTGCGGCACCTTCTCGTCCCGGTCGTCCGCCAGAATCTGCGTCTTGTACGCGGCAAAATCCGGTGCGTGCGCCGACTTCACATCCAGCACCGCAAAGATCGCATAGCCGTCGCCGGTCGAGACCGATGCCGGTGCCGCGCCCTTGTCCGTCGCAAACGCCTGCGTCAACATCGACGCGCCATCCGACAGGCCGCCAATCGTGCCGTCCTTCGCCAGATACTCGGTCGTCACCGCATGGAGTCCATGCGCCGCCGCCATCTTATCCAGCCCACTCTGCTTTGCCTCGGCCGCAAGCTGGTTGGCAAAGGCCTGCTCCGCCGCGCCCTGCTTCTGCTGCTGCAAGAGCTGTACGATCGAGGCCTTCACCTCGGCCAGCGGCTTCACGCCCGCCGCCTGCTTCTGCTCGGTCTGGATGATGTGGTACCCAAACGACGACCGCACCAGTCCCGAGGTCTGCCCCGGATTCAGTGCCATCGCCGCCTTCGCATACGCCGCATCCAAGCCCGCCGTCGGCATCAGCGGAAGCTCTCCGCCGGTGTCCTTGCTCCCCGGATCGTCCGAGTACTGCTTCGCCAGCGCGGCAAAGTTGCCCCCCGCCTTCAACTGGTTCAGCACGTCCTGCGCCTTTGCCTTCGCCGCCGCGTCGGTTGCCGCATCCGCTCCCGTCTTCACCGAGATCAGGATGTGCCGAGTTTTTACCTGCTCGTCGGTCTTGTACTGCGTCGCGTGTGCCGTGTAGTACGCCTGCACGTCGGCGTCGCTCACTGGCTGCTTGCCGCCGGGAATCTTGGTCGCGTCAAACGCCACATACTCGATCTTGCGCGTCTCCGGGATCGCCGTCGCATACTTCGCTGCGTTCTGCTTGAAGTATGCCTGCAACTCCGCATCCGTCGGGTTGATGCTCTTCTTCAGGTCCTCCGAGGACACCACTGCGTAGTCGAACTGCACCTTCACGCCCTGCTGCAGCTCCGCCGCGCGCACCGCCGCATCCGATACCGTCACTCCGCCCGTGATCATCGCCTGCAACCGTTGCAGCTCCATGTCGTCCTTCACCTGCGACTCGAAGTCCGAGCGCGACGTGCCGAACGCAGTCTGCACAAAGTTCATATACTGGTCGTCGCCAATGTACTTCCCATCGGGGAAGAGGTACTGGGCAAACGGCCCCGTCCGCAGCTCGCGCCGCAGGTCCTCGTCGGACACCTGTAGGTGCAACCGGTCGGCCTCCTGCTTCAGCATTGCGCGCTGAATCAGAATCTCTCCCGAACGCTGCATCATGTACGACAGCAGGAAGTCCGGCAGCTTCTGCTGCTGCAACTGTCGCTGCGCCAGCTTGGTCACATCCTCCGTCTTGATCGACGTGCTGTCGCCGAAGAGCCGTCCTATCGCTCCAGGCGCTCGCACCGTCGCATACACCGTCTGATCGTTCGAGCTGGAGTTGTCCATCAACCCCGGCACAAGGTAGATCACCATCGAGATGCACGCCGCACCGATGATGACGCCAAACATTATTTTGACGAGCTTATTGTCCTGCTGAAGAAAACGGATCATGCTTGACCGGCGACCTTGACTGCGCACGACCTCTGCAAACAGGAAGCTCCCCCGGATCGGGGCCCATCGAAGTCAGGGCGCAAATCCCAGTCTGCTTCCAGTTGAAGACGCCGCATCTGCCCGTTGATTTTGCGCGCCCCGACGCACGCTGCTCCCGCGCGCCCGGACGACAGCAGGGCAAGCGATAAGTATAAATCACCCGCGCTCAGGGAAACGCAAAAAGCCGCAAACGCGGCTCCATCCTACGGACCGAAGCCGGTTCGGTTCAGTAAGGATAAGGATAGGGATAGCCATACGGATACGGATAGGGCCGGTAGTACCCCGGTCCGTAGTAGACGACAGGATAGCGCCGTCGCAACGGCTGCGGCTGAACGGACGGGACTGCCTGCGCCAGCCGGTCCATCTCCTGCTGCGAGACGGTCGCGACCGTTGTCGGCTGCGCCAGATGGAAGGTCAGCAGCCCCTCCGACGGCACAAACACCTGCCCGTTGCCCGATGCCGCCGACGAACCCAGCCCCAGCAGTCCGCCGATCCCTGCGCCGACCGCCGCGCCCGCTCCGCCGCCAGCCGCCGCGCCCAACAGCGCCCCGATGCCGCCTCCGATGACGGTGTCATTCACCGTATGCGTGGTCTTGTCGCTGCCCCTGCGGCCCCACACGTCGGAGACGATCGGGTAGTTCTGTCCGCCCAGCGTGACCTGCGTCAACCGTAGTGAGAGTGCGCCGTGCCCGCTCAGAACGCCCGAATCCTTCGCGTCCACCACCGTCCCCTCGACGGCCGTGCCGCGTGGAACCGCCACCGCGCCGTCGGCCACAACGTCGTTCATCACGATGCCATCGAAGCGGTCGCCGGGCTGCGAGCGTGCGCTGCTCAAGCTCTGATTGACGCGGATTCGCATCGTCGCGCCGACCGGTACCGTCACGATCATACCCGCCTCTTGCCCGCCGGACTGCGTCTGCGCAACGCCAGTGTTGTCCGGCTGCGACTGCGGCATAGGACTCTGCGCCTGCGCCGGCTGCACCGGAGCCATGGTGCCGTCCGACTGCAAATTCGGGTTCGTGCCCTGCCCATCGTTTGCGTCTTGCGCCTCCGTGGCGGTTGCACCGGAGTCCTGCTCGGGCGAGGAGTTGATCGTCTCGTCGCTCAGCGTCATCTCGTCAACCACCTTCTTCACGCCGCGCGTCGTCGAGACGATCGTCTCGGCCTCGCTGCGCAGTTGCTCGGTCTGCACCGTGCCAGTGAGCGTGACAACGCCGTAGACGGTGGTCGTTGTAATCGGCTGATTGAGCAGGTCGGGCGCAGCGGCCAACGCCTTCAGGACGTTCGCCTCCACCAGCGCGTCCGATATCGGCTTCGGGGCCGACGCAGTCGTGGACGCAGCTGTCGGCGTCGAGGTCTGCGCCGATGCAACCGCGCTCCAAGCGAGTGCCGCGGTCAGCAACGCCAGCGCGGAACACTGCAATAGCCGGAACAAAGTTCCCCGATTTAAAGAACGATCCATGGTGGTCCTCCAAATCTCCACAGGCCGGACAGTTGCGCGCGCGACCTGTACTCTTGCAGACGCAAATTTCAGAAAAAAGTTACGCTTGCATCGCGGATTTGCGGCTATCGTTTGCCCCATTCCGCGTCTCTGTACAGTGTAGTTTAGATGCCATGGGAACCATCGCAGTCGTTGAATTATCGAGCCACAACCCTACCGTCGTGCAGTCTCTTCCAGCCCGAATGTCTCCCCAAGCCACGCGCGCATCGCCGCCTGCATGAGGCTGAGCTTTGGCTCAGGCGACTCCTGCGTCCCTTGGAAGAAGTGGTCTGCGCCTTCGATCCAGACCGTTCGCTTCGGTCCCGGCGCGCGTTGCCAAACCTCGGTCAGCAGCGCGCGTGGGCCGAACTCGTCGTGGTCGCCGCTGAGGAAGAGCTTCGGCGCGGCGCACTTCGGCATGAATCCGTACTGGTAGTCGCGTCCGTCCGCATGGACCGGCAGTCCCAGCCCGATCAGTCCCTTCACCCGATCATCGCCACAGCAGGCGCGCAGCCCGACCTGCGATCCGAAGGAGAATCCCGCAAACAGGATTGGCCGTTTGAACTCCCCGTCCAGCCAGTCCAGCGCTGCGCGCACGTCGTCCTGCTCGCCGCGCCCGTGGTCGTGTTCTCCCTCGCTCAGCCCGGTTCCGCGGAAGTTGAAGCGCAACACCGGCAGACCAAACGACGAGAACGCCTTCATCGCGTGGTAGACCACCTTGTTGTGCAGGGTTCCCCCGCCCGCCGGGTGCGGATGGCAGACCAGTGCGCAGTACGGCGCATCGGCGCGACCGCTGTTGAGCAGCGCCTCCAGCCGTCCTGCGGGGCCGCGCAGGTCGTCCAATGAACGGATCTGAGAGGGTTCCTGCCAACCGTGGGCCGTCGTCGAAGTCATCCTCTCCAGTCTACTTCTTGCGTCGGGTTTATCCTGTTGAGACATGGCCATCGACGCAATCGACCTGACGCGAAAGCTCGTCAACATCGAATCCACCTCCTACCGCGAGGGGGCCGTCGGCGCATTCCTCGCCGACTTCCTCGCCAAGCAGCGCTACGCAGTCGAGCGAATGCCGGTCGAGCAGCGCGACCCAGCCCTCGCGCCCGGAGTTGACAGCGGCGAACGCTTCAACGTCTACGCCGCGCTGCCCGGCGTTACGCCCGACGTCGTCCTCTCCACCCACATGGACACGGTTCCGCCCTTCTTCGGCTGCACCGAGGACGACGAATTTCTATACGGACGCGGCACCTGCGACGCCAAGGGAATCCTCGCCGCGCAGGTTGCCGCCGCAGACCGCTTGCGCGATGCGGGCGTCAAGGTCGGCCTGCTCTTCGTCGTCGGCGAGGAGCGCGACTCCGCTGGCGCAAAGGTTGCCAACCTCAATCCGCGGGGTTCGCGCTTCCTCATCAATGGCGAGCCGACGGAGAACCGCCTCGCCCTCGCCACCAAGGGTGCGCTGCGCGTCGAGCTACACGCCCACGGGCGCATGGCGCACTCCGCCTATCCCGAACTGGGCGACTCGGCGATCGACAAGCTGGTCGAATCGCTGCACGATGTTCTAGCCATGCAACTCCCTGTCGATTCGGAGTTAGGCGAAGCGGGTACAACCACAGTCAACATCGGCCTCATCTCCGGCGGTCGCGCGCCCAACGTCGTCTCCGACAAGGCCGAGGCGCAACTGTTGGTCCGTACTATAGGCCCCTCGCGGGAGGTGAAGGACGCCATCGCCCGCGCGGTTGCCGGTCGCGTCGAGATCACCTCCTCGCTCGATCTCGCCTGTGTCCGCATGAGACGTGTCGGCGAGCTGCCCACCATGGTCGCCAAGTTCGCCACCGACATCCCCATGCTGCCCGCCTGGGGTGAGCCGTTTCTGCTCGGCCCGGGATCCATCCACGTCGCCCATACGCCCAACGAAAAGATCGATAAACGCGAACTCCTCGCCTGCATCGATCTCTATGTAGAGCTGGCGACGAGTCTTGTTGGCTAGCACCGCTTCAGTCCTGCGGCAGCACCCTTTATTCAGACTTGCTGCGCCAACCACCGCTGGTTGCGGTTACACTGCTTGGTAACCATGGCGGGCATTCTCTTTATCATTTCGGCACCCTCGGGTTCGGGTAAATCGACGCTGGTCGCGCAGGTGCGCACCTTGGTCGAAGGGCTGGACTTTTCCATCTCCTATACAACGCGCGCGCCGCGCGGGTCGGAGACGGATGGCCGCGAGTACCACTTCACCAGTCGTGAGAACTTCCAGCGGATGATTGCCGACAAGGAATTTTTGGAGTGGGCCGAGGTCTTCGGCAAGGATTACTACGGGACAGCGCTATCCGCGTTAGATCATGCACGGGCGGCGGGCAAGGACCTGCTGCTGGACATCGACGTGCAGGGCGCGAAGCAGGTGATGCAACGGATGCCGGAGGCGGTGTCGATCTTCATCCTGCCGCCCAGTCCCCAGGTGCTGGAGATGCGGCTGCGCAATCGCAGCGAGGCCGAGCACATGACCTCCGAAGACGTGATCGAGCGACGACTACAGCAGGCGCGCAACGAAGTCGAAAAAGTTTGGGAGTACAAATATGCGCTGGTCAATGATGTCCTGGACCAGGCGACCGCGGAGATGCGCGCAATTGTCCTGGCCGAACGCGGCATAAGCGACGGAGTGACCGCGATGGCGGCAAGTTGCAGAACCACTACAGCCTCGCTGCGACTGCGCGCCGCGCTGCACAGTTTTAGTGTTGGCGCAGCGGCCCTGCCTCCGATGGATTGCCCTCGCGCATGAGCATCCAATTGCCGTAAGTGTCTCCGAGACCATCCGCTCGGAGACCCAACGGGACAAATTCGCGTGGTTGCGGTAGATTGAAATCATTCACCGAGGTGCAAACAATGTCGACCGAGGATCCTCTCCACAATAAGTACAGCCTTGTGAAGGGCGCTGCGCGCAGAGCGCGCCAGTTGCAGTCGGGCGCGTTGCCGATGATGGCCACCAAGAGCATAAAGGCTTGTCGCGTAGCACAGGACGAGATCAACCAGGGCCATGTGACCTTCGTCGTCACTCACAAGCTGGAGGCCGTCCCACCCGTTCCGGTCGAGCCGGAGCAGTAGCCGTCGCGATGCACAGCGAGACCGAACCGCAGATGCGCGCCTGGGTCGAGTACTATCGCGACCTGGGGATCCACGACTTCTATCGTCTCGGCGAGCCGATGCCTGTCTCGCCCGTCGCCGCGAACGAGACCGATGCCGGGTCCGCCAGCCAAGTTGCAACCAACGCGACTGCGGAGCCAACGCAGGATGTTGTGTCTGTTGCGGTAAGGCACAGTGGTGGGTTGTCAGTATCCGATGCCGCGCCAATATCTGCGATTGTTGAGGTCCTCTCTGTGCCGCCAGTAAAACTCATCTCCTTCAATGACCTTGCGCCTCTGCCTGATGCGGCGGTCCCGGCTGCGAACCGCGAGGCTGCTCTGCTCACAATTCGCGACGAGATTGGCGATTGCACGCGCTGCCCACTGGCTTACGCAGGGCGCCATAAGATCGTCTTCGGAGACGGACCGGCCATCGCGCGGCTGCTCTTCGTCGGCGAAGGGCCGGGCGCGGACGAGGACGAGCAGGGTATTCCCTTTGTCGGCAAGGCTGGACAGTTGCTCAACAATATGATCGGAGCGATGGGACTCGCGCGCGCCGATGTCTACATCGCGAATATCGTCAAGTGCAGGCCGCCAGGAAATCGTGTGCCGGAGCCGACCGAGGCGAACACCTGCTCGCAGTTTCTGCTACGCCAGATCGATGTGCTACAGCCGCAGGTGATCGTCGCGTTGGGCGCAACCGCGGCGACATATCTGTTGGGCGTGAAGCAGTCGCTCGGTTCGCTGCGTGGAAGCTGGCATCGCTGCCGCGGCGCAAAGCTAGCGGTCACTTATCATCCGGCATTTCTGCTGCGCGACCCACGCCAGAAGACGGAAGCATGGAAGGATCTGCAAATGGTGATGGCGGAGCTTGGGCTTACGACCCCTGTTCGCAAGTAAAGCACCCTCGAAAAAAAGCCACCAGTCGGAGCAGCCGGAGTTTCATCCCACGACCGACAGGAACGACCTCCTTGCACTCCATGAAGACCGCGCGACTGAGCCGCATCAGGATCTCCACTGCTTCCATATCGCTCTGCGACAGTGCGCCATTGTTCTGGTACACCTGTGAGTCATATAGAAACTCGATGGCATGGCCGAGCTTCTCCAGCGCGCGACCCTGATGGATTGTGGGGCGACGCCGAAGCGTACGGTTGGCCGATCCGAAGCGTTGCGATGCAGCCAACTCAGGCATATTGGGAACGAGAATTTGTCCGATGTATGGAGCGGCTGACGGAGTAGACATAGAATTACCTCTCTATTGCTCTTCTATCGACAGCATCGCGAAGGACTTTAGAGCGATATTCATTTTTTTTCGACCCGAGTTTTCGGACAAGAAAAAGATTAGAAAATATCTTCATAAGTTATTGATTTAAAATAGTATATATTCGTTTTGAATCAGTCGGTCTTCGTTTTGAAGGGGCACATGCCGGGGGGGGAGGAAGATGCGGTTGAGCGAGTGGAGCGCGTGCGGGTTTGCAGGGGATCGACGCTACTGGAGGGCCGATGGGTATCTTGGGGGCTACCTGTAGCGGCATATTCATACGGCTGTTTCAAAACTGCATCACAATAGAGACTGACGTTTTTCTGTCGAGGAGTCACTGCCCATGCCGCGCATCAACTTTCATCTACAACTGGCCGAGCTGAAGGACAAGCTGCTGGCGATGGCGGCGTTGTCGCAGCAGGCGCTGGAGTTCTCGGTGGAGGCGTATCTGGAGCGCGACATGGCGCTGTGCGACCATGTGTTGGAGATCGAAGAGGCGATCAACGCGGCGGAGAAGACGGTCCACGAGATGGCCTACGAGCTGCTGGCGAAGGAGCAGCCGATGGCTATCGACCTTCGCTTCATCTTGTCGGTCATCAAGATCAATGGGGACCTGGAGCGGATTGGGGACCAGGCGGCGAACATTGCGGAGCGTGCGCAGGCAATGAAGGATGAGCCGGAGATCCCGCTTCCGATCGAGATTCAGACGATGGGCGAGCGGGCGGGGGTGATGATCCGCACGGCGATTCAGGCGCTGCTGGAGGCGGATGCGCGCATGGCCGAGAGCGTGCTCTCGATGGACGATGCGGTGGATGAGGGCAACCGGGTGGCGCAGGCCGATCTGATGGAAGCGATGCAGCAGCAACCGGAGCTGAGCGTGCAGGCGCTGACGGCGATTCTGATCTCGCGCAATCTGGAACGCTCGGCCGACCATGCGACGAACATCGCGGAGGATGTGATCTTCTGGCTGCGCGGTTCGGATGTGCGGCACAAGTTCTCACTGGCCGAGGCGGAGTGAGTTGCCTGGACTGCCGATCAAACAGCATCGGGTCTCAATCTCT
>VFSW01010479.1_pt1 | contig 13122 bp, 18 predicted proteins | sample 5358111 | NCBI WGS metagenome assembly VFSW01 (sample SAMN11554181, study PRJNA540505) | mine drainage metagenome | isolation source: sediment from site ElyBrook_90M | place: USA: Ely Copper Mine, Vershire, VT | collected 2017 | reverse complement strand
GAGAGCTTCTTGAGGCGGGGGCCAAGATCCGTGTCATCGCTCCCGCCGCCACTGACCAGATTGCTGCGTGGTCTCAGGCAGGAAGACTGCGATGGGAAGGTCGCGCTTATGAGAATAGAGACGTGCGCGATGCTTTCCTTGTGGTATCTGTCGCCGACGGCAAGACGAACGCCCAGGTTTTTGAAGAAGCCGAAACCCGCCGGATCTTCTGCAACGCTGTGGACGACATCGGCCACTGTAACTGCTATGCGTCCGCCGTAGTGCGCCGCGGGCCGCTGCAGATTGCGATTTCGACGGGAGGCAAAAGTCCCGCTCTGGCTCAAAGATTGCGCAAGGAATTGGAAGAGCGGTTCGGGGAGGAATATGGTCCTTGGGTCCGCAGACTGGGCGAGCTTAGGGGCCGTCTGTTTCAGGACGAGGTGATCGACAGCGAGCCTCGGCGCAGAACGTTGCACGAGCAAGCCAGTGCGGCTGCTTTTGAGAACTTCCGGGACTCACTCAAAGTGCAGAGCAAGCGCGAAGCTTCAAGCGGATCCTGAAGGCTGCTGGAAGTCCCCTTGAAGCGGGACACTCTGTAAACAAAGTGATCGTAATTCTGGTGACGCCGTCGTTGCTAAGGTTTCTCCCACAATCAGAACGCACGGAGACGGCAAGATCGGTGCGTGGTCAAGCAACCCGAGGGTGGTGCAGTATAAGCGTTCTTCAGGGCTAGACACCTTCGATATGATGGCGCACGGAGTAGATCTGCTCAATCCCGCTCGACACAGATCCTTGGCAACCGTGCCATAGTCGCCAGGCATGTACACCACAACGGTTGTGCGACTCGTCACCAGTCGATGCCAGTCCGAATCGTCTTTTCCATGCCTGCGGTGAGCACTGACGACCAGGAGTTGATCGGCGGTCCTGCGATCGGTCAGAGAGACCTGAACCCTGGCCGCCGCGGCGAGGGCGGCAGTAACGCCCGGTACAATCTCGACCTCGACGCCAGCCTTCTTTAGAACATCCAGTTCCTCGCCCGCGCGACCAAAAATCAACGGATCACCACTCTTCAAGCGCACGACTACGTCTCCAGACAAACTAAATCGCAGTAATAAGTTGTTGATCTCGTCTTGTGTGATGGTCTTTTGTCCACATCGTTTCCCGACGCTGATGATCCGAGCGCGGGGTGACACCAGTGCGAGGACTTCGGTGGACACCAAGGCATCACGCAGCACGACATCGGCGAGGCCCAGAGTGCGCACAGCCCTTACCGTCAGCAAGTCCGGATCACCGGGTCCAGCGCCGACGAGGTAGACTTTCGCCTTCCTGTGTTGCAATGAACGGTTGAGCAACGAGTTCCCCTATATTGAGTGCTGGAATGCCGGATACCGACACGCGGCACGCGCGCTGCAGATCGGGACCGACCTGAACCCACAGTTCATACATATAGTGATTGCGGACGATAGGGAAATTGAAATTATCGATCTCTTGCATCGAGAGAACCGCCCTGAATGCATTGGCCGGTTGTCCGTTCTCTGATTCGGGGCTTCTTACTAGGGCATCCCTGAGGTCGAGGTGACGAGTCGTACGTTCCGGCGAGCAGCCATTTCGCCTGCAATGGCTGCTTTCTCGCTTGAAGACAGGAGTCGCGCCGCCAGAGGAAATACCAACTCGTCCTCGATCCTGATGTGCTGCTGTATATCGAGACAAGACTGGCAATCGCTTTTCGGAACGCTTCGACGCCTGTGGATTCCAAGCTTCCCACTGAGATGTACCGCTGACCTAACTCTTCCACCTCTGCTTGCAAAGATCCGGCCAGGAGATGGTCGTGTTCGAGAGGGTCAAGCCTTGCAATCGCTGCTTCTACGTCGGGAGGATGCATCTTTCGGAGGCGCGGAAATAGGGACTCTTCCTCATCGGCAGTGTGCTTGGGTGCGGCCTCTCGGAAGTAGCGCAGCGCGGATTCAAGTGCAACGCGAGTCTCTTTGGTCAACGGGCGATCGATGAGCGACCCAACTCCTTCAAGAGCTCCGAGGAACATTTCAATGCGACGGTGACAGTCTGACAAAAAGTCCTGTTGGGTTCGAAAACTTGTGCGCCTGGGCTCCAATTTGTACGGGCATTGTCGGCTCCTGCTAAGAAGTACATCAAAGAACTCAAGTATTCTATGGCTCTTGCCATACGACCAGCGAAGAATCATCCGCGCTCGACTCGCTCGCGATATCACGCAGGATATAGGCGTTCACAATCACGCCACATTCTTCGTGGCATCGGTGGCAGTGTCGCGCTCCACAGGGCAGCATACCCTTTTGAAACTCTTCCTTTCCACACAATAGGGACATCGGATCGCGGTCATAGTTGGGTTGTCACTCGGAGTGTGCGTCGTCCTTGTTCGTGGCGCGCCTCAGTCGCATTCTGAGGACGTAGCATTCCTCGTGAATGGCCTTTCCGTTCTCATCGGTCTTGCTGGGGTCGAGCGGTACTGGCTTTCCGCACAGAAAGCACCGCGGACGGCCGGATGCATCCAACCCAAGCTGCTGGCCGCTCTGGTTGAGACGCCGAATTTTCAACTCTAAGGCCGCATTAATTTCCCGAACTACAGCGAGCAATCGATCCGGGTCTTGTTCGTTTGCAGCCTGTTCACAGAGTTCAAGCCAGAGTTCTTTGGTTTCCGCCTGCACCCTCTACCTCCAAATATAAGCAAGACGGCATGGGAGGGAACTGATGAATATTATATTGATCAGACGACAGAAAGTACCCCCCGAAGCGCCATTTCATCTTAAACACAAGGCATCAGCAAAGAACCGCCAGCCATCGAGGAATGGCCCGAACGTAATGGCATACGGCACTCAGGTGCCATGTGGTCGCACCCTGAAGAGGTGCCCCCTCATTTCTTACAAGGCGAAAGCTGAGCAGAATACAGGAACTTCTGTAGCGATTCGATAGAAGGTTCCGACCTGAAGTGCCACGATGCCTGTGAGAACGTCTTCGCGCTTACATGCTGAAATAAGGAAACGCACAACAGGACCACTTCATGCAGCCGGTGGAATGAGCAGGAGAAAGATGAACACCCTAGCTAGTTCTATCCGAGATTCGCCGATCCGTGTCGTGGTTGCCGACGACCATCCCATTATTCGTGGGATGGTGCGTTCGGCCTTGGAACACCATCCGCATTTTGAAGTTTGCGGTGAAGCGGAGAATGGCGCGGAAGCGATAGAAGAGGTTAGGCGGGTGAAGCCCGACGTGGTCGTTTTGAATATAACCATGCCGTTGGTCAATGGCTTCGAGGCGGCTGCGAGAGATCAAAAAGCAGGCGCCTGAAACTGCGATTGTTATTCTGTCGTCGCATGCCGACAAACATTTCGTTGCGGAAGCCAAACAAATTGGCGTGCGGGCCTACGTCCCTAAATCAAAGATAGGTGAGGGGCTGATCAAAGCCCTGGAGGCTGCGATAAAAGGGAATGATTTTGTCGTATTAGAGTAGCCCGAGTAGCAGGATTAATTCCGTCTGCTGGTAGCTTCGCCGAAAGATCCGTCCGCGTCGGCAGAGCTCATCTTGCTAGTTGTCGGCACTTGTTGATAAAGCAGATTGGCACCCTGCGCGGCAGTTAGATCATCCCGCATTCTGCGGAACACACTACGCTTCGTTTCTTCCTGCACTCCAATGGTTTTGAAGAAAAGCGCTTTGCCCTTCATATTTACATCCAGAACGGCCAATTCCCAGTAACCGGGCTGAACCTCTTCCTGCTTCACATAAAAATATCTACCCGCGTCCAAATGCCCCAATAGGCCAGCGCCGAATTTAACTGAGTGTCTCAAATGTCCAGAAATTTCTGCCAGACGTTTTTGCCTACCGTTGCCCCACAACGCGCCTTCCATCGTATGCACGACAGCAGTCTCATGGGACGGCGGCCGGGAATGCCGATTGGGCTTGAATTTCAGCTCGACCAAATCCCCTCGCTGTTCTCCATACTCAAAGACCAAAGCGTCCGGCAGCGTTTTCAGCAACCGCTCACTTCGCATTTGGTCTTCATTTTTTTCTCGCTGTGATTTTTTCAGCTCTGCAGGATTATTTATCAAACGTTGGAGACCTCGCTCTCGATCGTGTCGCTGGTCCTCCGGAAGAGGCTTTCCGTTCACCGAAATCAGCCAATCTAAGTCTCCATCCTTGGTCTCCACCACTTCCCTCACTTCGGTTTTTCCAGTGAGTGATAGTGACTCTGAACACAATTATTTGACGAGCAAGAGGATGGCGCAGTTGCCAAGCACCTGCACCCGCGACAACAAGCGCCGTCCCGCGCCCAAATAAAGCAAGCGCGCAAGGATTGCTCAGAGAACTGCCTGTTTTCAATCGGCAATATCCGAAGCGCGGACGCTATTGGCGGCTGAAAACAAGAAGTGTCGGATGGACTCGCAACAGTTTGCCTTTGTGCTCGTAATGGATGAAGCCAGATTTCTTGAGCCTGCTCATAAAAAAGCAGACGCGCGACCGCGTGGTGCCTACCATTTCTGCCAGCGTCTCATGACTTATTTTCGGAATAGTCCTTTCGGATGCTCCATGTCCATCGCAATGGGCGAGCAGCAACAGAATGCGGGCCAGTCTTTTTTCACTCGGACTGCAATGTTGGTCAACTAAATCCTGCTGGTATCGGATGTTCCTCCCCAAGACGTATGCCCAAAACATATTTGCCAATTTCACTTGCCGTGTCAGGGCGAGCTTCATGATTTTCTTCTTAATTCGCAGGAGGCTGCAGTCTGTCAACGCGGTGGCAGACGCCGTGCGGAAAGATTGCCCGGCAAGGGAATCTTTGCCAACAAAATCCTTATGACTCAAGATGTCGAGGATTGCTTCCTTTCCGGTTTGAGACTTAACACTGAGTTTCACCTGTCCATTTTGAATTACAAACAACGAGTCAGCGACATCACCCTGAGCGTAGACTACCTGTCCCTTGCTGAAGGACATAATCTTCAGGCCAGCGCCGACGGTTGGGAGGAAGGTTTTCGGGCTAAAAGGTCTTTGCGCGGCCATTAGATTCGCTCGTGCTCAGTGAACATTCAATCTTCTGCAAGCAACCGTCTGTCTCGATACGGCTCTGTGCGGGGCTGGCCCGTGCTGAGTTCGCACTTCTCGCCCGGGGCCGCGCCGCAGGTGGGGCAACGGACAGCTTGAACCTGCTTGTGAGTAGGCTTGGTCTTCATGCCTATTTATGGTGTAACAACCCGTCAGCAGAAAACTGGTCAATTTTGCACAGGAGACTCAGATTTTTGGAGCATATTGCAGACTCCTGATTTCAGTAGAATTTACTACCGTCAGCGGATCACTGTAGCGCGGCGGAAGCGACCTGGCCTCTCCACGGGACCCAGCGCTATTACGCGCGCCGCCGAGGCTTTCTACACAGACGAGAAGCCCACCGTGAACCCAGTAGGTTCAAAGAGTGCGTGATGTGCTATGATTAGGCACTTCTCTTCCTGCCGTCCTTGAGTTTGACTCCGCTCCATTTGCAAGGGAAGCGATTGCCGCTGGTGCGAGCGGATACGTCGTGAAGAGTAACGCCTGTAGCGAGTTGATTCCTGCATTGCGCAAGATTCAGTCTCAGCGCATGCGACCTGAGACCGAGATTCGTCCCGAAGTGCAAGTGCGCCTCGAAGTCGACTAAACTTGGGCAGGTTTTTCTTTTGAAACCAGCTCACCGTTAAACACTCACCCCGCAGCCTTCCATGAAAACTTTCTACGCGCGCATTCTGCGTCGGCTGCCCGGCTGAATATGGACTTACCGATCTGCCGCGTTCCACGCACCACGCCAGAAAATGCCGGCTGGTGAACTCCGGCCCGTTGTCACAGCGGATCGCCTCGGGCCTGCCCCGCTCCGTGATGATCCGGTCCAACACCCGCGTCACTCTCCGGCTGGCAAAACTGGTTTCTTGAATCAGCCGAAATGTCGGCAGCGCGCCGAAATGTCGGGCACAGAAGCGCCAGGGAAGACTCAGGCTCTTCCTTACCTTTCAAGAACTTATTCGGCAGCGGTCTATGGACTCGCTCGTGCACACAGTCGTCTCAGGAGTCGACCGTGTCCAACGCCAACACTGTACTCCCAAAACCGGAAGGATACGACTATGTAAGGTTCCTCCTGGGCCAGAGGATGCAGGAATTGCGCGCGTTGGGTTTGCGATATCGCGAGCAACGGATTGCCGGAGACGACTACCGAAGCTGCAGACGTTCGCTGCTCCAAACTATCTCTGAGCTTGAGAACGTCGCACGATCCGAGAAATCGGTTGGTGGACATTGATTATGAGCAGAATCGATTACGTGATCGATGTTGAGAATCGAATTGTCCGAACAACTTTCTCTGGGTCAGTTAGGTGGGACGATGTTGCCCAACATGCTGCACGCTTGCGCGACGACCCAGCTTTCGTACCTGAGTTTTCGGAGTTGATTGTGTTCGGGCCGGAAACGGAAATACGCTTGCAATTCTTCGATTTTCAAGCCCTCTTGGGTGCAGACCCATTTTCGAGGACGGCGAAGCGAGCATTCGTTATCGGATCACGAGGAGCCATCTATGGCTCCGCTCGCGTCTACCAAGCCGCAAGGGACAACAGCACTTACGTCAGGATTTTCGATACGTTGTACGAAGCGAGGCTTTGGTTGACGGACGACCAGGGTCAAGGAGCGCGTTCCTGCGCTTCTTAGCTTTGCCCATGAACTTCCGCGCTGGCATGGAATCGACCAAGTCTTTCAACAATTTCTGTGCATCGGCCATTCTCTTGAACGTGCGCGGCAGGTTTTCGGCGCTAGCCACCGTCCAGCGACGTTTGATCGCAAAGAACAGCCTCAGCTTGACTTGTTGCATACACAGTTTGCACAATGCATTTGACCCATATTGCACATCCTTTTTACCGCACTTCATGCAACCGTAGTCGTCGAAGTAGAACTTCATCTTGCGACGATGTTCGGGCGGAAGGATGCTCTGCACTGCAAAGGCCGGGGTCCGAGACAAAAACCCCGGTTGGAGAAAGATGTCGTCCAAGAGCGCCTTCTCAGCTTTTGTCATGTCACTTATCCTCGTGGACAGAATCGGCGATATGCGGATCGCACAGCCCGGTCGCTGATTCTGGTGTAGACCTGCGTCGATGTCAGATACGTGTGACCAAGCAATTCCTGAAGGGCCCGAATGTCGCCTCCGTTCTCCAAGAAATGTGTCGCAAAGCTGTGGCGAATGGCGTGTGGACTAACCCTGATTCCAGCCCGTCGCCCAAGTTCTCTGACGACCGTGCTCAGCGCACTCCGATTCAGTGGCTGATCTCGTTTGTAGCGCACCAAGTCGATCTTTTCGAGAACCCTTCGGAAGCGTCTCTGTGCCGTGGCATAGGGTACTTCAGAGTAGCTGCCCAAACACTTCGTGCGTTTAGTACCGCGCCTCTTCCCCGGTTCGTATTCTTTCCAGCTTCCGACCCAAGTTCTTTTGTTGTGAGTGATGTACCCTCTTTGCGGCTCGTTCTTTTCTTGGAATAAATAACCCGACCGTCGTTCATTCAGATAGACTCGCAGTGCCTTCGTCGCGCGTGCTCCAAAGTAGACGATTCGTTCTTTGCGCTTGGCGCGTACCCGGAACGTACGCCTCTTGAAGTCAACGTCCTCCAGGCGGGTGAGACGGATTTCGCCGATCCGGCAGCCGGTTGCATACAGAAGTTCCACAAGAACGCGATCCCGTTGATGTTCAGCAGTGCGGATTAACTTCCTGATCTGGGACCGAGTAAGAGCCTTGGGTAGAGCTTTGGAACGTGCACGCGCCTTGAGAAATCTAGGAGCAACGCTGTCCACGACGCCGCCCAAATACAGAAAGTCGAAGAACGACCTGAGAGGTCCGAGTTGGTCTGCGAGGTAGCTATCGGCCCATCGGTCGGGAAGGGTCTGAGTCAAGAAGTCGCCAATGTCCATTGGAGTCACAGCGGAAAGCGGTTTCCCTCCGATGTGATGACAGAGTTTCTTCGCGACCCTGTAGTACCGTTCTTGTGTGGAAAGAGAATACTTCTGCGCGATGAGCCATCGTCGGAAACGCTCCGCCATCTCTAGATTTAGGGACTGGGCTGGGAGTGGCTGTGTTCCCTTAGTTGGTCGTCGAATTCCGAGCCGCTTGCTTTTACGAAAAAGCTGTTCAGAGTTGGCAGCCATGATTGTGCCCTCCTTTTAGTGGCACATCGGCAGGACCAGAGAAATCTTTAGTCCTTCCGAAGTGCAAGAAGAGCAATCAATTGCAGGGATTATCCACAGGCCGTAGCGTCCCAGTTCCGGGGGTAGTGTCCTAACAGTGCGTTGCAGGTGAAGGCGGGAAGAAAAAACAAACTCATCGGCGGGGCGTTGACCACTGGCCGATGAGCTGCACGATGGGGAAGGGCAGCTTATTTCCACCCCTTCTTGCTTAAAGACGGATGCTAGGCCGTTGGACAGATGGAGTCAAGGAGCATTTTGGCTCCACGTCAGTGCGTTGCATAGTACTAAAAGTACCAGAACGGGAAAGGGCTGCAGTCTTAGGACACTACCAGTTCCGGGGTGCGGTAAACGGCGTTGATCAGCGAAAATCCAGGCTACAGTCATCGACCTGGTTGTGACCGCGGATAAATGAACGTTTGCTCGCTTTGTTACGAATCCCGAACAAGAACGAATTCCCTTATTGCCGTCTTCCCGATTGTGCTTTCCTATTGTGACGCTGCGCAATGAGTTCGCTGTACAAAACCGCCAGAAGAGGTGGAACTAGAGTTCAGTGCGAGATTCCCGTGATCCTTACCAGTCTAGACCCGCTTCATCCATTCTCCGAACCCTGTCAGATTGTCCTTGTCAACCTGAATGGGTGTGCGGCCTCTTTCCGTCGCGCGGTAAGCATCGGAACTTCCTTTAGATTGGAAGGCCTTCCCGCTCCGACTAATGTCACCGGAAAAGTAGTCAACTGCATATCTTTAGGAAAGCATGAAAAACTTTGGTTGCTGGGTCTGGCACTGGATGAACCCGGAAATGTGTGGGACATTTCGGCACCGCCCGAAGATTGGGTTCGCGACTGTGCATAAGTGATGACATTAAATCTGTCTGGATATGGTCATACCTCCGTTTTGCCGATTCGTCGGCACCAACAATGCCATTATCAAAATCAATCACGTAGTCGTGGCCGTTTCACTCATCTGCTCCGGACATTTTTGAGTGATATTGATTCCATGACAATGTCGGCTCTGACGCCCGAGTAAAGTTGGTGGTAGCAAAACCAACCAACAGGCTACGGAGAAAGGAGCCGAACGATGATCATTATTAGGAGTAGATTTTCACCCCGAGTTTCAGCAAATAGCTTCGGTGGATACCGACACCGGAGAGGTCCAAGAAAGGCGGCTAGCGCATCGGGAGAAGGCGGAAGCGTTCTATCGTGCGCTGGCCGGCCAGAAGGGTTGGGTCGGAATGGAAGCCAGCGGGCATGGGCGCTGGTTCGAACGACTGGTGGCCGAATTGCAGTTTGAGTTGTGTGGATCGGAGATGCGGGGCCGAGATTCGCACTCGGCGCGTGCGCAAACAAGAAGACGGATCGCCAGGATGCGCAACTGATCCTGCGTCTGTTGCTGGAAGACCGCTTTCGAAGAATCTGGGTGCCGAGCTGGGAGAACCGGGATCTGCAGCAACTGCTCTGGGATCGTCACCGCATGGTGCGGGCGCGAACCCGGATTATGAATCAACTGCAAGCCGTGGCGCTCAATGAAGGACTGCGCTGCAAGAAGCGGTTGTGGAGGATACACGGGCGCGAGCAACTGGATCGACGCCGACATTGTTAGAAAGGCGATCTTTCGCCAATCATCGCGGTCTACCACGGCAGGAACTAGGGCCCGACCGCCTGTGGATTGTCCGTCCAACTGATTGCTCTTATTGCGTTTAGGCAGGACTAAAGCTTCCTCTATTCCTGCCGTCATGGCGGCCGATTCTGGCCTACAGCTTTCTGGTAAGCGCAGGCGGTTGGGAATTCGACGACCAACGAAGGGAACACACACACTCCCAGCCCAGTCCTGAATCTAAAGATGGCGGAGCGTTTCCAACGATGGCTCATCGCGCACGTGACCCTCTTCCACACAAAAAGGGTACTACAGGAATCGCCAAGAAACTCTGTCACCACACGGAGCGAAACCGCTTCACAATCGTTCAAACCTACGAAGACCATGGCAGACGCGGCCTGCTATTCAAGTACCGGCGCGGGGGCTCAACTACTTCATGATGTAGGAAGAAAACCACAAGTACCGCGTGGTGCTTGTCTACGACGTAAGCCGTTGGGGACGATTCCAAGACACCGATGAGGCCGCCCACTATGAAATCCTATGCAAATCGGCTGGAATTCCCGTCCACTATTGCGCGGAGACATTCGATAATGACGGAACGCCCCAAACGCCATTATGAAGATGTTGAGACGGGTGATGGCTGGCGAATGCAGTCGAGATTTGTCTGACCGGACCTTCGGTCCAAAAAGATGCTAGTAGAAAAAGGATTCTGGTCAGGAGCGTTGGCTGGCTACGGCCTTCGGAGAACAGGCCGGCTTCTTGATGTCTTATGATTCCGCTTTTGCGCGCTACTGCACCACAAGTGTGAGATTCGTCACGTGCTGCACATTCCCAGAGGATGCAGCGACGCTCAGACTGTAGGTTCCCGGCGGAGTCGTGCCCGTGTTGGCAGCGTTCTGCCCGCTACCGGAACCGCCGCAGCCCACCAGCAACAGAAGCATCAGAATCATGCCAGCAACAACGGGGCGGAACGTCCGCCACTTCAAGCCCAGCACGCATATGGCAAAGATTCCCAGTTCGAACCACGTCAACGCCGCAGATAGAGACCCGCCGCCGGGAGTGTCGCTGGCCGCCGTGATTGCCGGGCCTGCAGTCTGAACCGTGACGGTGACCACGGACTGACTGCTGCCCGGCACCAGCGATGAGGGATTCACCGTGCAAGTTGAGAGAGCAGGTGCACCAGTGCAAGAGAAGCGGATCGTGTTGGAGAAGCTTCCTCCGATCGATCCGATGCTGAGTTGATATTTCACGGTGCCACCAGGCGCCGTCGAAGCGTTGGGACTGCTCGGTGTCGCTGTAAAGTCAATCCCTTTGCCCTGAAGCCCAACAGACTGGGAGTGTCCGGTCGAGCCGTCTGTCAGTTGCAGCGTTCCCATAACGCTTCCCGCTGTATTGGGAGTGAAATTGACCTGAATGCTGCACGCCGCATTCGCTGCAATCGAAGAGCAGCTATTGCCGGCGACTGCAAAACTTGGCGATGCCAGGATTCCGCTGATGGTAAGCGTGGCCCCGGTGGTGTTTGTAATGGTCACCGTCTGGGCCGCCGTCGGCGTGCCCACAGGGGACGAGGCAAAGGTTACGCTGGACGGATTTGCAAGAAAAAATTGCGGTGCTCCCGTACCCGTTCCCGCCAACGCAACGGAATGCGGACTTCCAACGGCATCGTCCGTGATGGCTAGGCTCCCAGTCTCCGGCCCCAAAATCGAGGGCGTGAACGCGATTGAAAAAGTGCACGTTGAGGCGGCGGCGACGCTCGTTCCGCAGCTATCGGTTTCCGCGAAATCGGGGCTGATCGTTGTGTTAGAGATCGTCAGCGGTGCCGAACCCATGTTACGAAGCATCGTTGTCAGTGGCGCGCTGGTGGTGCCGTCGGGCACGGATCCGAACTGCAACGAGAACGGCGCCATGACAACGGCAGGGGCATTGGTGTTGGGATCAATCTTGGCGATAAACGTGTCGGTCTGACCGGCGAGCGCAGTCTGGAAAGCAGACTGGGTTACGGGAAAGTCCGGAGACTGGGTAACTCCGGTCATATAGACAGCTCCGCTGCTGTCGAGGGCAAAGCCGGAAGCGGCTTCCCATGACTGGCCGCCGAGGAAGGTAGCCATCAGTAATGATGTGGCGCTGGGATTGATTTCTGCCACGACAACATCGTCGTTCCCCGCATATTGCTCGATCGGGTTGGCCAGGTCGAAGGCGACATCGCTGCCCAGGACGAATGCGTCTCCACTGGCATCCACCGCGATCGCCTGTCCGTCCATATTGTTGGAGGTGCCCAGGAACGTCGAATAGACCAGGCTCGCGCCCATAGGATCGAGCTTGGCGACGATCACGCCATTACAAGCGACCGACGAAGGATCGCAAATGCTGGTTGTGACGATCGGAAAGCTGTCGTTGGCGACGTCATATCCTGTGACGTACGCGGAACCGGTTGAATCTACGGCAATCGCGTCAAGATAGCTCGAAGTCTGCCCGCCCAGATAGGTGGAGTAGGCAAGCCCCCCCGCGTTTGTAAACTTCGTGACAAACCCAACCTGGCTCAGAGAATAAGCGGGTGATGTCGTGGCATAGGCACCGGCCGTGACGGGAAAGTCTGTGGTCGTCGTGAACCCGGTGAGATATGCATTTCCAGCACCGTCGGCTGCGACGCCCCAGATTTCGGAATCCGGGAAGCAACTTGTGCAGGAACTGGCGTTCAGCGTACTGCCGGCAAGATAGGACGAGTACACAACTGAGGCGCCGGTGGCGGCAAACTTGGTGATGAAGCCGTACTGGCCCCAGTCGCCAAATTGATCCGCCGAAACGGAGGATTGATAGGCATTGGCAACGGGAAAATCGATCGATTGCGTGACACCCGCGATGATGGCCTCGCCTGAGGGATCGACCGCAATAGAGTTCGCGAACTGCGAATTCGACCCGCCCAGATACGTCGAGTACAGAATCGAGCTTCCGTCGGCCGAGAACTTCGTCAGGAAAGCGTCCTGGCTGCCGGAAAGTGTGGACTGGTAGGCATTCACCATCGGGAAGTCGGACGAAGTTGCATCGCCAGTGACGTAGGCATTCCCTGACGAATCCAGCGCGACCGCGTACGCTTCATCGCCGCCGCCGGTGCCGCCAAAGTAATCCGCAAATAAAAGACCGGTTCCCGAGGGATTGAGTTTGGTCAAGAACATCCGGAACTGAGTCGACCCGTATGAGCCCAGCGTTGCGAGGGGAAAGTCGGGCGAATCGGTGATGCCAACCACGTAGGCGTCACCGGAAGAATCCACGGCAACGGCGTTGCTGAAGTCGTCGGCGCTTCCGCCGAGAAACTTGGAATAGCCCAGGACGGGGTCGATCCCG